>ERZ772955.1994-NODE-1994-length-11695-cov-86.639089_pt1 | contig 11695 bp, 14 predicted proteins | sample MGYA00511133_ERZ772955 | MGnify/ENA primary metagenome ERZ772955 (study PRJEB29015, sample SAMEA2737914) | human oral metagenome | biome: human oral; feature: human-associated habitat; material: dental | place: China | collected 2149 ... | reverse complement strand
CGGTCCTCGACCAACCGGACAACCCGGTCCTTGGCGTCCTGATCAAATTTCTTTGACATACCCCAGATTTTCCCATCCACTCGAACGGAAGAAAACCTAGACCATTTCAGTCTGAAGGGGCCAAGCCTGTAGGGCCTCGCGGTCTCGGCCACCGGCCGGGACCGTTGAACGGCCCCGGGGAACGACTTGTTCGGTGAACTCGGCACCGCACCGAGACGCTGACATGATCGAACCCCTGCCCCACACATCAGAAACACCACCCTTCTCTTCATCAGTGCCCGAAAAAACGCGGAGCACTCCAACCGGCAACATCACCAGAGCACTCCTCAAGACCGGCAGCATCAGACCAGCCCTTACACCCCGAATTGAAGAGCCAGAAAACCAGACAGGCCCACCCTGCCCGACAACCCACGAATCGTCACTCCGTCAAGCCCCTACATGCCAAACCTCACCCCACACCAAGTCAACGATCCTGACCAGCGACCGGAGCCCATCACCGCTGTCCACCTGTACCGTACGCGTCCGACCGCAGCTCACCGAGCACACCCCCGAACACGGTCAAGAAACGCATCACAGACACCCAGTGCAAAATACCATGAAATCTATCGGGGATTTCTTCACCTCATGCATCACCGAACGACACCTTGAAGCTTGTTCACAACACCTGTAGATGATACTGTGACCACGAGGATTATTCAAAAGTCTGTTTGTAGAACTGTAGTGCGATGACTGTGGTGATGGTCTGAGCGAATGTGTGGAAGGGTCTTCGGTAGGGTGTGTGAAGGATTCTCCACGTCTTCAGGTGGGCGATGGCCCGCTCGACGGCGGCTGGCAGCGAGCCGATGACTTTGTTGGCCTTTTTTGGTCCTCTTTGAGCTCGGCGCCCTTGGGTTTCTTGTCCGGGGTGAGGAGCCCGAGCCCATCATATCTTTTGTCCGCCAGAGGAGGGTGTCCTTGAAGTGCTCCAGAATCCCGGTGGCCTTGATCGCCTTGGCGTCATGAGTCGAGCCCGGGGCCGGCTTGGAGACCCACAGGAGCCTGCCGGTCAGGTCGGCGACGACTTGGAGGTTCACACCGGTCCGCCGGTGCTTGCCCGAGAAGAGCCCCTGTTCGCTGTTCCAGTCCCGACAAGGGGAAAGAGTGCCGTCGACGATCACCTGCTCGGAGGCGTCGAGGTCCTCCACCGCTGGGACGAATTCGTCGAGAACCTCGCCGAGTCTGGGTGTCCAGCGGGCCATGACCCTGCTGATCGTGGCTTGGGAGACGCTGAAGTCCTCAGCACGGTCGGTTTGGGTCCGGTTCCGTCTGATGTCCGTGATGGAGACCTGGACCTCCTGACGCCAGAGCAGGACCGGAGGCCTTCCCCCGGGCCCGTCACAAGTGGGGAACCGGCCGGCGATCCGCTCGTGGAGGGCATCCATTGCCACGGCCGGGAGTCCTGTTGTAGAGTACACGTGAGGGCCTGTTCTCGACGACTGTTTTTCAACAATCCAATTGTCGCACGAACAGGCCCTCCCCGCTGTCATCACAGGAGAAACGAACGGAAAACCCCCAAAAATCAAGAATGACTTTTGAATAATCCTCCAGGAGCGACGATCGCGATCTACCCCCTATGAATAAGTCTCCTTGGGTCACAAAATCGCACGACGATCACGAACCATTCATGTCACCCATGGCAATTTTGAGAATGTCAAACTGAAATGACTAAACGCATAACGAGCGAACCATCGATCACACGGGAACCGGAACCGATCATTTTATTCAGAATTTCTACTCCTTCTTCCGTTCCACAATCATGTGTGATGAGCCCATCGACGATTAGCCCGAGATTTGAATCTTGGAGAAGAACCGACGAATTTACAAGTTGAGTTGTAGTGACTCCACGGTTTCCTGTGAGTGCTGTCGCTCTTCTGGAATCAGAAAAAATTTCTCTGCTTGGCGGCCATCCGCCACCTGTGTTCATCATTCGAACTTTATGAAGATCAATACCGGGAAATTCAGAACTTACCGAACCAAAAGGAAGCCCGCCAACTAAATGCACTGCCACCAAGCGCGACCCGAGAACCCTGGCGCTTTCTGTCAATAGAGGCTCAGTCCCGCTACGGTGCGTCGCCAGTAATAGCGCAACCCTGCCCCCCAAATACATAGAGGCTTCACCAACGGACCAAGCATTAAGAACACGGGAATTGAAGGAATGAGTCCATTCAAATCCAAGCTCCGACCTATGCATCATAGCAATTGGTGTCTTGTCATCGAAAACATACGGGCATACAAGAGAGGCGAGGTTTCCTATGAGTCCATCGCCAACTATGAGAAGGCTATCTGGATGCTCAAGTTCTAGACACTCCAGTGCATACAACACAACGGCGAGTGGTTCTATCAACGTACCTCTCGCTGCTGGAATCGACGATGAGACATGGGTAACCAATCCAGCAGCTACCGCCGCGGCAGGAATCCTAACCTGTTCCTGCAAAAGTCCGTTCAGATTGTGCCCAAGCAAAAAATCTGGGTTAGCAGGATCAGTCGGATTAATGCTCACACGATCGCCTCTTTCGAATCCATGAACCCCCTGACCTTTGACGAAAATTCTCGACAATCCCTCATGGCCGATGATCAAAGCAGGATCATCACGAACCCGTCTAAGAATTTGAATATCAGTCCCACAAATACTTACTTTCTCAGGTTCAACAATCAAGTCTCCTTCACAAGCGCATTCCGATGGAACGAATTTGATGACGCAACGATTTCCACGTCTCACAATTGCTTTGTGGAAGCACATACCAGCTCTACCTTCTCTACTTCTGTATTCGATACTCGCCGACTCCTAAGATTTGAGCGCCAATTTCTGGAGATACCTCGCGATCACTCACTATTAAGATCCTCGTTTTCATTGCTCTTGCATTATCGACATAAGAGTCCTCGACTGACAATTGGCGAATCAGTTCTTCTTTATAGATCTTTCCTATGCCAGTTGGAACGCCACCACCAATTCCAATGAGATCAGTATGAGGTTGAAGTGTGCAGACAAAGCGCACAATTTGCGCAACAGGTTCGACAATAGTTCTAAGGAGCATCCGTTCTTTATCATGACCACGGAGATAACAAAACTCGGCGCTCTGCTGAATATCTTTGATCAAACCAAGAGCACTCGCTACTCGAGGGATTGCAGGCCCAGAAGATATTGCAGCAATATGACCTCTGCGTCCACAATCACATTTGAGGGACCGGACCGCTTCAGGTGCAGATGACGCCGCAGGAAGATGACCGACTTCACCTTGCAACCCTTCAGCATTAACCGCGATGCAGCGTGTTGGCACATGCGCAGTCCTCAGCGCAACTCCACTACTGATAGTCAAATAAGTTACGTACCGATCGGCAGGCCGAGCGTACTTATCTATGAAATGAGCTAAGCCCGCCGAAACATCATTTACAATGCTCCAGTAAACATCCGGACGCACTGCTTCTAATAAACGACGCATGGGAACATCCCATCGCCCAGGTCCCCAAAGGGGCGCGGAACCGTAAGCTATATCAGTCTCTTGATCATAAGCAGCCCCAAGAGAAACGTACGCTATGCTGTTTCTAGGAGCATGATTCGCGAGAAGATGAATCAATTCACGAACAAGCTGATCATGCGATGCATTTTGGCGATGTAGAGCGCTCGGCGAAGGTACCTTTTCTACCCCATTTGGAGTACGGATGCGAGTCCATGTTCCGCCTATGTCTATTTGCACAGAACGCATTACACATCAATCTCGATATACGGTTTCACGACCTGGAGCGATAGTTCATCGTAGTTGTTGATCGAAATTATCGATGACTTCCACTGACGTCCAGGAGAACAGTTCACTTCAATAATTCTCATGCCAGCAGCATCGAGTGCCTCAAAACCTTGAGCTGAGTCTTCAAAACCGATGCAGCGATCGGGACGTACCATCAATTGACGAGCAGCCTCAAGAAAACCCTCTGGATCAGGTTTCCCTGCAGAGACATCTTCACCACAGATTGATACCGCAGGTACGGGTAGTCCGGCAGCACACATCCGCGCTTCCATGAGAGACCGAGAAGCTGCCGTGACAACGGCCCACTGCCAAGTATCAAGTAAGCTCAAGATTTCAGCAGCACCAGGCATTGGCTCGGTACTTGCCGCTAACTCTATCTCGTCTGCGCGTACGGCCGCAAGCTCACGTCGAACTTGCCGAGGTGTCATATCTGGACAAGTTAAAGCTATAATGTCAGAGTCGCGTCGCCCCGGTAGAAGTAGTTTGATATCACTGAAATCAAGATGCACTCGCTCAGCAAACTGAGCCCAAGCAGAATCGATTGCGAATGAAGATCGAACAAGTGTTTGATCCAGATCGAACAATAGCGCTTCAGACTGTAAAATCAAGTCAATCCTCCGCCACAATCACAGTCCCCGCTGAAAGATCAGAGATCCATTTTGATCCACCGACAGTAAGCTCATTACCTCCGAGTTCAGTGACTGAACGCGGCTGCTTCTTACCGGATACACCGTGCTCAAACAATTCGATATTGAGTCCACCAACTGCAAGCATGGCCATTCTCGATGTGGAGGCTCTATTGACACCTAACTGACGATGGGTAAAATCAGCATCGACAGATATTTCAGTTCTCAAAGCAACTGCCCCACCCGCTTGTTCGGTCAAGTTCATGATCGCTGATTCAAGACTGGACACGCTGTATCCAGCATGATCCAGCCCTTGTATTCCACAAAGAGCGCCGGGGCGTTGCCCTGGATGGTCATGATATAGCGTGACTTTTGAATCTGATATATAAGCCGGTGGATCCGGCCATTCCTGAAGTTCAAACAGGGCTCCCCACGGAGCCTTGAAATATATCCAGCGATTTCCTTTGATTGGCCCATCGGAAGTATCGACAACATCACCCATCACTTGAGTATCAGCCAGAGAATCAAGAGAAGCCGCAACCCTTTCGATGTCATTGACTCGAAAACAGAGATGAAGCGTTCCAAGATCAAACACAGTAGGTAGCTCTCGCCCACTCTCCTTGCACTCAACCAACTCCAATACGGCACTAGGGGCAAAGGAAAATATGTTTTCTTCACTAACTGGTGGTCCAATCACTTGAGTGAACCAATCTGAAGCCAACATAATATTTGGCACGCCAAGAGAAATGCGATTCGGAGTGTTCATGGTATTAACAGCACCTTTCCGCGAAGACCTCCCTTTTCAAAATCTCGGTGCGCTGACGCTGTTTCTGACAGCGCATATCTATTCCCAACAGGAACCGTTATGGAATGATTCGACACCTGTTCTGCAATAGTCTTAAGTTTATCGCTGTCTTCCTGTACATAGCTTTTTGATGGAAAAATCCCACGCTCAGGTTTCGGCTGTTGGTTGTCTGCAATTGACACGAACGATCCCCTATCACGTACCGCAGCAATCGTGTTGGCAATGCCAGCAGTGTCAAGCACAGCGTCGAAGGCGCATCTAGGAATCCCCAAGATGCTGGAGTAAACCGTCGTAGCCCCCAACATGGTTAAATCATCTCGGTCGTAGGAGCGTGCGAGACAAGCTACTTCATGTCCATTCTGGAGCAGCCATTGGACAACTACTCGTCCAACTGCTCCAGCAGCACCCGTCACGAGAACTCGTGAGCCTTGGGCCAAGCTCACCTTGTCAAGAAGTTGGGTAGCAGTCATTGTAGCCAGTGGTACGGCTGCTGCCTCGACAAGAGGAATTCCATTCGGTGCAAGCACGAACAGCGACTCAGGAGCAATAACAAGCTCCGAGTAAGTTCCTCGCCCACGAGCAGACTGAGCGACCATCCCCATAATCGTGTCTCCAACTCTAAACTTGGATACACTCTCACCAACAGCCTCGACTGTACCGCTGACGTCCCATCCTAAGATGGCAGGGAATGTAAGATCAACATTGAGAAAACCCGAACGGGTCTTAACATCGACGGGATTCACCGCAGCAGCTGACACTCTGATACAAATATCTTGTCGATTCATTTTTGGCTCAGGAAGATCAGTGTACGTAAATTCATCAGCAGTACCTGTTCGATTAATAACGGCCGCTTTCATTTCCACTCCTTTTACATATACACTTTTATTTTTCAGGTGACTTCCCTTTAGGAGAAGCCTTGGCGTTTTCTTCAGCAGCCATGAGCATCAAACCACCGTCAACATATATCGTTTCCCCGACCACGTATTCTGCTTCAGGACTTAAAAGCCAGGCTACCGCATTCGCAATTTCTGTTGGTTCCCCTGCTCTACCACTCGGGATAGCAGAGCGTAGAATCACTGAGCTTCGATTAGTGTCGCTAATACCGTTCATTGGCGTCGCTGTTTCGCCTGGGGCGACAGTATTAACCCGGATGCCATAATGAGCGAACTCAAGCGCGAGAGCTTTGGAAGCGACCGAAAGACCTCCTTTAGACGCACAGTACAAGGCTCCTCCAGAAATCGGAATCGTGTCGTGCACTGAGGTGATGTTCACGATTGATCCTTTGATTTCATTTACAGCAAAATACTTTCCAGCCGCCGAGGCGAGAAGTAGTGGCGCCATAAGATTAATTGATAGAATCGCGCCAAATTTCTTAGCGTCTAACGAGAACCCCGACGACCTGTCGTTGACGCCAGCATTGTTGACCAAGTACCCGATAGGGCCATGTTTTTCAGCGATAGCATGGAAACGGCTACCGATCAGATGTGGATAATCTAATTTAATAGGCACAGGAATAGCGTCAGCATCATACTTACCCCTGATTTCGTCGCACACTTTTCGTGCGCGTTCTTCTCCGGAATTGTATCCTACAAGTACACGGATTCCGACTCGAGCAAGACGCCATGCTATCGCCTTGCCTATTCCACTACTCGCACCAGTGATTAGAGCAGCCTTATCATTAGTCAATTTTTATCACCACTTTGGGATGATTGCGCTCCTTTTCAAGTCGTTGAAAAGCACCCTTGACATCATCAAACTTAAAAACTCTGTCAATTAAAGCTTGCATCTCTACTTGATGCTTCATGATAAATCTCTTCGCAGCCGGGTACTGATCAACACCATGACGAACTCCTATCAGGCGCTGTCCTCTAAGGGCAAGTTCAGATATATTAACTCGTGTATCTTCTGGTGGGACCCCTATGAGCACGGCTGCGCCTCCAGTCTTGAGAACAGTCTGAATATTCTGAGTAGCCGAAGTCGAGCCTGAGCACTCATACACCATGTCGTAGGTATGAAAACTATTCGAGTTCAGATCGGTGAACGCCTGGATTCCAAGGCCAAGAAGATGAGGTTTGTGGATGGGGTCAAGAACTTCAACATCAACTGAATACTGTTTCAGAACCAACGCGGCAAGACTACCTATCGTGCCACCTCCCATAACGAGTACTCTGTCACCCGGCTTAATCTGTGCTTCAGCTACTCCCCCGAGTACTGTTGCAAGCGGCTCGACAAGAACATGTTCTGGCCTGGGAACGGCATTAACTGCCCCATCAACCACAGTGAGAACGTGCGCTGGCACAACAATGCGCTCTGCTACAGCGCCAGCATAATCGTAAAGACCAATCTCCCTAACATGTCTGCACAGATTTCTCCGTCCTGAACGGCAAGCATCACAGGTAAGACAAGGTATCATGGTGCTTCCAGTAACGATTGCCCCTTGATGTAAGTAGAATCTTTCAGCAGCACCCGACGGAGGCGTTTCAACAGTCCCAACCCACTCGTGCCCAAAATTGTGTGGATACTTTGTTTTCCCTTGTCGAAGATAGTTAGATGTACCATTGTATAATTCTAGGTCAGTTCCACAAAGGCCGACGTAAGAGACGCGAATAACCACTTCATGGCTGCCCTGTACCTCGACATTAGGAATATCGAGTATCTCGACTGATCTGACTCCTGTGAGCATCCCAGCCCTCATGCTTTTTCTCCTCGATTTTTTAAAATTGACGGCAAAGTATTGGTAGCCCACAACAAACAGGTGGCCATCAATACAAGCAAGGCCCCAAGTAAGGGCAAGGTATCAAGGCCACGCCCCATCGAAAGTGCTGTCGAACCAATCCATGCACCAACAGCGTTAGCCAGTTGGAAGCCAGCGATGTTGACTGTTGTAGCAAGATTTGGCGCATTGCTTGCTGCGCCAATCAATTTCGATGTCAACGGAGAAATTATAGAAAAGCCAGCCGCCCCCACCACGAACATCCACGGTCCCGCGAACCATAGGTATTGCCCAAAGAAATACAAGAATAGCAGTGACGCGGCAAGCGACCCCAACGCTACATACAGAGTAAGAGTCATGTTCCGATCAGAAAAATGACCACCGAGCATGTTTCCTATAATTGATCCAATACCGAAGACGAAGAGAAGCAAAGTAATGGTTCTTGAATCGAACCCTGTGTACTGTCCGAGATAGGGAGAGATAAAGGTGAACAGCACGAACAAACCCGCTTGGCTGAGCATCGTAAGTCCTAGTGCCTTTAACACCTCACTCTGCTGGAAGACTCTGATCTCAACAATAATTCCCCCGCCCTTACGCTCTGGAACACGGCGAAGCGTCAGGACTAAAGCGATCGTCACGACCGTTTGCAGAACTGCGATGATGACGAAAGATGCGCGCCACCCATATTGATTCCCCACCAAAGTACCCAAGGGTACTCCCAGAACAGTTGCCAAATTGAGACCCAAAGTGATCCGCGAGATAACTCGCCCCTGGAACTCTGGCTCAACGAGTGTCGTCGCAACAACGAGACACAGCGCGAAAAAAGTTGCATGTGGTAAGGCAGTCAGAATCCGCGCGATAACTAGAATATAAAAATTATGCGCCAACGATGTGAGAACATTACCCGCAATGAATAGTGTCATCAGCCCCACGACAAGAAGTGGGATCCTTCTCACTCGTGACGTAATGACTGTAAGGATCGGTCCCCCGATGACCACCGTGAACGCATACACGGTGACCAACAAGCCAGCAGTTGCCTCACTGACTCCCACATCGTTGGAGATCTGGGGAAGAACCCCAGCAATGAGATACTCAATGGTCCCAACTCCAAACACCCCAAAAAGCATCCAGACGACTAGTGAGTTTACATTCACCAACGCTTTATTATGTAGCAGTTTAGCGTTATTTTCAATCATTTTTCCCTCTGTTAAGTGCAGTGCAGAATCGCACAACCCCAAATGAACCCTGCGCCAACTCCTACGAGACCCACATAATCCCCTGGACGAATCCGCCGTTCAGATCTTAGATAATGAAGACCAAGCAGAGGGTCCGCTGCTCCCGTATGGCCGATCTGAGCACCAAATTCTGCAGCCGTTTGACCTGGATGAAGGCCCAGCGGATCAAGGCATTGACGCTGAAGAAGAGTCCGACCGAAGTGTGGAAAAGCCCATGCTTTCACTTCGTCCTGGTCCACTCCGGCATACTGTAATGCGCAAGTGACCGACTTTTGCAATCCTTCTGTGTTCGCTTCCCAGAATGAGTCCAACCCTTGTTCTCGAGCGTAGTCATCTGTTCGAGTTCGTATGCTGAGAGGAAGAGTTTCTCTGTACTCAGGAAGATCAGTAGATGCGCTTCCTCGATGCATCTGCTCATACCGAGAATTCTGCGTCAAAACGGTTGAGAGCACTTGGAACGGCCCGATTTCATGGGTCAGTATTACCGCAGCAGCCCCGTCGCCATAAACTAATCCTGAATCAGATGCCCATCGGTCAAATAAAGGCATCCGCCAAATATCAGAAGCAGTAAGGATACCATAGCCAACAGACCCGATATGACGCGCCATGATATCCATGCCGACTATCGCCCCAGCACAAGTGTTTCTTATTTCGACCGCAAGAGTGTCAGGATACCCTAGCTTATTTCCAATGTAAGCGCTGCCATTCCATGCCTCAAGTCCAGTGTGCAGAGCGACAGCATGCACTAAAATTTCTGGACTGGAATCAGCTGCTGCATATCCATGGAATTCGTTAAGTGCCTCGTTTCCGGCCCACACTGACATTTTTGGAGCGGTTTCGCCAGGACCACCCACCGCTGCGGTGACCTGCTGTGTTTTCTCGTGATCCTCTCTAGTCAAACGGCCTGCGTGCAATGCCTCGTTTGAGTGTTCAAAGGCGCTCGGGATATAAGTTCCAAGACCTCCGACATAGAGGCTCTCCCACTTCATGCGTCAAGACCCGTTTCTTCTCCAGCAGGACGCTGTCTGTCCTCACTTGCGCTTGTGATAACCTTCAACTGCGAAACGGATGAAAGTAATTCCTCTTCAGTAAGATCATTGATGAACGTGTACCCTCCGATTCCAACGGGAAGAGGAATACGCTGCTTTCCGCCGCGATGACGGAGCGTGTCACTGAGTGCCTCGCTGAGGACTTCTGGTTCCTCAAGCAGAGGATTCCATGTAGGGAGTTCAAAGATTTTCATGAGATCAAAGATCCGGTGAAGGTCAAAACGACCCATCAGGCCCCGATTAAAGGAGATCACGCTGCTCAGCGCCATATCTATGTTAACGGCCTCGCCATGCAGAAGTTCAGGAAGGGCTCTCATCTCAATGGTTGGGCTGAAGGTGTGCCCATAATCTACACATCGCTCAAGGTTAGCTTCCCAAAGGTTGGGTTGGAGCTCTTCTAGCATGAGTTGAACCGCCATGGTGATAATCTCATCAGTCGCAGAAATAAGAGTTTGATCAGTTTCGTTTGAACTAGCATTCAGCACAGTGCCACCATGACGCTCGAGAAGGCTCATCAAGTCGTCTGACTTCATTAAAGCCATTTTGAGAATCTCGGCAATACCATTGGCGATATGACGTCGATCAAGCGTGTGCAAAAATGACTGATCAAGATAGGAAACGACAGGAGCAGTATATGTGCCAATCTTATTCTTTTCTTGTCTGAAATTAACACCCGTTTTAACTCCGATACCTGCATCAACCAGTCCTATGAGAGTAGTAGGAATACGGATGTAAGGCGTGTTGCGCCTATATATGCTTGCAGCGAACCCAACGATGTCAAGAAGGGTGCCACCGCCGATAGCAATGACCGGCTCCTTACGACGATCGATCCCTGCAGACGCCATCGCACTAACGACAGCATCGACGGAATCCCAATTCTTGACTACCTCATGAGATTCAAGGACTTGATAGGTCAAAATGACATCGTTGTGTTGAAAATACCGTCTGATCTCAGCCCCGAAAAGACTATCGATAGTTGCGTCAACTACTACAAAACGCTGCGAACCAGGAAGGGCCGCAGGGACATCTCCTGTAGTCGCCAACGTCGAATTATCGATATCAAAAAGTTGTCGCGAGACGACAACATCGTAAGCAACCTCACGCTTCGCGCGCACTGTCCACCTGCTCGAACCCTCATGAGTGAAGTTGTGTTCGAGTCCGGCCTCTCGGGCATCTGCCATGTGTAACTCCCGTTTTCTGAACCTGATGGCACTGAGCCATAAGAGCCGCATCGACTCAGTCCTGACCCTCACCTGTACTGACAGGCAGGCCACGATCCGTCCTTACCTGACGATAGCACCATTCACGTAGTGATCGCTACATGAATGGAAGGGGGTCCTCTCCTTCATCGCGACGGCCTTGCGCGTTGACACACTCACCCGAGACAGCTGACGGTTGGGAGGACGTTAGGCACGTTGAACCGAGTCACGAGGTGAACCGGAGCTGACATCTCCGACCGGCGGAGGAGGACAGTCACCCCCCCCC
>ERZ772955.1992-NODE-1992-length-11714-cov-5.341968_pt1 | contig 11714 bp, 8 predicted proteins | sample MGYA00511133_ERZ772955 | MGnify/ENA primary metagenome ERZ772955 (study PRJEB29015, sample SAMEA2737914) | human oral metagenome | biome: human oral; feature: human-associated habitat; material: dental | place: China | collected 2149 ... | reverse complement strand
CAGTTCTATTAGCAATTTATATACAAAGCGTTTACCTCAAAATAGTTGTGAAGAATCTGTACGCTGCATCTCCTTTGCTCTTTGTGCCGTCGGCACCTCTGTAATATAGGCTTTACCTCCGTCCCCTCCGTGACTCCGTGTGCTTTTTATATAATAGCTTTAGCCGCATAGTCAGGCATCCTACAGCCTGCACACAGCAGATTACCTTCATGAAAAGAAACGTTTTCTTTGGGGAAGATAAACATTTCTTTCCATGAAAGTAAAGCCTTATTCTTACGAAAATACCTCCGAGAGTGTTGTTATAGGCAGGCAACAGTGAGGCCCGCCATGACGATGCTGACCATACTCATGAGTTTGATAAGGATGTTGAGCGATGGTCCAGAAGTGTCTTTGAATGGGTCGCCAACGGTGTCACCGACGATAGTTGCCTTGTGAGCGTCAGAGCCTTTACCACCGAAGTTGCCCTCCTCGACATACTTCTTCGCATTGTCCCACGCACCACCAGCATTCGACATGAAGACGGCAAGGGTGAAGCCGGCTGCCAAACCGCCTACTAACAAGCCCAATACACCTGCCACTCCGAGTAAAAGACCGACGACAACGGGGATGATGATAGCCAAAAGCGATGGGATAATCATCTCGTGTTGCGCACTCTGAGTACTGATTTCTACGCATCGTCCATAGTCTGGTGTGCCTGTTCTTTCTAATATTCCCTTAATCTCACGGAACTGGCGACGCACCTCTTCCACCATCTTTCCAGCTGCTCTACCAACGGCACCCATTGTCAATCCGCAGAAAAGGAAGGCTGCCATAGCACCGATAAACGCACCGACAAGTACCTTTGGATTCATCAGGTTCACTTGGAAGAAGTTCATGAAGTCTGGGATAGTAGCCTTTGTGGCATCAATGGTTTCGCCTGCAACGTTGGTCATTTGTGTACCGACACGAGCCATGGCAATCTTGATTTCTTCGATATAAGAAGCCAACAACGCCAATGCTGTCAGTGCAGCCGAACCAATAGCAAAGCCTTTACCCGTAGCAGCAGTCGTATTACCCAAGGCGTCAAGGGCATCAGTACGCTGGCGCACCTCCGCTCCTAACTCGCTCATCTCAGCGTTTCCGCCAGCGTTATCGGCAATCGGTCCGTAGGCATCTGTTGCCAAGGTGATACCCAAGGTTGAGAGCATACCGACCGCAGCGATACCGATACCATAGAGTCCGTGCTGAATAGAGAGTGCTGACATTGACATGTCAAAGCCGTTGGCACAGAGATAACTCAGCATGATAGCCACTGAAATGGAAAGGACAGGGACGCAAGTAGAAATCATACCCGTACCAATACCTTTTATAATAACAGTCGCAGCACCTGTATGACTTGCCTCCGAAATCGCCTTTGTAGGCATGTAACTCTGGGAAGTATAGTACTCCGTTGCCTGTCCGATGATAACACCAGCTGCTAAACCAGCAATCACAGAGAAGCTAACACCGAGCCAATTCTCCAAGCCTAAGAGGTAGAGAATGAGGAAACTAACAGCTGCAATGAGTACAGCAGCCGTGTTCGTGCCGAGTCCTAAGGCGTGGAGGAGATCCTTCATCGTGGCTCCCTCCTTTGTTCTTACGAGGAAAATACCGAATAAGCTAAGGAAAACACCGACGGCAGCGATGAGCATTGGTGCGATGACAGCCCTCAACTGCATATCGCCTGATGAGGCTGCAAAGGCGGTTGCCCCCAAGGCAGCCGTAGAAAGAATCGAACCACAATAGCTCTCGTATAGGTCGGCACCCATACCCGCCACGTCACCCACGTTGTCACCCACGTTGTCGGCAATCGTAGCCGGGTTGCGTGGGTCGTCTTCAGGTATGTTAGCTTCCACCTTACCCACGAGATCGGCACCCACGTCAGCCGCCTTTGTATAGATGCCGCCACCCACACGAGCAAACAAAGCCTGTGTAGATGCACCCATACCGAAGGTCAACATCGTTGTTGTGATAGTGATAAGCATTTCGCTCGTTGTCATCTTATCGGAATAGAACCAAGTAAGGACAATGAACCAAATAGCAATGTCTAATAATCCTAAACCTACGACAACCAAACCCATGACAGCACCCGAACGGAAGGCAATCTTGAGTCCGTTGTTGAGGCCTTTACGTGCTGCATTGGCTGTTCTCGCACTGGCATAGGTAGCTGTTTTCATACCGAAGAAACCAGCAAGACCAGAGAAGAAACCGCCAGTCAGGAAGGCAAAGGGTACCCATTCATTCTGCGCATTGAAGCCATAAGCCATGATGGCAAAGACGACTGCAAGAACAACAAAAACGATCAATACGACTTTGTACTGCTGTTTCAGATACGCCATAGCACCACGGCGCACGTATTCTGCAATCTCAACCATGCGGGGTGTACCTTCCTCCGCTTTCATCATAGACTTAAAGAAATACCATGCCATACCCAAGGCACATACTGATGCAATGGGAATGAGCCAAAAAACTTGTGGGATGTGTTCCATAATTTAAAATGTTTAGGTTGTGTAATAGATAGATTATAATATGGTGCAAATATATAAAAAAATATTGAGAGGGGAAGGGAATAGAGGAAAAAAAGCCTCACCCCCCAACCCCTCTCCGAATGGAGAGGGGAGTAATTACCGTGATACCCCTTGTGGTTCACAAATGTTTTTGCTCATCATTACTTGATTACTTAAGCAAACCGTTTCCAACAGCCTCCTCTCTTTCTCGGAGAGGGGGGCTGGGGGGTGAGGTTTTTATCATCTTCTACGATAGTACTAACGCCCCGCACATAACGTGCAAAGCCTCCGCACACGATGTGCGGAGCGTTAGCACCATCAATGAAAATGGTAGAAAAGGAGATTTGTTACAAACAATTCGTTCGAGAATGACTGAAAAATATTTCCTAATTAGCCTCACCCTCTCTCCTGCAGAAAGGGGGAGTGCAGGAAACAAGTTGCTTATAAATAATAGAAAAACTTTACCTAAGAAATAGGGGTATCACGGTAATCACTCCCCTCTCCATTCGGAGAGGGGTTGGGGGTGAGGCTTTTATTTCACCACTGCTCCTTCAGCGTTTCTAACAAGCTTTTTGATATTGCCTCGTTCGCCTCTTTTGTATAACGCAGGTCGGTGAAGACCTGTGCGAGGGTTTCTTTGTTGTTGATTTCCACAAAGTGTTTGTTTTCCTCTAACTGCTCCTTTGGCGTATAGAAAGCATCGATACGGTCGGGAGTATAGTCTTCGTAAGTTTCGTGGTGGATGATGCTGTCGATAGGAAGGCGGTCGGTGAGGACTGGATCTTCAGCAGGCCAACCGAGTGTGATAGTAGCGACAGGCATCACTAAGCGTGGGAGTTGTAATGCTTCAATGATAGCTTTGGGGTTGTAAATGGTCGTACCTAAGAAACAAGTACCTAAGCCCTCTTCCTCAGCAAGATTGCAGAAAGTCTGACAATAGAGCAGCACATCGGTGGCAGCATTGAGGAAAGAAAGGAAGTTGTCGTAACCCGGAGTAGCCTTACGGTTCTCCGCCCAGAGCGTAGTACGACGGAAGTCAGCGCAGAAGGTGAGGACCACAGGAGCCCCCATGACCATCGGTTGGTTGAAATGAGCAGGTGCCAATTGCGCCTTCTTTTCCTCGTTGCGAGTGATGACAACCGAGTAAAGCTGCAGGTTTCCCATTGTTGGGGTACGTTCAGCCTTCTCTAATAGAGTTTTCAGTAAATCCTCCGATACATCCTTGTTGGTGTATTTTCTTATTGTCTTTCTTGTTTTGATAGTTTTCATTTTAGATAATTTTGATGCTACAAAGTTAAGTAAATGTTTTCTATTTTGGAAAACAATTCGTAACTTCGCAAACGAAAAAAATTCTAAAACGACAATAATGGAAACCAAACAAACTTACTCATTCGATGAAGCTTTTCAAGCATCTTTAGCTTATTTCGGTGGAGACGAACTTGCTGCCCGTGTGTGGGTCAACAAGTATGCGATGAAGGATAGCTTCGGAAATATCTATGAGAAGTCGCCAGAACAGATGCATTGGCGCATTGCTAACGAGATAGCTCGTATTGAAAACAAATATAAGAACCCTTTGACGGCACAAGAAGTTTTCGACCTCTTGGACCATTTCAGATATATTATTCCTGCTGGTAGTCCGATGACGGGTATCGGTAATAACTATCAGGTGGCATCTCTTTCCAACTGTTTCGTAATCGGTTTGGACGGTAATGCCGATTCTTATGGTGCCATTATGCGTATTGACGAAGAGCAGGTGCAGCTGATGAAGCGTCGTGGTGGAGTGGGACATGACTTGACCCATATCCGTCCGAAAGGCTCACCAGTTAACAACTCAGCCCTGACTTCAACGGGTCTTGTTCCTTTCATGGAGCGTTATTCAAACAGTACTCGCGAGGTAGCGCAGGACGGTCGTCGTGGTGCCTTGATGCTTTCGGTAAGTATTAAGCATCCAGATTCAGAGGCGTTTATCGATGCCAAGATGGAAGAAGGTAAGGTGACTGGTGCTAATGTGTCGGTGAAGATTACCGATGAGTTCATGCAGGCAGTCGTTGAGGATAAGACATACGTACAGCAGTTCCCTACCAATAGCAGCGAACCAAGCGTAACGAAGGAGATTTCTGCTAAGGCATTATGGGAAAAGATTGTACATAACGCATGGAAGAGTGCCGAGCCAGGCGTGTTGTTTTGGGATACAATTATCCGAGAGAGTATTCCTGATTGTTATGCAGACCTTGGTTTCCAGACCGTTTCAACGAACCCATGTGGTGAGATTCCACTCTGTCCATACGATAGTTGTCGACTCCTTTCGTTGAATCTCTATTCATACGTTATCGACCCATTCACAGACCATGCACGCTTCGATATGGAATTGTTTAAGCGTCATGCACAGCTCGCACAGCGATTGATGGACGACATCATCGACCTTGAGATGGAGAAAATCGACCTCATCATGTCGAAGATAAAGACTGATCCTCAGGTTGACGAGGTGAAGAGTGCAGAGTATCATCTTTGGGAGAAGATCAAGAAAAAGAGCTGTCAGGGTCGTCGTACAGGTGTGGGAATTACCGCTGAGGGAGATATGATAGCAGCCATGGGCTTGCGTTATGGAACACAGGAAGCAACCGACTTCTCTGTTGATATTCATCGCACATTGGCTCTGAATGCTTATCGTTCATCAGTGACAATGGCACAGGAGCGTGGTGCATTTGAGATATATGATGCTAAGCGAGAGGAGAAGAATCCGTTTATCCTTCGTTTGAAGGAGGCTGACGGACAGCTCTACGAGGATATGAAGAAGTATGGTCGTAGAAATATTGCCTGTCTGACGATTGCTCCTACGGGTACAACCTCGCTCATGACACAGACGACATCGGGTATTGAACCTGTCTTTATGCCTGTATATAAGCGTCGCCGTAAGGTGAATCCAAATGATACGGATGTACATGTAGACTTCGTTGATGAGGTAGGTGATTCTTTTGAGGAGTACATTGTTTACCACCGTAAGTTCCTGACATGGATGGAGGTGAACGGAATTGATACGCAGAAGAAGTACAGTCAGGAAGAGATTGACGAACTTGTGAAGCGTTCTCCTTATTATAAAGCTACCGCAAACGATGTCGACTGGTTGATGAAGGTACGTATGCAGGGTGAGATTCAGAAGTGGGTAGACCACTCTATCTCTGTGACTGTGAACCTTCCAAACCAAGTTGACGAGGAGTTAGTGAATAAACTCTATGTTGAGGCATGGCGTAGTGGTTGCAAGGGTTGTACTATCTATCGTGACGGAAGTCGCTCGGGTGTGATGATTTCGGTATCGAAGAAGGACAAGACAAAGGACGAAAAGCCTGTCGATGAGGAGAAGGCAAAAGACCTTAACTCGGCTGAGGAGCATCATGAGCATATCTGTAATCATCCAAATGTAATTGAAGTTCGTCCAAAAGAATTGGAGTGTGACGTCGTACGCTTCCAAAACAACAAAGAGAAATGGGTGGCTTTCGTTGGTTTGTTAGATGGTTATCCTTACGAAATCTTTACTGGTTTGCAGGACGATGAGGAGGGTATTGCCCTTCCAAAGAGCGTAACCAAGGGTAAGATTATCAAGCAGACAGCCGAAGACGGCAGTCATCGTTACGACTTCCAGTTCGAGAATAAGCGTGGTTATAAGACCACCGTTGAGGGCTTGTCAGAGAAGTTCAACCCAGAGTATTGGAACTATGCAAAGCTGATTTCAGGCGTATTGCGTTATCGTATGCCAATCGACCACGTCATCAAGCTCGTTGGTTCGCTGCAGTTGAAGAACGAAAGCATCAACACATGGAAGATTGGTGTTGAGCGAGCTTTGAAGAAATACGTTAGTGATGGTACGAGTGCGTCAGGTTTGAAATGCCCAGTCTGTGGCCAAGAGACCCTTGTTTATCAAGAAGGTTGTCTGATTTGTACCAACTGTGGTGCCTCACGTTGTGGCTAAACAGTTAACAGTAAAGTTCAATTAAGTCCTAATTCGGTCATTAGAAAATCATACATATACCCATTGTAGACTAATGACTGTCTTGGATTAAAACAGAGGGCAGGCAGCTCGTCTTGCCCTCACTTCTCTTAAAGAATGATGAAATTAATGACAAGTTATATACTTCTGCAAGGTCTTCACTTTCATGCTCGTATCGGAGTAGGGGAGCAGGAGCGAGTGGTCGGTAATGAATATGTACTCGACCTGCGATTAGGCTATCCGTTTGCAAAGGCAATGAAGAGTGATGATGTTGCTGACACGCTAAACTATGCAGAAGTGTTTAACGTCATAAGAGAAGTCATGAAACAACCCGCTCGCCTGTTAGAATCCGTCGCTGGGTCCATTGTCGAGGCATTGTGTGCGGCTTTCCCAATGCTAAGTAGTATCGACTTAAAACTCGTGAAATTTAATCCTCCAATGGGTGCTGACAGTGATGGAGCAGGCGTGGAATTACACTTAATAAATGATAAAACCGAGGATTAGAGCCTTGGTTTCCCAACGAAAAGCCGTATCTTTGCCCTTTAAATAGTTAAGTATGTTTAAGAAAATATCGCTTCTCCTTGTTTTCTTGGTCTTGTCGGTAGGCCTGTCATGGGCTGCAGACGGACGGTTCACACTTGTTATTGACCCTGGTCATGGTGGTCATGACGCTGGTGCGATAGGTGCAATATCAAAGGAGAAGGACATCAACTTGAATATAGCCTTGGCTTTTGGTCGTTATGTTGAGAGGAATCTGCCAGATGTCAATGTGATTTATACCCGTAAGACCGACGTGTTTATCCCTTTGCATCAACGTGCAGACATCGCCAACAAAGCTAAGGCAGACCTTTTTATATCCGTACATACGAACTCTGTGGCATCAGGGCGTTATGTAAAAGGATTTCAGGTGTACACCTTAGGTATGCACCGTGCGAAGGCTAATCTCGATGTGGCTATGCGAGAGAATAGCGTTATCTCAATGGAGAAAGGCTATCAGCAGACCTATCAGGGTTTTGACCCAAACTCCTCAGAGAGTTATATCATGTTTGAATTCATGCAGAATGCGAACATGGAGCGGAGTGTTGAGTTAGCCCGAATGATACAGAACTCTGTTTGTTCGTCTGCAGGACGTATCGACAAGGGTGTTCATCAGGCTGGTTTCCTCGTGTTGCGAGAGAGCTATATGCCAAGTTGTTTGATAGAGTTAGGCTTCATTACGGCAGCTGATGAGGAGGAATATCTGAACTCTCCAGCGGGTATAGATGCCATGGCAAAGGGTATTTACAATGCTTTTGTACAATACAAGAATGCCTATGATACACGCATCGTGGTGCCTTACCGCCCTGTTGAGAACAAGCGAATCGTGATAGATCGTGTTGTCCCAACTGCTCCAACAACTAAACCGCGTCCTGTTGCGCCCATAGAGCGTTCCCGTTCTGCGGCTCCTGTGCAGCGTTCTCGTTCTACAGTACCCGTAGAGCAGCCACGTTCTTCCACCCCAGCACCCCCAGCTCGCCCTATGAATAAGGTACAAGAGGCGAAGAAGAGAATCTCAGATGCGATTCGAGAATTGCTTCCTTGCAATGACACAGAAAGTAAAACATCAAAGGCTGCACCCGTTTTTAAGATACAAGTGCTTTCTTCTAACCGCCAGTTAAGATCAGGTAGTGAGCTCTTTCATGGTCGTACAGACATTGATTGTGTTCAAGAAGGCAACTTTTATAAGTATTTTATAGGCTCCAGTACGAATTATAACGACATTTCACGATTGCGTGGAAAGCTCTTGAAAGACTTCCCACAAGCTTTTATTATTGCCTACAAAAACGGTGTACGTATGGATGTTAACCAAGCAATAGCAGAGTTTCTCAAGAATAAAAAGAATAAGTAAACAAAACGGATATGAATAAATTTTTCACACCACAAGTAAGGATTGCCATCGTTGCTATACTTGCTATCGTTGTGTTATTCTTTGGAATACAGTTCCTAAGAGGTATTCCCCTCTTCTCGAATGACGCACATTACAAGATTAAGTTCAACGATATCACGGGCTTGTCTACATCAACTCCTGTCTATGCTCGCGGTTTCAAGGTGGGTATCGTTAGGAATATTGATTACGACTATGATAAGTTAGGCGAGTCTATCACTGTCGATGTCGATGTTGAAAAGACATTGAGAATTCCAGAGGGTACTACCGCTGAGATTGTTAGTGACATCATGGGTAACGTGAAGGTCGTACTACAGTTTGGCAAAAGCACGAAGTTCTTGGAGCCTAACGGATGGATTGACGGTGTTATTAATGATGGTACTTTAGGCGACTTGAAGAGTATGGTGCCTTCTATCCAGAAGATGTTGCCAAAGTTGGATAGCATCCTTGGAAGCGTAAATACACTCCTTGCCGACCCAGCTCTTCAGAGTTCGGTACACAATGTAGACAAGATTACAGCCAATCTTACTACTTCTACCCGTGAGCTTAACACATTGCTCGCACAGGTTAATGGTTCTTTGCCTGTTATGACTGCAAAGGCTGGTAGGGTGATGGACAATGCCAACGGCATGATGGTGAACGCAAATAGAGGCATTACAGAGGCTCGTGGGGCTATCCGTGGCGCAAATACGATGATGGCTAACCTTAATAATAAGGTGAACGGACTCGATGTTGAGGCTACGATGGCCAAGGTGAACGCAACTTTAGACAATATGAACTCGCTCACAGCTAAGCTGAATAGCAACGAGGGTACAATGGGCTTGATGCTGAACGACGCCTCTTTGTACAATAATCTTAATAGCACGATGCGCTCAGCAGATAGTCTTTTGACAAATCTTAAAGCACATCCAAAGCGTTATGTTCACTTCTCTATCTTTGGTAGAAAAGACAAGTAATTTAAATATAGTCTAAATAATATTGTCAATGTTTCACACGCAGAGAAAGCTTCTTGAAGCTGTTTGAATATCAGCTTCTTTGCGCTTTCCCTGCGTTTGTTTCACTCTCAGCGTCATAAAGGGCATAGGCATATTAAAACTATTTGTTTTTCAAATACTTACAATTATACAACTACGCAAAATGAGTGGTTCGTAAGAAAGATAACGCAACCTCCACAGATATAACGATTTACAATCTTTCTCGTCTTTAGAACATTATCTTACAAATAGTTCTCTTTATAAATAAATTGCTATCTTTGCACTATTAAAATTAGTCAGAGATAGTCGGCAAGCCACTATTTCGAGAAAGACAGAGATATTATAGTCAACCAATTATGAACGTCAATCCTAAAAATCTTTGGGATAGTTGCCTCCAGCTCATAAAGGAGAATGTGACCGAGCAGCAATTTGACACTTGGTTTCGTCCGATTGTTTTACAGTCGTACAAGCCAGCATCAAAGACATTGTTAGTTCAGGTCCCAAGCCAATTCGTATATGAGTATTTGGAGGGCCATTACGTAGACTTACTACGTAAGGTGTTGACGCGTGTCTTCGGACAAGGCGTACAACTGACGTATCGTGTAATGGTTGATCAGGAGAATCACTTGTCACAAGACTTAGAGCAGGACACCGTAGAAGACATCTCTTCACAGCGTCCTACTGCTCGCGCTAATCAGAGCCCAACCGTACTGGATACAGTGCCACAGGACCTCGATTCGCAGCTCGACCCTCATAAGTCATTCAGCAACTATGTTGAAGGCGACAGCAACAAACTCCCTCGTTCTATCGGTCTTTCTATCGCAGAACATCCTAACACAACACAGTTTAACCCAATGTTCATCTATGGACCATCGGGCTGTGGAAAGACTCACCTTGTTAATGCTATCGGATTAAGAGCGAAGCAACTCTATCCACAAAAGCGTGTGTTATATGTGTCTGCACGTCTGTTCCAAGTACAGTACACCGATTCTGTACGACAGAATACTACCAACGATTTTATCAACTTCTATCAGACAATTGACATTCTGATTGTCGATGATATCCAGGAATGGGTTACTGCAACAAAGACGCAGGACACCTTCTTCCACATCTTCAACCACCTTTTCCGTAACGGAAAGCGTATCATCTTAGCGAGCGACCGCCCACCAGTCGACCTCAAGGGTATGAACGACCGCCTGCTGACTCGTTTCTCTTGTGGACTGATTGCAGAGTTGGAAAAGCCAAACGTACAGCTTTGTGTGGATATTCTCCATAGCAAGATTAAGCGTGATGGTCTTAACATTCCAGAGGATGTAGTGCGCTTCATCGCCGAAACTGCTAATGGCAGCGTACGTGATCTTCAAGGTGTTATCAACTCACTCCTCGCTTACAGTGTCGTTTACAATAGTAATATTGATATGCGATTGGCTGAACGTGTCATCAAACGTGCAGTGAAAATTGACGACGAACCGCTGACAATTGACGATATCATGGACAAGGTTTGCTCTCATTATAATGTCACGATGTCGGCAGTCAACTCTCGTTCTCGCAAGAAAGACATTGTGATGGCACGCCAAGTGAGCATGTATATGGCACAGAAATATACGAAGATGCCTGCAAGTCGTATCGGAAAATTAGTTGGTAACCGTGACCACAGCACCGTAATCCACAGTTGTTCAAAGATTGAAGACCGACTAAAGGTCGACAAGGGATTCCATGCTGAAATCGCAAGTATTGAAAACTCTTTTAAGTTAAAAGCATAAGGTATTAGTTTGAGAGTCTGTCGCATGGTCGTGGCAGGCTTTTTTAATTGACTTAAACCTTACTCCCTCACCTGAAAATAACCTTCCCCTCACTCTGAAAAATCATTACAAACTAAGTAAATAAATCCCCTCAGAAGTGCTAAAAGGCACTTAAAAATAGATCGTTGTAACTCTCAGAGCATCAAATACTTGTACGAGTCCATTTCAAAAGGTGCTTGCTTCGAGTTCAAAAGGGCGTTAGTAAGCGTTCAAAAGGGCATCTCTTGCAAGCCAATTAAGCGTCTTTTCGAAGCCAAAAAAGCATCTTTTAAAAACGAGGATGTGAAAAATAATTACATTCGTAGTGAGGAGTGGTTTTGGAGTTGGTTAAGGATACCCATTTAAAATTGTTCATTTTGGGTAGGACTGTTTGGCATTAAACGTAATAAAAAAGTGACTATACATAGTTTTAAAACAAAAATGACGCCAGTTCGGGATAAAAAAGAGCCCTAAAAAGTTGGTAATCTCGCTATTATTTTGTAACTTTATAGTTGAAAATCAATC
>ERZ772955.1988-NODE-1988-length-11724-cov-17.021167_pt1 | contig 11724 bp, 4 predicted proteins | sample MGYA00511133_ERZ772955 | MGnify/ENA primary metagenome ERZ772955 (study PRJEB29015, sample SAMEA2737914) | human oral metagenome | biome: human oral; feature: human-associated habitat; material: dental | place: China | collected 2149 ... | reverse complement strand
GGGTCTGTTCGTACAGGGCGATGGCGTCGTTGAGTCTGCCGGCGGCCTGGTAGGCGCCGGCGAGGTTGTTGCGTGAGGCCAAGGTGTCACGGTGGTCTGGCCCCAGGATGCGGGCGCGGTCTTCGAGGGTCTGTTCGTACAGGGCGATGGCGTCGTTGAGTCTGCCGGCGGCCTGGTAGGCATAGGCGAGGTTGTTGCGTAAGGTGAGGGTGTCGGGGTGGTCGGGGCCCAGGATGTAGGTGCGGTCTTTGAGGTTCTGCTCGTACAGGGGGATGGCCTCGTCGAGTCTGCCTGCGTCCTGGTAGGCGTAGGCGAGGTTGCTGTGTGAGGCCAGGGTGCCGGGGTGGTCGGGACCCAGGATGCAGCCCGCCTGAGTGACCGACTCAGTGAGAGTAAGAGCTAGCTGTGGCATTCCAAGATCGGTTGCATGGTGTAGCGTCATCGCAAGAATTGAAACAAAAGTCGGATCGGAAAATAGTGGATGAGAGTGGCCTTGAGATGTGGTGGCACCTATTTGTTCGACGAGATTGCGTGTTTCCTGTCGCTGCCGTTCAAAATTTTCTAGCCGGTCTATGTCGATCTCGTTGAGAAGGGTTGTTGCGTGCGCACGTGCCTCGTTGAACTTCTCTTGGTTGCTCAAGTAGGTTTCGCGGTAAACTTGCCCTTGAAGGCGGTGAATGATGGTCTTATCGCCGTCGGTGGACTCTTGAAGGATGGATGATCTCTTCAGGAATGACAGGGTGTCGCGAACTGCGTCGGAGTCACCGTTGACCTCCAGAAGCCAGTGAGTCGGTACTCCGGAAGCAGCCAGAAGGGACAGTGAGTCGAGGAGTGAGATGGCGATGCTCTCCTGCTGAGGGTACTGGGATCTGAGTTGTTCCAAGGCCTGCTCGTAGGCCATGAACAGTGCGACCCCGACGGCATCCGGGTAGTCATCGCCCTCGAGGCGGCTGATGCTTGCCTCGAGTGGGTGATTGCTCAGCCTCTCAAGATAGTTGGATAGGGAGTACCGCCCTGACTTAGCTGTTGCGGCCGCTTGGGTTACGGCAACGGGGAGGTCGCCAAGCGCGTCCGCGATTCGGTCGGCTGCGTCACTGTTGGCGTCGCCGGTGCGCTCGCAGAGGAGAGTAATCGACTGTTCGCGATCAAAGATGCCGACTGCCATCGGTGACCATCCCAAACTGTCCCAGTCAAGGCGACGTGTGGTGGTGATGATTACCCGGACTCCGCTGCCCTTGGGAGTGAGACCCTTCAGGTCGTCGAGGTTCTCCACGTTGTCGAAGACGACAAGGCGGTCCGCCGCATCTGCTGAGTGTAGCTGATCCAAGAAGCGTCGAATAATAGTCTCCGGAGGAATGTCCTTCGGTGCATCGATACCGATGCGCAGTGCGAGCTCGTAGAGATCGGCAATGAGTTCCTTACGTGAGGCTGCATTGATCCACGCGACTAGGGGCCAGTCCTCTTTCTCGCATTTGGTGGCAATTGCGGCAGCCAGTTGAGTCTTACCGGTGCCTCGCATTCCGGTCAGGACTGTTTTTGGTTCGGCGCGAGTGATGATGGCATTGAAGAACTGGTCCTGACCTGCCCGTGAAACGAAGTTGGTGGTCACTGTAGGGCGGCTGCCGAAGTGAATCCGTTTAGGGGTGGTTTGCGATTGAGGGAGCGTGTTTCGAGTGTTGTTGATCGTGTCGACGATCTTATCCAGGCTCTCGTGAGTCTTCGTGTGCTGGTCTAACAGCCGTGCTATCCCGGCGTCTAGTCGTTCCTGTCCTGCGAGCAGCTGCTTGCGTGCGGCGATGTCGAAGGCTTGTGATCCCGGTGCTTGATAGATGAACTCTTCGGCGACGATGCGGGTCAGGTCATCGAAGAAGGGTTCGGCTGCCGCCTCGACGTTCTGGCGGCGGCCGACCGTTTGCCGTCGGAGGTAGGTCTCGAAGTTGTCCGGGAACCGCACCGCCTCCAGAACTGCGGCGTCGTCCCCGCTGAGCTCCGTGAGTGCCACCTCCATCTCGGTGACGGCTCCAGCCAGGGTGGATTGAGTGACGCTGGTCCGCTCGTACCATTCGCTGGCGGCATCCACCTGCTTCTGAAGTCGGGCCTTGATTGACGCCTCCAGCGGATTCTCCTGTCCACCTCGCCCCTGTTGCAGACGTCTCAGGCTGCGCCATGCGTTGAGGGCCTCGCTAGGCAGCGACGCCGCGCTGCCCCACGAAGGATCAACAGCCACAGCGGCTCCGCGCATAAGCAGCCCGGCGATGCTGGCAGACAGGACAGCGAGGGAGAGGGGATCGGCCATGCCTCTATCGTACAAGCGGTCAGCGGTGCCGAATCAGAATTCTCACGGCGTCCCGAAGAGCTTCTCCGCATCCTCAATTCTTCCAGCGGCGCGATAGGCGCCGGCAAGGTTGCCACGCGAGGTGAGAGTGACAGGGTGAGCAGGTCCCAGGGTGCGGGTGCGGTCCTCGAGGTTCTGCTCGAACAGGGGAATGGCCTCCTCGAGCCTGCCGGCTGCCTGGTAGGCACCGGCAAGGGTGCTACGTGAGGTGAAGGTATCGGGGCGGTCGGGACCCAGAATGCGGATGAAGTCGGCGAGGTTCCGCTCGAACAGGGGGATGGCCTCGTCCAGGCTGCCCACGTCCCGGTAGGCGCCAGCGAGGCTGTGGCGTAAAGCCAAGGTTTCAGGGTGGTCAAGGCCCAGGGTGCGGGCGACGTCGTCGAGGTTCCGCTCGAACAGGGGGATGGCCTCGTCGAGCCTGCCCGCATCCCGGTAAGTAGCGGCGAGGTTGAGACGTGCGGCCGAGGCGCCGGAGCTGTCGGGGCCCATGATGCGCATGGCGTCTGCGAGGATCTGCTTCTTCAGGGTGATGGTCTCGTCGAGTCTGCCCGCTTCCCAGTAGGTGTCGGCGAGATCGTCGCGTGCGGTGAGGGTGCTGCGGTGGTCGGGGCCCAAGACGCGGCTACGGCCGCTGAAAACCTGCTCGTACAGGATGATGGCCTCGTCGAATCTGCCCGCAGCCCGGTAGGCACCGGCGAGGTTACTGCGTGTCGTGAAGGCGTCGGGGTGGTCGGAGCCCAGGATACGGACGGAGTCCTCGAGGTTCTGCTCGTACAGGGTGATGGTTTTGTCGAGTCTGCCCGCTTCCCGGTAGGCGCCGGCGAGGCTGTTGCGTGAAGCCAGGGTGTCGGGGTGGTCGGGGCCCAAGACGTCGCAGGCCTGGGTCACGGAGTCAGTGAGACAAAGGGCCAGCTGCGACATCCCAAGGCCGGTTGCGTATTCCAGTGTCTCGGCGAGCTTTGCAGACACTCGTGGCTCAGAAAACAATGACTGAGAGTATTCCTGAGATGTGACTGAGAGCAGCTGCTCGATGAGATGGTGGGTCTCGTCTCGCCGCTGTTCAGGATTCTCTAGGCGGTCAACGTCAATCCCGCTGAGAAGTGTTGCTGCGCACGAACGCGCCTGGCCGAGCTTCTTCTGGTCATTCAGGTAGGTTTCCCGGTACACGTGTCCCTGAAGCCAGGGAATAATGGTCTTGTCGCCGTCACTGGATTCTTGGAAGATGGCGGCGCTCTTCAGAACAGACAGAGTGTTGCGTACTGCGTCGGAGTCGCCGTCGAGCCTCAAGAGCCAGTAAGTCGGCACTCCGGAAGCGGCCAGGAGGGACAATGCGCCGAGGAGCGATGCGGCGATCCTCTCCTGCTGAGGATGCTTGGTTCTGAGCTGCACCAAGACCTGTTCATAGGCCATGAGCAGTGCGATGCCGACGGCGTCGGGGTGGTTGGCACCCTCGAGGCAACTCATGCGTGACTCGAGTGGGTGATGAGTCAGCCTGTCAAGGTAGCCGGATAAGGAATATCCACCCTGTTGTGCTGTCGCGGCGGCTTGGGTGATGGCGACGGGCACGTCGCCCAGCGCATCCGCGATCCGGTCAGCAGCTTCGCGGCGAGTGTCGCCAGTGCGCTCGCACAGGAGGGAGATCGACTGCTCCCGATCGAAGGTGCCAACCGTCACCCGCAGCCACCCCAGGCCGTCCCAATCGAGGTGGCACGGGGTGGTGATGAGGGTTCGAACTCCGGTGCTCTCGGGAATGAGGTCTCTCAGGTCGTTGGGATTCTCCACGTTGTCGAAGACGAAGAGGCGGTCTGCTGCCTCTGCTGAGCGCAGCTGATCCGGGAGGCGCTGAACAATGACCTCCAGGGGGATGTTCTTCGGTGCATCGATACCGGTCCGCAGCGCGAGCTCGTAGAGGTCGGCAATGATGTGCTTGCGTGAGGCCGCATGAATCCACGCGACTAGGGGCCAGCCCTCCTCCTCGCACCTGGCCGCAATCGCAGCTGCCAGCTGAGTCTTTCCGCTTCCCCGCATCCCGGTCAGAACTGTGCGAGGCTCGGCGCGAGTGAAGACGGCGTCGAAGAGCTCATCCTGCCCCTCCCGTGTGACGAATCCTGCGGTGACCTGGGGGCGATTTCCAAAGCGAAGCAGTTTACCGGCTTGCATGTGAGAGGGTGTCATACTAGTGTTATTGATGCTGTTGGTGATCTTATCCGGGTGCTCGTGAGCCTTCTTGTGCTGGTCTGACAATTGTTTTTGGCCTGTGAGTACTTGCTTGAGTGCGGCAAGGTTGAAGGTCCGTGAGCCCGGTGCTCGATAGATGAACTCGTCGGCGACGATGCGGGTCAGGTCATTGAAGAAGGGCTCGGCTGCTGCTTCGACGTTCTGGCGGTGGCTGGCCGTTCGCCGTCGGAGGTGCGTCTCGAAGTTGCCTGGGTGGCGTACCGCCTCGATGACTGCGGCGTCGTCCTCACTGAGCTCCTTGAGCGCCACCTCCATCTCGGTGACGGCTCCAGCCAGCGCGGAATGGTTCACCTTTTGGTATTGCTTGCTGGCGGCATCCACCTGCTCCTGAACTCGGCCCTTGATGGACGCCTCCATCTCCTCGCCGCCTCGCCCTGGCAGCAGACCTCTCATGCTGCGCCACGCGTTGAGGGTCTCGCCAGGTAGTGACGCCGCGCTGCTCCACGAAGGATCGACGGCCACAGCGGCTCCGCGCATGAGCAGACCGGTGATGCTGGCAGACAGGACAGCGAGGGAGAGGGGATCGGCCATGCCGCTATCGTACAAGCGGTCAGCGGCCCCGAAACAGAATTTTCACGACATTGACTGACTCGGTGGTGACGAGCTCGACGAGGTGGTCGGCGAAGGCGGCGTGCGCGTCATCGAGCACGCGCCCGTGGAAGGTGCGCCCCAGGTGCCAGTCGGAGGTGTGGAGGATCCGCATGCCGACACTGTCTCACAGCCCACCGACATCAAAGACTGCGCCTTGTGGCGGTCAGTCGCTGGTTTCCTGGTCCGGGTCCTCGTCGGTGCCGTCCTGCTCATCGTCGTCGGAGTCCGACGGCGTCTCAAAGAGCTTGTCCGCGTCCTCGAATCTGCCTGCGGCGCGATAGGCATCAGCGAGGTTGTTGCGTGAGGTGAGGGTGTGGGGGTGGTCGGGGCCCAGGATGCGGATGCAGTCTTCGAAATTCCTCTCGTACAGGGTGATGGCCTCGTCGAGCCTGCCCGTGTCTCGGTAAGTGTTGGCGAGGTTATTGCGTGAGATGAGGGTACGGGGGTGGTGTGGTCCCAGGATGTGGGCGGAGTCTTTGAGGCTCTGCTTGTGCAGGGTGATGGCCTCGTCGAGCCTGCCCGTGTCTCGGTAAGTGTTGGCGAGGTTGTTGCGTGAGGTGAGAATGTCGGGGTGGTGTGGTCCCAGGATGTGGGTGAGGTCTTTGAGGTTCTGCTTGTGCAGGGTGATGGCGTCGTCGAGTCTGCCGGCGGCTTGGTAGGCGCCGGCGAGGTTGTTGCGTGAGGTGAGGGTGTCGGGGTGGTGGGGTCCCAGGATGCGGGTGCGGTCTTTGAGGTTCTGCTTGTGCAGGGTGATGGCGTCGTCGAGTCTGCCGGCGGCTTGGTAGGCGCCGGCGAGGTTGTTGCGTGAGGTGAGGGTGTCGGGGTGGTGGGGTCCCAGGATGCGGGTGCGGTCTTTGAGGTTCTGCTTGTGCAGGGTGATGGCGTCGTCGAGCATGCCCGTGTCTCGGTAAGTGTTGGCGAGGTTGTTGCGTGAGGTCAGGGTGCTGGGGTGGTGTGGTCCCAGGATGTGGGTGAGGTCTTTGAGGTTCTGCTTGTGCAGGGTGATGGCGTCGTCGAGTCTGCCGGCGGCCTGGTAGGCGCTGGCGAGGTTGTTGCGTGAGGTCAGGGTGCTGGGGTGGTGGGGTCCCAGGATGCGGGTGCGGTCTTTGAGGTTCTGCTTGTGCAGGGTGATGGCGTCGTCGAGTCTGCCGGCGGCCTGGTAGGCGTAGGCGAGGTTGTTGCGTGAGGTCAGGGTGTCGGGGTGGTGGGGTCCCAGGATGCGGGTGCGGTCCTTAAGGGTCTGCTCGTACAGGGTGATGGCGTCGTCGAGCCTTCCGGCGTCCTGGTAGGCGCTGGCGAGGTTGTTGCGTGAGGTGAGGGTGTCGGGGTGGTGGGGTCCCAGGATACGGGTGTGGTCTTTGAGGTTCTGCTTGTGCAGGGTGATGGCTTCGTCGAGCCTGCCCGCGTCGCAATAGGCTTCGGCGAGGTTGTTGCGTGAGGTGAGGGTGCTGGGGTGATCGGGGCCAAGGGTGTCGCCCGCCCGCGTAACAGAATCAGTGAGGGTAAGTGCCAGTTGTGGCATCCCAAGGTCGGCTGCATTCCGTATCGTCGTTGCGAGTAATGCGACAAAATCTGGATCGGAAAATAATGGGCGAGAGTGGTCTTGAGATGTGATCGCACCTATTTGTTCAACGAGATTTCGTGTTTCCTGTCGCTGCTGTTCAAAATTAGCTAGTTGGTCTATGTCAATCTTGTCGAGGATGGTTGTTGCGTATGTGCATGCTTTGTTAAATTTCCCTTGTTCGCTCAGGTAGGTTTCGCGGTAAACTTGCCCTTGAAGGCGGTGAATGATGGTCTTGTTGCCATCAGTGGACTCTTGAAGGATGGATGATTTCCTCAGGAATGATAGAGTATCTCGAACTGCATCGGAGTCGTCGTGGAGGCTCAGGAGCCAGTGGGTTGGCACTCCGGAAGCGGCAAGAAGAGATAATGTGTCGAGGAGCGATATGGCGATCCTCTCCTTTTGAGGAGATTTAGATCTGAGTTGGTCCAAGGTCTGTTCGTAGGCCATGAATAGCGCGATGCCGACGGCGTCGAGGTAGTCCTCTCCTTCGAGGCGTCTGATGCTCAATTCAAGAGGGTAGTTGTTTAGCCTGTCAAGGTACTCGGACAGGGGGTATCTGCGCGACTTGGCTAATGTGGCGGCTTGGGACACTGCAACAGGAAGGTCGCCAAGTGCCTCTGCGATCCGGTCTGCCGCATCACGGTGAGTGTCACCCGTGCGCTCGCAGAGAAGGGTAATCGACTGCTCCCGTTCGAAGATGCCAACCGTCAACGGAAGCCATCCCAAACTGTCCCAATTGAGGTGGCGTGTGGTGGTGACGATGACCCGAACTCCACAGCCTTCAGGGGTGAAACCTATCAGGTCGTCGAGATTCTCCACGTTGTCGAAGACGAAAAGGCAGTCCGCCGCATCTGCTGAGCGCAGTTGATCCAGGAAGCGCCGAACAATAGTCTCCGGAGGGACATCCTTCGGAGCGTTGATACCTGTCTGCAGTGCGAGATTGTAGAGATTTGCAATGAGTCTATCGCGTGACTCTGCATCGATCCACGCGACTAAGGGCCAACCCTCCTCCTCGCATCTGGTCGCAACCGTGGCTGCCAGCTGCGTCTTGCCACTTCCTCGCATCCCCGTCAGCACTGTGCGAGGCTCGGTGCGAGTGAAGATGGCGTCGAAGAGTTTGTCCTGCCCTTCTCGCTTGACGAAGCCTCTGGTGACTCTGGGGCGGTCGCCGAAGCGAATCCGCGTGGGCGAGGCGGAATGGTTTTGAGTGACCGCGCTATGGATCTCCTTAATATCCGTAGCCATCGCCTTGGTGTCGGAAGCCACTTCCCTCACGCGGTCGTTAGTCTCTGCCTGCCCTTCCAGCAGTTGCTCCTGCCCGGCAAGTAGCTGCTCCTGGCCTGCGAGCAGCTGCTTGAGCGCGGCGATGTCGAAGGCCTGCGAGCCTGGCGCGAGACGGATGAACTCGTCGGCGACGATGCGGGTCAGGTCGTCGAAGAAGGACTCTGCCGCTGCCTCGACGTTTCGGCGGCGGCCGTCCGTCCGCCGTCGGAGGTACGTCTCGAAGCTGTCCGGGAACCGTACCGCCTCAAGGACTGCGGCGTCGTCTCCACTGAGTTCCTTGAGTGCCACCTCCATCTCGGTGACGGCCCCGGCCAAGGCGGATCGACTGACTCCGGCCAGTTCATACCTTTCGCTGGCGTCATCCACCTGCTTCTGAAGACGGCTCTTGATGGAAGCCTCCAGCGGATTCTCCTGTCCACCTCGCCCCTGTTGCAGACGTCTCAGGCTGCGCCATGCGTTGAGGGCCTCGCCTGGCAGCGATGCCGCGCTGCCCCACGAAGGATCAACAGCCACAGCGGCCCCGCGCATGAGCAGACCGGTGATGCTGGCAGACAGGACAGCGAGGGAGATGGGATCGGCCATACCGCTATCGTACAAGCGGTCAGCGTCCCCGAAACAGAATTTTCACGGCGTCCCGAAGAGCTTCTTCGCCTCCTCGGATCTCCCCGCGGCAAGGTAGGCGCCGGCGAGGTTGCCGCGCGAGGTGAGAGTGACAGGGTGAGCAGGTCCCAGGGTGCGGGTGCGGTCCTCGAGGTTCTGCTCGAAGAGGGGGATGGCCTCGTCGAGCCTGCCGGCTGCCTGGTAGGCGCCGGCGAGTGTGCTACGCGAGGTGAAGGTGTCGGGACGGTCGGGACCCAGAATGCGGATGAAGTCGGCGAGGTTCTGCTCAAACAGGGGGATGGCCTCGTCCAGTCTGCCCGCATCCCGGTAGGCACCGGCGAGGCTGTGGCGTGAAGCCAAGGTTCCAGGGTGGTCGAGGCCCAGGGTGCGGGTGCGGTCGTCGAGGTTCTGCTCGAACAGGGGGATGGCCTCGTCGAGCCTGCCCGCATCCCGGTAGGCGCCGGCGAGCGTGCTACGTGAGGTGAAGGTGTCGGGGCGGTCGGGACCCAGGATGCGGATGAAGTCGGTGAGGTTCTGCTCGAACAGGGGGATGGCTTCGTCCAGTTTGCCAGCATCCCGGTAGGCGCCGGCGAGTCGGTTGCGTGCGGTGAGGGTGTCGGGGTGGTCGGGGCCCATGATGCGGGCGACGTCGTCGAGGTTCTGCTCGAACAGGGGGATAACCTCGTCGAGCCTGCCCGCATCCCGGTAGGTAGCGGCGAGGTTGAGACGTGCGGTCGAGGTGCCGGGGCTGTCGGGGCCCATGCTGCGCAGGGCGTCTGCGAGGATCTGCTTCTTCAGGGTGATGGCCTCGTCGATTCTGCCCGCTTCCCAGTAGGTGTCGGCGAGATTGTCGCGTGCGGTGAGGGTGCTGCGGTGGTCGGGGCCCAAGACGCGGCTACGGCCGCTGAAAACCTGCTCGTACAGGGTGACGGCCTCGTCGAGCCTGCCACTCGCTCTATAGGCGCCGGCGAGGTTGAAACGTGAGGCCAGGGTGCTGGGATGGTCGGGGCCCAGGACGCGGATGGAGTCCTCGAGGGTCTGCTCGTACAGGGTGATGGCCTTGTCGAGCCTGCCCGCGTCCTGGTAGGCGCCGGCGAGACTGTTGCGTGAAGCCAGGGTGTCGGGGTGGTCGGGGCCCAAGGCGTCGCAGGCCCGGGTCACGGAGTCAGTGAGACAAAGGGCCAGCTGGGACATCCCCAGGCCGGTTGCGTATTCCAGTGCCTCGGCGAGCTTTGAAGACACCTGCGGCTCAGAGAATAATGAATGAGAATAGTCCTGGGATGTGACTGAGAGTAGCTGTTCGATGAGATGGTGGGTCTCGTGTCGCCGCTGTTCAGCATTCTCTAGGCGGTCTACGTCAATCCCGCTGAGAAGTGCTGCTGTGCGCGCACTCGCCTCATCGAGCTTCTTCTGGTTGCTCAGGTAGGTTTCCCGGTACACGTGTCCCTGGAGCCAGTGAATGAAGGTCTTCTCGCCGTCGCTGGATTCATGGATGACGGAAGCGCTCTTCAGGAAAGACAGGGTGTCGCGTACTGCGTCGGAGTCGCCGTCGAGCCTTAAGAGCCAGTGAGTCGGCAGTCCGGAAGCAGCCAGGAGGGACAGTGTGTCGAGGAGTGATACGGCGATCCTCTCCCTTTGAGGGTGCGTGGTTCTGAGCTGCTCTAAGACCTGTTCATAGGCTATGAGCAGCGCCGTGCCGACGGCGTCCGGGTAGCCGTCGCCCTCGAGGTGACTGATGCGTGACTCGAGCGGGTGGTGACTGAGCCTGTCAAGGTAGCCGGATAAGGCGTATCCGCCCTGTTCTACTGTCGCGGCGGCTTGGGTGATGGCAAGGGGTACGTCGTCGAGCACATCCGCGATCTGGTCTGCTGCTTCGCGGTGAGTGTCGCCAGTGTGCTTGCACAGGAGGGAGATCGACTGTTCCCGTTCGAAGGCGCCAACCGTCAACTGCAGCCACCCCAGGCGGTCCCAGTCGAGGTGGCGCGTGGTGGTGATGAGGGTCCGAACTCCAGCGCCCTCGGGGATGAGGTCTCTCAGGTCGTCGGGGTTCTCCACGTTGTCGAAGACGAAGAGGCGGTCCGCCGCCTCTGCTGAGCGCAGCTGAGCCAGGAGGCGCTGAGCAATGACCTCCAGAGGGATGTTCTTCGGTGCGTCGATACCGATCCGCGGCGCGAGCTCGTAGAGACCGGCAAGGATCTCCTTGCGTGAGGCCGCATGGATCCACGCGACCAGGGGCCAGCCCTCCTCCTCGCAGCTGGCCGCAACCGCAGCGGCCAGCTGAGTCTTGCCGCTTCCCCGCATCCCTGTCAGAACCGTGCGAGGCTCAGCGTGAGTGAAGATGGCATCGAAGAGCTCATCCTGTCCCTGCCGCTTGACGAAACCTGTGGCGACCGTCGGGCGACTGCCGAAGCGAATTCGCTTGGGAGAAGCGGATGGGTGGCTTGTGGTCATACTACGAATCTCCCCGATGTCCTTAGCCGACGTCCTCAGCGGCTCGTGAGTCTGCGCTTACCCCAGGGGGTGGTCGTGTCGCCTATCGTACAAGCGGAGGACGACGCAGAAGCAGAATTCGTACGGCGTCGGAGCCCGACGCTGAGGAGCGCAGAAATCACGTGGGGCAACGGAATAATCCGTTGCCCCACGTGAAGAATGCCGGCGCAGGTGAATTGAGATCAGCGGCAAGGGCTCCTTCAGGCGGCGATGGTGCCGGCGGCTACCAAGGCGATGATGATGAGGCCCAGCAGCACGCGGTAGACGAGGAAGGACGTGAACTTGTTGGAGGACACGAAGCGCAGCAGCCAGGCGATGGTCGCGTAGGCGACGACGCCGGAGACGACGGTCGCGACAATGGTGGGTGTCCAGCCCACGGTGTTGCTGATGGTGCTGGCCTCCGTTGCGGCCTCCAGCAGTCCGGCCGCGACCAGGGATGGAATACCCATGTAGAAGGACAGGCGCGTGGCCGTCACCCGGTCGAACTTGAGGAAGAGTCCGGCGGAGATCGTCGCCCCGGAGCGGGAGATACCGGGGAACACCGGGGCCAGGGCCTGGAACGCACCGATGATGAGGGCGTCCTTGACGGTCACGTCCTTCATGCCCTTGGTGAGGTTCTGCT
>ERZ772955.1985-NODE-1985-length-11748-cov-35.916189_pt1 | contig 11748 bp, 10 predicted proteins | sample MGYA00511133_ERZ772955 | MGnify/ENA primary metagenome ERZ772955 (study PRJEB29015, sample SAMEA2737914) | human oral metagenome | biome: human oral; feature: human-associated habitat; material: dental | place: China | collected 2149 ... | reverse complement strand
GGCGCCGCGCGCCCCCAGGTGCTCGGCCTGGACGAGCATCCGCTCGTACTGGTCGCGGGGAACCGAGGTGAGGACGTCGTCGGCCTGCTCGCCCGCCAGGGAGACCACGATGAGGTCGCGCAGCCGCTGCAGCAGGTCCTCGACGAATCGGCGCGGATCATGCCCGGACTGGACGACCCTTTCGACCACGGCGAACAGGCTCGCCCCGTCGCGGGCGGCGACGGCCTCCACCGCGTCGTCGAGGAGGGAGGCGTCGGTGAAGCCCAGGAGGGCGATCGCCTGGTCGTAGGCGAGCTCCCGCTCTTCGGATCCGCCGATCAGCTGGTCGAGAACGGAGAGGGAATCGCGCACGGAGCCGCCGCCTGCCCGTACGACGAGCGGCAGGACTCCCGCGCCGATCTCGATGCCCTCGTCAGCGCAGATGCCGGACATGAACGCTTCGAGGGTCTCGGGCGGGACGAGTCGGAAGGGGTAGTGGTGGGTGCGCGAGCGGATCGTGCCGATGACCTTCTCGGGCTCCGTCGTGGCGAAGACGAATTTGACGTGGTCGGGGGGTTCCTCGACGAGCTTGAGGAGGGCGTTGAACCCCTGGTTGGAGACCATGTGGGCTTCGTCGATGATGAAGATCTTGTAGCCGTCCCGTGCGGGGGCGAAGGCGGCGCGTTCGATGAGCTCGCGGGCGTCGTCCACTCCGCCGTGGCTCGCGGCGTCCATCTCGACCACGTCGAGGCTTCCTCCCCCGGCCAGGGAGAGCTCACGGCAGGATTCGCATTCGCCGCACGGGGTGTCCGTGGGGGCCTGCGCGCAGTTCAGGCAGCGCGCGAGGATCCGCGCAGACGTGGTCTTCCCGCAGCCGCGCGGGCCGGAGAAGAGGTAGGCGTGTGCCGTTCTGCCAGCCCGCAGGGCCGCCATGACGGGCCTCGTGACGTGTTCCTGGCCGATCACGTCCTGGAATCTCTGCGGGCGGTATCGCCGGTACAGTGCCATGCTCACGCCACCAGTCTACGGGCAGACGCCGGCGTTCTCACCGGCTTCGACGCCGTACCGTGCACCGCCCCGCCTTACCGATCGACATCGCGATCATCATTCGACCGCAGTGACGACGATGCTGATATAGGATCGATGTGGCAGCATGATGCAGCCGTTCGCTTCTACGAAAAGGAGAGCGGGAATGTCCCAAGGTTCCTATGATCTGGTTTTCAATTCGGATTCCGTGACGGTGGTGGCAGATACCGTCTCGGCAGACAGCCAGGTTTACAACAACATTTCGGCCGGCATCGGGAAAATGACGGACGACGTCGACTCCACGATCCTGCTTCTTCCAATCGATCAGATTGGGGAGGGAAGTCACACTCGCAACGAGGGAACCAACGAGTTGAAGCATACGCTGGAGCACATCGTCACCATGATGAAACATGCCACGCATGAGCTGTCGGACGCCTGTGCCCTTGTCGGCTTGGGCGTCAAAGGCGCCGTTGAGGACTTCGATTCCACGGAGTCGAACATCACTCAGAAATTCAAGTTCATGATGTCCAGCAAACCGGTTCAGTGAACGGTTTTCCATCGAAATTTTGCGGCTTGGAAGATGCGAAGCCGATTCCACCGAGCAGCCGGTATGAGAACTGCATAAGGCGCATGGCAAGAGCTTTTGAAGTGTATGGCTCCCGCGCATCCTCGGGCCCCTTCGCGGTTTTGAACCCGTTTCAGGTTCATTGTGAGCGAAGGGGTGGCGGTAATAAAATACGTCTATGAAAAAACAATGGGCGAAGCTATGGTGTTCTGCGATCGCATCGGTCGTCTTTCTAGCGGCGGCCGGATGCGCCGGCCAGTCCAAACCAGCCGGGTCGGCTTCAAGCACGACGCCGTCGCCGAGTACGAGTTCGTCGCCAACGCCGTTCGTCAAAGGCACGCGGATGAGGATCCCGGGCAAGCTCTCAATCGTAGTCCCTGATGGATACATCGCATACACAGCCGAACAAACTCGCCAACGCTCCTATCCGATCGTTATCGTGCCTCAAGGAACCCCAGTTGAAAAAGCCGACAGAACTCCACAGCGTTTAGATGTATTTATGTATATAAGCAACAAAAATGCCGAAAAAAATTGTGATCGATTTTGTGAAGATCACAAAGGATGGCCACAAATTAAAAACATGAAAAAAGAAAAATCTGTGAAAATAAACAACGTTACATTTCATGGAGTTTCCTATAAAAAACCGATAGCGGGGGTTGGGTTTCTCGCCAGTCTTGGTATGGAGCTACCAAAAATGAAGCATGGGCAATCGACATTATCGGGCCCGATAATGCTGAAAATATTCCACAAGAGCTTCTCGACGCCATGCGAACAATAGAATTCGCTAAACAAAAGCAAACCGATTCCGACTAATGTCCGTCTCGGGTGGCATCCTTCCGGCTTTGTTCAGCAGTCCGCAGTAAGTCGTCGATCTTTTTGCTCGCTTCGCCGAATGCCTTCCCCTGGCCGGACATCAAGCCTTGATCGCTGCCCATCCAATCTTCGTATTCCGACTTTGCTTGCCGACTCATTTTCACGTACGGTTTAAGGGAACCATCCGCATTGAGCGGAGAATCACCTTGTCCGGCTCTCACTCCCCATTTCTGCTGTGGTGTCTCTGCTCCAGAAGGCCACGTATTGGCTTCGGAAGCCGCCGCGAGGAACTGACTCTTCATCGTCAGAGCCACACCATTATGAGCGTCGACAACTGTATAGTGGGCAGTCTCCGCATTAGACGTAGGCAGCATAGTTTCCAAAATCTTGGGAAGACCCCAATCTTTCCCCGCATTTATATTCAGCACTGTTCCGGCTTTCCGCCAGTCAGAAAGACCGGCTATGGAAACTAAATCACCGAATGGAACAATCGATACGCCCTTAGACACTAAAGACTGAATATATCCATTATTTTGATCCAAAACTTTTTTCATATTTTCGTTTGCATTGTGTGGAGCCACCGTCAAAGTCTCCAAAGTATCTGTCCATGAGGCCACAGTGGTCTTAAGTCCAATGTAGTTGCGATCACGCATGTTTTTTACCATATCAACGTGCATTTGCGCCATAGAATGATTTATCATGGTTTTAGAAGCTTGTTTATCAATGGAGACATCAACAAGAACACCATCAAGACCCTTTAATCTTGATATATCATATGCACTTACTCTTAGCATGTACTCACCTGGACGATCCGGATATTCGCTGTAATGTAAAAGATCCGCTTTGCTAGATTGCATTTGGTAAGCGATATCATGCATATAAGGTCCAAGTATTGCCCCTGATATCCTCCTCAGGTGGGAGTGACTATGGCCGAATCTGCTCTGACCTCTGTTAAAACCTCCAGCATCCATGGCTTCTTTATAACCATCAATGTATTCATGCAATACAGTAAAATTTTCTTTATGTCGGCGTGCATCGGGCATTGATGTCACTTCATAAACCATTTTGCCAAGATGTTCGCCTTTGTCAGGATATTGAATTTCTCCGCCAGATAATTTATAACGTCCTCCAACTAAATATTTTGTCACATTTTGATCGTTATTACCTTCAATTCCTACATTTGATGACAAAAATGTTCTATTCATTTGTGGATCACCGTCTAATCCATGCATGACATTGGCAACCGGATCCCATGTACCTAAAGGTGGTTTGCCATAGGATGCAAATGATACATTTGTATCGTTAGTATCATGCATACCGCTCGCTTTGTAATCACGCAGATAATCTCTATTATAATGTGCTTTCTGCTCATAATCCCATTTAAGCAAATCATGCATCACATTATGTTTGCCATTGACAAATTCTCGTGAAAATGTCAACTCAGGGTGTTCACAAGCCCCAAGCCCCCAAGCTTGAGCAAGAAATACATAGCCACGTGATTCTTTCTTCACCGTGCTTGAACTATAAACTCCTAAATTGTGAAATGGTTTTGCATCGAAGCTACTACGTCCTATTTTTTTAATTTGTTCTAAATATCCCTCTTGCCATTCAGAAAGGGATTTATGGATGATTTTCCCATTTTCGCCCTCTACTTTTACTTCCATTGTCGAGCCATAAGATCGCCAGGCATTCCACATTGCTACGCGCTCTCGTTGGTGAGGATCCGATGAATTCGCATCCAAATCGCGAGGAATCGATCCCGTGGCCAGCATCGTCCCACTGCCCATCGCGGATAGCGCCTTTCCTACGGCTTGACGCTGCGCCGAATCCGGATCCAAACGATCCGCGTTCGCAGCGAACGATGCGATTTTACCTGGTCCGTATTTCATAGCAAATGCATTTGCCAGAAACGGATCCGTACCCAACCGCTTAGCATATCGGGAATTGAATTCATCCAAGCTTTCCTTTCGAGTGTTGCCATTTTTGTCTACATCCGACAATAATTTCACTGCATCGTCTGCATCTCTGTTCGCATCGGTCACACGCGTTTGAGTGGCGATAAACCCTCCACCGTCACCGAACATGGCAACACCCACATTGCGCCGAACATCAGCATCATTATGCCCTGTAGTCTTGGAAGACGGCAGAAATTCCTCCAATTTCTTTTTCAATTCCACCGCCGTTGTTGCAGCTAAAGCGTCTAAGGCCCTAATGTCCTTATTGTATGCCTTTGCAATTCTTTTCTGAGCGGAGTCGAGTTCATTTTCAACATCTTCCGCCTTAGGATAGCAAATGTTTTTATCTATAGCCTGACCAGGCTTCGGAACTAAAGCCATTCTATTATCGTAAGTACTTTTTGCTTGATCCCAATCACTTTGATGTTTTTAATTTTATTTTGAGTGTTCGAATAAGCTTCATTATAATTTTCTAACTTTTCATGAATGAATTGTTCTATTCCAGCTGCTTTATGCGCGGCTGATTTAATCAATGAGGCTTCTCGTGCGTACGCTTCCTTAGCGCGACCACTCCATACGTCGGACTGAGAGCCAATCCTCCCCGAAACCGTGCTGCCATCACGAGCGACGTCCGTCTCGAGGATAGCCCCGGCCAAGTTTTTGAATGCAATGGCCAGCCCGTGGATATCCGCTTTGTCCAAAGACGGCAACTCGTCGGCGCCGCCGGTAAATGACACATATGCCATCGTGAATACCTCGTTTCTCCGCCGGATCCAGAGGATTCGGAAGGTTCAGGAAATTTTCTGCATAAGGATACTTCCCTGTGTACCACTTCGGTGAGTTGCATTTCAATATTCCAGCACTTTTGATTTCCAAACTAATTCGATCACATTTTCGATTCGATGTTTTGAATGTCATTCAATTTCATTGATATATCGAGTTTCGATTGCTACAAAACAGTTCGGCAGCTTTCTGGGATAACTTTCATCGGTAAGGTGGCTGCGCAGGAACCAGTTTGAATTTCCGCGAAACGAGTCTTGCGGCGGATATGACTTTCGCTTACGCTCATAGTTCGCATCTTCGTTCGATCCGATCGCACTCAGGCCGGTTTCGGCGCTCCTCTCCCAAAGCTTTTCGCAGCCCAAGGCGGCCCCGAAGGCGGAAGGAAAAGGGTAGGCGAAGGAAATGAAAAGGACTTCCCACGCACCCGCCAGAGCCCGCATACCCTTGCTGCCTTCCAGCCCTGGGGGAGTTTTGCGGGATGACGCCGCGTGGGAAGCCACATCCAGATTACCCGACCGGCCAGCGGCCCGCCAGCCGCACCGGTCCCTCCGCGGCCTGGTTCTGCCGGCCAGCGGACATTCGGCTCCGTATCCGCGCCTGCATCCTAGAGTGGGGGCATGAGCATCGACATCCCTGGCATGGGCACGGCGGATTGGCTCGGCGCCCTCGACAATCTCGATCTTCTGGCCGCCCCGGTGGCCGCGTCCCTCACGGCCGTGGCGGAGCGCGAGCCGGATCTGGCGGCGCAGGCCGTGGTGGCCGCGATCGATCCGGAGTTCGCTGATACCGACGCGATGACGGCGCGCTACGCCATGGATCTGCGCCTCTCGTGCAACTGCGTGCTCGTGGCGGGCAAACGCGAGGGGCAGGAGCGCATCGCGGCGGCCGTCGTCCGCGCGACGACGAAGGCCGACGTCAACCACGTCATCAAGAGGCTCCTGAACGTGCGCAAGGCGTCCTTCTGGCCGCAGGAACGGGCCGTGGAAGCCTCGGGGATGGAGTACGGCGGGATCACCCCCGTCGGGGTGCCGGAGGGCTGGCGTCTGCTGCTCGACACGCGCGTCGTGGAAGGCTTCGCCGTGATCGGCTCGGGGCTGCGCTCCTCCAAGCTGGCGTTGCCCGGCGAACTCCTGGCGAGGCTGCCCGGCGCCGAAGTGGTGGAAGGCCTGGCCACCGAGTAGGCCGCCGGCAATCGGCGCCTGCAGGCGCAGCCTGTCGGCCCTTTGCGCAGTAAGGCGAGGGTGCCTCGAATCGCGCCTGGAGCCCGGCTACGCCTCTTCGCTCAAGGCGAGGCCTTCGCGAGCGCACTCGGGCACTGCAGCCGGCTAGCGGGCTCCTTACAGCCGACTAGCCTTCCGCTCGCTCCTTGCTTCCCAGCCGCGGGAAGGGCCGGAGCGAGAATACGACCTCGACGGGCACGTCGAAGTATTCGGCGATCTGCAGGGCAAGGCTGAGCGAGGGCGAGTACTCGCCCCGCTCCAGGTAGCCGATCGTCTGGTAGTGGACTCCCAGGGCCTCGGCGAGTTCGCGACGCGACGTGCCGCGCTCGGCCCGCAGCATGGCGATGCGATTGTGTATCGCCACTCAGTACCCCCTGGCCAGGAAGCGCTCCCGGGCGGCGGCCACCGAACTCCCGGAGACCCCGCGGATCATCTTGCGCATGAGGATCGGGGCGAGCACCAGCCCGGCCACCGCCCACGCGCCGAGCACCGCCAGGGATTCGAGGGTGTGCCATGACTCCCCCGCTTCCAGCGCCACCGCTTGCCCGGGCAGGAAGGCGGACCGCATCCCCAGCCCCAGCCAATAGACCGGGAAGGCCTTCGCGATCGCCTGGACCCATCCGGCCATGCCGACCACCGGGCTGAAGATCCCCGATATGATCATCAGGCCGTACAGGAAAACGATCGGGATCACGAGGGCGACGGAGCTGCTGATCAGGCACCCGATCACTGCGCCGATCGGAATGGAGCACACCAGGCCCAGCGCGCACCAGCCGAAGGCCGCCAACCATCTCAGCGGCTCGGAGGGGACCAGGCCTCCCAGGGCGAGGGCTCCCACGGCCAGGCTGACGAGGAAGCACAGCATGTTGGCGACGCACTGGTAGAAGGTCTTGCCGACGACGTATCCGGTGATCCCCCTCGGGACGGCTTTCATCCGGACGAGCGAGCCGTCCTCCTTCTCCGCGAGGATCTCGCCGGCGACCCCGGCGAACCCGCCTATCACGAGGCCGAAACCGAGCAGCCCCGGGAAGGAGTATCCCATGCCCGTCAGGGTGAAGCCGCTGTCGGTCTCCTGGCCCGGGGCCAGGAAAAAAACGACGATGAGCATGACGGGGATCGTCATCAGGCTCACCATCGTGCCGCCGGTCATGGAGTTGCGCAGGTCGATCAGGCCCTGGCGCATGCCGCAGCGCAGCACGCCGATGGCGGTTGTCACGCGGGTATTCGCATTCACGCGAGGCTCCCTTCCCCCGCCGCGTCCAGTATGGCGAGCGTGTTCCTCTGCACGTCCGTCGCTGTGCCGCCTTCGGCCTGCCGGACCAGGCCGATGTAGGCGTCTTCGAGCGTGGCCCGTCGGACTTCCAGATCCTCGACGCGGCCGTCCCCGGCCAGCAGCCCGCGGAGGAAGCCCGTGGCGTCGGGTGTGGCGTGGACGTGCCGCTGGGCTCCGTCGGACCAGCGGACCTCGGCCTGCCCGAAGTCGAGGCGGCGCAGCTGGTCCGGCGAGCCGTCCGCGATGATCCGGTGTTCGGCCAGAATGAGGATCCGGCTGGCCACATCCTCTGCCTCGCCGAGGTCGTGGGTGGTCATGAGGATCGTCGTGCGATCGTCGGCCAGGGATTGGATGACGTCGTGGAAGCCGCGGCGGGCCAGCGGGTCGAATCCCGCGGTCGGCTCGTCGAGGAAGAGGACCTCCGGCCTGCCCACGAGCCCGGCGGCGACGTCGAGACGGCGCCGTTTGCCGCCCGACAGCTGCCCGATCCTCTTCGACTCCTCCTCGGCCAGGCCGACGGTGCGAAGCAGGTCCGGAGTCGGCCACGGGCGCGGAACCTCGGCGGTGGAGAAGGGCCGGTAGTAGGAGCCCAGGTAGTCGAGGAATTCGCCGACCCGCCATTTCGCGTGGTCGCGCCAGGATTGCAGGACGGCCCCGACCCTGGCCCGCCAAGCTTCGCCGGCCTCCCACGGGGTGGCACCCAATACCTTCACCCTCCCGGAGGAGGGCGTGCGCAGGCCTTCGAATATCTCGATCGCGGTGGTCTTGCCCACGCCGTTGGGGCCGAGGAAAACGACCACCTCGCCGCGGAGAACCGTGAAGTCCAGGCCGTCGAGGACGAGGTTGTCTCCGTAGGCGACGCACAGGCCGGCGACCTCGACGGCCTTGACGGCGCCGACATCGGACCCTGCGCCCGGATCAGTGCCGGGCCCCGGGCCCGACTGAAGATCTACAGCAGTCATAGTCCGGAATATAGTAGAGGTACTACATCCTGTCAATGGACTGCTCCGCCGGAACGTGTACTCGAGGTCGGCCAGGTGATCGGGCGATGCCGGCCGGATGCTCAAGCGAGACCAGACAGATGCTCGGGTAAGGCCGGACAGATGCTCAGGCGAGACTGGCCGAACGGCAGGCGAGATCGGAGATTGCCGGATTGCGCGCCATCGGCTACCATAGATCAGCGCAATCTTTGCGCCCCAGGAGGATTCGCCTAGTGGCCTATGGCGCACGCTTGGAAAGCGTGTTGGGTGCAAGCCCTCGGGGGTTCGAATCCCCCATCCTCCGCCACAGTCGGCTAACAAAGCATTCTGGTAAGTTTTCCGGATCCATTTCTCATTTCGCCGATGTTGACGAAGATGTACTCACTAGCAGCCAAGGACCTGGACATCGCTGCAATTCCAGCCTCTATGCGTCTGCTATAATTCTAGCAAATTAAGAGTTGCCTTATAGCTTAAATTTAAAAGGATGTGATGAAAACCAATGGGAGAAAATAAAACTAAATGCATTGTCGAGCGATTGCGACAAGATGAAATCATCAGAGAAAGCTTAACAAATGGTGATAACCCTTGGACGGTACTAAGCGATAGTTGGAAGACCGAAGATGGAAATAGTGTTGGCCGTTACGTTGTTTTAGCCCATCCCAGCGAACGGAAGACCATTCTCGAACGTTCAGCATGGAATCTCTCAAAAGGAGATGGGCTTCCTGGATTTGTTGAGCAGTCTTCAAGCGATAATGATGAATCGATAGAATATGTCAGATATTCACAATGTCCCGAAGGCCTCGAGCCGCTTTTAATCCAACAAGACTTTGGAAATGTTGTCCCTAGCGTCATGCACGTTTCGGAGGAATTTCGTTTATTAATGAATCTCTGGCGTGATGTAAGAACTTGTAACTATTTTGAGATCAAAAAAGATGGTTCAAAAGATATTGCCATTCGGTTCGATGGCAATAAGATTGAAGTACGTACTTCGTTACTTAAACGCTACCAGGCCGCTCGTCAACTCGACGTTGTGCTGTTCACCGATGCGCATGTTGATATTAGTTGCGATAAAACAAAAGAAGATTTTTCTGAACTCAGAACAAAAGAGAAGAAAGAACTTTACTCTTATTTACGCGAATTAGGCGATGGAATTAAAAGTAAAGGTGTAAGTTCGAGAGTTCTCGTAAAACGTATTCTTCCACCACCGCCTCGGAATAAATGCGGTATTTGGCCATGGGATGAGGTTTTTGATTATCCAGAGTTTATTATAAAGGAAGATAGCAACGGTCAACAAATAAAATACACGTGCAATCCAGAGAAGCTAACCAATGACTTTATCAAAGTTTCCACTGTACCAAGCTATCTGACACCTGTCTTTTTTAAGGCAGAGGTACTTCAGCGTTATTACGATGATCCTAAGCTTTACAATGTCGCTGATGGATATTTGTCTTGTGGCAATATGTGGACTGTCCATATTGATAATGAAAGTTCCGACGTCGTTTCGGTATTTCTTGGTGATATTGGTCGCCATATTCCCAGCAGACATCGCCCCCATTGGCTCGCATATAATATTCCACCAACTCGAACTATGAGCGATATAGCTTTTCGTCGTTCTTTTTTGGCGCAAATCATTGAAAGCAAGAATCCTGAACATTGTTTCAAATCCGCCTACCGAAATCTGCAAGAAGCGTGGCACAAGAATTGGGGATGGCATCTTTACCGTAAACGTACTGAACGCGAGGGAGAGAATTTGAATCGAGTCCGTATTCCACTTAAAGACACCAACATCGAGTTTGAACAACAAATATTGAGTCTAGCAATTTTATTGGTGGATCTTCTGAATGAAGAAGATATTGGTGCCGATTTGCAGCCAATCAAAAATGAAAAAGGCATCGATAAATTGCGAAGATTTTTAGAAAAACATAAATATCCAAATACCGATCGCGACATTTCTCTTCTGAAAAAGATTCAAAAAACACGTTCTAAAGGTGCGGCACATGCATCTGGAGAAAGCGGTCAAGGCTATATTGACAAACAAATTGGTAATACAACAAAAAAAGATTATATTAGTCAAATTATGATTGAAGCAACGAATATGTTGAACGATCTTGCATCTTTTATTCCTAATTCGTCTGTTTAAAACATATTTCACGGTAAAGGGTCCGGAGAAACGGTTGTTCTTTTCCCTCAAGCCGAACGGAGAAAAGTGAGGACACACTGACAAAGCGGCCGCAATTCGGCTCCGAAAGCTCGAAACCGCGCCGCGCTCTTGAATGCCGCATGCCGGTTAGAATCCGAGTGTGAGCGGCATGCGATCTGCGGCATCCTCCCGGGGCCCGGCAGGGGCACCCTCCGGCGGAACCCGACCGGAGGCTTCTTCCCGTGAGGTTCCTTCCCGCGGTCTGGCGCAGGCCCCGGAATCGCGGATCGCCCGGTGGGAGCGGATCACCGAGTGGCCGCTGACCTTCGCCGCGGTCCTGTTCCTGGCCGTCTACTCGGTGGAGGTGATCGGTGATCTGCGCGGACGCGGCCATCTCGCGGCGGAGACCGTCATCGATATCGTGTGGGCCGTCTTCGCCGCCGACTACGCCGTCCGGCTCCGCCTGGCCCCCGATCGGGGACGCTGGTTCGCCCACCACCTGCTCGACCTGGCCGTCGTCGCCCTCCCCCTGCTCCGACCCCTGCGCCTCCTGCGCCTGGCCACCCCGATCAGCGTCCTGCAGCGGACCGCGGGCCTTGCCCTGCGCGGGCGGATCGCCGTGTACACGGCGGGAGCGGCGATCCTGCTGACCTACGTGGGGGCTCTGGCGACGCTCGACGCGGAGAAGCACGCGCCCGGGGCGACGATCACGAGCTTCCCCAAGGCCCTATGGTGGGCATTCGTCACCATCACCTCGGTCGGCTACGGCGACCACATCCCCACAACGGGAACCGGACGCACCGTCGCCGCCCTCCTCATGATCGCCGGGATCGCCGTGATCGGTACCGTCACGGCGACGCTCGCATCCTGGATCGTCAGCCGAGTCGCCGAGGAGACCGCCGAAGAGGAGGCGGCCACCCGCCAGCAGGTCGCCGCGCTGCAAGGCCAGGTCGCCGACCTGACCGACCGGATCGCCGCCCTGCAGGCGAGCATGGGCAGGCCTCCGGGCGGTTC
>ERZ772955.1979-NODE-1979-length-11761-cov-4.854006_pt1 | contig 11761 bp, 9 predicted proteins | sample MGYA00511133_ERZ772955 | MGnify/ENA primary metagenome ERZ772955 (study PRJEB29015, sample SAMEA2737914) | human oral metagenome | biome: human oral; feature: human-associated habitat; material: dental | place: China | collected 2149 ... | reverse complement strand
GACCAATACCAAGACCTGCGCCTACGGCTGCGATACCTGCACCGATAGCGGCGCCTAACTTTGCAGTTTCTGCTGCTAATAACAATGATGTCAACATAGTTTCTTTCTTTTAATTATTAATTATTTTTTATTTCTTATCTATTCTTTCGGGAGATGAGAAGCGTTTCTCTCCTTCACTCCTTCTTATCCTTCTGCCTCATGAACACGTGCTAAAGAGATAAACACAGCACTCAGCATCGTGAATACTAAAGCTTGAATAAAGCTAACCAGAATCTCCAAAAGCATCATGAAGATACTCATACCTACACTCACAATTGTCATGGATGAACTTAGGACAACACCCATCGTTGCCATGATGAAGATGATACAGGTTAAAGCCAACGCAATAGCATGTCCTGCCATCATATTGGCAAAGAGACGAACCATCAATGCGAAAGGTTTTGTGAAGATACCAAATATTTCTATCACAGGCATCAAAGGCACTGGAACTTTCAACCATGCGGGTACGTCTGGCCAAAAGATATCTTTCCAATAATGCTTTGTTCCTGAGAAATTGGTTACTAAGAACGTACAAATAGCCAAGAAGAAGGTGACGGTTATATTACCCGTAAGGTTACCACCTCCTGGTGGGAATGGCACAATACCCATGACATTAGCCACGAAGATGAAGAAGAAACACGTCAGAAGATAAGGTGCATACTTCTCTGAGTCCTTACCTAATGTCGGTTTAATAACCTCATCATAGACATACATCACAAACATATGCATCAAACCAGTGAAGCCTTTTGGTGCCTTATCGGTAACCTTATGGCGACGACACCAGCGTGCTGGAATTAAGATACACAGCAAGAGAATGATGGCATCAATGAAGAGTACACACACCGACTTCGTGATAGAGAGGTCGAGAGGGCGCACTTCTGTGCCATCCTTCTGCAACTCAACGATACGACGTTCATAGTTTCCCTTCGTTGCAATAAATAGGTCTGGGTTGTTCTTACAAGGACGATAGCCCGCATGTGGACCCTCTTCTAACGGCTCTTCAGCAAAGTCCTCAGCACAACCCGTGTACCAGCCATTTGATGTCTTCACAATGACAGGCAAGTTGATGATGATTGGCTTATCACCGATATTGGTTACATGCCACTCGTATGAGTCCTTGATATGTCCCCACAATATCTCTTGCAGGTTAACACCCTCCCCTTTACTCTCTGATGCGGCAGCACCAGGCAGAAGCAGGAAGAGCATCATCACCATACAAATCAGATGCTTGAGATATTTCATTCGTTAATTATTAATTTTATTGTTCTTTTCCACTTTGTAAAAATAGACGGTATCGAATGCCAACAGCACAAGATAGAAGATCATAAAGATAACGACAAAGCCGATTACCATTGCGCGTTCTTTCACCACCATTGCATAAACGACAACAGTCAAGAATGCCAACAGCATGCGAAAACCAGAGCCCGCAAGATAGAAGTTATTCATAACCGTGGGCGACTGACTGGCTATCACTTTCCATGCTCCTCCATAGATGGAAGAGGTGATAAGTGAGTAAACAGCACTGATAGTCAGCAAATTGATATAAGCCGTTTGCTGCGTTAGCTGCACAACGAGTAAGCCAATAAGATAAAGACCTGCGATAATCCACAAGTTATTCTTATAGTACTTCTTATACACTTTGTTAACATCCATCATTCGTATTCAGCTGTCTGTCGGTTATATCTTTTAGATTTCTACGCAAAGACTGACCAAGTTCTTCTTCACCTCAACGAATCCGCCAACGATATGAAGTTCCTTAGTATCACCTTTTACGCTGTAAGCTACCTTGCCTTCAACGAGTGTAGAGATGATAGGCGCGTGATTATTGAGAATCTCAAATGGTCCCACTGTACCAGGAACCAGCACACTATCCACCTCGCCTGTAAAGACAATCCTTTCGGGAGAAACTATTCTAAGTGTCAACATAGACAATTCAATTATTATTCAGTTTGTGCAAGAAGATGATTACTTAGTAGCCTCCAAAAGACGCTTAGCCTTCTCTTTGACATCCTCTATCGTACCAACGTTCAAGAACGCCTGCTCTGGGAGATCGTCAACCTCACCATTCAAGATGGCGTTGAAGCCCTTGATGGTCTCCTCGATTGGTACCATAACACCCTTAACACCAGTGAACTGCTCAGCAACAGTAAATGGCTGAGAGAGGAAACGCTGTACACGACGAGCGCGGTTCACAACCAACTTATCCTCGTCTGACAACTCGTCCATACCCAAGATGGCGATGATATCCTGCAATTCATTATAGTGCTGTAGCAACTGCTTTACTCTCTGAGCACACTCATAATGCTCCTTACCAACGATCAGTGGGTCAAGGATACGTGAGGTACTACCCAATGGGTCTACCGCAGGATAGATACCAAGCTCGGTAATCTTACGGCTCAACTCTGTTGTTGCATCCAAGTGGGTAAAGGTAGTAGCTGGAGCAGGGTCGGTCAAGTCGTCAGCAGGTACGTAAACCGCCTGTACTGAAGTAATTGAACCATGCTTTGTAGAAGTAATACGCTCCTGCATCGTACCCATCTCACTCGCCAAAGTAGGCTGATAACCTACGGCTGATGGCATACGACCCAACAACGCTGATACCTCAGAACCAGCCTGCGTGAAACGGAAGATATTATCGATGAAGAACATGATATCTGCTGCCTCACCATTCTTACCTCCGTGATCGCGGAACTCCTCAGCAACGGTCAGACCAGAGAGTGCCACTGATGCACGTGCCCCTGGTGGCTCATTCATCTGTCCATAGACAAGTGTTGCCTGTGACTTCTGCAATTCTTCCTGATCAACAAGCGAAAGGTCCCACTTGCCTTCATCCATTGCCTTGCGGAACTTCTCACCATAACGGATAACACCAGACTCCAACATATCGCGAATCAAGTCGTTACCCTCACGTGTACGTTCACCTACACCGGCAAATACAGAGTAACCATTGTGACCCTTAGCGATGTTGTTAATCAACTCCATGATAAGCACCGTCTTACCTACACCGGCACCACCAAAGAGACCAATCTTACCACCCTTCATATAAGGCTCAAGCAAGTCGATAACCTTAATACCGGTCTGAAGCATCTCCTTATGCGTAGAGAGGTCTTCAAACTTTGGAGCCTCGCGGTGGATAGGATAAGCACCTTCCATACTCAGTGCCTCCATACCATCGATAGGCTGACCGATAACGTTCATCATACGACCCTTAATCTGGTCACCAGCTGGCATAACGATAGGACTGCCTGTTGGCACAACCTCAAGGTTACGCTGCAGACCATCCGTATTATCCATAGCCACACAGCGCACGGTGTCTTCACCAATATGCTGCTGTACCTCGATAATCAAATCCTGCCCATTCGCACGTTTTACGCGTAGGGCATCATGAATCTTTGGCAGAACCTTCTCAGGATTCTCTCCCTTGGTATCAAAGAAGACATCGATAACAGGACCGATGATCTGGGAGATACGCCCATTAATCTGTGACATAAATATCTTTGTTGTTTTTTATTATTACTTTCTTCTCTATATATAATAAGGTGCACGTCATGCCCTGGAATCAGATGCTCAGTTCGTCGAGAACCTTGATCAGTTTCCTGTCGAAAGGCTTGTCGGACCGGATGGCCTCTGACAGCGGAACGTAAGCCACCTCATTGTTTCTTACTCCTACCATGATGTTGCGCTGTCCCTGCATGATGGCCTCGATGGCACCGACCCCTGTCCGGCTTGCCAGAATGCGGTCACGCGCCGACGGCCGGCCGCCGCGCTGCAGGTGTCCGAGGATTGACACACGCACGTCGTAGTCGGGAAACTCCTTGCGCACACGGTCGGCATAATACATTGCACCGCACTTCGGACTTTCGGAAACGATGACGATGCAGCTTCGCTTCGACTTGCGGATGCCGCGCTCCATGAAACGTGCCAGCTGATCCACATCCGTCGAGTCTTCCGGGATGATGGCTGCTTCCGCACCGCTTGCAATGGCGGAGTTCTGGGCAAGAAATCCTGCGTCGCGTCCCATCACCTCGACGAAGAAGATGCGTTCATGGCTCTGTGCCGTGTCACGGATCCGGTCGACACACTCCACGATGGTGTTCATCGTCGTGTCATAGCCGATGGTGTTGTCCGTCCCATAGAGGTCGTTGTCGATGGTGCCGGGCAGGCCGATGCAGCAGATGTCAAATTCCTGTGCGAATTTCATGGCGCCAGTCAGCGATCCGTTCCCGCCGATGACCACCAGTGCGTCAATGCCTGCGGCAGCAAGGTTGTCATGTGCCTTCTTCCTGCCTTCTTCCGTAGCGAACTCCTTGGAGCGTGCCGTCTTCAGAATCGTTCCGCCTTGGCCGATGATTCCGCTGACATTCTCGGTTGTAAAAGGACGTATATCGTTTGTAATCAGTCCGTCATACCCACGATAGATGGCCTTTATGTCAAATCCGTTGTAGATTCCCGCTCTTGTCACGGCACGGATGGCCGCATTCATACCCGGTGCATCACCGCCGGAAGTCAAAATACCGATTGTCTTTATTTTAGCCATTTTATAATTTAAGAAGTCTCTTTTATTCCATGCGCAAAGATAGCAAATAAAAAAGATATAAGCAAAGTACAAAAGAAAAAGTTGCCTGCAAGTTTGAAAAAAAAGAAAAAGTATCGGCGGTGAAACACTGTTTTCCGGCAAGAAAGCAGAAACGTCAACAGCCGCATGGCAGCCGGCCGTCGCAGCGGAAGGCGTACCATGCGTCCACGGACCTCCCCCGGCCGTTTGCCAACCGGCTGTCTTTTTACTTATTACTAACGGCAACACCTTCTTCTCCATCCTGCACCCTCCATACGGATTTCTTCCTCCGACAGCCTCAGGTACGGCAGCATCCGGCTTGTCTCAAAAACGGAGATACACGGCCTTGCCTATATGTCAGAAGAGGAGGAAATGTCACTCGAGAGGCAGGAAATATCTGACAACAAACCGGAATTGACGGTTGATTATTTGTCTGTTAACACGGAAAAACGTAATTTTGTGACGTGACAAACTTTGGCAATATTATGATCAGGTCTCAATGCGGAAAAATAAAGTCATTCGTCCAATGCAAGGAACTGGTAATTGCTGCGACTTTGCACTTTGGATCGATGATGCTCTGTGGATTGATCTACATCCTGCTGCCTGAAGATACCCACTTGCGCTGGGGGCTGACTTACTGGCTGATCTGGGTGGCTCTCTTGTCGCCCTTTGCGCTGATGATGGCTGCACGGAAACGCAGGTGGAAGCTGGCCGTACGCCTTTACGGAGGATTGACGGGGACGTTTCTGTGGATGTCCGCCTTTTTTCTTCACGTCATAGGAAGCGACATCTTTTTCCCTCCCACCTGCTTTTGCAAGGACGGAGATTACCTTGCACGGCAATACAGATATGACTTTTTCGACAACGACATGACAGCTGTTTACAAAATCAGCGGGCTGACGGAAAAGGAAGTAGCTTTCTACAATTATAGAGCTCCCGACTCCATTAAAGTTTACGAATCCCTGAATGCCATCGTATTCTACTGTCCTTCCGAAGTAGTGGATGATCCTTTTCCCAACGACACTATCGATCGTTTATGCGTCATCGAACAGCTCTATGACCGCCCCATGGAGTCTGGGCGGAAGAAAGAACTGGAACGGCTTTCCCGGCGGCTCAGCATCCCACTTGGCCGTATGCTTATGGAAAAAATGCACTGAGTCCGATCATAAAAGTACAATCATGATCTATATGGCTCTTAAACCAAAAGGTGTCAGCCTCGTCTCTGCCTTCCTTGTCCTGATATTGCTTATTTGCAGATGCCCTCACAACCGTACGGTTCCCTGTCAGCGGAATCATTCCTGCTGCAAGCTCGAATCCTGCTGAAGCTGTGCCAGTAGTTTTTGTCCCCAATGCAATTAAGCCATCTTCTGTATTTCCCTTTATGAAAAATGAGCTGATGAGTACAGAGGCAGACCGTTTAACCGGTTGCTTGTAAAAGGATAGCGACATGGGAAAGCAGAGGCGTAATGTCAAAAGAGCAAAACGGAAGAGACGGTCTGTCTGCTGTTTTTTGTCAAGATAATTCATGCGTGCGAATCAATAGACGCTTGTTTGCATTCCAATCAGGCCTCACTTGGGACGTTGTCGGTGCTTGGCAAGGGGCTAAGGGGTGCTTGTTTGAGATGCAACCGGGCATCTGTTGAAAGACTGCTTTTCAATTACTTGACTTCCTGTCAGTTGTAGCGTGACGATTGGCTGAAGATTTTGATGTTTCCAACGGAGTCAGCTGCTGTGTGATGTCAATATATTTTATCTTTTTATATCCGACCTCAGATGTTCCCCTTTTGATTCTTTCCTTTCAGCTGAACAGTATGCTCCGGCATGTTTGTGGAAAGTTTCCGACTTTTCTTTCTGCCGGCAGGTGACGACCGGAGCCGGTGTGTTTCTGGCGCCCCCCCTCCATGCACTTTTTCTTTGTGATCTCCTTGGAATTATTGATCTTTTTTGTATCTTTGTGCAGCATTCCGGCAGGTTCTGAAGAAGACACGAAGTGTTGACCGCTTCTATACGGTCTGCTCATGTTCCCTCTTTGGCATCAGCCTGCATGCAGGCTTACTTCATAAAGACCTAAATACCCATCATCCAGTAAAAGACAGCATGAAGAAAATCTTGTTTTCCGTGGCTATGATGATAGCGTGCCTTTCGCTCCATGCCACAGAGGCCAATTATCAGGTAGTTCCTTTGCCGCAGAGCATTACGGCAGGGAAAGGAGGAGCATTTGTTCTGGACGGAAATTCCGTCGTCAACGTTGTGGGGACGGACGAGGCGATGTATCGCAATGCTTCGTTCCTGAAGCAGTATATCCGGGAGGCTACGGGAATCGCAGTGGGGGGCGCCGACAAGAAGGGGACTGCCATCACACTGAAGATCAACACCGGGATAGAGAACGAGGAGGGATACGTCATCACCGTGAAGCCCAAGGACATCACCGTGGAGGGCAGAACTCCTCGCGGAGTGTTCTATGGGATCCAGACGCTGCGCAAGTCGCTTCCGGTGGAGCAGACGGAGACCGTCGGTTTTCCTGCCGTCCGAATTGCCGACCATCCCCGTTTCAGCTATCGGGGGACGATGCTCGACTGTGCCCGCCACTATTTCAAGCTGAGTTTCATCAAGGAGTTCATTGATATGCTGGCACTCCACAACATCAACATTTTCCACTGGCACCTTACCGAGGATCAGGGATGGCGTGTGCAGATCGACCGCTATCCCCGGCTCACCGAGGTGGGGTCGAAGCGGGCACAGACCGTTATCGGGCGCATGACGGGGCTCTATGACGACACGCCTTACGGTGGTTATTACACCAAGGAGGATATGCGTGAAGTCGTGAAGTATGCTGCCGACCGTTACATCACCGTGATTCCCGAAATCGATATGCCGGGACACATGCTCGGTGCTCTGGCCGCCTATCCCGAACTGGGCTGTACCGGAGGCCCTTACAAGGTAGCGGAGGAGTGGGGCGTATTTCCCGATATTCTCTGTGCAGGCAATCCCAAGACCTATGAGTTTGTGTACAATGTCCTGGACGAACTGCTGGAGATCTTCCCGTCGAAGTACATCCATCTCGGCGGAGATGAGGCTCCGCGCGACCGATGGAAGTCGTGCCCACGCTGTCAGGCGGAGATTCAGCGTCTGGGACTGAAAGGGACGGATGGGTTCTCTGCGGAGGGCCGGCTGCAGGTCTGTTTCATGAACCGAGTGGCAAAGCATCTGGCAGAGAAAGGACGTAGGATCATCGGATGGGACGAGATCCTCGAAGGGGATGTAGACAAAGGGACGACCGTCATGAGCTGGCGGGGTGTGTCAGGAGGACAGGAGGCTGCCCGCCGTGGACTGGATGCCATCATGTCGCCGACGGCCTACTATTATCTTGATTATTACCAGACGAAGAACGATGCCCTGACCCTCATCGGAGGTCTGCTGCCGGTGGAGACGACCTACGGTTATAATCCGGTGCCCGAAGATGCGTCTCCCGAGCTGAAACAGCATATAAAAGGGGTACAGGCTAATCTCTGGACAGAATATATCGTAGGGCGTGATCTGGCCTTCTACCAGCTTCTGCCGCGGGTCGCCGCCGTGTCGGAGACAGGATGGACGGAGAACGGCAGGAAGGACTTTGCCTCCTTCAGGGAGCGGGAGGCACGCCTCAACCGGCTCTACAGGCATTTCGGCTGGAAAGCCTGTCAGGATCTGTTCAAGTGAGCGGCATGGGGCCTCTGTCCCCTGTTCTCAGGGCATGGCCTCTGTGAACTGTACTGTAAGGCGAGGTCTGTGGGAAGACCGTCGATGGACTTCTGCCGATCTGTCCGGGCGGATGCTGCTTTCTTCTTATGTGTCCATAGCAGGCTGTGCATGCATGCGAAGAAGGCAGGGGAGACCGCAGGTAACGGGATGGGACGGCAGGCTTTATGGGGTCGGCAAGGTCAGTTCCGGATCGTTTCTTATGGTATAAAATACTTCAATATCACATCATATCTTTCAAAAATACCGTACCTTTGCCGGTCAGGAACTGGTATTCATATTCAACAGAAAGCCCGAAAGTGGTCTGAGGTCAGGGATTGAGGTCTCGGCGCAAGGACACGACATGTATAAGAATGAACAATATAAAAGCAAAGACCTTGTTTGCCGCCCTTTCTCTGGCGGTCTGTGGTTCGCTATCCGCTGAAGGAGAGTCGGTCGGAAGGTGCGGCCGTGCGGCTCCCGTAAGGGGCGTATGCTCTTGGATGAGCGGAGACCGTGGAGGCGGCGGCGTGCCTGCTGATGATTCGGTGTCCGTGACAGGCATTGCTGCATTCAGGCCTGCCAACAGATACACGCTTTGGTACACCAGGCCTGCGACGGACTGGATGACTTCCTGTCTGCCCGTCGGCAACGGCCAGTTCGGGGCGACCGTGATGGGGCAGATTGTCGTTGACGACGTGCAGTTCAATGACAAGACGCTATGGAGCGGCAAGCTCGGCGGTCTGACCAGCACGGCCGCTTATGGCAGTTATCTGAACTTCGGCAATCTCCTTATCCGCAGCCGCGGCATGAAAGGAGTGACGGACTATGTGCGTTACCTTGACATCAACGACGCCGTGGCAGGCGTACGGTTCAGTATGGATGGAGTAGGGTACAGCCGTACTTACTTTGCGAGCAATCCGGACAGCTGTGTCGTGATCAGATACACTGCCACACGGGGCGGGATGATCAACACGACGCTTGCCCTGAAAGATCAGAATGGGTCGCATGTAAGCTATACGGAAGACGGTCCCGGCCGGGCTACGATTACCTTTGACGGACAGGTCAGGCGGCAGAACGATGAGGGGGAGGCCACCCCGGAAAGCTACTGCTGTGCAGCACGCATCGTAGCGGACGGCGGTACGGTCACAAAGAATGCGGAGGGTCTTGTCGAGGTGAGTGACGCCAACAGCATGACGGTCTATCTCCGTGGTCTGACCGACTTCGATGCGGCAGCTCCCGAATATGTTTCCGGTACGGAACAGCTTGCCGGCCGTGCGATGGCCGCTGTCGACGGTGCCCGGCGTAAGGGGTATGATGCCCTGCTGGCTGCTCACAAAGCCGATTACAAGTCGCTCTTCGACCGTTGTCTGCTTACCCTCTGCAGCACCGGGAGTGACGTTCCGACCCCGCAGCTTATCAGCGGCTACCGCACCGATCCGCAAGGCAACCTCTTCCTGGAAGAGCTTTATTTCAGTTACGGGCGTTATCTGCTGATCAGTTCCAGCCGCGGCGTCTCTCTCCCTGCCAACCTGCAGGGAATCTGGAACAACAGCAACACCCCTGCCTGGCACGCTGACATCCATGCCAACATCAATGTGCAGATGAATTACTGGCCGGCAGAGCCGACCAACCTTTCGGAGCTGCACCGTCCGTTCCTCGATTACATTTACCGTGAGGCGTGTGTGAAGCCTGCCTGGCGACGCTTTGCCAGGGACATGGGAAAGGTGGATGCCGGCTGGACGTTGCCGACCGAGAACAACATCTATGGCTCTGGCACCACCTTCGCCAACACCTATACGGTTGCCAACGCATGGTATTGCCAGCATCTGTGGCAGCACTATGCTTACACGCTGGACAGGGAATACCTGCGTAGGCAGGCTTTCCCGGTGATGAAGTCGGCCGTTGACTATTGGCTGCGGAAGCTGGTGAAGGGCGCCGACGGCACATACGAGTGTCCTGAAGAGTGGTCGCCGGAGCATGGCCCGACGGAGAACGCCACCGCGCACAGTCAGCAGCTGGTCTGGGATCTGTTCAACAACACCCGCAAGGCCATCGAGGTGCTTGGTGACGAGGTGGTCTCAAGGACGTTCCGTGATTCCCTTGCGGCCTATTTCACCCTGCTCGACGATGGCTGTCATACGGAAGTCAACCCTGCTGACGGACAGACCTATCTGCGGGAGTGGAAGTACACGTCACAGTTCAACAACCCCGGCAAGATCGGAGTGGACGAGTACAGGGCACACCGCCATATCTCCCACCTGATGGGGCTCTATCCTTGCAGCCAGATCAGCGGAGATGCGGACAAGGCTGTGTTCCAGGCCGCACGCACATCGCTGATTGCCCGCGGCGACGGTCATGGCACCGGGTGGTCGCTCGGTCATAAGATCAATCTCAATGCCCGTGCGCACGAGGGGCAGCACTGTCACAACCTCATCAGGCGGGCCTTGCAGCAGACGTGGACGACGGATGTGAATGAGGGGGCAGGCGGCATCTATGAGAACCTGTGGGATGCCCATGCACCCTATCAGATTGACGGCAACTTCGGCTATACGGCAGGTGTCGCAGAGATGCTCTTGCAGAGTTATAGTGGAAAGCTCGTTCTTCTGCCGGCTTTACCGGCAGCTTTCTGGGACAAAGGATCGGTCAAGGGACTGAAGGCTGTCGGCAACTTCACGGTCGACATAGCATGGGAAAAGGCACGGGCTGCGAAGGTGCGGATCGTCTCCGGTGCCGGTTCCACCTGTGTGGTGAAGTATGCGGGTCTGGCAAAAGACTTCATCGTGACGGCAGGTGACGGGCGGCCCGTTGCTTTTCGATGTGCAGGCGGAGACGAAATCAGTTTCCCGACGGTCAGAGACGGTGTGTATGTCCTTGTTCCTAAGCACAATCCCGGCAGGGCATGCAAGTGCAGATAGTGACCGGAGCGTCCCTCCTGCCTCCTCGGATTGCTTTCTGACCGTAGCCGTGGCGGGACGGTACCGCTTCTGCATCTGTGCGGTCTACATTCTCAGACAGGTATTACCGTTTAACCGGATGTTCAACTAAAATAAGATAAAATGGAAATTGAGAACGGGAGACTCAGAGCGAAAAAGAAACTCATCCGTGTTACTTTTCCTGATGGGAAGGTGATCTGCTGCAACAATGCTTCTGCAACGATGATTGCTGTATTGAGGACGATCGGGTCGGACAAATTCCCTTTGATAAAGCTGGATTTATGCCATCTTCCGATACTTGCCAGGGAGATTTATCCCAAATACAAGGCGTGGATGAAATCCGTCTGTGACGGCTGGTATCTGAATACCCAGTCGTCGACCGACAATAAGTATATGCAGCTGCGGGTCATCAGCGATCAGTTGTCATTGAATCTGTCTATTGAGACAGGTACGGATTTTGAAGTCCAGGTTGATGCCGACAAAGAAAAGAGGAGCCGGACGAAAGACCGGATCC
>ERZ772955.1964-NODE-1964-length-11847-cov-3.323948_pt1 | contig 11847 bp, 10 predicted proteins | sample MGYA00511133_ERZ772955 | MGnify/ENA primary metagenome ERZ772955 (study PRJEB29015, sample SAMEA2737914) | human oral metagenome | biome: human oral; feature: human-associated habitat; material: dental | place: China | collected 2149 ... | reverse complement strand
TCAAACTGAAAATCAATGCTTCCATTATATCAAAATTCGAGTGAATTTGTTATCGAAAAGGCAACTGTCCTCAATTGAAATTAGAGTGTGAAAAAGCTATAATAGTAGTCTAGAAAGGAGTAGCCATGCACAATCATCCAAGCGACAATCTCAAACTTGCCGAACGAGGCGCCCTCCTAGCAATTGCCACCTACATTGGCCTATCCGTTACAAAAATCATTGCAGGTGCAGCACTGACATCCTCCAGTTTGACGGCGGATGGTTTCAACAACGTCTCCGATATCGTTGCCAATCTAGCAGTCTTAATCGGTCTACGCATGGCACGAAAACCAGCGGATAAGGATCACCGCTTCGGCCATTGGAAGATTGAAGATCTGGCCAGCCTGATTACTTCTTTCATCATGTTTTTTGTCGGTTTCAATGTCCTCATTGATACAGCTCAAAAAATCATTAATAAGGAAGAAACCTTGATTGATCCTGTGGGAGCCATCGTCGGGATTGTATCGGCCATCATCATGTTTGGTGTTTATCTTTACAATAAAAACCTAGCCAAAAGGGTAAAATCCAAAGCTCTGGATGCAGCTGCCAAGGACAATCTCTCGGACGCCATCACTTCTCTGGGCACATCGGTTGCTATTATTGCCAGCTCCCTGAAGTTTCCTATCGTTGATAAGCTAGCAGCCATTATTATTACTTTTTTCATTCTGAAAACAGCCTATGATATTTTTATGGAATCCTCCTTCAGCCTGTCAGATGGCTTTGATCAAGACCTTTTAGATGATTACAAGCGCGCCATTCTGGAAATTCCTAAAATCACACGTGTCAAATCCCAGCGTGGCCGAACCTATGGTAGCAATATCTATCTGGATATCATACTGGAAATGAATCCTGACCTCTCCGTCTTTGAAAGCCACGAAATTGCTGATCAGGTGGAGGACATGCTCAAGGAAGACTTTGGTGTCTTCGACATTGATATTCACATTGAGCCAGCCCCTATTCCTGAAGATGAGATTCTGGATAATGTCTGTCAAAAGCTCCTGATGCGTGAGCAATTAGTCGACCAAGGCAGTCAATTGGATGCACTTCTTTCTTCCGATTTTGTCTACATTTCCCAAGATGGTCGCCAGCTGAACAAAGAGGAATTTCAACTAGAAAGAGCCCAAACTTCTCCTATCAAAAATTTAGAAATTACATCCGTCAGCCAAAAAACCAAGCTGATTCGCTATCAAATCGGGGATGTCATCCATACTAGCCTCTGGCGCCGCCACGAAGTCTGGCAAAATATCTTCCACCAAGAAACACGAAAAAACAACTAGCAGAAAACTAGTTGTTTTTATATGCTTTCACTTGGTCTGTTGCAATATCTTCTCCAAACCACTTTTTAGCGATTTTCTGGAATTCTCCCTCTTGGTATAATTTCCCGAAAGCAGCATTTACTTTTTCTACTAAAGTATGGTCCGCCTTTCTAGCTCCGACCGCAAAGGACTCACTCTCAAATCCAACTGAAAAGACTGAATATTGATCTAAAATTCCTTCTTCTGTCAGATAATAATTAGCATAAACACGGTCAATCAAGAGACCATCAATTCGGTCGTTTTGCAAGTCAATCAATGCCTCGTTGAAGCTTTGGTACTGGGTCGCTGTCTGATTTTTGACAAAGGTTTTCAATATTTCAGGATTGCTTTCAAAAGCTACATAGCCAGAAGATCCTGTTTGGGCACCCAATACTTTTCCTGCCATATCACTGGGCTGTGAGATATGAGAGGACTTTTTGCTGACCAAAACCTGCTGATTTTCCATATAAGGAATGGTAAAAGCAACCTTTTCACGTCGTTCATCTGTTGCTGAATATCCATTCCAGATAGCATCAATAGTGCCGTTTTGAAGTTCTGTTTCTTTCATATCCCAATCAATCGGCTGCCACTTCACCTCAATCCCATATTCCTTAAAAACGGCATTGGCCAAATCAGTGTCAAACCCTGCATAAGTGCCATCTTTTTGCTCAAATCCCATGGGGACAAAGGTATTATCAAAGCCGATTGTAATCTGTTTTTTCTCCTCGTACTTGCTCCAGTTATCTAAGCTGGGATCACTGACTTTGGAACTACAAGCACCAAGCAGGAAGGTTAGGATCAGAGTCAGACAGGTCAAAAGAATATTCTTTAGTTTCATTCGGACCTCCCTTATTTTGGTATGACTTTGAGAATAGAATCCGCAATGTTTTCCGCAAACTGCAAATCATGTGTGACCACAATCTGCGTCATCCCCATTTCCCGATTTTGAAGGATGAGTTTTTCTACTTCCAAGCGTAAGGCAGGATCCAAGGCAGAAGTTGGCTCATCATATCCGATAATCTCTGGGTTAATCATCATAGCACGAGCCAAAGCGACCCGCTGTTTTTGCCCACCTGACAGCGAATAAGGGTAGGCCTTGGCATGCTCGGACAAGCCTAAACGAGCCAATAGATCCTGCGCCTTCTCTTCAGCTTCTTCTTTGGAAACATTCATTGTATGTATAGGTGATAGAGTCAAATTTTCCAAGACAGACAAATGAGGAAAGAGCTGAAAATCTTGAAAGACAAAGCCTAGAAGATTACACTTTTCAAGCTCTGCAACATCCAAAATCTCTCCATTATAAATGACTTGTCCCGAATCAATTGTCTCCAAACCTGCCAGCATACGTAGAAGACTAGGTAAAATTTCCAAAATATAGTTCATTCTCTTCCTCCTAAATAAATATTTTACCATTATAACAGAATCTCAGGAAAATACAAGCAGATATTGCAAAAAATTTATAGGAAGAAAATCGAAGTCGGATAAAATTAAAATCCGACTCTCCTTTCAAGAATCGGATTTATTGGACTACCTAGGGCTCTTTGTAGTTTTGGAACCATTCGAAACAACACAGCTCTAAAACAGATAAAATCCCTTGAGCTGTTCCGATGTCGTTTTGGAACCATTCGAAACAACACAGCTCTAAAACCATTGATTAAATCCTTTCTTAAACTTCGCGGTTTTGGAACCATTCGAAACAACACAGCTCTAAAACGCAATCTTTGAGTTAATCCACAGATTTCGAGTTTTGGAACCATTCGAAACAACACAGCTCTAAAACTACTCGCATTCAGCATTTCCATCAAGTCCTGTTTTGGAACCATTCGAAACAACATAGCTCTAAAACCAGGCCCTGAGCCGTGCGCTCAAAGGTTGCGTTTTGGAACCATTCGAAACAACATAGCTCTAAAACATCGATACGGCTCCAGCTCTATTTCTAGTGGTTTTGGAACCATTCGAAACAACATAGCTCTAAAACTTGTCTTTGTCATACTTAACAATAAAGGTAGTTTTGGAACCATTCGAAACAACATAGCTCTAAAACGGAAAAGATTGACCACATCATCATTTAGGTGTTTTGGAACCATTCGAAACAACATAGCTCTAAAACTGAGGCTCTCCGCCTTCAGCAAAAAATTGAGTTTTGGAACCATTCGAAACAACATAGCTCTAAAACACCATACTGAACCACAAATGGCGATACAACGTTTTGGAACCATTCGAAACAACATAGCTCTAAAACACGCAGTTTATTCGCTTAGAGGAAAGCGTAGTTTTGGAACCATTCGAAACAACATAGCTCTAAAACAGCTTTATTAAAGGAGACATCTTGAGGGCTGTTTTGGAACCATTCGAAACAACATAGCTCTAAAACCCTTATTCTTAATTTCAAGTTCATCAGGTGGTTTTGGAACCATTCGAAACAACATAGCTCTAAAACACTAAAGAAGATATTATGAATAATATTGGTGTTTTGGAACCATTCGAAACAACATAGCTCTAAAACAGCTGGAGGTGTATAAATATGCCGTGGTATGTTTTGGAACCATTCGAAACAACATAGCTCTAAAACCCCATAGCAACATTATTATAGGGTCCTGTCGTTTTGGAACCATTCGAAACAACATAGCTCTAAAACAAGGAGATTGAACAAGGGAATAAACCAGTAGTTTTGGAACCATTCGAAACAACATAGCTCTAAAACATTATTGATCGCCATTAGGTAATAGCCACAGTTTTGGAACCATTCGAAACAACATAGCTCTAAAACGATGCTTGATTCCTAAACGCGTTTCAATTTGTTTTGGAACCATTCGAAACAACATAGCTCTAAAACAGTAGAAGAAACTCAGCGAGTTCCTGACTTGTTTTGGAACCATTCGAAACAACATAGCTCTAAAACGCTCAATCTCCTGAGAAATCAGAAGATGACGTTTTGGAACCATTCGAAACAACATAGCTCTAAAACCCTTGTCTTACATCCCAATAGACAAGATAGGTTTTGGAACCATTCGAAACAACATAGCTCTAAAACTGCAGCATCCGTTAAGCGAATATCTGACACGTTTTGGAACCATTCGAAACAACATAGCTCTAAAACCTCATCTAAAGTTATCCATGTATCGTAAAGGTTTTGGAACCATTCGAAACAACATAGCTCTAAAACTGCTAATAACTCCTTATCTGGTAACTGCTCGTTTTGGAACCATTCGAAACAACATAGCTCTAAAACTCTTAGATACACCGCTTTCCTTATCAACACGTTTTGGAACCATTCGAAACAACATAGCTCTAAAACTACACACTTGCTCATGTTGCCATTGACCAAGTTTTGGAACCATTCGAAACAACATAGCTCTAAAACTTTTCCAGCATTTTTGAAGCTTTTTTCCATGTTTTGGAACCATTCGAAACAACATAGCTCTAAAACAGGGTCAGCAAACAAGTGACCTCCTAAACCGTTTTGGAACCATTCGAAACAACATAGCTCTAAAACCTCGTAGAAAAATTTTTCTCACGAAATTTCGTAATCGCGCCATTCGTCTCAGCCAGACTTCAGATCGTCAGGTTCCAATTGTTACTCTTATTATACCATATTTTCAGGGTTCAAGAAATAGTCTTGATCAAGCACATACTGCGGAAAATCATAGACTTTTCGAGGTTCGACAAATAAGACCCTTAGTTGATTGAGTTGGATATACTCTATTAGATTTACTAACTCATCCTTTGATAGATAGGCGGATGCATTGATGAAAACAAGGAGTTTCTTTTTAGAAAGATATTTAAAAACCTGGACAATTTCTAGCATTTTTTCAAAAGGTGTATCACTCAAGGTTTCGACTTTGACACCAAGTGCATCGATTAACTCTAGAATGGTAATTTCATCATACTCTAGGTCTAACTCGTTTTCCAAACACTCAAATGCCAGCAATTCTGTAATCGTAGCAACCAACTTTTCAATCATGGACTTGACTTCAGGCTTGTCATTGAGTTGATTTTCAAGGTCAGCATGTATCAGCTTGAGCATGGCAGGTGAGTTAAGATTGTATCCTAGGACATCCGTTATCACTAGTAACTCAGCCTCTTTCAGAGCTTTTAGATTTCTATCAAACAACTTCAACTCCCCATCATCAGTATATTGGTAGAACTGCTTGACGATAGTTGAAAAGGTAAACTGGTCTTCCAACACTAAAAAAGTGGCATTTTCAATCGCTAATGGTTCATCCAGTAGTGGGAAATTAATCTTCATCTCTAGGCTCCTCTCCCAGAAAGATCAAGCGTGCGTCGGAGTTTGCTACGCTGGTATTTCGCTCGCCATTTAAGTAAATCATGCGAGAAAATTGCTTTTCTGTAACGGTTAAGAGAGTAATGTTTCCTTTTTTAGGGTTATGAGTTTTGAGTCGCTCAATCATAGCGTTGTTGGCAGAATTGTTGAGCAAGAGCTTGCTATAGATGGAGAATTGGTGCATGATGAATCCCTCATCTATGAGGAACTTCCGAAATTTCCGATAGGCTTTGCGTTCCTCAGCTGTATCAACGGGCATATCAAACATTAAAATCATACGCATATATCGATAACTCATATCCTAAACTCAGGAACTCCTTTCTCGGGTTGATTGAGAGCTTGGATGACTTTCTTAGTATAGTCACTGACGATATTGGTCAGATACATATCCTTTCCATTGTAGTGGAAGGTATCTGAGAAAATAGTGAAAAGTTCTCGCTTGATTTTGACAAAAGAACTGTTTCGATTTTCATAGACAATTCTATCAATAATCGGACGGAAGGGCTCCATAATATCACTAGCTAGGTTGAATTGATTAAACTGATTGGCATGTTTCAAGCCAAACTGAGTCATACAGCCAGACAACACAATCTCACGCGCAAACATACTCAAAATTAAGGTGTAGCCGTAATCCAAGGCAGCATTGACATCACTATCCTGCTCACGACTAAAATCATTTCCAAACAAGGTGTTGAAATAAATACGAGCTGCGTGTCCCTCGCGGTTATTAGGATCAAACAAATCCAACCCATGATAGAGATCGATGACAGACTGGCTCTTTTCCAAAAAACCACAAGTCCCCAGATAAAAAGCCTGATTGAGAATTTTTTGTGCAATGATGGTTGTCCAGATTTCCGCCTTTACATCTTCATTCCAAGCTATTTGACGAGAGAGTTGCAAACTGGAATCATGCCGACCGTAGTAAGGCATTAAGTATGCCGTTGGCAAGCGTTTATCATCACAAAAGATGACCAGAATGTTTTCATCCACCAAGCGCTTTATCAGCATAGTGGAGAGAACGATATCCGTCGTCTCCAAAAGCAGGATGTCCACCTCGGACAGATGAATCAACTCTGTCCGAGAGGAATCTTTAAAAATCAAGTGGTTGTTCTTGTAGGAGAGTTTAGAGTGCGTATTGACTATAACGGTTCTCCATCCCATTAGTCTTCTCCTAGTTTGCTTAAGTCAATCCGAGTCTCGTAGAGACCAGTGATGGATTGGTGGATGAGGGTGGAGTTGAGGATTTCAGATACAGTTGTGTATCGTTTCCGATCAACATCTTTGTCAAAAAATTTAAAGGCAGCAGGAGCACCCAAAGCAGTGAAGGTCAACAAATTGATAAATGAATTTGCTAGGATTTCTATATCTGCCTGCTCATTGTCTGCATATAAGTTCTTGATTTTCTCCAGATTCGCTTCGGCGAGGACATATTTTTGAGAGAACTCAGATACAAGATTTAATAAATCTTTAAATTCATTTCGGTGTTTTTGAATATATTCCAAATGTTCTGGCTCATCTAGTTTATGGACGTTTTTAGCATGGTAGAGCAAGGTTGTTAAATATGCTGGAAGCACTATTTCATTACCTTTTTGAAGTTCTTTAGCACTTGCTAACATGCGTCTGCGACCATTTTCCAGCTCAAATAAGCTATATTTAGGCAGGCAGAGGATGTTTTCTTTACGTACATTATGATAGCCTTTATTTTCAAGGAAAGTTATTGGATTATCCTCAAAAGCGTCTTTCTCCATGATGGTAATACCAACTAGAGTCTTGACAGTCTTCAGTTTTTTCGCTTTCCCTTTTTCGATATCAGCTATGAGCAGGATCGAATAGGCGATAACGGGGCTATCAAATCCCCCATATTTAGTGGTGTCCCAAAGAATATCCTTTGTTTTTCGAGGGATTAGCTTATCAGAATTTCCTTTAGGAAGGATGGACTCTTTAGAAAAGCCACCTGTTTGCTCTTCCCTCTTCTTCACAATATTCACCTGCGGAAGTGAAAGTACTTTTTTGATTGTAGCGAAATCTTTTTCCTTATTCCAAGCGATTTCTCCAGTATCTTTGGAGTATTCGATATTCTCTCTTTTTACGATAGTTCCGTCTGCGTAATGCACCTCTTCTTTAAAGAAGTTCAACAAGTTTGAGTAGAAGAAATACTTTTCAGTTGCTTTTTCAACTTCTTTAGGATCTTTGGTTCTGGAGATGTATCTCTTAAGATCGTACTTTTGATAGTCACCATAGACGAATTCAGGCTCTAGTTTAGGATATTTCTTAAGGATAGCCTTAGCAACTACTGCATTTAAATAGGCATCATGCGCGTGGTGATAGTCATTGATTTCCCGAACCTTGTATAACCTAAATTCTTTACGGAAGTTGGAAACTAGATTGGATTTCAAAGTGATGATTTTGACGGAACGGTTCTTCTTATCCTTCACAGTCACTTCTGTATTGAAGCGAGCATCCAAAATCTGAGCAACATGTTTTGTGATTTGCCGTGTTTCAACTAGTTGGCACTTGATGAAGCCAGCTTTGTCATGTTCTGTCAAACCACCACGTTCAGCTTTGGTTAAATTATTAAATTTACGTTCTGAAATCAATTTGGAATCCAATAATTGTTGCCAAAAAGTTTTTCTTTTTTGAACAATCTCTAAACTTGGAACATTATCAGATTTACCACGATTATCCTTTGAGCTAGTTAGGACACGGTTATCGAGCGAATCATCCTTTATAAATGCCTGTGGAATGATGTGGTCAATGTCATAGCTGCTCAGTTGGTTGATGTCAAGAGATTCCCCAGTGTACATATCCTTCCCGTTTTGGAGATAGTAAAGGAAGAGACGGTCGTTTTGAAGTTGAATATTATCTGTTGGATGTTCTTTTAATATATTTGAATCAAGTCCACGTGCTAAATTTTTTAGTGCATCTTCAATTCGCTTATATCTTTGTTGAGAATTCTTTTTCCCTCTGGCAGTTGTCTGATTTTCTCGTGCCATCTCAATCACAATGGACTCAGGGGCATGGCCCATAACTTTGACAAGTTCATCAACAATCTTGATACTTTGTAAAATTCCCTTTTTAATGGCAGGGCTTCCTGGGAGTTCTTGGACAACTTTCTTCACATTATCTGTCTCGCCAACCACTTGTGCTTTTTGGATAATTTCTTTGAAAGAAAGTCCGTCATCATGGATTAACTGCATAAAGTTGCGATTGATCTCACCGTCATCAATCAGGTAGTCAAGAATCGTATTGCCAGTTTTTTTATCACGGATGCCGTTAATCAGCTTGGCAGAGAGTTTCCCCCAACCAGTATAGTGTCGACGAGTAAGTGCTTTAATCACTTTCTCATCAAAGATAGAAGCGTATTGAACAAGGCGTTGCTTAATCATCTCACGATCTTCAAAGATAGTTAAAGTGTGGACGATATTTTCAAGAATCTCTTCATTTTTAGCATCATCCATAAACGCTTTATCCTTGATAATCTTGAGCAAGTCATGGTAAGTAGATAGACTTGCGTTAAATTGTTTTTCAATTCCCTTTAGTTCGATTCCATCGTAGCCATCAACAGTGTGTAGATACTGAATGATGTCTTTTTCAGTTACTTTTCTTTTCTCTTTGAATAATTGATTGACAATTTGCTTCTTCTGTCCACTATCAAGGAATAGATAGTCTCTCAATCCTTCTGCAATAAATTTTACTTTTGTTAATTCATTATAGACAGCAAATGTTTCATACAACAGACTGTGCTTAGGCAAAACTTTTTCTTCTGGCAAATATAAGTCATAGTTAGTCATCTTATTGATGAAGGATTCCGCAGAGCTTGCTTTATCAACAATTTCTTCAAAATTCCAAGGTCGGATTGCTTGGTCAGAATTTCGAGTAAGCCAAGCAAAATCACGATTGCCACGAGCCAATGGGCCGACGTAGTAAGGGATACGGAAAGTTAACAGCTGTTGAATTTTTTCAGAATCTTCTTTTAAGAATGGATAATAATCACCTTGACGATGTAGAATTGCCCTCATTTCAGTCAGATGAACTTGGTATGGAATTGTACCATTATCAAAAGTACGTTGTTTTCTTAGAAAATCCTCGCGCTTAATTTTCTCAAGGAAATAATCTGCCCCTTTAACATTATTTAAAATATTCTTGAGATATTTATAAAATTCTTCCTCAGTTGCTAATTTACCATTTCTTTTTCGTACTTTTGAATCAACTCCTACATATCCTGCATAACCATTTTTGCTATCGTCAGAAAAAACTTCAACATATTTTTCTGGAAGATTGGCCTTAATGAAGTGTTTTAAGGCAGCTAAGTCTTCTTCATGTTCTTTGAATCGTATGACCATTTTTGTTGATAAAGGCGCATGTGGTGATTCGTCTGAAACGATACCTGCTAATAAGATACCATCGCTTAGATTTTTCACTACAGAAAAGAGTTCGATGAAACTTTCTCCGATTAGTGCGAGGAGATTTCCAAGATCTTCTTCATAGCTCTCCGATGATATTTGTAATTTAGCATCGTTTTCTAAACTAAAGTTTGTTTTAAAATTAGGTGTCAATCCTAGAGCTAGTCCGATTAAATTCCCGAATAAGGTATTCTTCTTTTCACTTGGGTATTTCTTAAGAAGTTGTTCCTGTTTTTCAGACTTAGGGATTTTAGCGGTTAAGATTTCTGTGACATTCAGTTTGATTTTGGAAAGGGAAGTTTCTTGAACATTATCGTATTCTTCAACGAATTTTTCAAACAGTCCTTGGATGTCATTATTTTGAACTTTAAACTTGGGATCGTCAATCAAAAAATGCCCGCGGTATTTAATCATGTGAGCAAGAGCTAGATAAATCAAACGCAAATCTGCTTTTTCATTTGACTCTGCTAGTTGCTTTCTCAAATGATAAATTGTTGGAAATTGCTTATGGTATTCTTTCTCTTCTTGTAGGGTAGCAAAAATAGGATATTTACTTCCTCTTTTATCCTCAGGAACTAAAAAGGAGTCATCTAATCGATGAAAGAAACTACTATCCACCTTGCTCATTTCCTCGGCAAAGATTTCTTGAAGATAACGAAGACGATTTTTCCGACGAGTATAGCGACGGCGTGCTGTCCGTTTTAGACGTCTATCTTCAGCAGTAGTCCCTTCATCAAATAATAAAGCTCCAATTAGATTTTTCTTGATAAAGTTTTTATCAGTATTGCCCAAAACTTTCATCTTTTTCGATGGCACCTTATAGTCATCCGTAATGACGGCCCATCCGACACTGTTAGTTCCGATATCGAGTCCGATAGAGTAATTGTTACTGTTCATATAGTTATAAACCTCCTTTGTATTAAGTTATAATTTACAAATTAAGAAATGAGAGTTTTGATTAAGTCAATGCACTCCTTCATAAACTTTATTAACTCAGTTAGAATAGCTAAATGATCTTTAGTAAATTTAAACTTTTTAAAAACTGTCTCCTTAAAATACAATTATATTTAAATCATAACATTTCTAATGAAAATTTCAATAAAATGAATGCTATTTTTGTAGAAATCTGTTAGAATTAGTAATGAGTTGTATTTTAGTTTTAGAACTGTATTGTTTCGAATAATACTAAACTAGATTTTTTCAAAAATTTCCAGCAAGGTTTTAGAGCTGTGTTGTTTACAGCTTTAAAATAGCTTTTTATCGTATCTGTAAAATAATTTACATTTCACTTGATAATCTTTGATAAGTATAGTACAATAAAGTTGTTGGAACTATTCGAAACAACACAGCAAGTTAAAATAAGGCTTTTGTCCGTACACAACTTGAAAAAGTGCGCACCGATTCGGTGCTTTTTTATTTACTATAATAACTATATTTTACTCTTATTTCTATAAAAAGGCAACGAAATTCAAAGCGTTTTCAACAAATTCACTAAAAAAACTACGTTCAAATGAACGTAGTTTTAATATTTATGTCCCCTGCCGAATTAACCCAATTGCGACTAGGAATACTCTGCTTTACAAAAGCCTTTCTGATAGTGTCTTTTTGATAATATTTCACAAAAACAAACACCTCACAAGACATGCTTATTTACAAAGTTTGCCCCTTTTGTGCCCCCTTTCGTGTGATTTTCCACACGAAAACAGACCGACAGCGATGTCTGTCTGCCAAGTCTGTCAGAACAGAAAATTTTAATTTTTTCCATTATAACAGAAAAAGCCCCAGCTAGGAAGCCAGGGTTAATTAAAATTCAAGAAAATGTTAT
>ERZ772955.1963-NODE-1963-length-11856-cov-17.201169_pt1 | contig 11856 bp, 6 predicted proteins | sample MGYA00511133_ERZ772955 | MGnify/ENA primary metagenome ERZ772955 (study PRJEB29015, sample SAMEA2737914) | human oral metagenome | biome: human oral; feature: human-associated habitat; material: dental | place: China | collected 2149 ... | reverse complement strand
AAGGAAGGGAGTGGCATCTGTTGCTGGATGTAAACAATTTTGACTCAATGCGGATTGGACTCGCTTCCCCCGATAAAATTCGTGCGTGGTCGCACGGTGAGGTAAAGAAGCCCGAGACCATCAACTACCGTACGCTCAAGCCCGAGCGAGACGGTCTCTTCTGCGAGCGGATCTTTGGTCCGACGCGTGACTGGGAGTGTCACTGCGGCAAGTACAAGCGCATCCGCTACAAGGGTGTTGTCTGCGACCGCTGCGGCGTCGAGGTGACGCGTGCGAAGGTGCGCCGTGAGCGCATGGGGCATATCGAACTTGCTGCGCCTGTCTCGCACATCTGGTACTTTAAGGGCATTCCGAGCCGCATGGGGCTCATCCTCGATGTGTCTCCGCGTTCGCTCGAAAAAGTCCTCTATTTCGCCTACTACATCGTCATTGATCCGGGCGAGACGGATCTCAAGAAGAAGGAACTGCTCTCCGAGCGCGAGTATCACGATGCGCTCGAAAAGTATGGCAATACGTTCCGCGTCGGCATGGGCGCGGAGGCGATCAAGGAGCTGCTCGAAGAACTCGATCTCGAGCAGATGAGCGAGCAGCTCAGAAACGATGTGCGCACGACCTCCGGACAGAAGAAGGTACGTGCGATCCGCCGCCTTGAGGTGGTGGAGGCATTCCGCAAGTCCGGCAACAAGCCCTCGTGGATGATTATGGATGTCGTGCCGGTCATCCCGCCCGATCTGCGCCCGATGGTGCAGCTCGACGGCGGACGCTTCGCGACCTCCGACCTCAACGATCTCTACCGCCGCGTCATCAACCGCAACAACCGCCTGCGCCGTCTGCTCGATCTCGGTGCGCCCGACATCATTGTGCGCAACGAGAAGCGAATGCTGCAGGAGGCGGTGGACGCACTGATCGACAACGGCCGCCGCGGCCGTCCCGTCACGGGACCCGGCAACCGCGCGCTCAAGTCGCTCTCGGATATGCTCAAGGGCAAGCAGGGGCGCTTCCGTCAGAACCTGCTCGGCAAGCGCGTCGACTACTCGGGACGCTCCGTTATCGTTGTCGGCCCCGAGCTGAAACTCCATCAGTGCGGTCTGCCCAAGGAGATGGCACTGGAGCTCTTTAAGCCGTTCGTCATGAAGAAACTTCAGGCGGACGGTGCGGCGCACAACATCAAGTCGGCAAAGCGCATGGTCGAGCGTGCGCGTCCCGAGGTTTGGGACGTGCTGGAGGATGTCATCAAGGAGCATCCCGTGCTGCTCAACCGCGCACCGACGCTCCATCGTCTCGGCATTCAGGCATTCGAGCCTGTTCTCACCGAGGGACGTGCGCTGAAGCTCCACCCGCTCGCGTGTACGGCGTACAACGCGGACTTTGACGGCGACCAGATGGCAATCCATCTGCCGCTCTCGGCGGAGGCGCAGACCGAGGCGCGCGTGCTCATGCTTGCGGCGAACCACATCCTCGCACCGAAGGACGGCAAGCCCATCATCGTGCCTTCGCAGGACATGGTGCTCGGCTCGTACTACCTCACGAAGGTGCGCCCCGGTGCGAAGGGCGAGGGCAAGGTCTTTACGGGCATCGCAGAGGCACTGCTCGCCTATCAGGAGAAGGTGCTCGATCTGCAGGCGGAGATTCGCGTGCAGGTTGCGGGCTATGGACTGGTTCGCAGCTCGCTCGGTCGTCTCATTTTCAGTGAGATTCTGCCCGAGGAGCTCCGTCACTACCGTCAGGACGAGACAACGGGCGAGTGGAGCCTCGGCGTTCTTATGAACAAAAAGGAGCTCGGCAAGCTCGTTGCAAACTGCTACGATCACTTCGGCGCGACCAAGACCGCCGAGGTCATTGACAATGTGAAAAATCTCGGCTACCACTATGCCTGCATCGCGGGTATGACGGTTGCCGTCTCCGATGTCATCGTTCCGCCGAAAAAGAAGGATATCATCGCCGATACCCAAGCGCAGGTCAACAAGGTCGAGCGCCAGTACGGACGCGGTCTCATCACGGAGGACGAGCGTTACAAGAAGGTTGTCCAGCTCTGGACGAAGGCGACGGACGATGTCGCGGATGCGATGATGGACAACATGGATCCGTTCAACCCCATCTTTATGATGGCGGACTCGGGCGCACGCGGCAACAAGCAGCAGATGCGCCAGCTCGCGGGGATGCGCGGTCTGATGGCCGACCCGTCGGGTAAGATCATCGACCTGCCGATTACGGCGAACTTCCGCGAGGGACTCACCGTTTCCGACTACTTCATCTCCTCGCACGGCGCGCGCAAGGGTCTTGCCGATACGGCTCTCCGTACGGCGGACTCGGGCTATCTGACGCGCCGTCTCGTCGACGTGGCACAGGATGTCATTGTCCGCGAGGAGGACTGCGATGTTTCCGCGATCAACCTCCTGCAGGTGCGTGCACGTCTCGCAGAGTCTGCATTTGACGCGCTTGAGCTGCTGGTTGAGAGCCTGATGGGACGGCTTCTCGCTGCGGCGATCTACGATCCCGAGACGAAGGAAGTGCTCTATCCGCAGGATACCGTTCTCGACGACGAGGTTCTTGAGACCATCGGCGAGCGCGACATCCGTGAGATCATGGTGCGCGGCTCCTCCGTGAGCGTCGAGGGTGCTGTGAGCAATGCGATGGTCACGGAGAGCATCACGCTTGGCGAGCCGGATGCGAAGAGGCGCAAAAAGGCGCGCGCGGCGATTGTCCGCGAACTCAGCGGCAAGGAAGCCGTGCGCGAGGCGGTGCTGGACGACGGCACAATACTCGCCGCCGAGGGCGATCTGCTCACGAACAAGATGGTGGAAGCCATCATCGACTCGGAGCTGCACGAGCTCCACATTCGCAACAACAACGTACGCGGCATCGAGGTCGAGGCAATCACCGAGGGCACGGGCGTCATCGAGTCGCTTGCCGACCGCATTGTCGGTCGCGTGCTCGCCGAGGACATTGTGGACGAGGCGACGGGCGAGACGATTGCGCACATCAACGATCCCGTGGACGAGGCCCTTGCAAAGCGCATCGAGGGCGTGCGCAAGCGCGTCTCCATCCGCAGCGTCCTGACCTGCAAGTCGCAGTTCGGTGTCTGCATGAAGTGTTACGGCCGCGATCTTGCCAACCAGGCGGAGGTCGAGATCGGCGAGGCAGTCGGCATCATCGCGGCGCAGTCGATCGGCGAGCCGGGCACACAGCTTACAATGCGTACGTTCCACTCGGGCGGCGTCGCGGGTGACGATATCACACAGGGTCTGCCGCGCGTCGAGGAGCTCTTTGAGGCACGCAAACCCAAGCACAACGCGATCATTGCCGAGAACGAGGGCGTTGTCGCCATCGAGGATACGGGCAAGGGGATGCGCACGGTCACGATCACACCCGAGGGCGGCGTACCGCGCGAGTACTCCGTACCGTTCGGCGCACGCATGGCAGTGCGCGATGGTGCGACGCTGAAGATCGGCGACAAGATCACCGAGGGCTCGGTCAACCCGCACGACATCCTGCGCGTCTGCGGCCTGCAGGCGACCCAGCGCTACCTCGTCTACGAGGTGCAGAAGGTCTACAAGTCGCAGGGCGTTGAGATCAACGACAAGCACATCGAGGTCATGGTGCGGCAGATGCTGCACAAGGTCAAGATCGAGGAGTCGGGCACAACCGATTTCCTGCCCGGCGAATACATCGAGATCAACGCGTTTGAGGCGGCGAATACAAAGGCAATCGAGGAGGACGGCGAGCCCGCTGTGGCGAAGCCGATTCTGCTCGGCATCACGAAGGCATCGCTCGCGACGGACTCCTTCCTCTCGGCGGCATCCTTCCAGGAGACCACGCGCGTCCTCACCGACGCCGCGATCAAGGGGAAGATCGATCCGCTCGTCGGACTCAAGGAGAACGTCATTATCGGCAAGCTCATTCCTGCAGGCACGGGCATGACCCGCTACCGCAACCTTGAGATTGTGGACTTTGCGCCGCAGGTTGTGGAGGAAGCCGAGGAGGAAGAGAGCGTCGAAGAGGTGCACGAAGAGGTTGACCTCTCGCGGCTGGAGCAGCTGACGAACTGAGCTGTTGCAATTTGATTTTGGCTGTGGTATGCTCCAACTACAGAAACAAAATGATGTAGTGGCTTCTACAGTCACAAGAAACTCGGCAGTGCCAGCTGCCGAGTTTTTCTGTTGCTTTTCCGTATGAAATGTGATATATTATCCGTAGAGATCATGAAGTTGCGATATTCAGGTCACAAGAAAACACGGCAGTTGCAGCTGCCGTGTTTTTCTTTGAAATTTACGATATAAAAGCGAAAAGCAGCAGTTGCAGCTGCTGCCTCTCTATCCTCTTGTTGCAGGGCGAATTACTCCCCTAGGTTGGTTGCCGTCATCGCTCTCCGTCCAACCATTTGCAGATGTAGTAGGACACCACACCCGCCGCAACGGAGATCAAGAATGAAGTTACGAGATTCATATAGTCACCCCCTATCCGTGCCCGTGTTGGGGATGGCAACATCTAGAGTATAGCATAGAAACGTCTGTTTTGTCAGTAAGAGTTTTGTTGTCCTGAGACGTTTACCTTATCTGTAAAATAAGTTGACGAATCTCTCCATTCGCTGTAAAATACCAACGAAAAGGAGCGATTCTAATGACAACACGCGATGATAAATTCTTTTCCGTACGCAATACCACGCGCATGGCACTCTGCATTGCGCTGATCTGTGTGAGCGCGTACATTGCAATCCCCGTGCCGTTCATGGCACCGCTGACGATGCAGACCTTCGTCATGTGCCTTGCCGCGCTTGTTCTCACACCGCGCCAGACGGCGGTTGTCCTCGTGGGGTACACCGTGCTCGGTGCCGTTGGGCTGCCCGTGTTCGCGGGCGGTGTCGGCGGACTCGGCATCATCTTCGGCCCGCGTGGCGGCTTCTTTATCGGCTTTCTGCTTGCGTACACGCTCATGAGTATGCTGAAGGGACGCGAGCCGTCCTTTCGCCGCTATGCCCTCGTCGGAACTCTCGTGAGCGTACCCGTCACCTACCTCGTCGCAACGCTCTGGCTGACGATCCTCTTTGGTGATAAATTTGCCGGGATCGTTGCCGCCTTTATGGCGCTCGTCCAGTACATCCCCGGCGACCTCATCAAGGCAGTCGCCGCTGCCGCGCTCGGTGTGACGCTGAACAGGCGGCTGCGATACTTGTAAAATGCATAAAACAATCAAAAAATAAATGACATAAATAAACCGGAATCACTATGATGTGTGGTTCCGGTTTTATAATGTTTTGAACGATAAAGCATATCATTTGGAATAAAATAATAAAATATCTTGCAAAACAAAGAATTTTAGTGTTATAATTTGTATTAAAAAATTGTCTGTTTTTGGGACTTTACTCCCAAAACAAATAAGATGGATGAGCAGTACAACATACCATATCTCTGGAGGAAAGGAGGTTTTATTCAAATTATTTGCATAATATTGGAATGCCGGAGAGGAAGGAAAATATGAACGGACTCACAGTATCTAAAAAATTATCCTAAGTTTTGCTATTCTGATTGTACTTTTTATGGGATTTTCCTCTTATGCTTCTTACGCGGGAAAGCAACTGAACAACGCTACAACGGAGCTCATGGACTGGACAAATGTGCTCTCTGTCACCGCACGCATTGCGACCACCTCTGTGGAATCGCGCAGACTGGGGACGGGATGGGCACTGGCGGAGGACCCGCAGCTCAAGGCCTCGACATACGAGCGTATGCAGAAGGCACGCACGATGGTCAACGATCTGTTTGCCGAGTACGACAAAATACTGAGCGAGACGGAGTACGACTCGGAGGAGGAGCGCCGTGCAGATCGAGAGATCTATGAGCAGGAATTCAAGGCATGGCAGGACTATCTGGCTGCGAGCAAGGAAGCTGAGGCTCTCTTCATGGCAGGGAAGAACGCCGAGGCGGTCGCACTCATGGCGGAAAAGGTCAGCCCCACCTATCGTAAGTTCGAGGATGCAATCGCCAAGGACGAGGAAAACTGCATTCGCATGGTGCAGCAGCTCAAGGACTCAAGTGATGCGACCTATGACAGTATTGTTGTGACAACGATTGCCGTTGCCGTATTTGTAATTCTTGCGGCAGCAATTTGCGGATTCTTCCTGCTCCGCACGATATCCACGGCGGTTGATATGGTGCTTGTATCCCTGTGCAGAGTGGCGCAGGGGGATCTTAGCGTTCGTATGCCGGCAGACTCGGGGGATGAGTTCGCACAGATGGCGGATGAATGCAACAAGATGCTTGAGAACGTCTGCGCGATGACGAAGACCATTCAGCGGACGGCTGCAACCGTTTCCGAGTCGTCCAATATCCTCACGAGCAGTGCGGGACAGTCGGCTGAGGCGACACAGAGTGTCGCGCAGGCCATCACAGCGGTTGCGGAGGCGGCACAGTCTCAGCTCGACTCCGTTGCATAGACGGAGCATCAGGTGCGCGCGTTCAATCGCGGGCTTGTATCCGCAACGGCGACCATCGAGAGTGTCGCCTCCGACATCGAAAACACCTCACAGAAAGCGGAGGAAGGGAATCGTCTCGTCATGGCGACGGTCGATCAGATGAATGCCATTGCCGATACGGTCATCGCCTCTTCGGATGTGGTAGCAAAGCTTGGTGAGCGTTCCAAAGAGATCGGCAATATCGTCGAGGTCATTTCCGGTATCTCGGGACAGACGAATCTGCTCGCTCTCAACGCAGCCATTGAGGCGGCGCGTGCGGGCGAGCACGGACATGGATTTGCCGTTGTGGCCGAGGAGGTGCGAAAACTCGCCGAGGAGTCGCAGCAGGCATCGAAGCAGATCGGTGAGCTCATCCACTCCATTCAAGAGGAGACGGAACGTGCGGTTGCCGCGATGGAGACGGGACGAGACGAAGCGGAGAAGGGGCGCGAGAATGTCGCGGCATCGGGCAAGGGCTTCTCGGAGATCCGCGTTATGATCGATCGGATTCAAGAGAGTTCCGGCACGATAAAGGAGACCATGGGGGAACTTAGTCGACGCTCGGGCAAGATCAGCGACGAGACGACCTTGATTCATCAGGCGGCATCCAAGGTGGCATCGGAGTCGCAGACGGTCTCCGCGGCAACGGAGGAACAGGCGGCAGGTATGCAGGAGATCGCAGCGAGCAGCCGTGGGCTTTCGGATATGGCGCGTGATCTCAATGCAGCAGCGGCAAAGTTTAAGACATAAGGAAGCGCTGATAAATTCAACCGCGCTATCTTAGTGTATCTTTTTTGCCCGCTCAATGCCTGCAAATCCTCAACATAGCTTTGGCTATGCGTCCGGTATGCCTCCTCAATCGGGTGAAAAAATCTGCGCCAATCTGAGGGGGCGTTTTATCAGCGATTCCCTAAGTTCATCAATAAAAAAGTGGCAACCGCAGACCAAAGCGGTTGCCATTTCTTTTTGTTTGGCTTAAGGAAATTACTGATAAATGCCGCACAGCCCATCTTGACGCCGGTGGTACAATGAATACAGAGGTGTATTGTTGGAGGCATCGTCATGTTTGTAGCGGACAGAAACATAAAAGCGGCAGGAGAACGACTTATTTCTCCGTTTTCGGAAAAACGTGTCGGTCCGATCTCGTATGACCTGTCGTCGAAAGAATTCCATACGACAAAAGACGGGGAGATCATCACGCAGTCCGGAATCAGCTTAAACCCCGGGGAATCGGTATTCGTTTCTTGTGAAGAGCAAATTGATTTGCCCTCGGATATGGCTGCAATCATCAATGCACGAAATTCGAAAATCAGACAGGGCTTGCGCTTGGACGCACCAATATACTATCCGGGACATAAAACACGCGTTTTTTTTCGTATCTCAAATGTATCGACCGATACGATTAAGTTTTCAAAAGGGGAACAATATGCTGCCATTTATTTCATAAGGGTGGATGGCCGTGTTGACAAGCCCTATGAGGGGACGTTCAATAACGAACTGAATTTCAGCGGTATGGCGGAATATCGCGGCGCATATCAAAAGACCATGCAGAAATTCGAGTCGCAAAAAGATGAATTGAAAAACATCGAAAAGGGCATCTATGCGAATGTTCTTGTCCTGCTTACGATATTTGTCGCCCTGTTCAGTTTGATCAATATCAATGTGGGACTGGTAAGGGACAGTACGGGCGCCGGCACCGTGTTCAGAATGCTCGTATTCAACTTTGGTACGGTGGGCAGCATTGCCATTTTGATCGGTTTTGTTCAACGTATGATCAGCAGTAAACCCGTGAATCAACATATGCTTTGGATTGAAGTCGGCATTGGTCTTGCTTGTTTTGTCGCCGCATCTGTTTTTGCAACTTGGCTATAAGCACGCGGGAAATGACACGAATCCATAGGAAGCACTGATAAACTCAGCACTACCATCTTGACTCATCTTTTTCCCGCACTTCGGCGGAAAATCATCCACAGAGCACTACTCTGCGTCTGGTTTTCCGTCTTGTTCGGACGAAAAAATCTACGCTAATCTGGCAGACTTCATTTTATCAGTGATTCCCTTACACATGAAAACACGGTATGAATGTGAAAATCACGTTCATACCGTGTTTTTGTGCCTGTTTACAGATGTGGTTGGTGCGGTGCTCCCTTGACGTTCAGCCCTTCGGTGTCATATCCTCTGCGGTAAGCGTACCCGCCTTTGCACGTTCGGCAAGTTCTGCCGTTGCAGTAAAGAGTACGTCGGAGGAACTGTTCAGTGCGGTCTCGCAGGAGTCCTGCAGGACGCCGATGATGAAGCCGACGCCGACCACCTGCATGGCGATGTCGTTGCTGATGCCGAACGAGGAGCAGGCGACGGGGATGAGGAGCAGCGAGCCGCCCGCAACACCCGACGCGCCACACGCGCCGACGGTGGCAATGAGGCAGAGAAGGAGTGCTGTCGGCAGATCGACGTGGATGTTCAGTGTGTTTGCGGCAGCAAGCGAGAGAATCGCAATTGTGATTGCCGCGCCGCTCATGTTGATGGTTGCCCCGAGCGGGATGGAGATGGAGTAGACTTCGGGGTTGAGTCCGAGCCGTTTGCAGAGCTGGAGGTTGACGGGGATATTCGCCGCAGAGCTGCGCGTAAAGAACGCGTAGATGCCGCTCTCCCGCAGGGTTGTCCAGACGAGCGGATACGGGTTGCGGTGGATCTGTGCCCAGACAATGAGTGGGTTCATGATGAGTGCGACGGAGAAGAATGCGCCGAGCAGAACGGCAAGGAGTTGGAGGTAGCTGATGAGGGCGTCCACGCCGCTCGTACCAACCGCGTCTGCAACAAGTCCCATGATGCCGAACGGGGCAAAGCGGATGACCCAGAGGACGATCTGCGTCATGACGACGGCGAAGTCGCGCACGGTGTTCTTGGTCGTCGGGCTTGCCTTCTGGAGGGCGATTCCTGCGAGGACGCTCCATGCGAGGATGCCGATGTAGTTTGCATTTGCAATGGCGTGGAGCGGGTTGTCCACGACATTCATGATGAGGTTGTGCACGACTTCGATGATGCCGCTCGGCGGTGCGACACTTGTATCCGCCACGGCGAGGTGCAGCGTTGAGGGGAAGGCGAACGAGAACCCGACGGCGACGAGCGACGCGAGGAAGGTCGCGACGACGTAGAGCCGCACGATGGGCTTCAGTGCTGCGCCGGAGCCGACCGTACGCTGCGCCATCGCGTTCATGACGAGGACGAAGACGAGGATCGGCGCGACACCCTTCAGTGCACGGACGAAGACATCGCCGAGCACTGCGACGACCGGGATGAGCGCGGGCACATAGAGTGCGATGAGGATGCCGATGATGAGTCCGACCGCGATGAGCTTGATGAGTGCCGTCTCGCGGTACTTGCGGCTGATGTTGCTGAGCAAGTGGATTCCTCCTTTTTGGAATGAAAAAATATGCCCCATTATAGCAGAATGGGGCATATTTGTCACTGGTCTGTTGGGGTATACAATACGGCGGCGAGAGGGAGGGACAATGCTTCCCCCTATTCCCGCGCTTCTCTCAGTTCCTCCAAGAACCTTCCAACGGCATCCTGCCATGTCGGCAGACGGGAAAAGCCCGCATCGTCAAGGGATTTCTTGCTGAGGCGGGAGTTCTTCGGGCGCGTTGCCTTCGTCGGGTACATATGCGAGGGGACGGAGGTGACGTTGACCTCCACCCCCGCTTGACGGAAGATCTCGGCGGCGAACTTCGCCCACGAGCAGAAGCCCTCGTTCGTCGCGTGGTAGATGCCGTACTTCTCGCTCTCCAGCATATCCGCAAGCAGCGGCGCGAGGTCGCGCGTGTAGGAGGGCGAGCCGATCTGGTCGGCGACGATGGAGAGGCTCTTGTGCGTCTTGGCAAGCTCAAGCATGGTCTTTACGAAATTCTTGCCGTGTGCGCCGAATACCCAGGAGATGCGTACGATGAAGTACTTGTCGAGGTGCTGCTGTACCGCCTCCTCACCCGCAAGCTTTGATGCGCCGTAGACGTTGTGGGGGGCGGTGAGCGCGTTCGTCTCGTACGGCGTGTCGCCTGTACCTGGGAAAACATAGTCCGTGCTGACGTAGAGGAGCTTTGCGTCCCGCTCGCGTGCGAGCCGCGCGAGGATCTCCGTACCCGCTGCGTTGACCTTGCGGCAGAGCGAGGGTTCGTCCTCTGCCTTGTCCACGGCGGTGTACGCAGCCGCATGGAGGATGGCGTCGGGCGCAACCGCCTCAAGGACGGCACGCATGACGTTCTCGTCGGACAGCGGGAAGATCTCCGAGGAGACTCCGTGTACCTCGTGACCGCGCGCCGTGCACTCCTCCACGCAGTCATGCCCCAGCTGTCCCGTTGCACCTGTGATGAGAATTTTCATAGCAATCCGCCTTTCGTTTCTTTTTTCCTATTGTATCATAAAACGGTTGTTACGCGAAATCATTTCTTTTCGCGTAACAACCGCTGTTTACTCTTGTATCGTCGGGATTGTGAGTGTGACCGTTGTGCCCTCGTCCAATTCACTCCTGAGCGTGATCTTGATGTCGTGCCGCTCGGCGATCCAACGGGCAATCGAGAGTCCGAGCCCCGAGCCGCCCGTCTCCTTGGTGCGTGAGGAGTCCACACGATAAAATCGGTCAAAGATGCGATCCAGATGTTCGGGAGCAATCCCAATGCCGTCGTCTGTGAGTGTGACGATGACGGCGGAATGATCGGATGCGAGCACCGAGTAGGCGTGGATGTGACCGCCCGTAGGAGTGTACTTCAGACTGTTCTCGAGGAAGATGCGGAGCAGCTGACGAAGGAGCACGGGGTCGCCGTCAACCACGGCGGAATCGTTTCTGCCGAGCGTCACCTCGTGCGAGGTTGTGACGGTCTGCATCTTTTCCATCGTATCGGCGAGGAGCTCTGCGAAGTCGACCTCCTCCTTGTTGACCGCCTGTCGCTTCTGGTCGGCGCGCGCCAGGAAGAGGAGTTTTTCGATGAGCTGCTGCATATTCTCCGCCTCGGTGCGGATGGCGGTGATGCCCTCATCGAGGATGTTCTTGTCCTCGCGCCCCCAGCGCGAAAGCAGATCGGAGTAGCCGAGGATGACGGTGAGCGGCGTGCGCAGCTCGTGCGAGGCATCCGAGACGAAACGCTGCTGCTGTGTGAATCCTTCCTGCAGACGATCCAGCATACGGTTGAACGTGCGCGCCAGCTCGGAGAGCTCATCGCGTGCACGCGGGACTTCGAGACGCCGCCCGAGCCGTTCCACCTCGATGCTGCGCGCCGTCCATGTGATCTCGCGGATCGGCGTGAGGATGCGGCGGCTGATGAAATGTCCCGCGAGGAGTGCGAGCACGAAGCAGACAGCGACCGTGTAGAAGAGCAGTCGCTGGAGTGAGGTGAAGAACTCCTTTTCCGTGG
>ERZ772955.1961-NODE-1961-length-11861-cov-3.305607_pt1 | contig 11861 bp, 8 predicted proteins | sample MGYA00511133_ERZ772955 | MGnify/ENA primary metagenome ERZ772955 (study PRJEB29015, sample SAMEA2737914) | human oral metagenome | biome: human oral; feature: human-associated habitat; material: dental | place: China | collected 2149 ... | reverse complement strand
GTTGCCTCGCCTTACGCGACTCTGGACTCACCTCGAGCGTCAGCGCGGAGGTATCGGTATGAGAGGACCAGGCGAAACTCAGATAGAGACCGACAGACGAATATTGCTATCAAAAATATCGCTTCTGAAGGAGAAACTTCGCAAAATAGACCAACAGAAATCCATACAACGCAAAAATCGCGAAAATATGGTGCGTGTGGCTCTTGTGGGGTATACCAATGCAGGTAAGTCGACCATTATGAATCTGATATCGAAAGCGAATGTTTTTGCCGAAAACAAACTGTTTGCCACGCTCGACACCACTGTGCGTAAAGTCATTGTCGACAATCTGCCGTTTCTGCTATCTGATACCGTCGGCTTTATCCGCAAACTGCCTCATCACCTTATAGAATCGTTCAAGTCGACACTCGACGAACTCGACGAAGCCGATATACTTGTACACGTGTGTGATATCTCGCATCCTAATTTCGAGGAGCAGTATACGGTTGTAAACGAGACTATTAAGTCGATAGTAAAGGACGAAAAGCCTACATTGGTGCTTTTCAATAAGATCGACAACTACTCTTTTGTCGAAAAAGACGAAGCGGATCTCTCTGAGCGTTCGGCAGAAAATATATCTCTCGACGAACTCGAAAAGACATATATGGCAAGGCTTTCGGGCAATTGCTTATTTATCTCGGCAAAGGAAAAGACAAATATAGACCGTTTTAAACTAATACTTTACAATAAAGTCAAAGAGGTCTATTCGCAGAAATACCCTTATAGCAATTTCATTTTTGACAAATACGACGACCTACAATAATATGCCTTTGTGCCTGTATTACACCGATATACGCAATAGATTTTCGAATCTGTGCCATACGAAGCCGATAAGATTATTTCTCACGATAATCGTATCGTTGCTTACGGCAAATATATCAATAGCTCAGCCGATAAAGCAAGTGCCTGAGCCTACTCCTCTTAGGCAAGAAACAACATTGAGGCTGCCACCACAAAGCAAGAAAAACGCACAAAAAAACACATCCACACCCAACCGACAGCCTTCGGACCGCCCGACCGATACCCGCAAGAGTACGAGTAAACCTACCAAGAATGTCTCTTATATCAATATCGAAAATGCCGACAGTTGGAGCTACAACCAAGAGTTGAATGCAGATGCTCAAGTACTTGTGGGTAATGTTACATTCTCTCACGATGGAGTATTTCTATACTGCGACAGTGCCTATTTCTACGAGAAGAGCAATTCGTTCGATGCCTACGGAAATGTTCTTATCAGGCAAGGCGACACTCTCTTCGTCTATGCCGACGAGCTATATTATAGCGGTAATACCAAACTCGCCCGACTCCGATACAACGTATTGATGGACAATCTCACGGCGACTCTAAGGACAGATTCGCTCAATTACGACAGAGTAAAAAATGTGGGCTATTACTTTGACGGAGGTGTCATTCAAGATTCGCTCAATGTATTGTCGAGCCAGACAGGGCACTACTATCCGTCGGACAATATCGCTATCTTTCGCAACAAGGTACAGCTCGTAAACGATAGATTCATAATGAATTCAGACACTCTAAGATACAATACCAAGTCTAAGATAGTGCATATAATAGGTCCGACCAATATCGTGTACGAAAAGAAAACTAACATATACTCCGAATATGGCTGGGACAATACCCAAAACGAACAGTCGAAACTGCTTTTGAACTCATATATAGTGCACCAAGACGGCAAGCGTTTGGAGGGCGATACTATTTTTTATGATAAAAAAAACGGTAAAGGTGAATGCTTTGGAAATGTTCATCTTATCGATACTAAAAACAAGGTGTCGCTAAACGGCAACTACGGCTACTATATAGAAAATGGGCAACGTGGTGTCGTAACCGATTCGGCCGTTATGGTCGAGTATTCATCCCAAGATACGCTGTTTTTGCACGCCGATACGATACGTACGTTTGCCAAAAGAGTCGAAATCGATACCATAGACTCTTTGCGAACGTTCAAAGATAGCGTATACAATGTTTTCGACGGCTTTTACAACGTGCGTTTTTATCGTAGCAATATGCAAGGTGTCTGCGACTCAATGAATTTCGATACCAGAGACTCGATACTTGTACTTATGAATACTCCTATCTTATGGGCAGACTACCGACAAATATCGGGCGATACGATAAAGGTTTTTCAGAAAAACGAGAAGTTAGACCATATCGTAGCCACAGGTAAAGCTTTCGTTACCGATTCGGTAGAAAAAAAGTACTTCAATCAGTTGTCGGGCAAACAGATAGTGGCTGTCGTCCGAAACGATTCGTTGCGGCGTATAGACGTGCTCGGCAATGCACAGAGCATATATTTCGTAGTCGATAGCAAAGACAGTACTCTGATAGGAATGGCTTCTACCGAGAGTTCGTTGATGAATATATATTTGACTAAAAAAAATAGCCTCGACCGCATAGTAGTGAAGCCAAAACCGACTGCAGTAGTAGACCCTATCGACAAAATCGATACAAGTAAGATTTATCTGGCAAACTATTCTTGGCGTATAAAGCTACGCCCTAGTTCGAAGAGAGATATTTTTCGAAAAACCAAAGATTCTATCGTATCTAAAGACAAGAAGCGAGATAAAAAAGGCAAAAAAGACAGCGATGATATAACGCAGGCTACTACGTCGACTACTAAGGTACGCCCTTCGGGTTTCGATAACCCCGATATGGGCGAACCGTCGGTAAAAAAGACCAAGAAAAAGAGCAACAAAAGGAAGAAACGATAAAACTATATTCATTGTCACTATGCCAATAAAAGCAAGCATATACTGTTCGTCGAGCGATACGATAGACGAAAAATATTTCGAAGAAGCAGCTAAGTGCGGTCAGATACTTGCCCGTCACGGTGTGGAGTGTTATACCGGAGGCGGCAACAACGGGCTGATGTATGCCCTCGAAAAAAGTGTGATAGGCAACGGCGGCAGTTGCATAGGCATTATTCCGCAGTTTATGATAGACTACGGCTGGCTCTACGACGGTCTGTCGAAGATAATAGTGGTGGAGACAATGGCAGAACGCAAAGCTATACTCCGCCATAATGCCGATATATTCATCGTATTAGCAGGCGGCATCGGTACTCTCGACGAGCTATTCGACACTCTGGTAACGATACAGTTCAAAAAATCTGCCAGTCCGATAGTAATAGTCAATACCGGCGGTTTCTACGACGACCTGCTGCGAATGCTCGACAAAATTTCGTCGGAAAACTTCTTGCCACACAGCCAAAGAAATATCTGGCAGGCGATAGAATCGGTAGAACACCTACCACAGATAATAGAACGGCTAAAAAATGATTCGCCTCATACAGAGGCTTGTAAATAGTTATGTTGGAAGCACTGCCTAAGAGTATAACTCTCGCTAAAGACCCGTTTATCACCGCCTTATATCTATTTGGCTTTCTTTTGTTGGCTATCAATTTTATGGTATCCAATATCGGTTTTGCCAAATATATATCGCGTATATTTGCCCTCAAGTACAAAGATACGGGCAACAACGGCTCGCTTCATACTCTTATCACTCTGTTTGTAGGAGTTATCGGTTTTGCAGCTTTTTCAATATTAGTAATCAATACGTCCGACGACAATATTTTTATCTCCGATACTGCCGTAAATTACTTTACCATATTAAATATGGCAGCAAAACTGATTTTAACAATTGCTATTTATGTGATTTTCAACGTAATAACTCTATTACTAATACGATACACATTCTCGATGAATAGAGATCAGATATTCGATTATGCGAAGTTTTTTACCCTCTCTTTTATCGATTTGGGAGTAATGCTTTTTTTTATCTCTTTCGTAAGTCTCTATATTCCTTTGGGTGGTAGGTACGTTTTATACGTCTTAGGCATTATGCTTGTAATACACTTCATAATTAAGATTATAGCGGGAGCATTTCAACTTTTTTCTTTCGAAGCAAGTGCTTTGTACCGATTTTTTTTGTACCTTTGCACGCTCGAAATTTTGCCTATTTTAGTATTGATAAAATACCTTTCGACTATAATTGTTTAACCCACTAAAAAGAGGAAAGTACCCAAAGTGCCGAAAATAAAAAGTATACTCGTATCGCAGCCACAACCGGAAGGGACGAAATCGCCGTACTTCGATATTGCGGAGAAACACGACCTTAAAGTAGTGTTTCGCCCGTTTATAAAAGTGGAAGGGTACTCGATAAACGAATTTAGTAAGCAAAAAATCAATATACCCGATTATAGCGCCATTGTGTTCGTGGCTCGTACGGGGGTCGACCATTTTTTCCGCCTTGCCAAGGAGGGAAAAATGAAGATAGTGCCAGAGATGAAATATTTCTGCCTTACCGAGTCGTTTGCATATTACATACAGAAGTATATCAAGTTTCGCAAAAGGAAGATTTTCTCGGCTACCACAGGTCGGATAGCCGATTTGTTTGCTATGCTTGAAAAAAATTCGAGCGAAAAGTTTCTTATCGTCTTACCCGAAAACGGTAACGAAGAGCTCGAGAAGTTACTCTCGAAATCGAAGCTAAACTATACGAAAGCCTATATGTATCGTACTGTAAGCAATGATTTTAGCAAGAATGAAAAGTTTGACTACGATATGGTTATCTTTTTTTCGCCGTTCGGGGTGCAGTCGTTTATCAATAGCTTTCCTAACTTTGAGCAGGGTCCCGATAAGTATTTCGGATGTCTGGGAGCTGCCGCCGCACAATCGCTCAAAGAGGCCGGTTTCAGGGTCGATATCGAGGTGCCTAACCCGCAATTTTCGTCGATAACACTCGCCATAGAAGATTTCGTGCATAGAAACCACAAGGGCGGAAAAAAGTAATCGCGCTCTCAGACGATAACCTCAAGTTTTTTCCTGTCGACAACAGTGATTTTATGGCCACTTGTGGCAATGGCTCCTTCGTTTACGAGTTGCCCCAAGGTGCGAGCCAACGACGGACGCTGTACTCCCAAGTGTTCGGCAAGCTGCGTCTGATTGTGCTTCGGTACGAAAGACGGATTCTCCGACGTGGTATTGTCGAGTATGTATAGAGCCACCTTCGATTTGAGGCTGCGTGTCGAAATCATAGCTAATTTTGACGATAGGAACGATGTTATCCCTGCCGACATACGAAGATAGTTTTTAAACAACACATTGTTGTTGGTCATCTCTTGGAGAAACTTGTCTTTGGCAAGCAGGTATATTTCTGAGGGTTTTATTACGGCAACGGGAAACCTCGGTACAGCCTCGTAGATAAAGGCTATAGCCAAAGGCAAGACAGCGTCGCGAATATCGATATTGATGATATTGCCGTCGGCAGTAAGCATCTCGGTAGTTATAGTGCCTTCGACAAGTAGGTATAAATAGTCGATATCTCTGCCTTGCTCGGCGATGATATCACCTTTTTTGTATTGCCTTTTTTCGACGATAGTACGTTCGATTATCTGCTCTATTTCGTCCAACGTCATTCCTAAGAATAGCGGGCAGGCTGTAAGTTTTTGCTTATTTTTTGTCATAGCGATAATAGAGGTATTAAGAAAAACGGTTCAAAGGTACAAAAAAATATCCGTTTGTAACTGAGGTTACAGTAGCATCGCAGTAACTAAGGTAACTTTACACTCCGAAAAATTCTGTAAGATTATTACTAAAAATACGATATACGATATGGATAAAATGTTTTGTTATCAGTGTCAAGAGACAGCCAAGAATGAGGGCTGTAAAGTGATGGGCGTATGCGGTAAGACAGCCGATGTCGCCAACCTTCAGGATTTATTGATATTTATGTGTAAAGGGCTCTCTCATTATACCGTGCCTCTTCGTAAGTTTGGCATAGAGTTGCCCGAGGTCAACAGATTCATCGTCGACAGTCTGTTTATGACTATCACTAATACCAATTTCGACCGCAAACGCTTCGTCACACGTGTACGCAAGGCTTATGAATTGCGAGACGCAGCAAAGGAACAGTTGCGCAAGGCAGGAGGTAGCCCCGACGATATTACTTTCGACGGTGCTCTGTGGCAAGGGCAGACCGAAGAAGAGATGGAGGCAAAAGCCGTATCGGTGGGAGTGCTTGCCACGCAAGATGTCGATGTGCGTTCGCTACGGGAACTTACGATATATGGACTCAAAGGCATGGCGGCATACTTGGAACACGCCTATAATATGGGTTACGAAGACAATGCCATATATGCTTTTATGCAGAAGGCTCTGGTAATGACTACCGATGATACGCTATCGGCAGACGAGCTTACTGCTCTTGTGCTCGAGACAGGCGAATACGGCGTACAGGCAATGGCTCAGCTCGATAAGGCTCACAACGAAACCTACGGCGTTCCCGAAATGACACAGGTAAATATCGGCGTACGCAACAATCCGGGTATCCTCGTCAGCGGGCACGACCTCAAAGACTTGGAAGAGCTGCTGCAGCAGACCGAAGGGACGGGTGTAGATGTATACACACACAGCGAGATGTTGCCTGCTAATTCTTATCCGTTTTTCAAGAAATATAGCCACTTCGTAGGCAACTACGGAAGCTCGTGGTGGCATCAGGTAGAAGATTTCGAGAACTTCAACGGAGTAGTACTCTTTACTACCAACTGTATAGTACCGCCGCGTCGGAATGCCACATACACCGACAGAGTATATACTACGGGGTCGACGGGATTCGACGGCTTCAAACACATCGAAGACCGCAAAGACGGACAGCCGAAAGATTTTTCTGCTCTCATCGAACACGCCAAAAAGTGTGCTCCTCCCAAGGAGATGGAGACAGGTACTATTATAGGCGGGTGTGCCCACCGTCAAGTAATCGCTTGGTCGGATAAAATTATAGCGGCAATGAAGTCGGGTGCAATACGAAAGTTCGTCGTTATGAGCGGATGCGACGGTCGTATGAATAGCCGAAGCTACTACACCGAGTTTGCCGAAAAGTTACCGAAAGATGTTATCATTCTGACATCGGGTTGTGCCAAATATCGTTTCAATAAGTTACCTCTCGGTACTATCGACGGTATACCTCGCGTACTCGATGCAGGTCAGTGCAACGACAGTTATTCGTTGGTAAAGATTGCTCTTGCTCTCGTCGATGCACTTGGACTGAAGAGTATCAACGAATTGCCGATTTACTATAATATTGCTTGGTACGAACAGAAAGCCGTCATCGTACTATTGGCTCTACTTTCGCTTGGAGTGAAGAATATTCATCTCGGACCGACGTTACCGGCATTTTTATCGCCAAACGTAGCCAATGTACTGGTAAATATGTTTGGCATTGCAGGTATCGGTACGGTCGACGACGATATGGCAAAGATGTTGGCATAGCCGTAGGTATCGCAAAGGATAGCGAGAACCTCACCGTTTCCGAAAATATTGTTACCTTTGACCCTCAGAGTAAGTAAAAAAGAGAGGTGAAAGATGAAACTTAATTTTCTGACGTGTGTATTGTTGTGGCTATCGTTGTGGAGTGGGGTAGTGGAAGAAGTATCGTCGCAGGAAGTACTTTGGCGTGCGGGGCTCTACAGTATATTCGACAATACGGAATTCGGTCCATTGCCTCTACGTATATCGCGGACGATGGCAGGCACGAGACTCCAACCGTCGTTGGGGCTTGGTATCGATTCTGCGAATCGGATATTCGTCGGGGCAGACCTCTGCCACGAATGGGGCAGCCACGATATTATCGACAGAGCTGAGGCAATAGCCTATTACGGATACTATTCACCGCATTGGGAGTTTGAGGTAGGAGCCTTTCCGCGAGGCGATGTTTTTGCGCATTATCCTCGTCTGATGTTTGCCGACTCTACTGTGTGGGTTCGTCCGACAGTGAACGGATTTTCGCTCTGCTACCGCAATAGAGACGACTATGCACACCTCTGGCTCGACTGGACGGGAGCGGAGAAGAGCGTCATATACGAGTCGTTCTATCTCGGCTGGGCAGGCAAGTTGCGGCGAGGTATCTTCTTTGGGCAACACTTCGGTTATATGTTCCATACCGTTATGCTCGACTATGCTGCCGACGGACTGACGCTCGACGGTTCGAGCGTAAAAGAGAATATCAAGACCCTTACCGCTTTCGGAGTCGACCTATCGGCTAAGACTCCTTTCGACTGTCTACGGAGCAGCGTTGCTATGTCTGTATCGCTCGAACGCGATCGCCACAGAGGTGAATATCATATCCCCGTCGGCTTACTGTGGCAGACTGCAGCCGAGTATCGCGGACTTGAACTTCGCAATGACCTATACTTCGGCAGCGGCGAGCAGCGGCTCTACAACCGTTTTGGCAACTACCTCTATTGGGGCGACCTTATGTATAAACTCCCTGTATACGACCGCACCGACTTGGTGATACATTTCTTAAAATCGAATATACTCGACATCGACCTCGAACTATCGTTGCACTTCGCCGAGGGTAGCGTCTACAACCAGCAGATATTGCGGACAACGGTCGACATCGACAACATCGACCGCCGCCAAATCGACCGCTCTTATCGCTATATCTGGCATTGGTAACGGTAGGGCAGAATTGATAACAAAAGGAGCAACGTATGTGTTTGTTTGCTCCTTATTTTTGATTGTCGCTTATGTCTCGAAAGCAGATAATCTGAAACATTTCTTTGTCATAATACTGTATATTTTTTGTTTCGTAACTTACTTCGCACTGCTGGTCTTTTATTACGTAAAAGCTCTTTCCTGCGGCTTTTCAAGTGCTTCCATTCGGCATAGTTCGAACAAGTTCGGTTCTCTGCACTCGCTTACTCGCAAAAATCGTGATTTCTAATTGAATTTCTCTCCCCACAACTGCCGCAGGTGCTCGCGTATCTTGGCTTCGGCTGGGTTGTTTTGAGGCGTCCATAGGCGTGTCCCGTCGACCTCGTCGGGCAAAAATTTTTGTTTTACGAAATTACCCTCATAGTCGTGGGCATATTTGTATTCTTTGCCGTAGTTGAGCTCTTTCATTAGCTTCGTCGGGGCGTTACGCAGATGAAGCGGTACGGGCAGGTTACCCGTCTTTTCGACCAAAGCCAACGCTTCGCCGATAGCCATATACGCCGAATTGCTTTTATGGCTTGTGGCGAGATAAACGGTAGTCTCGGCAAGCGGTATACGAGCCTCGGGCACCCCTATCTTATGTACCGCCTCGAAACAGGCATTCGCCAGCAACAGAGCGTTGGGATTTGCCAGCCCGATGTCTTCGGCAGCGAGTATTATCAGACGGCGGGCAATAAACTTGACATCTTCGCCTCCGGCTATCATACGAGCCAGCCAATAAACCGCAGCATCGGGGTCGCTCCCGCGTACGCTTTTGATGAAAGCCGATATGATGTCGTAATGCATCTCGCCGTCTTTGTCGTAAGCCAGAGGGTTTTGTTGCAGACGGTCTTCGACGAGTTTGTTGTCTATCACTATTGTCCCTTCGGGTTGGGCGTTGACGATAAGTTCGAGGATATTGAGCAGCTTTCGGGCGTCGCCTCCGGCATATCGTAGCATTGCCTCGTTTTCGGCTATCTCTATTGTGCGTTGGCGCAGCTCGGTGTCGTTTTTCAGAGCATAGTCTACCAAAGCCTCCATATCGCTACGTTCGAGCGGGCGGAATACGTACACCTGGCATCGCGACAGTAGCGGAGTAATGACCTCGAACGACGGATTTTCGGTAGTAGCCCCGATGAGTGTGAAGATGCCCGTCTCTACCGCACCGAGCAGCGAGTCTTGCTGCGACTTACTGAAACGGTGTATTTCGTCGATGAAGAGTATCGGCGGGGCGGAGTTGAAAAAACGGTTCTGCTTCGCCTTCTCTATCACCTCCCTCACATCTTTGACACCCGAAGTAACGGCACTCAGAGTATAAAACGGACGTTGCAGCCGATTGGCAATAATCTTCGCCAGTGTAGTCTTGCCTACCCCCGGTGGTCCCCAGAGTATGAACGACGATATATTGCCGCTCTCTATCATAGAACGCAGCACGGCTCCGTCGGCAAGTAGATGACGCTGCCCGACGAATGTATCGAGCGATTGGGGGCGAAGTCTTTCGGCAAGAGGCAACATAAAGGGTCTTATATTTTTCGGTTTGCAGTGCAAATTTACAACTTTTTTTTTCGCATAATAAAAAAATGTATTACCTTTGCCCTCGGTTTAGGTTCTCGACAGATTAAAAGGGAATGCCGTGCAAATCGGCAACAGACCCGCTGCTGTGAGTTTCACCATAATGTCTCTTTTGCAGAAGACCACTCCACTGATTTTATCTTACCGAAAAATCGGGAAGGAATACAAGAGAAGACCGAAACGAGTCAGAAGACCTGCCTACGACCGTATATCTTTAATTTGTCCCTCGAGGGAAAGGGCTTTTATAGATGTTTTATGATAGAAAAAATATGTGTTTCTGAAGTTTTTTGTATGTATTGCCTCGTGCAAAGACATACGGGCGTTGCCTATGAGTGTGCCTCTGTGTAGGGGTATGCTGTTGTGGCAGTACGATGTGATATAATAGAGATAATTTTTTGTTTATATAAAGTTTAAAATTAAAGACATGCTTAAAAATCAACATTTTTCGTTTAGAGTCGCTCTTTTGGCGATTCTTGCAATTATCTTCGGGGTATCGGCTTATGCCGCTCCCCAAAGAAGCAATATCCCGTTTACTCAGATAGAATATTGGGTAGGTACGGGTGGTAATAAGGCTATTCTCATAGTCAATTATTGCAACAAAAACAAAGCTCTTGCTTGGGGATACAAGTGGGACGGTACCAAGACGGTAGCCCAGATGCTCGCCGCTATCGATTCGGCAGACAATAGGCTGACTATCGTCGGGGTAGGAGCTGGCTATATTACCGACTTCCAGTACAACGATGCTCAGTTCCCAAACTACGATTTTGGTGGTACAGGTATAATGTATACCATTAATGGAAATGATGCAAGCGGAGTAGCAAGTACCAATATCCAAGATGGTGACGTAGCCGATTTTGGCGGGTATAACTGTAAGCCTTGGAATTTGACGGTTTCACCAGTACGCGTCCCCAGCTATACTATCGGCATCAAGCAGAGCAGTCACGGTACTATCACTCCCCAAGGTCCTATCACGGTAAACGAAGGTGGTAGCGTTACTCTTACCATCACTCCCAATGCGGGCTACCATCTAAGCGAGCTCAAGGTAGGTACTAACGACGTTACCTCTGCCGTAGTGAGCAACCAGTATACTATCTCGAACGTAAGAGCTAACGATTCGGTATGGGTGAAGTTTGCCGTCGACCACAACAATACTATTGCTAAGAGCGACATACAGTATTGGGTAGGTACGGGTAGCAAAGAGGCTATCTTTGCAGTCAACTGGTGCAACCCCGATTCGTCGCTGGCTTGGGGCTACCGCTTCTCGTCGGATTCGGTAACGGTCGAAAAGATGCTTCGCGATATCGACTCTGCCGACTATCGTCTTACCTGCAATATCACCCAAGGTGCTTGGGGAAAATTCCTATCGGAGATGAAATATTATGTTAATATTCAAAAAACGCTTACAAATCCGAGCGGTAGCTACTGGGCATACAACATAAACGAAAACTATGCACAGGGTATATCTTTGCAGAAGATTGCCGACGGCGATGTAATTGAGTTTGGTGGTACCGTATGCGGAAATTCTGACGACTACTGGAATACTGTGTGGACTAAAGCTATCGTAGCAGTGCCTACACCTCCCGCACATTATACTATAGTTATCAAGCAGAGCAAATATGGTAGGATTACTCCCGAAGGATCTATCACTGTAAACCAAGGCGAAAACGTTACTCTTACCATCGCTCCCAATGCAGGTTACCACTTGGGCGAGCTCAAGGTAGGTACTAACGACGTTACCTCTGCCGTAGTGAGCAACCAGTA
>ERZ772955.1960-NODE-1960-length-11862-cov-5.558059_pt1 | contig 11862 bp, 7 predicted proteins | sample MGYA00511133_ERZ772955 | MGnify/ENA primary metagenome ERZ772955 (study PRJEB29015, sample SAMEA2737914) | human oral metagenome | biome: human oral; feature: human-associated habitat; material: dental | place: China | collected 2149 ... | reverse complement strand
AGAAAAGACCATTTCTTTACTCAAAATCGAGTATAGAAATGGTCATTTTTTATTGCATTATTTCAAACTGTAAGATAATTAAAATGATATTTGCATTTTGACACACCCTCTTTTTTGTGGGAAGATTTATTTTGCAAAGTTTATGGAGACACACTATTGGCATGTCCCTCATAAATTAAATGGAATTAGAGTGAACCGTTGTTTGCCTGACGAACCATCTCAGATGATGCATAGAGGTAAACCTCTACACGGCGGTTAGCCTGACTAACAGTCTTGTTCTCGATAGGGTTGGCACTACCGAAGCCCTGTACTGAACGAATCTGACGGCTGCTTACACCACGACCCTTGAGGTAAGATGATACCGCATCAGCACGACGCTGTGACAATGGGAGGTTGATGTTGTCGTTACCAGAAGCATCAGTGTAACCCTGGATAGCAACGTCACAGTTAGAGTTGCGCTGCATCAAAGAAGCGAACTTTGTGAGGTCGTTCTTAGCCGCAGCACTGAGGTTTGAACCGTTCAATGGGAAGAGGATACCAGAGTCGAAGGTAACCTTCACACAGTCTAAACCATTAGCATCTGTCACCTTGTCGACACGTGCGTTAGGCAACTGCTGTGCAGCCTCACGTGCTACCTTGTCCATGTGACGACCGATGAGGGCACCAGCACCAGCACCTACAGCACCACCGATAGCAGCACCAATGGCTGTGCTCTTACCATTACGACCTATAATCTGACCAACGATGCCACCCAATGCTGCACCAGCACCGCCACCGATTAATGCACCTGAACCTTGTTTTGTCTGACAACTTACGACAGTGAGGAGACACATTCCTGCTGCCATCATTTTCATATTCTTCATAATCAAACGTACTTATTGATTAATATCTTTTACCTTCTGGCTTGGCTTTTTAGCCGCACCTTAATTCATTTTAATTCGTACAAAGTTAAACAAATATATGCCATTGGGCACGCATTGCCAACATTTTTTTGTATTTTTGCAAAAAATAAAACCAACTCGGCAAAGTGGAGCAAGTTTCGTTTGCACTCATTTGCATTATTTTTCGCAAAGGATAGGCTGGTATTAGCAAGTGGGAATTAGATTCTTTTCCGTCTTCGCTTCTCAGCTGTATCTGTGTGCAAAGTTAGTGTTTCAAGGCATACTCGCAAAGGGGAAATACCTACAATAACATGGGAAATCCCCTAAAGATGCAAAATAAGAAATAGAATAATATATTTATGGCAAAAGAACTAAAAGAGATGACCAAGAGAGCAGACAACTACTCTCAATGGTACAATGACTTGGTAATAAAGGCAGACTTGATTGAGCAGTCTGCCGTACGTGGTTGTATGGTTATCAAGCCATACGGCTATGCTATCTGGGAGAAGATTCAGGCACAGCTTGACAAGATGTTTAAGGAGACTGGTGTGCAGAATGCTTACTTCCCAATGCTGATTCCTAAGAGCTTCCTCTCTCGTGAGGCTGAGCACGTAAAGGGATTTGCCAAGGAGTGTGCCGTGGTTACTCACTATCGTCTGAAGGCTACAGAGGACGGCAATGCTGTGCAGGTTGACCCTAACGCAAAGTTAGAGGAAGAGCTGATTATCCGTCCTACCAGTGAGACAATCATCTGGAATACCTATAAAAACTGGATTCACTCTTGGCGTGATCTGCCATTGATGTGCAACCAGTGGTGTAATGTTATGCGTTGGGAGATGCGTACGCGTCCTTTCCTCCGTACATCTGAGTTCCTCTGGCAGGAGGGTCACACCGCTCACGCTACACGTGAGGAGGCAGAGAAGGAGGCACAGACCATGTTGCGTGTCTATGCTGACTTCGCTGAGAAGTGGCTCGCTGTCCCTGTCGTACAGGGTGTGAAGAGTGAGACTGAGCGTTTCGCTGGTGCGTTGGATACTTATACGATCGAGGCAATGATGCAAGACGGTAAGGCATTGCAGAGCGGTACTTCTCACTTCTTGGGTCAGAACTTCGCTAAGTCGTTCGACGTTACCTTCCTTAATAAGGAGAACAAGCCAGAGTATGTATGGGCTACCTCATGGGGTGTTAGTACCCGATTGATTGGTGCACTCATCATGACCCACTCTGACGATAACGGTCTCGTTCTTCCTCCAAAGATTGCCCCTATTCAGGTGGTTATCGTACCAATCTTCAAGGGTGAGGAGCAGTTGAAGGCGCTCACCGACAAGTTGCAGCCAGTGATTGATCAGCTCCGTGCGTTGGGTATCACCGTTAAGTATGACGATGCCGACAACAAGCGTCCGGGCTTTAAGTTCGCTGACTACGAGTTGAAGGGTGTGCCAGTACGTCTCGCTATGGGTGGTCGTGACTTGGAGAACAACACGATTGAGGTGATGCGTCGTGACACATTGGAGAAGGAGAGCGTAAGTTTCGACGGCATTGTTGAGCGTATCAAGAACCTCCTCGACGAGATTCAGGACAACATCTTCAAGAAGGCTAAGGACTTCCGTGATGCTCACATCTACGAGTGCGAGAACTATGAGGAGTTCAAGGAGAAGGTGAAGGACGGTGGTTTCTTCCTCTGCCACTGGGATGGTACTGAGGAGACTGAGGCGAAGATTAAGGAAGACACGCAGGCAACCATCCGTTGTGTCCCTTATATGTTCGAGCAGACACCGGGCGTCGACATGGTAAGCGGCAAGCCTGCTAAGTATCGTGTCATCATCGCAAGATCATATTAATAGTTAACAATACGTACAGATTTAACGGCTTCAGGATATTTATAAATGCAGGACTAACAACGAATGCTTATAAATTCTGGAGCCGTTAATCTTTTTATTCTAAAGTCTAAAATCCTAATTAAACAACTATTGTCTTATGAAAAAATCACTTCTTTCTTTCGTTTTACTCCTCGCTGTAACAGCGTTGAACGCCCAGACCTTAATCAAGGCTAACTTCCAAAAGGGCGACCAAGCTACCTATGAGAGCGTAGCTAATATTAAAGTCAGTGTTCCGATGGCTGGAAACTCTGAAAGCATAAAGACAAACAGCCAAACAAAGATTATCGTAAAAGATGCTTCTGCAGATGGTTATGTCATCGAAATGACGACAACCAATATGAAGATGGAAGGTAATCAGGAGGTTGTTCAGCAGACAGGAAACATGCTGAACCAATACCTCAGCAATGTGCCATTGCTTCTAAAGACAGATGCTGACGGAAAGGTGAAGGACCTCTTGAATTATACTGAAGTCCAAACAAAGGTAAGCAAGTTTGCAATGGCATTCATGGACTCGCTCTATAAGGCCAAACCTGAAATGGAGAAGACACTGCCTAAGTACAAGATGGCTATGTCTATGAACAGCCTACTCACCAAAGAAGCTTTCATCGAGTCTGTCGAATACAATTCTTTCTTTATCCTTTTTGGTAAGACACTCAAGACGGGTGACAAAGTAGACATGAATAAGCAAGGCATCAAAACCACTGTTACCTACGAGGTAAACAAGGAGCCAAACGCACTCAATATCATTGGTAAGATTAAGGGCAATATGACCGAAGACGATGTAAAAGCCTTCCTTATTGACAAGATGAAGCAGATGGGTGCTGACGAAGCTATGGTTTCACAGCTCGATGCTAATTGGGGACAGATGAAGCAGATGGGTATGGCGAAGATGGATGTCGACGGTACTTCCATGACTAAACTCCTCAACACTGGTTGGGCTACGGAATACAGCACGGACGTGAAAACAAAGATGATGGGAATGGAAATGACCATCAACACTGTTACTAAATTGGTAGAACATAGCTGGAAATAATTGATATTTCGATATGAAGAAACTACTTTTTACACTTGCTTTCGCCCTCGCTGTAACAGCGTTGAATGCCCAGACCTTAATCAAGGCTAACTTCCAAAAAGGCGATCAGGCTACCTATGAGAGCGTAGCTGATATTAAACTCAGTGCTCCGATGGCTGGAAACTCTGAAAGCATAAAGACAAACAGCCAAACAAAGATTACCGTAAAAGATGCTACCGCAGATGGTTATGTCATTGAAATGACGACAACCAATGTGAAGATGGAAGGCAATCTGGAGGTTTTTCAGCAGACAGGAAACATGCTGAACCAATACCTCAGCAATGTGCCATTGCTTCTAAAGACAGATGCTGACGGAAAGGTGAAGGACCTCTTGAATTATACTGAAGTCCAAACAAAGGTAAGCAAGTTTGCAATGGCATTCATGGACTCGCTCTATAAGGCCAAACCTGAAATGGAGAAGACACTGCCTAAGTACAAGATGGCTATGTCTATGAACAGCCTACTCACCAAAGAAGCTTTCATCGAGTCTGTCGAATACAATTCTTTCTTTATCCTTTTTGGTAAGACACTCAAGACGGGTGACAAAGTAGACATGAATAAGCAAGGCATCAAAACCACTGTTACCTACGAGGTAAACAAGGAGCCAAACGCACTCAATATCATTGGTAAGATTAAGGGCAATATGACCGAAGACGATGTAAAAGCCTTCCTTATTGACAAGATGAAGCAGATGGGTGCTGACGAAGCTATGGTTTCACAGCTCGATGCTAATTGGGGACAGATGCAGAAGATGGGTATGGCGAAGATGGATGTCGACGGTACTTCCATGACCAAACTCCTCAACACGGGTTGGGCTACGGAATATAGTACGGACATGAAAACAAAGATGATGGGAATAGAAATGACCATCAACACTGTTACGAAATTGGTAGAAAAGAGTTGGAAATAATCTTAGCGTGTTTATAAGATATAGAGGTGGTGTAGGCAATCCTAACACCACCTTTTCATTTCCTCCTCTTTCACAAAAAATCCCTTCTTACTTCCTTTTATATGCTTATGAATCCTACTGACAAGAATTGACAAAACAGAACATACGCCTATATTTATGGTTCTTCCGTTAGATGCTTTTCGTATAGGGTTAAGGGGAGAACAGAACTGACTCCTTAAACAATAATATAGTCAAGACAGCCAACTACCTATTCTTTCTTTATCCTCTGACATAGAACTCTTTTTCTTTTTATACTCGAAAATTTACCGAGAACGCCTTGAAAAATCATTACATGACTTCGGATAAAACATTCATAAATAATGCTAAAAGCATATGCAAACGGCAGGTTTGTAACCGACAAGATTTCAGTAGGTTATGGAGTGGCAAAGTAAAAGATGCCTAATAAGACTTCAAAAGGGCGTTAGTAAGACCTCAAAAGGGCATCTTTTGCAAGCCAATTAGGCGTTAATTTGAATGTTATTTGTGCCCTTTCAATTTTTAGCTTTAGATTTTTCTTTACACACAGAAGCGTATATGGAGAGGGGATATATCTAAGACATCGCCCCTCCTTCCTTATGAAAAGGGTGGGAGGGCTCGTTATTTTTGTGGTTCTTCCGAAATACGGAGTGATAAAGTAAGCCTACTACATATAAAAGGCACACAGAGAGGGGGAGAACACGGAGGTGAAAGCAGACAACCTCACGGAGGTGCCGAAGGCACAAAGAGCGACAGAGGCGTAGTGTACGTGTTGCTGATAACTTTGAAATAAACGTTTTAATAAATCTTGCAAAACAAATGCTTTGGAATGAAGTAGACAAAAACATTAATAAAACTCGCAAATATCCTCTGTTCCTCCATGCACCATTGGTGCCTCTGTGCCTAACGATTTCTACTATATAAAACCTCTGTGCTCTCCATTTCTCTGTGTGACCTATCTTCAAAGTTCTAATCTCAAACGGTGTCACTCCAAATTGCTGAAGAACTTTTTTATGTAAAATACACCTATCAAAGGGTCTGATTTTTCTTTACAAATAACGCAATGAAAACAACAAAAACGGAATAGGGGTATGCACTTTTAAGAGCTGCTATAAGTGTTTTATTGTCAAACAGTTGTAAAATTCCATTCTGAAAGGTGCTTAGTAGGCTTTCAAAAGGGCGTTAGTTAGAGTCCAAAAGGGCATCTTTTGCAAGCCAAGTGGGCGTTAATTCGAACGCTATTTGTGCCCTTCTGTTTTTCAGTCTGTGAATTATCTTTACGAAAGTAGACGAGTTGACAAGTTAGACGAGTAGACAAGTTGCTTGCGAAGGAGACAGAGTAACAAGGTTGACAAGTAGACAAGTAGACAGGTCGACAAGTGAACGAGTTGCTTGTGAAGTAGACATGGTAACATGAGAACAAATTTCTTCTTTATTACAAGTAACTTGTCAACTCGTCAACTCGTCCACTTCAAAGTGAGACATGGTAACATGAGAACAAATTTCTTCTTTATTACAAGTAACTTGTCTACTCGTTCACTTGTCCACTCGTCCACTTCAAAATGAGACAAAGTAACATAAGAACAAGTTTTCCTTTATAGCAGGCCACTCGTCCACTTGTTACTCGAAAGAACTTTGTTCTCCTGTTACTTTGTCTTCAATTATCCTGTCTACAATCAACTTGTTTACTTGTCTAACTTGTCTACTTGTTCACTTGTCTAACTTGTCTACTCGTTCACTTGTCCACTTGCAACAAAAAACCGTGCCAAGGTCCGCAAAGACCTTGGCACGGTATGTGACTAACGCTATGGAATTATTATTGCGTCGATTTAGTAGTTTGACTCCTCAACCTGGAAGAAGCTCTGTGGGTGGTTACATACAGGGCAAACAGCTGGAGCCTTCTTGCCGATAACGATGTGACCACAGTTGCGGCACTGCCAGATACAGTCGCCCTCACGAGAGAATACTACGCTATCCTCGATGTTCTTCAAGAGCTTGCGGTAACGCTCCTCGTGGTGCTTCTCAACCTTACCAACGCTGCGGAACTTAACTGCCAACTCTGGGAAGCCTTCTTCCATAGCATCCTTTGCCATCTGCTCGTACATATCGGTCCACTCGTAGTTCTCACCAGCTGCTGCGTCAGCGAGGTTTACGGTTGTTGTAGGGATATCACCCTCATGGAGGAACTTGAACCAAATCTTAGCATGCTCCTTCTCGTTGCGTGCTGTCTCCTCGAAGAAACCAGCAATCTGCTCATAGCCGTCCTTCTTAGCCTTTGAAGCATAGTAGAGATACTTAGTGTGAGCCTGGCTCTCGCCTGCGAAAGCGTTCTTAAGGTTCTGCTCAGTCTTAGTACCCTTCAAAGCCTCTGGGTTGAACTCCTTGAACTTCTCAGCCTTAACGTGGCATACTGGGCACTCTGCTGGAGCCTCTGTTCCCTCGTGGATATAACCACAAACGGTGCAAATAAATTTCTTTTTCATAATGTTCTTGTATTTGTATAATGTTCTTGTATTATAATAATGATATGTGTACGAATACGAATACTATCGCTTTTATACCCACTGACAATCAGTTGGATATCTATTGTGTTCTTACTCTGTAATTATTACAATCTTTCTGGGTGCAAAGGTATTAATTATTTCCGAGTCTGTCAACTTTAATCGTTCTTTTTTTATACCAAACGACCTATTTAGACAATGAATAATTAATGAATGAATAGTACTAACAGGGCGCATAAAAGACTAAAACCTCTGTGTTTCAAGTTTCCAAATAGGATGTCTCAAACCCCAAGTTAACTACGAATTACGCGAATGGCACGAAGACAGAATGACATAGTGACATATACTTCAATGACATATTTTAGAATGAAGACAGAATCGACAAGACTGCGAATTACGCGAATGACACGAATCATTATCGCAAACATTATTCGAGAAATTCGTGCAATTCGTAGTTCTAATCATAAAGTTCAAAGCTCAATGTTCAAAGTTCAAAGGTAAAAGAGTTCAAATCATAAAGTTCAATGTTCAAAGCTCAAAGTTCAAAGGATAGAAGTTTTTAGTTAAAAAATTCTTAGTTAAATAATTGTAGTTTATAAAAATATGGTGTATCTTTGCCACTCAGTAACAAAAACAACTATTAGCTAAAAGCCAAAAGGAGTTCGGAAACCAAGTAAACCTAAGCTTGGGGACGGGCGACGAGATCTATAAAATGAAAAAGAAGAAAGCCAAGATTTTACTTGCTGCCTTGTTATTGGCAGTGGGAGAGACCGCGTTCGCTGACGGAAAGGCAGTGAGTGGTATTCGACAAATCAATCCAACAACGGTAGAGATTACTTATAGCGACGGTGGCGTGATGACCGTTGACTTCTATGGTCAGAATGTATTTCGCCTTTTTCGCGACCCAAAGGGTGGCATTGTTCGTGATCCAGTTAGTAATCCTCCAGCACGTATTCTCCTTGACAACCCACGCAAGAACGCAGGACGACTGAGCGTTAATGAGACCGATGCCGATGTAGCGGTCGCAACAGCTGAGGTACGTGTGCGCTTCGACCGCAACACAGGTCTGATGACTGTCACCGACCTTCGCAATGGTAAGGAGGTTATTAAGGAGGTGAAGGGAGTAGACTTCCAAAAGAATCGTACCACTGTAACCCTCGCCAATGCAGCGGGAGAGTATTTCTATGGTGGCGGTGTACAGAATGGTCGCTTCTCTCATCGTGGCAAGCGCATTGAGATTGTCAATATGAATAGTTGGACCGATGGCGGTGTTGCTTCGCCAGCTCCGTTCTATTGGTCAACAGGGGGCTATGCAGCCATGCCTTACACCTTTGCTCCCGGTGCCTACGACTTCGGAAGTAGGGATAAGAACACGGTGACAATCAGTCACGACATGCCTTATCTCGACCTCTTCCTGATGGTCGACACGACTCCCGTTTCTTTGCTTCAAGATTATTATCAGCTGACTGGTAACCCCGTCTTATTGCCAAAGTTTGCTTTCTATGAGGGCCACCTCAATGCCTACAACCGAGACTATTGGAAGGAGACAACCGAAGAAGGCAAGGGAATCCTTTTTGAAGACGGCAAGCGATATGTAGAAAGTCAAAAAGACAATGGCGGTATCAAGGAAAGCCTTAATGGCGAAAAGCAGAACTATCAGTTCTCTGCGCGTGCCGTTATCGACCGATATAAGAAAGACGATATGCCATTGGGTTGGATTCTCCCTAACGATGGTTACGGAGCTGGATATGGGCAAACTTCGACCCTTGATGGTAATATAGCCAACCTCAAGAGCCTTGGCGACTATGCGCGTAAGAATGGTGTAGAGATTGGTTTGTGGACACAGTCAAACCTCCACCCAGTCGATAGCATCCCAGCTCTCTTGCAGCGCGACATCGTGAAAGAGGTGCGTGACGCAGGCGTACGTGTGTTGAAGACCGACGTAGCATGGGTCGGTGCGGGCTATTCCTTCGGACTCAATGGTATTGCCGATGTGGCTAACATCATGCCTTACTACGGCAGCGATGCACGTCCGTTCATTATCACCCTCGACGGTTGGGCTGGTACACAGCGTTATGGCGGTGTATGGTCGGGCGACCAAACCGGTGGCGAGTGGGAGTATATCCGTTTCCACATCCCAACTTATATCGGCTCTGGACTCTCTGGAATGGGTAATATTACGAGCGATATGGACGGTATCTTCGGTGGAAAGAACCTCTCAGTGAATATCCGCGACTTCCAGTGGAAGACTTTTACACCTATGCAGTTGAACATGGACGGCTGGGGCAGCAACCCTAAGTATCCGCAAGCCTTGGGCGAACCAGCCACAAGTATCAACCGTTCTTACCTCAAACTCAAGTCAATGCTCCTGCCTTACACCTACTCATGTGCCCATGAGGCAGTGACGGGTAAGCCACTCATGCGTGCGATGTTCCTTGATGATAGCAACGATTACACCCACAGCAGTGCTACACGCTATCAATATATGTATGGTCCTTCGTTCCTCGTTGCACCTGTCTATCAGAACACCGCAGCCGACAAGGAGGGCAACGATGTGCGCAATGGCATCTACCTACCAAAGGGAACATGGTATGATTACTTCACGGGTGCTACTTACGAAGGTGGTTGCATACTCAACGATTACTTCGCACCCATCTGGAAGTTGCCTGTCTTGGTGAAGTCGGGTGCTATCATTCCGATGGTCAACGCGAATAATAATCCTTCTGAGATTGACAAGAACCGTCGTGTCTTTGAACTCTATCCAGACGGCAAGACCGAGTTTACACTCTATGATGACGACGGTACAACACAGAAATATCTCTCTAATGAGAAGGCTACAACCCGCATCACCTCCGATCTCAACGATAAGCAGGTACTGACTGTAAGTATCGACAAGACCGAAGGAACGTTCGATGGAATGGTCAAAAACCAGTCGACAACCTTCTATCTGAACACCAATGCAAAGCCAAAGAAGCTCACAGCCGTTATCGGTGGGAAGAAGATTCGACTCACAGAAGCAGAGCAGGGCGATAACACATGGCAGTATGTTCAGGCTTCGAATATCAACCGTTTCTCAACGGCTAACAGCGAGATGGAACGCCTACTGGTAACTAAAAATGCCCAAATCATCGTGCGTTTGGCTTCCTGCGACATCACAAAGGAGGCTGTAGAACTCCGTGTGGAGGGTTTCGCACGTCTGAATAAGTCTAACGAAACCTTGCGAAAGAAGGGTGCCTTGACAGCTCCAGAACTCCTCGAGGCTGATGTTCAGTCGTATAGTGTCACTCCAAAGTGGAAGTCTGTGCAGAATGCTGACTACTATGAGATAGCTTTCAACGGTCAGACTTATACCACTATCCGCCATAACTCGCTCCTCTTCGACGATCTCCAGCCTGCCACCGACTATGATTTCAAGGTGCGTGCAGTCAATAGCGAGGGTGCAAGTGAGTGGACTCCGTTGCACGTGAAGACGGCTGTCAACCCACTGGAGTATGCTATCCAAGGACTTACCGCAACCTCTACTGCCCGTGATATGGAAGGTTTCGAAATCCATCGACTCGTTGACTTCAGTACGACTGGCGACATCTGGCACACCTATTATTATACGAAGGCGGTGCCATTCGACTTCACTGTCGACCTCCACAGCACCAACACCCTCGACAAGCTGCAGTATGTTCCACGTGCAAATGGCGGTAACGGTACGATTACGAAGTGCGATATCGCTGTCAGCAAAGACGGTAGAAACTGGACAGAAATCGGTCCACAGCAGTGGGCTCGTGACGGTAGAACGAAGGAAGTGACGCTCTCTACCCACCCAGTGGCACGTTATGTGAAGGTGAGTGTGAAGGAAGCTGTCGGCAACTTCGGTTCTGGTCGCGAGTTCTATGTCTTCAAGGTGCCTGGTACAAAGACTATTCTGCCGGGTGATATCAACCTTGATGGTAAGGTAGACGAGAACGACTTCACCTCTTATATGAACTATACAGGTCTTAAGAAGGGCGATGCCGACTTCGATGGTTATATCTCTGGTGGCGACATCAACGGCAACGGTCTCATTGATGCTTACGACATTTCTAATGTTGCCATGCACCTTGAGGATGGTTGGAACGACGATGACGTAGCCCCTGTTGGCGGTAAGGTTTATTACGAATACAACCGTAAGTCTTACGCAGCAGGCGACGATGTCATCATCAAGGTGAAGGGTAAGGACCTGCAGTCAGTCAATGCCTTCAACCTTATCTTCCCATATAGTCCGAAGGAATTGCAGTTCGTTAAGGTTGAGACCGACCCATCAATGGTTATGCGCAACCTCACCTACGACCGTCATCACAGCGATGGTTCTCAGGTACTCTATCCAACCTTCGTGAATGTGGGCGACCACCATACGTTCAATGGTGATGCCGACCTCCTCGTCATCCGTATGAAAGCCCTCAAACCATTCACCGTTAAGAACACAACAGCCAAGGGCTTGTTGGTGGATAAGCAGTTGAATCAGGTGGAGTTAAAGTAGAACCAACCAGCCCCTCCCCCTTACCCCTCCCCCAAAGGGCTACTCTTTATACACATCCTTTTAACATTATAAAACATTGAGAGTCAGTTGATT
>ERZ772955.1959-NODE-1959-length-11863-cov-10.762703_pt1 | contig 11863 bp, 9 predicted proteins | sample MGYA00511133_ERZ772955 | MGnify/ENA primary metagenome ERZ772955 (study PRJEB29015, sample SAMEA2737914) | human oral metagenome | biome: human oral; feature: human-associated habitat; material: dental | place: China | collected 2149 ... | reverse complement strand
CGTCCGTATCGTTGCCCGCCATGTCGATGCCGACAAGCGAGACGAAGCGCACCTCGGGATGCGCCTTGAGCTGGCGGATGACCTCTTCGCGCGGCGTATTGGCGGGAATTTTATAGAGAAGCTCGTTCATCTTTGCGTACCACCCTTTTCCAAAAGAATGCCATGCGGCATAAACTCACGCGCTCATCTTACCATTTTTCGGAGGTCGTTGTAAAGATATTGAGAAGAAGTATTCATTTCCTTAATGTGGTACGCATTGACGGTGATTCCATATACACATAAAATATAAGAAATACCAATGCACAGAGAGGATGATGGCTATGAATATCACCATACGCATCTTGCAGCTGAAGGGGCGGGCGCATGAACTCATCCGCCGTTTTCCCGTCGCCGTCTTCTGGCAGACAGTTCTTTTCCTCGTCGGTACAGGTATTATCCTGCTGCGCCCCGATTTGTATGCGGTGGGTTGGCACAGCGACTATTTCGAGCATCTCGTACGCCTCGCCCCTGCCGTCTTCGGCGCATGGCTGACGGCAGTCACCTGCCGCCTCTTCACGGATGTATTCCCCGCAAAAAAATCCTTGCTGCTGCGCGTTGCATCGTCTGCCGTCCTGTTCCTCCTCCTTGCCTATGCGTGGTATGGCGTGGAAAATCCGAGCCGCCAGCTGATCGTTGGGACGCAGGGCATCTATCTCGCACTCGCCTTCCTCGCACTCTTTCTCCTCGAACGAGCAAACAACGCCCCGGGGCTGCCCGCTCTCCTCTTTGCCGCCGCCTTTTCCATCGCAACGAGCATCCTGCTCTTTCTCGGACTCATCCTCTGCGTCGCCGCATTCTGGGCGCTGATTGTCACCGATGCGGACGGATGGCTGCCTGAGACAACCTATCTCTTCTCCGGTCTGATTGCATACGGCGGCTGGGGGCTTGCCGCATTCCTCGGTGCACTGCCAAGTGCGGGCGCACGCTATGAGTTCCCCGTCTCCACGCAGAAGCTGCTCCTCTACCTCTTCTTCCCGGTCTATCTTCTCCTGCTCCTCATCCTCTACCTCTACGTCGGCAAGATCATCGGGGCGGGCGAGATGCCCGTCGGCACGATGAATTGGTACGCTTCGTTCGCTCTCCTCGGCTTTGCCTTTTTCTTCGGCACGCTCGCCGCACAAACACGGCTTCCCCTCTTTTCCCGCTTTCTGAAATGGGGGCTGCTCCTCTTCCTCCCCATCCTCGCCGTCCAGCTCTACGGCGTCTGGCTCCGCTATGAGGCGTACGGACTGACAACGCCGCGCTACACCTCCATGATCTGTACATTCTGCGGCATCTATGCGCTTGCCGTCGCCTTCCTACGACGAAAACCCCAGCAGATCTACCTCTGCGCCGCCATCCTCGCGCTCATCTTCAGTCTCACCCCGCTCAACGTCGTCGACGTACCGCTCCGCAGTCAGGAGGCACGGCTCAATCAGCTGCTCACAGAACACAACCTCCTACAGGACGGACAAATCATAAAGCGTGACGACACGCCGCCCGCGGTTGTGGACGAGATCATCGATATTGCGTTCTACCTCGAACAGGATGCCTCCCCGCTCGCCACAGAGGTATTCGACACCAAGTTCAACGCGATACGCACGACCTTTTACTTCTATGGAGAGGACTTTGAAGAACTCTCCATTGCAGGCTATCGCACACTGCTCCCATTTGATTCGAACAATATTACGCATGAGGGTGTCCTCGTCGTCCCGCGCACAGACGGCACGGAGGAGCGCATCGACCTGCACCCCTATGCGCGCATACTCGTACAATATGGAGAGCAAAACGAAAAAACCAGCCTCAGCAGAGAGCTACAGAACTACGAGACAGGCAGCTACCTCCTCCATTTCGACCATATTGCCGTCAGTCGAGCCGAGGACGGCTCTGTTGTCTGGGACAGTGCAAGCGGATTTGTACTCATACGCTAGGGAAGCACTGATTAATTCAGCGCCGCCATCTTGACGCATCTTTTTTGCCCGCACTGTGTCGGCAAATCCTCCACATAGCTTTGGCTATGCGTCCGGTTTGCCTCCTTGTTCGGACGAAAAAATCTACGCCAATCTGACGGACTTCATTTTATCAGCGATTCCCTAGAGAGCACGCCCCCCGTTCAATCTGTGCAATCGTGCTATGTTATCAGCGATTCCATAATAAATATCCACCTGCAAAGCGGGTGGTTTTTCATTTTTGGGCATATTGGTAGGAAAAAGAAAAGCAAGTCCACAACTTTTTCTATCAAATCGAAATCCTATGTTCGATTCCATCGGCACAGTCGCCGCTCTGTCCAATCAAGCAGAATAAAGAGCATCAGCCCCATCGCACTGAGGACGACGATGCCTGCGTACATATCGAGGTAGTTCACGCGCAGCCATGCGTCCATGATGTAGTAGCCGATACCGTACTGCGTACCGAACGTCTCTGTAAAGAAAAGGACGGAGATCGCCGTCGCCATCGCCACGCGGACAGCTGTGATAAACTTCGGAAGCGAGGCGGGTACAATGATATGGCGCACGATCTGCGCGAACGATGCGCCGAGGACACGCAGCGGCGCATACGTCTCTGAAGGAATCGCCGCCACGGCATCACGCACGGCGACGACAACCTGAAAGACAATGATGAGAAACACGAGGATCAGCTTGCTCCACTCCCCCACACCGAAGAGCAGCATGACCACGGGCAGCAGTGCAATCTTCGGCACGGGATAGGTCAGATAGAGGAGAGGAGCAAGCAGACGGTTCACGCGCGGAAAGTATCCCATCAGCACACCGATCGGATAGCCTACGGCAACGGCAGCAAAGAGACCAAGTACGATGCGCATAAGACTGTAGCCCGCATGAACGGCGATCGTATCGGGGAATTTCGCCGCGAGACGAAGGAGCACCTGCACGGGCGAAGGAATCACAGGCATCTGGAGGAGGTATGCCATACCCGCCCAGAGTGCGAGACAGAGACAGATGCCGAGTGCGAACATACGAAATGAAATTCTGCTCATCACACACCACCCCCCGCAATCTTTGCACGCAATCGCTGCCCCATCGCAAAGAACTCCGGCGAGGAACGATGTACAAGGTCGCCCGCAAACGGGTTGTCGATGATCTCGGTGACGCGCCCCGGTGTGCCCGTCATGACAGCAATCCGCCCTGCAAGTGTCAGTGCTTCCTCCACATAGTGCGTCACAAGCATAGTAGTGACACCGTACTTCTTCCAGAGCGAGAGGAACACCTCCTGCATCGACTCGCGCGTGATCGTATCGAGCGCAGAGAACGGCTCATCCATCAGCAGGAGATCGGGTGCCAGCAGGAAGACGCGCGCAAGCCCCACGCGCTGCTGCTGGCCTCCCGAGAGCTCACGCGGATAGCGTGTGAGCAGTTCGGTCAGCCCGAGATCCGAGACAATCTCATCGAATGTGTCCATCCGCTGTGCATTCCATTCCCCCTTGATCTGCACGCCGAGCAGGATGTTTTCGTGGACGGTCTTCCACGCGAGCAGACCGTAGTTCTGCGGCAGAAAACCGATGCGCAGCGTACACGGATCGATGGGAGCCCCCTCGCTCGTCACCGTGCCCGCCGTCGGGCGGATCAGCCCCGCCCCCACGCGCAGCAGCGTCGACTTGCCGCAACCCGACGTGCCGATAAGTGCGAGCACCGTTCCCCTCTCCACACAGAGTGATGTATCCGCAAGCGCGTGTACGGCATCCTCGCCCGCTCCATAGTCCACGGATACGCCCGAAAAACACAGCACACCATCGCCTCCCTTACACATTTACTATCAAAAGTCTATTTTATTGTCATTTTCCAGCTATCGAATGACACAGCTCCACGCGACAAAAAACGGATGTGAGATCCTGCTCTCACATCCGTTCATTCTCAATATGGTGGAGACAAGGGGGATCGAACCCCTGACCTCTTGCATGCCATGCAAGCGCTCTCCCAGCTGAGCTATGCCCCCGCGCGTACGCGCTGACAAAGGCTAGTATAGCGAAAAGCATGTGCGTTGTCAAGGCTGAATTTCACAGGCACGCCGTCATGCCTGCGCGTTGCGCTTCTCATATGCACCATTCAGGATGTCCGCCCACCACGCCTCATGCTCCTGATACCACGCAATCGTCGTCTGAATGCCGTCATCGAACTTCGTCGCGGGCTGCCAGCCGAGCTCACGCCCGATCTTCGTCGGATCAATTGCATAGCGGCGGTCATGCCCCTTGCGGTCTTCGACGTAGCTGATCTGCTCCTCCCCCTTGCCAAGTGCAGCGAGAATCGTACGTACAACCATAATGTTCGAACGCTCGTTATGTCCACCGACGTTGTAGACCTCACCCTCCGTCCCGCGCCGCAGGATCGCGTCGATGGCACTGCAATGATCGTCGACGTGCAGCCAGTCGCGCACATTTCGTCCATCGCCGTAGACGGGCAGTTTCTCCCCGTGCATGGCACGAATTACCATGAGCGGGATGAGCTTCTCGGGGAACTGGAACGCACCGTAGTTGTTTGAGCAGCGTGAGATGGTAACGGGCACGCCGTAGGTACGCGCATACGCCTGCACGAGGAGGTCGGCAGATGCCTTGGACGAGGAGTATGGACTGGACGCATGGAGCGGTGTCTCCTCCGTAAAGAGCAGGTCGGGGCGGTCGAGCGGAAGATCACCGTATACCTCGTCCGTCGAGACCTGATGATACCGTTTGATTCCATACTTGCGGCAGGCATCGAGCAGTACACTCGTCCCAATGATGTTCGTCTGCAAGAAAATCTCGGGGCTTTCAATCGAGCGGTCGACATGGGACTCCGCCGCAAAGTTTACAATGATGTCCGGCTGTTCTCGCTCAAAGAGCGCATAGACCGCCGCACGGTCGGCGATGTCCCCACGCACAAACGAAAACTGCGGATACTTCCGCGCCGCGTCCAGCGTTGCCAGATTCCCCGCATACGTCAGCGCATCATAGCAGACAATACGATCTTCAGGATGTTCACGCAGCTCGTGGTAAATGAAATTTGCACCGATAAACCCGGCACCGCCCGTCACAATGATCTTCATATCGTTCCGCTCCTTTTCTTGTTCCTTAGTGTGATTCGACATCTCCCCTATTTTTCCTTCTTCAATTTACAAACAACAAACATTCGTGCTATACTGCACGCTAGGAGGGATGACGATGAAACCGAAGGAACGTACCTATATCGCAATCGACCTCAAGGCATTCTACGCTTCGGTCGAGTGCATAGAGCGCGGACTGAACCCGCTGACGACGCATCTTGTCGTCGCGGATGAGAGCCGAACGAACAAGACCATCTGCCTCGCCGTCTCCCCCGCACTCAAGGCGCACGGAATCGGCGGTCGACCGCGCCTATTCGAGGTCATCCGCACCATCGAGCAGGCAAACGCACGCCGCAGATACCGAGCCCCACAGAGGACGCTCACAGGCGAAACAATGGATGCAGCAGAACTCGCAGCGCATCCCGAGCTTAGCATCGCCTATCACATTGCCCCACCGCGCATGGCACTCTACATGGACTACAGTACGCGCATCTATGGGGTCTATCTGCGGCATATTGCCCCTGCGGACATCCACATATACTCCGTCGATGAGGTGTTCATCGACGTGACAAGCTATCTCTACACGGGAAAGATCTCAGCGCATGACTTCACCATGCGGCTCATCCGCGAGGTGCTGCACGAGACAGGCATTACGGCAACCGCGGGCATCGGGACGAATCTCTACCTCGCAAAGGTCGCAATGGACATCGTAGCAAAACACATGAAGCCGGATGCCGACGGTGTACGCATCGCGACGCTGGACGAGATGAGCTATCGCAGACTGCTCTGGGCACATCGTCCGCTCACGGACTTTTGGCGCGTCGGCAAAGGCTACGCGCGGCGGCTTGAAGAGAATGGGCTCTATACGATGGGTGATATCGCACGCTGCTCACTCGGCAGGGCGAATACATGCCACAACGAGGAGCTCCTCTACCGCCTCTTCGGCGTACAGGCGGAGCTGCTGATAGACCACGCATGGGGCTATGAATCCACACGTATAGAAGACATCAAGAACTACCGTCCGAAGTCACGCAGCATACACCGAGGACAGGTTCTGCAGCATCCATATACGCCGCAGAAGGCACGCCTCGTTGTCTGGGAGATGGCGGATATCATCTCAATCGAGCTCGCAGAAAAACGTCTCACGAGTGACCGCCTCGAGCTCACCATTGGCTATGACATCGAATGTCTGACCCGCCCCGAGATACGCGACCACTATCACGGACGCATCCGAACAGACCGCTATGGGAGAAAAGTTCCGTGGCCGGCACACGGCAGGACATTCATCGAGCGCGGCACATCGACACAAACGATCATGAAGGCACTGACAGAGCTTTTTGACGAGATCGTCAATCCCGCGCTTCTCATCCGGCGCATCACCGTCTCCGCGCAGCATTTGATGACGGAGGAGCAGCGTGCCTCCACCGTCGAGCAGATGTCGCTGTTCACCCCCGAGGAGGCGACTGAAAATGCCCTCTCCCCCGAGGAGGAAGCCACTCGGGCAAAGGAAAAGGCACTGCAGGAGGCAATTGTCGCCATCAAGAAAGCATACGGAAAGAACGCCATCCTGCGCGGAGCGAATTTCTTCGACGGAGCAACAGCACGCCAGCGCAATGCTCAGATCGGCGGACACAAGGCATAACAGAGAGGAGCATGCAATGCAGCGCAAAATCGAGGACTACGCAGACATCATCCATCTGCCGCGCCCCACCTCAAAGACACATCCCCCCATGTCCCTCCATGACCGTGCGGGACAGTTCGCTCCATTCTCCGCGCTCACAAGGCTGCACAGCGCTGCCGAACGCATGGAGGAGGAAGCCGCAAATGGGTATATGGATGCACCGCAACAATTTGGAAGAAACCGCTGATCTGTGCGGCCGACACAAGATTTGTTTCCTTGTTGTAACAAGAACCAGAAAAGTGATCGGACTTCATTTTTAGTTTTACTTGCCACAAATCTATGGTATACTTTTTGTATTTTAATTGGTAACGCAGGAGGGGCTCATTGTGCGTATTGTAATTGCGGGAGCGGGACGGCTGGGCTACAGCATCGCAGCACTCCTTTCGGAGGAGGGCATGGATGTCGTGGTGGTAGACGGCGAGGAGAGCCAGCTCGAAGCGGCAAAAACAACGCTCGACGTGCTGACAATCGAAGCGAACATCGCAAGTCCGCTCACGATGAACGATCCCGACATCAAGAGTGCGGATATCCTCATCGCCGTGACGGAGAGCGACGAGGTGAACATTGTCGCCTGCGTACTCGCGAAGAAGCACGGCATCACACACACAATCGCACGCATCCGCGATATGAATGTTACGGTACAGGCAGGACAGTATCTCAAAGAAAATTTTGATATTGATCTCATGCTCAACCCGGAGCTCATCACGGCAAACGAAATCTCTCGCATTCTCATGACCCCCGCCGCACTCAACGTGGAGGACTTTGCGCAGGGCAAGGTGCGCCTGTTTGAGACGCGCATCCGCCGCCGCTCCGCCATCGCCCGCAAACCGCTCAAGGAGCTGACACTGCCGCACGGCGTACTTGCAGGGCTGATCTTCCGCGACCATCGCATGATTATTCCACATGGCGACGATATGTTCCTCCCCGGGGACAATGCCTACTTCATAGGGCTGCCCGAACGCATTGAGGAGTTCAGCCAAAGCCTCGTTCCGAGCGATACGCACAAGCTGAAACGCGCCGCCATCATCGGAGCGGGGCGGACAGGGCGTGCGCTCGCACTCCTGCTGGAGCGACAGGACGTACAGGTAAAGGTAATCGACCGAAATCGTGAGCGCTGCGAACTGCTCGCAGAGAAGCTGACCACGGGTCTTGCAATCTGCGGGGATGGCACGGATATCGACCTTCTCACAGAGGAGGGTGTCGCCGAGGCGGATGTCATTGTCTGCCTGACGGAGGATGACAAGCTGAACCTGATGCTGGCGCTCCTCGCCCGCCATCTTTCCAACAACAAGATCAAGACGGTTGTGCGCGTCGACCGCAATGAGTACATCGACCTTATGGAGAAGGTCGGTGTCAACATCGCACTCTCGGCGCGTCTGCTCTCGGCGAGCGAGGTGCTTGCCTACGCGCGCGGCGGCGATGTGACGCGTGTGACGCTCTTGGAGGGCGCACGTGCCGAAGCACTCGAGGTGATTGTCAGTGCCGGTGCTCCCGTTGTCGGCAAGAAGCTGATGAATGCGAATCTCCCGCGCGAATGTCTGGTCTGCGCCTACGTGCGCGAGGAGGCAGCAGCGATCCCCAATGGCATGACAGAGCTCCAGCCGGGTGACCGCGTCATCCTCTTTGTCCTCAAAAGTTTCGCAAAGAAGGCGCTTGCCTATTTTGGAGACGACTGATGCGTTTTGATTTGTTCTGGGTGCTCATGGGGCGCACGGCGTACGTCTTTGCGCCGCTCTATCTCATCCCGTTCGGCTACGGCTTCGCGTTCGGGGATCCGCTTGCGGGGTCATTTCTCGCCCTCGGCGTGCTGACCGCCATCCTCGGCATGGTGTTCGGCAATATGGGACGCAGCCATATGCGCCAGCTCTCGGTACAGGAGGGTGTGCTCTTCCTCCTCGTCATCTGGTTTCTGCTTGCCGTGCTCGGTATGCTGCCGTTCCATCTGGCAGGGCTGCATCTCTCGCCCGTAGACACATTCTTCGAGTGTATCTCCGCGCTTACGACGACGGGCATGACGGCACTTGGGGATACGCTCCCTCCCACCCTCATCCTCTGGCGGGGGCTGATGAGCTGGTTTGGGGGGCTGCTCTTTATCGTCATTCTCGTATCTGTGCTGCCTGTCGTCGGTGGATGTTTCGGCATGGATTTCAGCGTGCGTCAGGAACGCCTATTCAGCCCGCTCTGGAATCGCATGACGCGTCCCATGCGCGAAATGACGATGCTCTACATCGCAATCACAGGCATTTCCGTCCTGATCTATCTCGCGGCGGGCGACGAGGTCTTTCCCGCATTTATCCTCGCACTCTTTACAATCTCCTCGGGCGCGGGACCAATGACGGGTGGTCTTTCGCCCAAGCCGCTGCTCATGTTCGGAGCAGGGCTCGTCGCTCTGCTCTCCGCACTTCCACTCCTCACGCTTCGGCAAATGCTGCACCGCAGGGCAGAGACGGCACTCACACGTCACATGGAGCTGCGTGCGTTCTTCGTACTCTTTCTCGGTGCGGGTGCATTACTCTCTGTGCCTCCGATCCTGCACGGCACACAGACGCTCACGGGCGCACTCAGTTACGGTTTTTTTTACGCCATCTCTTTTCTTTCGACAAACGGGCTCATGTTGCAGGAGGAGATCCCGTTTCACAACGGCTCTGAGCTGCTGCTCATCCTGCTTGCGATCATCGGCGGCTGCATGGGGTCGGCGGCGGGCGGATTTCGCATATCGCGCGTGCTTGTGCTCTTCTCCCTCGCTCGGACGGAACTCCTGCGTACGCTCCATCCGCACATGGTATTCGCCGTACGACAGGGCGGCGAAATCGTTCCCCTGCACTCTGCGGGACGAATTCTCGTACTCGCATTCATCACCGCCGCTGTCTTCTCCCTCAGCAGCCTCCTCATCGCCCTCGCGGGTCTCAGCCCCATCAAGACGATTGCACTGACGGTCTCGTGTCTCACGACAACAGGCGGTGTCGCCTCGCTCACGGATCTCGATACGGCTGCGATGCTGCCCGCATGGACGAAGATCATATGCAGTCTGCTGATGATCCTCGGGCGCATCGAACTCTTTGCGTTCTTCCTCTTCCTCGGCTCACTCTTCGAGGATACAGGGCATAAGTGGTAGAACACTATGAATATCTATACGGTCAACTACATTCTCTCACGCCTCTCCTTTGCAATGGCGGCAGCTCTTACGATTCCACTGGCACTCGCCGTCTATGGGGATGAGCCGAGCCGCGAGGCGTTCATGCTGTCGGTCCTCGTCAGTGCATTCCTCGGGGTCGGATTCCGCCGCTATGGAAAACCAGCCGAGGAACTAACGGCACGCGAAGGCATTGCCATTACGGCGTTCGGGTGGTTCACAGGGACATTTCTCGGAATGCTCCCCTATCTCCTCGGCAATTACCTCGGCTTTCTCGACGCGCTCTTTGAAAGTATTTCGGGCTTCACGGGGACGGGAGCGACCGTCTTTTCCTCGCTCGGGAATCTCCCCTACAGCATCCTGTTCTGGCGGATGATGACGGCATGGATCGGCGGTCTTGGCATCATCGTCATCTTCATCGCGCTCCTCCCGCAGTCCGGTGCAAGTACAATCTATATGTATAACGCCGAGGGCGCGGGACCGACGATGGATCGCGTCATGCCGCGGCTGCGTGATATGACCATGGCGCTCTTCAAAATCTACCTTATATTTACGGCGTTTACAACAGTCATCTTTATGCTCTGCGGCGTAGATTTCAGCATTGCAATCACGCACGCGATGTCAACCATCGGGACGTGCGGCTTCTCGACATACGATGACAGCACGATGCACTTTCATAGTCTTGCGTTCGAGCTGTGGACTGCCCTCTTCATGTTTCTCGCAGGCGGCAGTTTCTCCCTCTACTACCGCGCATGGGTCAAGGGACCGTTCGTCATTCTCCGCAACACGGAGTTCCGCACCTACCTTTGCATAATTCTCGTCGCGATGCTGCTCGTTGCACTGAACCTCATTGTAGAAATGGGGCTGAACGTCGGCTCTGCCGCACGCGTCGCCGTATTCCAGGTGACCTCCCTCTCGACGACGGGCTTTGTCTCGGCAGACTTCGAGACGTGGCCAACGTTCTCAAAGCTGCTGTTGCTCCTTCTTATGATGATCGGCGGCTGCGCAGGCTCTACTGCGAGCGGCATCAAGGTTGCACGTATCATCCTCCTCGTTCGCAATGCACGCGCCGTGATCCTCCAGAAGCTAAATCCGCACCGTGTTGTTGATATCTCGCTCAGTGGTGCGCATGTGGACAGTGCGATGCTCCTGCGTACAGGGACGTTCTTCTTTCTCTACCTCACGATCATCTTTGTAACAGCATTCCTCCTCACCATGGACGGTCTGCTCCCGTTCGATGCGGTCGCCGTCGCCATCACAACGCTCGGCAACATCGGTCCCGCATTCGGCATTGTGAGCGCAACCTCCACCTATGCACCGCTCTCGGACTTTGTAAAGGCGGTCCTCTGTCTCTCCATGCTGCTTGGCAGACTTGAAATATTCACGCTGCTCATCCTCCTGCGCCCCTCGTTCTGGCGCAAGACAAAGCGGTGGTAAATCGGCACACGAAAAGCCTCTTTGAGCCATTTGTGGCTCAAAGAGGCTTTTCGCTTCCTATTTCCTGCGCCGCAGTTCCTCAAGGCGCGCAAGCGTGTCGCGGTCAATTCTCTCATGCAGTTCGCTGCGGGCGAGCGGCTGGATGTGCGGATTCATGTACTCCGCTTTCATCTGTTTTTTTGCCTTCTTCACCGAACGGCGCAGCTCAGGCGAGGTGATGCGGTACGCCCCCGCACCAAGAATGACGCTCTGCTCCGCACCGTCAGAAGTGACAACATACACCTCGCGTCCCACACGCACCGCCATATACGCAAGGCGCTCAATGCAGCTGTCCGCCGTCTCACCCGCGCCCGTGTAGATAACCCGCATACGATCGGTGATCTGCAGCTCGTGCTCCTCGTCCTCGGTAAAGAACGCATCGAACACCACCGTCATCTCGTAGTTCTCAAATGCGCCGTACTCCGTGAGGATGTGTACGAGGACATCGCGTGCCTCGTCGAGATTGCCACGCAGACGCATGAGTTCCGGCCATGCGTTGATGACGTTGTAGCCGTCGACGAGAT
>ERZ772955.1953-NODE-1953-length-11892-cov-4.374250_pt1 | contig 11892 bp, 10 predicted proteins | sample MGYA00511133_ERZ772955 | MGnify/ENA primary metagenome ERZ772955 (study PRJEB29015, sample SAMEA2737914) | human oral metagenome | biome: human oral; feature: human-associated habitat; material: dental | place: China | collected 2149 ... | reverse complement strand
ATTACAATAAAGAAAGGACTACAGATTTTTGAACATCAAGTTGCCTTTTATATGAACCTAAAAGATGTGTATAAAGAGTAGCCTCCCTTTGGGGGGAGGGGGCAGTTGGTGAGTCTGGCTTTTGTTGCTCATTATTTCTTTTTTATATTGTGTGCTTACAATAATTCTATTAATATTCTTTCTTTTCTCATTTTTTATTTAATTTTGTACCCATAATAAAGGAAATTAGAACTATTAACAGAAAGATTCTGCGAACGAAGCATCTACTGAATTGACCAACACAGTTTTTGTTGTTTAAGTTAACGATTGTTACTGTACCACGTCTATTTGTTTTTGCCCATTCGTTCTTATGTGGAGGAACCTTGATAGTTGTCAGCCTGCAAACTATTCATTGTTTGTAGGGAGGAGATGATGTTTTCTTCCTTAACCTCAATTGGTTACCCTGTGTGTTCTTTGTTTTGTTCTCATTTCCTTATCTAATCTAAAAGTATCTTAATATTATAAATACCAATGGACACAAACGAATCGCTGAGCTTAGAAACTTTCCCTAAGAGTTATGAAGCTTGCTTCCTTGAGAATTGTGCAGTGAGAGAAGATTGTCTTCATCATTTATATTTCAAGTTACAACCAGCTTCCAATACATGGGGAGATGCAGTCTTTCCCTCGGCACTTATGCCCGAAAATCTTATCAATGGTCATTGCAGAATGTTTCATGCGAAGAATCTCGTCACCTGTTATGCAGGTTTCACTCATTTCTTTGACGAGGTAAGGCGCAAGGATTTACCAAGTCTCCGCAATGAAATCTATTCATATTTTCGAGGGCGTAGTAATTTCTATCGTTATGGCAATGCTGAGAAAGGCTACCTCTTTACATATCGGATGGCAGAAGAAGTTAAAGCTATATTCAAGAAATATGGCTATGATGCACCCCGATACGACAGAACATTTGAGTCATTATCTTTTCACGAATAAAAATAGACTCAATGAAATTATAAAAGTCATTTAATTCATTCATAGTAAATCATTATTTATCTTTGTCCGACAGTTTCGTACAATCTGTCCGAAGCCTTCGGATAATGTGTCCGATTACTTCGGAATCATTTATAAGAATTCTCCTAAGAAGAGGAATAATTATCTTTTATGGTCTTAGTATTTCTTGATTATCATTTAATAGATAATAAGGGAAATTAAGTTTACCTCACATAGTTTCTTTTTCGTAAAATACATAAGTGAGATATTATAATAGTTTAAATATGTATTTTAAGGTTTCAGTTTATAAAATAAATCGTATACTTTAAAAGAAAATCAACTTTCTCTCTCCTGAATATTATTTCTATAAATTTATGTCATCCAATAAAGTAATTGTAAAAAATGCCAGTATGCTTTATATGCGCATGTTTATTAGCATGGCAATAAGCTTTTACACTTCTCGTATTGTTTTGCAGGCATTGGGTGTATCAGATTATGGTATTTATAATTTAGTGGGGGGTATAGTAGTTTTAGCAAATATGTTGACTTCTTCTCTTAGTGGAGCTACAAGTCGATATATTACATATAGTTTAGGTGAGAAGGATTTTGAGAAGACCAGAAGAACATTCTCTACAGCTTTGATGATTCATGTTGGATTAGCTGGATTATTTATTTTTGTTGCTGAAACTGTTGGACTATGGTTTGTTAATACTCAATTAGTTATAAGTCCAGATAGAATGTTTGCTGCGAACTGGGTATACCAATCTGCCATAATTTCTACAGCCTTGGGCATAACACAAGTTCCGTATAATTCTCTGATAACCTCACATGAACGGTTTGGGGTATTTGCTGTTATAGAAATATTAAGTTCTTGTTTGAAACTTATAATAGCTTTTATAACACTTTATAGTATGCTTGATCATCTTATTTTGTATAGCATACTATATATGGTTATATCTGTTTGCATTATAGTTTTTTATCGCATTTATTGTTTAAGGAATTTCTCTGAGAGTCGATTTATTAAAATATTAGATAGAGATTTATTACCTAAGTTGCTAAAATTCTCAGGATGGACTCTGTTAGGAAATGTTTCGTTAACAGTTTTACAACAAGGTGTTAATATTATTGTTAATCTTTTCTTTGGCACAATCATAAACGCTGCAGTTGGAATAGCTACTCAAGTTCAAGGAATGCTATATTCCTTTATAGGAAACATAACTACGGCATTCACCCCTCAAATTATAAAAGGTTATGTAGAGTCAGACTATAAACGCATGAATTATTTAATTTCAATAGGTGGTAAGTTCTCTTCAGTTTGTATTCTACTTATATCTATCCCAATTATTATTAAGATGGATTTTTTAATGGGATTATGGTTAAAAGAAATTCCAACAGGTGCTATTGTTATATGTCAGATTTTATTGATAAAAAATTTCTTTAATAGCTTTAATCCTTTATTATATACTGCAATTACCGCGACGGGAAATATAAAGAATGCTAACATCTTCTGTGGCTTAGAGTATTTGTTGTCTGTTGGAATAACTTATCTTATTGTTTTTTGGACTCATTCCTATATATATGCTTTCATATTTAATCTTATAACTTCTTTAATTGCATGTGTTATTTATTTATGGGCTTTAAAGCATGAGATAAATAGTTTCTCTGTTTATGATTATTTTATACATACTATTTTAGCTGTAACATTTCTGGGAGGTATAACTTTGGGAATAGCGTTCTTTATAGAATGTTTTATTCAAAGTGACATTTGGTCTTTACTTGCAATTGCTTTCGTTTCAACTACTTTGATAACAATCTTATCTTTTTATTTCGTATTAGATAATAATTCACGTAGTTTTATTTTTTCAAAAGTAAATTCTTATTTGCATTATGGTCGTAAGTAAAAAAAACAGAGATTCTAATATTGAACTTTTAAGAATTATATTGATGTTGTTTATTGTAATGCATCATATAATTTCATCGGTAATTGCCCCAGGATTTAGTAGCAAAGGATTTGCTTGTATTGATGTCATATTTCATACAGCTGTTATTATTTTTGTTTTAATATCAGGCTACTTTGGTATCAAATTACGAATAAAAGCACTTATAAGTTTAATATTACAAGTAATATTCTATTCTTTATTGTTAACTTTATTAGCTGTCTATATTTTTAATCTCGGATCTCCTATTGATATTTTAAAAAGTTTGTTACCTATAAGTGGTAATTCTTATTGGTTTATAACGGTTTATGTAGAGTTGCTGTTATTAAGTCCATTTGTAAATAAACTGCTTGTGCAGTTGTCAAATCGCCAATATAAATCTTTGATAGTTATTTTGGCTTTTTTAATCTTTTGGTTTGGATTACTAAGGAAGACCAATATCTCTACTGATGGTAAGAATATTGTATATTTCATATTTTTATATATTGTTGGTGGAGGACTTCGGAGAATTTCTTTGTCAGATGCGAGTAGTAAGTATCTTATTAGTCGTTTCCATATATTAATACTTCTTGTTTCTCTGATAGTTTTAGGTGGGGGGTATCTTCTTCCTGAGTCTCATGCTCTCTTTATTCATTTTATGGCATATACTTATGTGTATAATTCTCCTTTTCTTTTGATAGTTTCTATATCAATATTCTGTTTATTTAGGAATTTGTCTTTCAAGAATAGACTAATAAATTATTTAGCAAGTTCTTCTCTTGCTATTTATTTAATACATGAACATCCTTTGATGCGGGAAATTATATATGTGAAGCCTTTTATGAAGATTATTTATATGCATCCATTTTATTTATTTGGTACAATTATAGTCTTTTCTATATTACTTTCAGTGATTTGTATGTTAATAGATAAAATAAGAGTATCTATTTTTAGTTTAATAGATCAACCAATATCATTTGTCTCTGATAAAATTGAAAATAAAATAGAGTTATGAAAGTGGAAAATATTAAAATAGCTGTTATTGGCTTAGGTTATGTTGGCTTGCCTTTGGCAAGATTATTCTCAACAAAGTTTAAGACTGTTGGTTTTGATATGAATCAGAGTCGTGTTGATGCGTTAATGGCTGGTCATGATGCAACTTTAGAAGTATCTGATGAGTTATTACAGTCTGCTTTAAAAAATGGATTTGTATGTACAACTAATCTTGAGGATATTAAAGACTGTAATTTTTATGTTGTAGCTGTACCAACGCCTGTTGACGTAAATAATCGTCCAGACTTGAAGCCTCTTTGGGGTGCAAGTGAAACTGTTGGTAAAGTTATTTCAAAGGGAGATATTGTTGTTTATGAGTCAACAGTGTATCCAGGTGTAACGGAAGAAGAATGTTTGCCTGTAGTAGAGAAAGTTTCTGGCTTGACATTTAACAAAGACTTTTTTGCTGGTTATTCTCCGGAGCGAATTAATCCAGGTGATAAGGAACATACGGTAGAGAAAATTAAAAAGGTAACATCTGGTTCTACTCCAGAGATTGCTGACTTGGTAGATAATGTGTATAATGCAGTTCTTATTAATGGAACACATAAAGCTCCTTCTATCAAAGTAGCTGAAGCCTCAAAGATTATTGAGAACTCTCAACGTGACGTTAACATTGCGTTTATGAATGAGTTAGCAAAGATCTTTAATGCAATGGGTATTGATACAAGAGATGTGATAAATGCCGCAGCCTCTAAGTGGAATTTTATTAAGTTGAATCCTGGTTTAGTTGGTGGTCATTGTATCAGTGTAGATCCTTATTATCTCATTCAGAAAGCCCAAGTATATGGAGTTTTGCCACGTATTATGTCTGCAGCACGTAGATTGAATGATGGTATGGGAGATTACGTTGCCAATCAAACTATCAAGATGATGAATAAGAAGGGTGCACTCGTCAAAGATTCTAATATCTTAATACTTGGGATCACCTTTAAGGAGAATTGTCCTGATGTACGTAATACTAAGGTGGTTGATATTTATTCTACATTGTCAGAGTACACTTCAAACATTACGGTCTTTGACCCATGGGCTAATGCTGATAGGGTGAAGAAAGAATATGGAATTGATGCTGTTGAAACTTTGCCTAAAGGTAAGAAATACGATGCGATTATTCTTGCTGTTTCTCACAAGCAGTTTGCTGATATAGACTGGAGAGAGAAATTGAATGAGAATGGTGTTATCTATGATGTCAAAGGCTTTTTAAATAGAGATGTTGTTGATGGACGACTATAAATATAAACTTAGCATAATAATCCCAATGTATAATGCAGAGAAGTACATTGGGGCTTGCTTAGACTCCATTCTTGACTCTGATTTACTAAAAGAGGAGTATGAAATTGTTATAGTTAATGATGGATCAAAGGATAATTCTCCAGAGATTGCCCAAAACTATGCTGCAAAGTATTCAAATATAACATACTTAAGTCAAGAAAATCAAGGACAGAGTACTGCGAGGAATTATGGAATAAAAACTTGCAAAGGTGAATATGTTTGGTGTGTAGATGCTGATGATACTGTATCATCACAATTAAAGTTTGTATTAGATATCTTATCACAGTATCCTAAGTTGGATATTTTGTCTACATGGTTAAAAGTTGTTACAGAAGATAATGTTCTTGTTAGGTCGGGCGGTGCTGATAATATATATAATAAATTAATTAGTGGTCGTGAAGCTGTTATATCTGGCTACGCACCAGGCTCAGTTTGTGGATTATTGATTAGAAAAGATTTTTTATTGTCTAATGAGTTGTTTTTCTACCCTAATTTGACACATCAAGATGTAGAACTTTCTTTTCGGGCATTTGCATATGCAAAGAAAGTCTATTTCTTAGATGAAACTATTTATAATTATGTGCTTCATTCTAATTCAGTAACACAGTCGTTAACTAAAAGAAAAAAATATATAATAGATAATATTAAAATTTACGAATCCTTTGTAAGTTTATATTTAAATTTTGAAAAGACAGATATAGAGTTAAGTAATGCAATTCGAAAGTATAATCAAAAAGCTTTATTTGGATTGGTATTTTCTTTATGGAAGAATAGAAATGAATGGAAAGAACTTGGTATAAATAAAGAGGTTCTTAGTATTCTAGAAGATAAAGGATTATACCCTTTGCGTGGAAATTTTTATTCAATGAAGAAGAACCTATTTGTATTTTTTTTAAATATAAAGAGTTTACTCGTGAATTAATTAGCAATGAAAAAAATCTATATAAAAAATAGAATACGGCGTGAAGGACAATATCAATTTTTTATGCATCAATTTGTTGAGGAATGTATAAAAAATGGAATTAGACCTAAACCAGAATGTCACTTAAAGGAGGAGTGGCATTTACGTGGATTTCTTTTTAGGCTTTCAGTACCTTTCTATAGATTTATTCATAAGTATTTTAAATTTCTTTTAAAGAGAGATAAAGCTATTTTGGTCACGAGTAGTGCAGGCTCTGTTTTATGGGATTCTTTTCCATATTTTTTAACGCATAGGATAATACTTATGCTATGGGATGTATGGCCAGAACGTCAACAACAACTTTACAGCGAAATGCTTTTGGTAGATTGTAATTTATGTTTTGTAACAGTGAAGCAGATGGTACAGGATATTAAGTCTAAATTAAATATTCAAGCGTATTGGGTACCTGAGGGAATAGATAAAAATGAGTATTGTGGCGATAAAAATTTAAAAGAAAGGGATGTCGATGTTTATGAAATGGGGCGTGGAATGCCTCGTTATCATGAATTATTATTGCAGGGTAATAAAGTTGGAATTATAAAAAAACTTCTATATAACAGGACTAATCCAGATGGTTCGCTAAAGAAAGACGGATTGGTTTTTAAAACCTTTGTGGATCTAAGAGAATCGCTATCAAGCATAAAAGCAATAACATGCTTCCCGATGGTAGATACGAATCCTGAGAAAGCTGGTGGACTCGAGACTTTGACACAGCGTTACTGGGAAGCAATGCTTTCCCGATGTCTTATGATAGGTCGTGCTCCTAAGGAGTTAATAGATTTAATTGGTTATAATCCTGTTATAAATGTGGACTGGGAGAACCCATTAGAACAGTTAAGGGAAATCTTTGATAATATAGAAAGTTACCAACAGTTAGTTAATAAAAATTTTGAGATAGCTCAGAATAAATCGTCTTGGGAAGGGCGTGTTAAGGATGTTTTATTAGTTTTAGAGTCAAATGGATATTATAAATAGGCATACAATAATAAGTGTTATTATTCCAGTATATAATAAAGAAAGAACACTTCCTAGATGTTTAGATAGTATTAATAATCAGACATTTAGAAATTTTGAAGTTATTATAGTAGATGATGGTAGTACAGATTATAGTTTACAGCTCTGTTTGGATTATTCAAAACAAAGACATTTTTTTAAAGTATATCATCAAAATAATGGTGGAGTATCATGTGCACGGCAACTGGGATTAGATATGGCATCTGGTAGATATGTAATCCATGTAGATCCAGATGACTGGGTAGATTCTACAATGTTATCAGAAATGTATAATGCAACAGACAATGAAAGTATGGATGTTGTAATTTCTGATTTTATGATGGAAAAAGAGCATTCCTCCCAATATGTATCACAGACAATAAAGAATCTTGATTCTTTAAATATTTTGCAATTGTTTGCAGATGGGAATTTGCACGGATCTTGTTGTAATAAGTTGGTGAGACGTTCATTATTTTCTAATCATAATATTAGATTTAAGAATGACGTCACAAGATGGGAAGATTTAGAAATAATGATGAGAATTTATATGTTGCCTAATGTGAAGACTACATATTTGGAAAAGGCTTTTTATCATTATACTTTTTATTTATCGCAGCAAAGTCTATCAAAAAATTTCTCTTTACAATCCATAGAAAGTCAAATCTCTGTTATAACCTCACTTGAGAAAGAAGCAGAAGTCAAGAAAATACCTGTTGATTTCTCGGAAATGAAGATTGGTACCAAAATGCTTGCATTTGAATCAAATAAATATACGATCCTGCAATTGGCATCTCTTTATCCAGAGATTGATGAGAAATTAATTCAAAGCAAAAGTATAGCAGTTAAACTACTTATTTGTATGTTGAGGTTTAAGATTAGATTACCTTTTTATATTTGGAAAATTGGTAGCATAATAAAGCATTTATAAAACTACTTTTTCTACTTATGTCAAGATATTTGCTATACAGTTTATACTTGTTATTCATGAAAATTTGTTTGGTGTAAACCCATTGGGGAATTAATCAATAGATAAAATATCAGAAATATGAATGTAAAAAGTTGGTAACTATTCAGCGATAAGGTGTATAAACTATTATTGATTATCAACAAGTTACATAAATTGGTACAGACAAATTCTAATAAAGAATGTCATTTCGAGCTTTTTTGCCACAATGTTACGTTTATAAGTTCTTGATATTCAATGTTTATTATCGCTGAATAGTTACAGTAATATTCAATCTAGTTAATCTTTATAATAAAAAAATTGAGTTCTGATTTAATATGATAAAGCTGTCAATTTTGATACCTGCTTATAATGTGGAGCAATGGTTACCTCGGTGTCTGAATTCTATTTTAGCACAAAATACTGAAGATGTAGAAATAATTATCGTTGATGATGGTTCTACTGATAGTACTCTTCAGTGTGCTAAAAAAAAATCAGCAAAAAGGAATAACATAAAAGTGTTCTCTAAAAAAAATGAAGGAGTTGGTGCTGCACGTAATTTCTTATTAGATAAAGCTCAAGGAGAATATATATGGTTTGTTGATTCGGACGATTATATAGTTGATGGGTGTCTTACTTCTATATTAGCAGAGCTTTCTGGTGAACTAGATTTACTTAGTGTGTCATACAATGATGTTCAACTGAGATCATTTGAGGGAAGAGGAATTGACTATATTAAGGAGCATTTGATAAATGGGTATTTGTGGTCAAAAATTATTAAACGTAAAATTATAGAAAAAGCAAGTATACATTTTGAATCTAAGAGGTGTTCTCAGGAAGATTGGTTTTTCTTAATGCATGTATACCCTTTGTTGGATTATGTTAAACAAATCCCTTTGAAGGCTTATATTTATTGTGATGACAATAAGCAATCAGTTATGCGAGGGATAGGTATTGAACATAAAAAAAAGTTAGTCGCAGATTCTCTGGAAACGATTTGTAATTTCAAGTTGTTTATTAATGATATACGAAACGAACCGTATGTTGAGGTATATGAGAAATGGATGAATACCTCTGTAGCTGGTTTCTTATATAGTCTTTTCCCTATAGATTATTCTTTGCGTGAAATAAAGAGAGATATCGGAATATTTAGAGAAAAAGGTATTTATCCTGCAGGAAAAACAGGACAAAATAAGATAGATTTTTTTCTAAAAGTAGTTAATCATGAAGGTCTATATTTGTTTCTTGTAAAGCTATATCGTAGATTACGAATTAAAGAATCATAAAGACCAATTCTCTGTTACAAGAATATTTGAAATCAGTTTTTTGTTAACAGATACAATGTCTTAATATTAAGTTGGTTATATTATAATTATTTGTTAAAATAAATAGTATATGTATTTGTATTTTATTGTCTTTTTCCTTGTTGTATTTGCCGTTCATTTTGCAGATGCGTACCCGCATCGTTCTAAACAAATACTGTTTTTGTTATTCATGATGCTTGCTCTATTTGTAGGTATGTCCGACATGCTTGGTGGATATGATAGATATATATATGCAAGTTTATTTGATGACATTGCTGATATTACTAGGGCAGGAGGAAGTTATAAAGATGCTAGTATTTTTACATTATATTCATCTGAGATAGGTTATATTGGTTGCAATATTCTTATCTCATTTATTACAAGTAATAGATATGTCTTTATCCTATTATATACTCTTATTATATATTATCTATTTTACTTATCTATAAAGGATTATTGTATTAATTATACGTTTGGCATGATACTTTTTATGGGTTTAATGTTTTTCTTTACTTTTACTTATCTAAGGCAGATGGTAGGTGTCGGATTTGCTTGGTTTGCTATTAGATATGTTTATAAGAAAGAATTGTACAAATTCATAATATGCGTATTGGTTGCAGCCTCATTTCACAATTCTGCTATAATTTTATTCCCATTATATTTCTTACCAATCAAACGTTTTAGTCAACGAAGTATTATTATTATTATGAGTATATGTTTGGTTCTTGGTTTGTCTGGTGGTCCTTCTGCATTATTCAGATTATATGGTAATGTAACAGATATGCAATATCGAACAGATTCTTATGCGGAGCAAGAGATTGGCTTTAGATACGAATATATTATAGAGGCATTAGTTTTTTTATATTTCATATTAAAGAATTATTCTTTAATCTCAACAACGAAAAAAAATATTGTCTTACTCAATACATCTTTAGGATTCTGTGCAATATTATTACTTTTTGTTCTTTCTCTTAATGGTGGGCGATTAGGATGGTATTATTTGATAGGAGTAATAAGTACATTGTCTTTGATTGCAAATAATGTCAAGAGTAATAATCAAACGAGGAAAATAATTCCTATTATTTGCTTCTTATTGTTTTTCCGTATTCTTTATTATTGGGGCTTTTTACTATCACCTTATAAGACCTTCTTCACAAATGGTGTACGTGATTATGATCCAGTTTATGATACATACGAATATGATGAAAATTATTCTAAAGATAAGTTTTATAGGTGATGATTACAGTTTTAACACCTACTTATAATAGGGCTTCTTTACTTATAAATTTATATCAAAGTCTTATAAAACAGGACTTTGGAGATTTTGAGTGGATTATTGTTGATGATGGCTCAGTAGATGCTACTATTGATATTGTAAATCAGTTTATACAAGAAGGGCAAATAGTTATAACTTATATAAAACAGGCCAATGGAGGTAAGCATAGAGCTCTAAATAGAGGAGTAAAAGAAGCAAAAGGTAAACTTGTACTTATTGTAGATAGTGATGATAGTCTTCCTAATAAATCATTATCAATCATATATAGCTATTATTTAGACATTAAAGATAACTCTTCTATAGGTGGCGTATGCGGTCTAATGGCTCATCATGATGGAACAATTATAGGAGATAGGAAGATTTGTTCTTCCATGAATCTTAGTTCAATAGAGATGCGCTATAAATATGGTTTTGTTGGGGATGTTTGTGAAGTTTTTAAAACAGAAATTTTACGGGAGTTTCCTTTTCCTGAGATTGAAAACGAAAAGTTTTGTCCGGAAGCTTTAGTATGGAATCGGATTGCTACAAAATATAAGCTTCACTATTTTAATGAAGTTATTTATTATAGAGATTATCTTGATGATGGATTGACATCTAAGATTGTACGAATTAGAATGAACAGCCCTATTGCTTCTATGATGTGTTATGCAGAATTAAATCAACTTGATATTCCGTTTAAGGATAAGATTAAAGCTGCTGTTAACTATTGGAGATTTCGTTTGTGTTATAGTGGAAGTAGAAGCTATCCGAGTTTACCTGGGCTATGGAATGTTGTTGTACCTTTAGGCTGGTTGATGCATTTGAACGATATACGTGTAAATAAAAAATAGTTATGAGTATTCTATAATTCATAATTACCCTTAGATATAGCTAAAACTGGAAAAGCAGTCATAAATTTGGTTTCTAATAGACAGATACAAAACAGGCTATAGATTTTAGTGTCTTCTATGAAATATATATCATTACTCTTGTGTAAGTTTTTTGATTTTGCTGTCACTCATGTCACTATGAAAAGTATCATAACCTATTGATTATATCTACTTTATGATGAAATGTTAAAAGTGACAGTAAATAGTTTTAAACTTTTTGTTGTGTTTTTATTTGGAATGCTATTAATAAAGATTTGGCATTATAGAATAAAAGAAATAGAATAATGAGAATATTACAAGTCATAACATCTTTGGATATGGGTGGGGCTGAAACGT
>ERZ772955.1950-NODE-1950-length-11905-cov-15.913333_pt1 | contig 11905 bp, 10 predicted proteins | sample MGYA00511133_ERZ772955 | MGnify/ENA primary metagenome ERZ772955 (study PRJEB29015, sample SAMEA2737914) | human oral metagenome | biome: human oral; feature: human-associated habitat; material: dental | place: China | collected 2149 ... | reverse complement strand
TAGGTAAACGAATCATATCAGGTTTAGCTGGAACGATAACATCAAGATCGTCATAACCATAAGGAGTTTGTGTAGGATGGTTGATACGAACAACTGTTTCAGCGCGGAATTTACGGGATTTCAATGCTTCTGCAGTCAAAAGACGAGCTGTGTCTTTTTCTGTAATAGGCACGGAATCTTCGATATCGATCATGATGGAGTCAGAACCGTGGATATCAGCACTGTTAATCATTTTTGGTGTATTACCAGGAACGAACATCATGGAACGGGATAAGCGTTTTTTAGCCGCTTCTGTAAGCGGATTAGTTTTTACTTCTGGAAATGTTTTATCGTTAGCCATTATGCTTTGCTCCCCCTTTCTAATGCGCCCAACACGCGAGCTTTAATTGTGTAATCCCAAGCGTTTTTATCTTGTACAGTTACTTTTACGCCATCAAAACCAGCCTCTTTAACTGTGTTCAAGATAACAGATTTAATTTGGTCGCCATATTGACGCATAACTTTGGAAGTCAATTCGATTTCGATGCCGCTAGCAATCGGTTCTACCGTAACTAATGCATCATTTTTTTCGTCGAAGCCTGCTTGCGCAGCTTTCACTAATTGTGCCATGTTACATCCTTTCACTAAAAAATATATCATATGGCAAAGACCAGACCGTCGCGAAGTCTGGCCCAAGCCGTAAAAACAATGATGAGTATAAAATTAGATGGTGATTAAATCATACCGATGAAAGTCCACCAAGGGATACCTATTACAAAGAGTAAGATCCAGCTTAATACCGCTAAGATACCACCAGCAGTCCACCATTCTTTCAAGTTATTATAACCTGCAGAGTAGATAATAGGACCAGGGGATGCACCGTAGTGAGTTACGAGACCACCAAATGCATTTGTAGCAAGCAATACTAGACCAAACATAACAGGGTTAACACCGGCTGCCATACCTACCGTTAAGAATACAGGAAGCATGGATGCGATATATGCGGTACTAGAAGCGAACAAGTAACGAATTACAACGCTAATAGCAGAAAGAATCAATACTACCACGAGTGGGGACACATCGAGTGCCAAGTTTGCTTCCATAAATGTAGCAAGCCAAGCAAAGAATTTAGCTTTTGTTAAAGCTGTGGATAAACCAAGGATAGCACCGAACCAGATGAATGTGTTCCAAACAGCTTTTGTTTGAACCATATCTTCCCATGTGATGATGCCGGATAAGAAAACAACAGTCATAGCAACTAATGCTACTGCTGTAGGACTCAAATCAAAAGCGACAGCTGGGAAAAAATATCCAATAGAAGGCCATGCCCAACCAAGAAGAGCAAGGATGAATACAACAGCCAAGATTTTTTCAGACATTTTCATAGCCCCTAATTTTGCAAGACCTTCGTCTGCCAATTTCTTATTGTCGATTTTTACAGCTTCAGGACGGTCAATCCAGTAGCCTACAAGAGGAACAAAAATCAACATTACAAGGCCAGGAATGGCCAAAGCCACTGCCCATTCGACCCAGTTCATAGTAAGGCCTGTAATCTTAGTAACGAAATCCAGTGCCAACACATTAGGAGCCATAGCTGTTAAGAACATAAAGGACGTAATCTTTGTTACGAAGTAACCATTCATCAAGATAAAGGAACCGCCGCGTTTTGCAGTATCACCAGGGTAAGAACCGATAGATTCTGCAATGGATAAGTTAATAGGATATACGATACCAGCTGCACGTGCTGTATTAGAAGGTGTTGCTGGAGACAAGATTAAGTCAAGAAGCGCTGTTACATAGCCTAAACGCAATACTGTGGAACCGAATGCACGGATTAAGTGGTACGCTACACGGTGACCAAGACCAGTTTTACCAAATGCAACGCTCAAGGAGAAGGCTGCAATGATCATCCACAACGCTGTAGAGCCATAGCCTACCAAAATGTCTTTTGCATTATCCATGAATAATGCAGAAGCAGATAATACAGATAATAAAATAATTTGAATGGGATATGGTTTTAAAATCAAACCTAAGATACCTGCGATATAGAAGCCAAATAGGCGCCATGCCTCTGCAGAGAGCCCTGCTGGTGGAGTTGTAAACCAGAGGATAATTGGGATCAGCACGATAACGGCTAATTTTACAAGTCTTTCCATGTTTTTTCCTTTCTTATAAACATAGGCATATACTGTTCATCCTAACACTACCCAAGTAATTCGTAATACGCGACTATTACTTATGAATTCTTGTATTTAGTATGATTTCATTATACGTTGATAATCATTTTCTGAAAAATAGATTACCTTTATAGGGGTCATAAAAATTTTTATAACTGTCATTCATACTTTTTATGCATTTTTCTCATAGAATTTTAAGTATAAATGAAAAAAATGCATGTATACACCATAATAAGATGTATACATGCACTTACATGTTATGATTGATACTCTCTAAAAATACTATCATCTACAACAGTATGTTTTTTATAGTAATCTCGTACGTACTCTATGAATGTTTTAACGGCAATTAAATTGGCCGACTCTTTTGTGTATACCATATTGGTATCACGCGTAATATACGTGCCATCCTTGCTACGCAATGGGCTAACATAAATATCTTTGTCTTTACAAGATCCAAGCCCCATATAGGTTAGAATAGACCATCCGAGTCCGGCCCGCACAAAATGACGACATGTACTCATGGAATTGACGTCCATCGCCACAATGGGGGGCTCATCAAAATGCTCGGCACACCATTTTTCAATGATATTAGCCACCGATGCATCAGTTTGGTATCGAATAAATGGCACCTTCTCTAACGATTCTGGTGGCACTAACTCTTTATATACCAAGCAATACGGTTCTTCCAATAACAATTCTGAATTGCCTGATACTTCATATCCACCACGCGCAAAACCAACCATACAATCACCAGTATTAAACATCTTCACCACTTGATGGCTGAAAGCTGTCTTAACTTGAATATGCACATCTGGATACTGCTCGCGGAACGATTTCAACAAAGCTGGTAATTCATAATCTGCAAAATTGATGGATGATGCAATCTTCAATGTACCTTGAATCTTACCAGTAGACGATGTCAATGCATGTTCTAAGGCCTCTCTATCATGCAGCATGCGTTTGCAATAATCATAATAGATTTCACCTTGTGGCGTCAATGCAATGCCTTCTGTGGTGCGAAGCAACAAGGAGTATCCTACACTATCCTCTAAATGACGCAGGCGATAGCTCAAAGCAGGTTGCGAAACAAATAACTTTTCAGCTGCTTTTGTTATATTACCTTCATCTACAACGGTTACAAAGGTACGCCATTCTTTATCATCCATAGTCGTACTCCTTTTTATGACCAACCTAATTACATTATATATTGCTTATCTAGCATTCGCAATGCCTGCAAAGACCTTGCCCCGTTCACCATCAATGGTAACCTCTGCGCCTTCCAGTAATACGTCATGAGCGTCTTTGGCGCCTAAGATGACAGGAATACCATAGGTAATGCCTGCAATGGCACTATCTGATGTATAACCATCTTCTACGGCTACAATACCGCCAGCTCGTTTAGCAATATTCATCAACTCTGGTTCCATAGTCCCTACTACGAGGATATCGCCAGATTGGAAGCTTTCATAATCATTCTTATGGTTAGCTGCAATAAATACGCGACCCGTAGCGGATTTACGCAAAATACCATTGCCAGACAACAATACCTTGCCTGCAATATGAACGCGAATCATATTCGTGGTACCCGTAGAACCAGATGGCACACCAGCGGTAACAACAACTAAATCACCAGAGTTGATGGCATTCGCCCCGAGAGCACCGGTAATCGCCTGTTTTACCATTTCATCAGAGTTGATATTTTCACTGCCCTTGATGGCTTCAACACCCCAGCATAATTGCATGCGACGAATCGTTTCATCATGCGGTGTAATAGCGATAATTTTGCAATCTGGACGGTGACGAGCCACACTAATCGCAGTATGACCAGATTCGGTACATGTCAAAATAGCCGCCGCACCTAAATCACTAGCAACGCGTACGCTAGCCAAACATACCGCCTCAGTAGTGGTCACATCATCGCTTTCCTGAGTTCTGCTCTTATGATCATAAATGGCGGATTGCTCCGTTACCTCTGCAATACGTGTCATCGTTGTAACAGCTTCCACCGGATATGCGCCATTAGCAGTTTCACCAGATAACATAATCGCATCGGTGCCATCTAAGATTGCATTGGCCACATCACTCGCTTCGGCGCGCGTAGGACGAGGATTTTGAATCATAGATTCCAACATTTGCGTAGCCGTAATAACAGGTTTACCAAGACGATTACATTTTTCAATCATCATCTTTTGCAATACCGGTACTTCTTCGGCAGGAATTTCTACGCCCAAATCACCACGAGCAATCATAAGACCATCCGCTACATCGAGGATTTCATCGATATTATTAACCCCTTCAGCATTTTCAATTTTGGCGATAATCTTAATATCCTTTTGTTCAGATTCCAAAATGCGGCGAATAGCTACCACATCCTTAGCTCGTTGCATAAAGGATGCGGCCACAAAGTCCACGCCTTGTTGACAGCCAAAACGCAAATCTAATTCGTCTTGCTCGGATACAGGCGGCAAGCTAAGCGCTACACCTGGCACGGCCACCCGTTTACGATTGCCGATTTCACCGCTGTTTTGAACGGTGGTAATAATGTTATTACCTTCAATGGCATCGATGGTCAATCTAACGAGGCCATCAGCTAAGAGAACCGTATCGCCAACGTGAACATCGCCTACTAAACCTTTATGGTTTACAGTACTAATCTCTGAAGTGCCTTCTACATCATCTGTAGTCAATGTAAATTGTTGCCCCGCTTCGAGGAGCACCTTGCCTTCTTTAAATAGACCAAGACGAACCTCTGGACCTTTTGTGTCGAGCAACAATGCGATTGGTTTATTGACGATCATCGCCGCATCACGCACCATTTGCATACGCTCCGCTTGCTCTTCATGTGAACCATGAGAGAAGTTAAAACGAGCCACATTCATGCCAGCGCGCATCATATCTTCTAAAATACCGAACTTATCCGTGCCCGGACCTACGGTACATACAATTTTTGTACGTTTCATATATCCTCCTAAATTGAATATATACTATTGTACCTCTACGGAACCTTCACCTAAAACAGATTCAATACGTGCGATGATCTCATCTGTTGGTGCAAAGCATAATTGAGGTGATAAATTAATTCGTTTTCGTTGTTTATGTAAATATAATGCTGTCGGTACTTGCCCTTCTGCTTGTGAAAGTATTTCCTTCAACGCATTGCTATTTTCTGGCGTATCATAGGCACTGCGAATATGGATGGCGATTTGTCGTGCATTGTTGTAGTTCACCTTTAGTGGTGCAATGCGGTCTGCAATAATCTGTACCCCCTTTTCATCCGCATCAACACGGCCTCGCACCTTAACAACCATATCGACAGCCAAATACTGTTGGCTCTGAGCAAATACCTTCGGGAATGCTACCACTTGAGCCGAACCAGAATAATCTTCGATGCGAAGAATACTCATGACATCGCCCCGTTTTGTAGGTCTATCCCCTCTTTCAGCAATGAGACCGCCAAAGGTAATCGTTTGTCCATCAAAACGCTCTGGATTTTCAAGGAACTGCCCTAATTCAAAGAGGCCTTTCAGTTCCTTGTTATAGCCTTGCAATGGATGGCCCGTAATATAAAAACCGGTGTAGTCCTTTTCATCCTTCAATTTATCATCTTCCGATAAATCAGGTAGATTAGGTACTGGAATCATATCGACATCATCCGTGCTTTCACCAAAGAGACTCATAGTCCCCATGGCAGCATCCTTTTGCTGTTTAGACCCTACGGCCTGTGCACTTTCATACATATGCAACAACTGATTGCGGTTTTCCTCGAATCCGTCCATAGCACCGCAGCGAATTAAGCTTTCCAGCAACCGTTTATTAACGACTTTGCTATCTACGCGACGACAAAAATCGGTAATACTTGTATAGAGACCATTGACCTCACGTTCAGCGATAAGTCGATCGATAGCATTGTCCCCTACGTTCTTGATGCCCCCAAGGCCAAAGCGAATGGCATCACCTTGTACGGCAAAGCTACGCAAGGAATGGTTCACATCGGGGCCGAGAACCTGCACATTATGTTTTTTACAGGCATTAATGTAATAGGTGAGCTTATCCATATTTTGCATAAAGCTTGTCATGGTAGCGGCCATAAATTCTGGGAAGTAGTGCGCCTTAAGATACGCTGTTTGGTACGCAATATACGCATAGGCCGCACTATGAGATTTATTAAAGCCATAGCCGGCAAAGTAAACGAGCAAGTCAAATACTTCATTTGCAATGGACTCTTCGATGCCATTATTGATAGAACCTTGTATAAAGGATTCACGTTGCGCCTTGAGGACGGATTCCTTTTTCTTCCCCATCGCACGGCGCATTAAATCCGCTTGGCCAAGGGAGAAACCGCCCATGGCAGACGCAATTTGCATAACCTGTTCTTGGTAGAGAATAACACCGAACGTATCTTTCAAAATAGGTTCCAAAATCGGATGTAAATAGGTCACCTCTTTTTTACCATGACGACGGTCAATAAAATCTGCCACCATGCCAGATCCCAAAGGACCTGGGCGATAGAGTGCAACGAGAGGGATTAAATCCTCAAAATGCTCAGGTTTCAAGTCCATAACGAGCTTGGTAATCCCATCGGACTCGAGCTGGAATACACCGGACGTATCACCCTTAGTAAGGAGCTCACAAGCTGCTTTATCATCTAATGGAATGGCATCTAAGTCAAGATCAATACCTCGGTTTGCCTTGATGAGCTTAAGAGCATCCCCCATAACGGTTAATGTACGGAGGCCCAAAAAGTCCATCTTTAACAGGCCTAACTCTTCAATATTATCCTTATCATATTGAGTGACAAAGCCCTCTTCATTAGAGTTCTGTACAGGCACATGGTCATCTAGAGGGTCCGCAGAAATCACGACGCCCGCTGCATGAGTAGATGAGTTACGCGCAATGCCTTCTAATTTTTGACCAAAATCAAATAGCTCTTTTACATTAGGATCTGTATCATATAAGGTTTTTAAATCTTTACCCTTTAAAGCCTTTTCTAAGGTGATACCCAGTTCATTAGGGATCATCTTTGCAATGCGGTTGACCTCAGCTAATGGTAAATCGAGCACACGACCTACGTCGCGAATAACGGCGCGAGCTGCTTCCGTACCAAAGGTAATAATTTGAGAAACGCGAGCCTGTCCATATTTTCGAGTTACATAATCAATCGCATCGCCCCGCTTTTCATAGCAAAAGTCGATATCGATATCAGGCATGCTTACCCGTTCTGGGTTTAAGAACCGTTCAAAAAGCAAATCATATTGTAATGGATCAAGGCCAGTAATTCCCAGCAAATAGGCAACAACAGACCCCGCAGCAGAGCCACGACCTGGTCCTACAAGAATATCGTGTTCTCGTGCATAACGCACATAATCCCATACGATAAGAAAATAGTCTTCAAAGCCCATCGTTCCGATAACATCGAGCTCATAATCAAGGCGTTTTTTGAGCTCTTCCGATGTGTCACCATATAAACGAGGTATTTCTCGTTCACAGACCTTGCGTAAATAAGTCTTAGACGTTTCGCCCTCAGGCACATCAAAGTGCGGCAAATGGTGTTCATCAAAATTGAATTCTACATTGCATCGTTCTGCAATCTTTAATGTGTTTTCTAAGGCCCCAGGGATGTGTCCAAAGAGCTCCGCCATCTCGTCCCCGGATTTTAGATAGAACTCATCATTAGGGAATTTCAAACGATCTACTTCGGCACGACGTCGGCCAGTCTGAATACAAACGCGAATATCTTGAGCATCAGCATCGTCTTTCATAACATAGTGGAAATCGTTGGACGCTACGATGCCGAGACCATATTCATCAGCTAATTGGCATAACACTTGCTGAGCCCGTAACTCTTCAGGTAAACCGTGATTTTGAATTTCTAAAAAGAAATTGTCTTTACCATAGGTTTCAATGTACCACTCAACAGCGCGGCGGGCTCCCTCCATGTTATCTTGCAAGATATATTGCGGCACTTCCCCTTGAATACATGCACTAAGGGCAATAATGCCCTTGCTGTATTGACGCAACAAATCATGGTCAGCACGTGGCTTATAATTAAAACCTTCCGTAGAGGCTTTCGATACGATTTTAACAAGATTTCGATACCCTTCCATCGTTTCGGCTAGCAAAATAAGATGTTTAAGTCGTTCACGACTACGTCCTTCCGGCTTATCAAGGCGGCTACCTCCTGTGACATATACTTCACACCCGATAATCGGTTTAATGCCTTGTGCCACACATTCCTTATAAAAATAGATGGCTGCATACATATTGCCATGGTCCGTAATGGCAAGGGCTGGTTGTTCTAATTCCTTCGCACGGCGCACCATATCCGGTAAACGGCTGATGCCGTCCAATAAACTAAATTCCGTATGACTATGTAAATGTACAAATGGCTTCATGGTACACCTCCTTACGGTCTATGTGCAAAATAGATATTTAATGATTTCTTACGAGCCTTCCAATCTGGTAAAAATTGGGCCACTAAATTGTGAAAGTTCTTGGAATGATCAAAGTATTTAAAATGAGCAAACTCATGAACCATGACATACTCAATATAGGCCTGAGGCCCTTCTAATAAACGCATATTCATCTTGATGAGCTGCTTTGCTGGCGTACAAGACCCCCAGCGACTCTTCATGCGTTGTTGTTTTACCGTTGGCATGGGCATATCAATATGTTGCTGGTGAAAGCGTTGATACACGACCTTTGCCCAATGGGAAAACACCTGTTCTCCTAGTTGGCGCCAAAAGGTTTGCATTAATTTATGCTTGTCTTCATAGGTATAATCTGTTTTAACGAACATCACCATACGATTAGAACCATCAAATTTAATATGCGGCTTACCCGATGTTTCAAGTACCTCTAGCGAAACAGGCATGCCCAAAATAGATACGGTTTCACCCGTTACATATTGTAATGCCTCTATCCGCTGTGCCGTTAGCGCCTCTAATTTAAAACGAGCCCGCTCAATAAAGGGTATATTTTCGATAACAAACGCATCGATTCGATGTTCTGGTACATAAGCATTCGCCGAAACATGGACACTACCATCCTTGTGAACACGCATGTTTATGTTCTTTACACGCTTGATTGTTAATTCATATTCAATTGTGTCACCATTGTAGGTAATAGACCGAGTTGTTGAAGTATTCATATCTTCTATTTTATCATAAAACACTCATAAAATCGTAAATTTCTGGTTATTTTAATAGAAATTATTCGATATAAATAAAATAATAAAAAGGAGCCGTAGAAACAGCTCCTCAGTATAACAACTATCACTAGTTGTAATAAATAATTTAATTATTATTATTCTATATTTAATCCTAAAAGAACATATTAGAATGAAAACAAATAATTATAAATGTAATAGTTCTAACCAATTATTACGTGCTAACACTACCGTATTTCATCCCTAAAAGTCCTCTATATTACCTATAGTGTCAATTTCTTCTTTGTAATATTAAAATCACCCTATTAGAACCTACTTCTTTAAATAACTCGATATAAACGTTAGCATCATAGTCATGTCCAACTATACGATTCTTACTTATTTCATTCCATCCTATATTTTGTTTTGAAAGTATCCCTTTAATATCATTAATTGTAATAGAGGCATATGTAATTTCAAGATTATTATTTTGAGATGCTCTACCAGATGCATAATACTCTTCATTTACTTTATTCGAGGATATGGTTTCTAATTTTTGCTCATACAATTGAAGACTTTGCATTTGCTCTGGCCTTTTAATATACGCATGTAAATACGTAATTCCCATTAATAGGAATACCAATAAGGCAAATCCAATATAAAGTTTAACTGCAAATGGAACCCTATTCAATTTAAAATAACTTCTAGTCACACTCACCAACCCAAGTCTAATTTTAATTATCATTTATAACATTAAAAATAATTTTTAGTTGAAATATAACCAATATAGGTATTACGAAACAAAAATCTTTTTTAGCGTTTTTTATAAGCAGAGGCTTATTCTATTACCCAAGTGCAGAATCGCCATTAACTGCTAAATTTCTTAAACATAATTCTAGGGCCTAATTCAATATACCTGTGCCAGTTAAAAATGAATTAAAGATATTCCCAGTTGCCATTTTCAATTAACTTGCGATATCTAAGAGGAAGATTCTCATATCTATCTATTATCTTTATTCTTCCAATAAAATCCTCATATTGTTTTTTATCAATATCAAATTCAAGGTTCACAAATATATAGTGATCTAAATATCCATCATAAATAATATATTTTTGATGAATTTGATCAACTTGACCAATAAAAATCTGATGATTATAAATTGATTTGTATATATAATAATTATCTGATTCTAAGGAGTTTATCAATTTGTATGACCTTATACCAGAGGCAATTCTTATCATTTGTCTATAGTCATACAAAACGCCTTCATTATTTAACTGAATCAGATAATCAGGCTTTATACCAACCATACTTCCTAATTCAGCATGAAAAAACCAAGAGTTAGTTAAAAAATAGACACCAATTAAAAACAGAGAAAGAATATTTCCTAATATACTAATTATCAGCAATCTCTTTTTCCACATCTACTTATTAACCTCAACTTCCGTTTGATATTTTATTATGAATAGTTCCCGATAATAAAATATAGGCAGTATAATATATTTTTAATCATAAACTTTTACAAAACCATCCACCCATTGGCGTTCGTTTAATACAACCTTCCCAATGCCAAAATTCTCTAACCCATGAACAATAAATATATCCCATGTACCATATTTTTCTTTAGCTAATACAGCATATTCATATTCACTAAATACACCTAAAGTTCCACCAACTGTATACATTGAATCAACATCATACCCATACCACAATATAAATACCTCATTATTTTTTATAGAATCATCTACACCATAATGTCTTGGGTCGCCATCATTTAAAACGAATTCCTCAATACAAAAATTTTCATCACAAAACGCTCTAAATCCCGGAAGTTGTTTAGCTAACATTATTGCATTTTCTGCTAAATCTTTAGACAAAAAATATCCTAAACTAAAATACTCTGTATATGGTAATCTGTCATCTTTTTTATATTTAGCTAAGGCTTCATATATAGTTGTATTCATATTATCTAACCTTTCTATCTATATACTCGATCCGCGAAAGGCCTAGTTTCATATATATCTTCATTCAAAGTAAATAGAGCATATATTTGAATCTTCTTTAATAGCAGGAATTCTTAACCACATTTCTAGATTACACATTGTTACCATTCCCAACTGCAATAAAAATTTGAATGTTTTAGAATATCCCGAAAAAAGGGTATAGAGGAAAATTATTCCACCTAATAAAAGCTCTGATGCTAATAAAAATTTCGATCCTTTGATTCTTATATCTTTCAATGTAAAATAATGATTTTTAATAAAGTACATACAAAATAAAAACACTAAAAATCCCACAAAAACTATTATTATCATGCAATTCTCCACTACTTATATTGCTCTTAATAAAATTATAAATTGTATGTTTTGCAAAAACAATATACGTAACATAAATAAAAAAGCTATTATATCCAAACTAATAGTATATGTTTAGATATAATAGCTTTAATGCTATCAACCTTTATTTAAAATCAGCGAGAGTCCTGCCGTTTCGTCACGCGACTCGCAGCAAGGTTTGCCCCCAACAGTCCTCCCCGATTGATATGGGGATGGCGATGTGAGGTACCTTCTTTGATAGATGTTATACGAGATCGTTGAAATT
>ERZ772955.1944-NODE-1944-length-11939-cov-3.897930_pt1 | contig 11939 bp, 10 predicted proteins | sample MGYA00511133_ERZ772955 | MGnify/ENA primary metagenome ERZ772955 (study PRJEB29015, sample SAMEA2737914) | human oral metagenome | biome: human oral; feature: human-associated habitat; material: dental | place: China | collected 2149 ... | reverse complement strand
CTTGCTTATTCATCTTAATGACACTTTAGGGGGCAACCTTATTTAAAACAAGACAAGTCAAGTCTAAGGTGCAAAAAAAGTGTCCTCCTTCGCTGAAAGTGACGAATGAGGACGTTGAAAGTTAAGTGGTGCAGTAGAAAATAAGGCTGCTCTGGTGAGCGCATGGGCCTTACTGCTTTTCCGCTTGCATGCAGCAGTAGGGCAATAGGGGACAATGGCGTCGAAAAAGTCTGCTGCGCAAATTCAAATCGTCTTTGCGTGGCTGTTTAGACGATATTCTTATGCCGAAATGCCGTGCGCGCCTTGTAGTATCAAGGCCTCTGTGGACGAATCCAAGGGCCGTGCAAGGCGTAAGTAGACCTGCGAATTAGACGCGCCGATATTGTGTGTCGAAATCTAAGCGGAAGCGGTCGCCGCGTACACCTTTCGGTAAGCGTATGCCGCAAGGGACGATGAGACTCACGCGGGATTGGCGCGGAAGCTTGAGCAAACGTTTCACGCGGTGGGCATCGAAACCTTCAACGGGACAAGTGTCGTAGCCTTGTTCGGCCATGGCAAGCATAAAACTTTGAGCTACGAGTCCGCAACTTTTATGCATGCCGCCAATCATGTCGTTTTCGCCCATCGAACGGAGAACGGGGCGAAACAGACCCGCAGCGGAGAAAAAAGCCTTGCGGAAGAGGCCAAATAAACCCAAACAGCGGCCGTAGAGGAAGGGGACGAGGCGTGTATAATACTGCGTGAGCTGATTTATATATTTGGCCTGCTTTTCGGCCGGATAATGGCGCGCTATGTTGTCTCGTTCAAAGTCGAGCACGGCCTTGGCGTGGGCCTTGACTAAATCGGGGCGGATGAGAAAAACGACCAATTCGTCGGCCGAAGTGATGGTCGTTTGGTCAAAGCAGGCAGGACCTAATTGGCGAATCGTGTACTTGTCGGTCACGTGAACGACTTCCCATAATTGGAGATTCGAGCTTGTCGGTGCTAAACTTGCTGCTTCAAGGCAGGCTTTTACTTTTTCAGGGTCCAAACTTTTGGTGGTGTCGAAATTTCTGACGGCCCGTCGAAATTCCAAGAGTTCTTTTACGGTTGACATCTTTTCTTTCGTTTTGTGTTTGTTGTATATATAAGTTGCACATCAAACTTTGCGGTCGCTCGCTTAGACGTGTGTCGCGTGCTGGCGGGTTGTCCGCTTGCCAAATCGTGTTCTCGGTTACCTTTCGCGAGGTAAGCGGGTTGGAAGATAGGTAAAAAGTGCGATTTTTGCCCATTTCATCGCATAAATTCTATATTCGACGATGTCAAAATCCAAGGCTTCGCCCGCCTGCGCTTAGTGTTCGAGAATCTTATAAGGCCTAAATGACGAAAAACTTTGCACAGCCGTTTGCAGACTCCGCAAAGTTTCTCTCCAAGTCAATTCAGCGCGACGCCTACTTCTCTCTGATCGTCACGACTTCCTCAGCTTCGTATTGGCTGTCGACCTTTACGAGATAAATGGGGCGAATCGTGAAAGAGCGCGCCCTACCTTGGCGCACCTTATAGTAAAGCGTTATCCGATTTCCGCGCTTGATGAGGCGCTGAGGTAGGATTTGCGTATCGTATTTCGTCTCCGGAAGCACCAGAGCTATGACAAACTGGGCGTCAAAGTCGACTCTTGTTGGCTCTCCGCTCTTCCCCTTGTAAGCAGATTCGCCGAAATAGCGCTCAAAAGTGTCTTCTGTGGTGATCTTTGTCGGCGGTGTTTTTCCGGCATTGTTCGCATAAAAATAATTGTGCAACTCTTTGTTGGGCACAGGACCATCATACGCCAACGGCGTTGTGGCATTGCAACTCACCAGTAGGGCCAAAACGGCGAAAAAGCCGCATAAAGTTTTCAGTGAACGTTTCATAATCATATATCTGTCTTGTTTTGTTCTTGCATAATCGCAGATCGATGCAAAGATACGCAGAAAGCCGCCGCGCGAATTTTAATAAGCTCCAAAAAAGCCAAAGGCTTGTTGCATCCTTGGTGTGATTTGAGCCGTGGAGCATGTGACTTTACCTTTCTAAAGCAGATTTTTTCGGCCAATAATCTGCCTTTCGTGGCCGTAAAAGTCCCCGCTTTTCGCCTTAAAAGTACGTTTTTATCGTGCTAAACCCTTACCGACGGTAATCGCTACCCAAACTTTCGCGGCATCCCGCCAATTTTTCGCGTAAAAATCAGCGAAATCTGAAGCTCAAATACTACTTATGTAAGAAAAAGGCGGCTCTTAACATTTTTTCTTGCGCAACAAATTGCGCGAAAAACTGCAAAAAAATAGCGCGAAACAAAGTTTGATTCCTCCAAAGGCGTATTGCGCGGTAAATTTGTTTGATTACTTTTTGTCATTCTTTTGAAAAGATATACAAATATCCCGCCGTTGTTTCCTATACAATAGGTTGTCAGAATGCCAAAAAAGCCCTAATTTTGCAAGGTGAAGAAGTTGGCATCCCTCCTTTTAGCGTTTATTTGTCTGCAGGCAACTGCGCAGTTGTCGCTTGGCGCTTTCAGCCTAAGCGATCAAGGCAGTTGGAATTCATTGTCAGACGAACGACTCGAGGAGTTGAGCTTAGACTTCCTACTGGTGAAGGATATGCCCGATAGCGCTTTGCTTGTCGACCGCTTACTCACGAGCAGGTTGGAGCAGCGTAACCCTATGACTTTTTTGCAGCGACGTATGCTCTCGTTAAGCCTGAACCGGATGGCTTATCTCTATAGTTTCTCCTTCTTTGATTATAAACACGCTATCGAATCCTTGCACGAGGCTGATACCATCTGCAATGATCCCGACGTGCGCCCGTTTATAGATCTCAATATTGGGCACATTTATAGTCTTTACACCCAATGTTATCCGACGCCAACCAACGTTCAGACGGTGAGACATTTCTACAAGAAGGCCTTTATCGAATCTGCGCAGATGGGGAACTATACCAATATGATTTCGGCCTTTGTAAATTTTTGGAACTTAGGTTTTGATGACGCTAATATCAAGGCTTTTTCGCACGAAACGGCACTTTTTCGCCAAATAAAAGTGCCGGCTCTCGAGCCATATTATGATTATGCGTCCGCCGTTTTGCGTGCGATTGATTTAGTCAAGGTCAAGAAGTATACAGCCGCCGCTGCAGAGCTACAAAGTAAGATGATGCGCAATCCAAGTTCAACGATGGATGTGCGCATTGCTTGTTCTACGGCTTGGAGCCTGGCTTGTATTTACAAATTGGCCCAAATGCCCGACTCCGTCTACAAATATGCCAGCGTACTGGAGTATTATGGGCGCAAAAAAGACTTGCAAGACCTCCGTTTTGATGCGGCCATTTTGCTGCATTATTATTATTTGAGTACCGGCAACAAGGAAAAAGCCGATGCTTGTTACCAAACTTTCTTGGAGTTTCGCAAATCCTTCTTTGACGGTTTGGATTTAGAGACTGATCGCGAGGAATTTCTTGTCCCAAAGGCCGATGATTTGCGCCTCGCAAGCTCTCCAAAGCAAGTAGAAGCGCGCTTTACCAATCAGCAAATCCTGTTGATGATACTCGGCGGATTAGCCTTGCTCGTGCTGGGTGGCTATCTCATGCGCCGCTATTTGTATCATAAAAACGCCCATCTGCGTCTTAAGTCCGAGCAGCCAGCTTTGCTAACGCCTAAACCGGAACCGGCGCCCATAAAAAGCTCGTTGGAAGAAAACGAGAAGGACCTTTTGCAAGCGAAGATTAAGAAAGTGCTTGCGGATGAGCAGGAAATCTGCCAAGAAGACTTTTCTATTGATCGCTTAGCTAAGCTTTGCGAAGCCACGCCAAAGGACGTTTCGCAGGTGATCAACGAAAGAATGGGCTGCTCGTTCGTACTTCTTTTAAGTGAATATCGCATTAAAGAGGCCTGCCGTCGGCTTGACGATGAGGAAAACTTTGGGCGACTTACGTTAGAGGCCATAGGCCGCAGTGTAGGTTTTAAAGCGCGCGAGAGCTTCTCCAGAGCCTTTAAACGTGTGACCGGAGTCTCTCCATCCGTCTATCAACGCCGCCTCACCGAAAAGCAGTCTTAAATTGCTTTTCTTCAAATATTTAAGCCCCGATTTTGGGTGTTCCACACTATTGCTTTGACTTTGTGAATTGTGACTTCGCTTGTTGAAGTCACACGCAGACCCCGCAGAAATTTGTTGCTATAGGTATTTCGTTACTACTTTTGCATCGGTAACAAGGAAGTGCCTTTGAGTGGCTTGTTCGTACCGGGTGTTCAGGACCTCTCCTTCGTTGGCCAAGAAAGTGGCAAGCCTTGTGGCGTGACTCCCACGCTGCTTCAAGATCTTCCCTGATAGCGTTATCCATATAGGTCCGCTGCGTGAGAAAGACAGGCACAAAAAGCCCTTTCTGCCGAATGCTTGCGCCAAGGCGCTTGAGATGATTCGGTCATTCCTTTTGGCTCATCAACATTATCCGTTGCCCGTGAGGGTCATGATAAATGTGAAGTTATAAAGACGAGGCGTCGTGTTTGTTATGTTTTAGATTGGACAGTTTTTCTATAGACATATTTGACCCAGACGGCATAACAGTACGCTTCACGGCGTTTAAGAGCACTTTTCCAACTCTCTCGTGTGTGTCGGTGTTCCCGACACACACACTTTTTATCCACCCCTCTCACTTTATCTTTGGTGTTTATTCGGATGCGTCCTATGGCTTAACGCTTCCGTTGCGCGTACAGTCGAGATAGATTGATGCAGACCCCGCACGCACTGGCTTCCTACTCATGAAATGCCAATTTTTGCCCATTTCATCGCAGATTACACCCTCTTTTGTTGTCTTTGTCGCTGAGTGATATGCAAGTGTGGCTCGTGCTTACTCTTCCCTCGTCAGCTACGCCGTAGTTGCCTTTCTTCAATGCGTCAATAGTAAGGCGTAGGAGTCGTAATTCGTGCAGAAGTATCGACAAATGACCGCCGCTGCGCTTCTGCCGTTTAGTCGTAATAGGGTTTTTCTTTGTCTAACCTCTCACGAGGGCCGGCTTCGTATGATTATTTCTATGGTTTGCTGCCGCCAAACTATCGTTTGCTCTTGCCAAACGCATGTTTGCTCCCAGCAAACTATGGTTTGCCTTGATCAAACGAAAGTGGCCCGCGATTTTACCTTTACAAGTCCGAATGAACGTGTGATTTTTGGCGGTTTCATCGCAGATTATCGTTTTCCCTTCTCGCTCTTTCTACGTTTTCCACATTGCTATCTTCGATAGCGTCGTACACAAATCAAAGTGGCTTTCTTCAAGAAGAATACTAAAAAATATAAATATGCTCAATCTGTCGTGATTATTTTGTCATTCTCTTGTCAGAGTAAAAACTTATATGTACGTTTGTGGTATTAATAAATCCTTTTCAATGAAAAACTTAAAATTAGAATCGGGCATTCTTGCCGCAGGCTTGGTGCTCCTCGGCCTCTTCCTATATTTCGGATTGGGCAACGTGATGAATAAAGACAGAATCGTGTCAGTGCGCGGTCTTGCAGAACGCGAAGTGCAGGCCGATCACGTTATTTGGCCGTTGGTCTACGAAACAACGTCGGACAATCTGCAAGAGGCGATGTCGGACATCAATCGTGGGAATAACAAGATTCGCCAATGGCTTATTAAGCATGGCCTAAAGCCGGCTGATATTTCGATGGGCGCGCCGCAGATCCGCGACCGGGCAACGCAATATGACGGCGATTATAAAGGATTGCGCTATAAAGCTTCGTGTACGACGACCGTATCGACTCGCGACGTAGCTCTCGTGCGCCAATTGATTCCTCAATTGGGGCAACTCGTGGAGATGGGCGTGGCTATTTCAGCCGAAGACTACGATTCGCAAGTGCAGTATGAATTTACGAGCCTTAACAAGATCAAGCCTCAAATGATTGAAGAAGCTACTAAGAACGCGCGCACAGCCGGCGAGAAGTTTGCCCGCGATTCCGATAGCAAACTTGGTAAAATCAAGGATGCTACGCAGGGTCTCTTTGATATTTCAGACCGCGACGACGCTACGCCTTATATCAAGAAGGTGCGCGTAGTGACCTCTATCGACTATTATCTAACTGAATAAGATCATCAATCCCATCGTATAGGCCATAGGCCGCGGGTGGTCACGTAGAAGAAGCACGCCGAACAGTCGGAAGGATCCGACTTTCGGCGTGTGATCGTTTCAAAAAAATAGCAAATAGGTGAAAATCAGAAATTTTTCAGTTGCTTCTCTTTGCTTATCGGCCGCTTTGTACTACCTTTGCAGCGCACAACGGAACAAAAAACGCTAACGGAGCTCCTTAACGGAACGAGGATGAGCTGCCGAAAGCAGAGGAGAAAGGATTCCCGCAATGAAGATACGCAGGAGTTCTTTCGGTTTTTTCTGTTACTTATTGAAAATTAAAACGGTCAGATATATTATGGCTTACATGACACAAGAGGGCTACGACAAAATGGTGGCCCGTCTCCATCATATGGAGGCAGTAGAGCGTCCGGCAGCTTCGGCAGCCATTGCTGAAGCGCGCGATAAGGGCGACTTGTCGGAAAACAGTGAGTATGATGCCGCTAAAGAGGCGCAGGGTATGCTCGAAATGAAGATTAGTCAACTCAAAGAGGCAATTGCCACGGCGAAAATCATTGATACCAGCAAACTCAATAACGAGACGGTGCAGATTCTTTCAACCGTAGCGATGAAAAATCTGAAGACGGGTATGGTGATGAAGTATACCATCGTGAGCGAGAGCGAGGCTAACATTCGCGAAGGCAAGATTTCGTCGCAGACGCCTATTGCTCAGGGCTTGCTTGGGCATAAGGTGGGCGACGTGGTTGAGGTGAAGATCCCGCAAGGACTGATTCAACTTGAAATTCAAAGCATTTCGCTTTAAAAAAGCTATTTTTGCTGCGGCGCGACAGATTGCTTGTGCGCCGCTTTTTTATTATCCCCTAAAAAATAAGCCTTATGACGCTCTTTTCAAAAATCATTAACGGCGAGATTCCGAGTTTCAAATGCGCCGAAAACGAGCATTTTTATGCTTTTCTTGATATTAGTCCGGTGCGCCGTGGACATACGCTGGTCGTTCCCAAGCGCGAAGTAGATTATTTCTTCGACCTGACAGATGAAGAATTGGCCGAGATGATCGTCTTTGCCAAGAAAGTGGCCCGCGCTATTAAGGATGTCTTCCCTTGCCGAAAGGTGGGTATGGCCGTATTGGGCTTGGAGGTGAACCACGCGCACGTGCATCTTATTCCGCTCGAGAACGAGGGCGATATGGACTTTCACAAGCCGAAACTGCAATTGACTAATGCAGAAATGAGCAGTATTGCGGATAAAATTCTTATTGCTTATACAGCCGAAGAATAGTAGGTAGCAGCGTTGCGACGCGCATCGCTCATCGTCTCCACGACTCCGCACGGCGTCACTTGCGCACACATTATATAATATAGGGCTGCCGGCATAGTGGCGCTGGTTTGCGGCAGAAGGGCGCCGGTGTAAAGGTCATATAATAGCGTTTTCCCCACCGCAACTCAATGGTTGCGGTGGGGAAAATGGCATTTGGCAGCACACAACTACATTTTGCGGCCTTGATAATAGGAGTTCCACGTGTCTTCAGCGTAGCCTCCGCCCCGATAATGGAAATTTGAAGTCGAAGCCCCCTCTACTTTGCGGCCACGATAATAAACATTCCACGAATCCATCGCGTAGAAACCGCCAACAAGGCTGAAGTTGGTCGACGAAGCACCTTTAATCTTCTTGCCTTCAAAGTAGACGTTCCAGTCGTCTTTTGCGTAACCCTTTCCCACATATTGAAAACTGCGCGCCGAAGCCCCTTCGAGTTTAGCGCCACGATAGAGCACGACGTTTTCCATCCGCACATAGCCACCCTGACTATATCCACCGCCATAAAATTGGTTGTATGTGGCCTCGTCAATATCTTCGTCTGATGCGCCCATCGTAGGGTCGAGTATGATGGTCGGCGCTTCCGTCACGAGGCGAAAGCTCGACGGGTCAACATACTCTAAAACCTTCCCGAAAAGAAAGACGTAGCGATCATCTTTCCCGTAGCCATACCCTAATTCGCGAAAGTAGCGCGGATTTGCTTCACGCAAAGGTTGCCCTCGATAAAAGACGCCGCCGCGCGTGATGGTATAGTCGCGATAATAGTTTTGCGCGTGCCCCTCAGTGCAGCACAATGTCGTGAATAGTAAGCTGCAAAAGCTCACAAGAATTGTTCGTTTATATCTCTTCATCGTGTTCAATTTGTATTTCTTTTGAAGCAAAAGTATGAATTCTTTCTTACTTGTTGACGGGCAACAAAGACAAATGTTAAACTAAAAATACCTAAAACCTCTTAGATGAAGCCACCCTCTCCCTTTATTGGACGTAGGACTCATTTTTGCATATACGCTTTTTGCTTGTCATAACGTAGCAGTTCAATGTTCACGATTCAGCGCTTTTACTCTGCGGTAGCCTCGCAGATTTCCCGAAAAAACGGCACGTCATAGAATTTTAAGCTCAAATCTTTGGTCATTCAGCCCGAAGACACTACCTTTGCACAACCATTATTGCGCGCCTTGCACTAAACTTTAAAGCGACAAGCTTTATCTTACAACAGCAAACGCCGCATCTCGGACTTGTAGCTCAGTTGGTTAGAGCAACAGACTCATAATCTGGAGGTCCCTGGTTCAAGCCCAGGCTGGTCCACAAATAAGGATTAGGCATCTACAAAGACTTTGTAGGTGCCTAATTCTTTTATAGGTGAATACGAAGAATCTCAAATTTTGATGTAAATAAACTTTGCGTTATTCTTCGCAAAGTGGCGACATTTCATGTATGTTCGTGAAATTATTCACTTCTGTCTGTACTGTTTCTTTGAACTGTTCTCCTTGATTTCAGCTCATCCATATACCCTGCGGTAATTATTCCCGAAGGTAATGCTATAATTGCGATACCAACCATTGAGGATATTATGCTAATCACCCTGCCTATATCGGAAATAGGATATATGTCACCATACCCAACTGTTGTGAGGGTACAGGCGGCCCAATAAAATGCGTCAAAGAAGCTGTCAAACAGATACTGTCCTGTTTCAGGATTGATTTCTTCCTCTGCGTTGAACATTATCAATGCTGTAATGAAGATATAAAACAATGCTAATGATAGCACGGTATATAGTATCTTATTTTGTCTTCGTATAACAGCGAGTATTATTTCCAATGGTTCAAAGTAACGTATTACCTTAATGACTCTAAGGACTTTTAACAGCCTGGATATACGCATCACCTTGAAGGTGGGGTTCAATAGATTGACCGTTGGTAGGATAGAAAGTAGGTCAACGATAGCCATCGGCGTAAATGGGTACACTACGAAAGCCACCACCTTGTTCTTCTTTGAGTGGAGGTCTGCCGTTATCCATCGTAGCAAATAGTCTGTCACGAAGCAATAACAGGAAATCAAATCGAAATACCGGAATATCCTATATTGCTCACGAAACATCAACGGCAGTACGCCTATGATAATTGCTACCAGCATCAGCCAGTCGTATGCTCGTGAAAGCATGTTTTCATTCCGTGGCTCGATGATTTCCGTTAATCTTTCCCTGAGAGTCATTTCACCTAAACCATCAGTCAGAGTCCGCTAATATCCATATCGTTATTGGGATTGTCATCGTTCAGTAGCGCAATCTCATTAAGCCAGTCTTCTTCTGCCTCAGAAGTTTCGCTATCCACTTCTGCAATCGTTTTGCACAGATTGTAAATCAGTCTTCTATAGAGATACTCGTTCTCTGGTGATTTCTTCTCAAAGATAGTCGGCAAATACAACGAATATTTTTCCCCTAAACCTTCCGAGCACTCACTGATATACGGAATAATGTCTATCAATGATAGTGTTGGAGAACTTACCGCCCCCAGCTGAGCGAAAGACTTAATCTCTCTGTTGCCCAAGATTTTATCCAACAGCAGCAACAGAGCTGTTCCTTCAGGAGTCGTAAAAGTTGTTGGGTGCGATAATCCTTCGTAACATCTCAGCACATCAATTAGCAGACAAATCTTCACGTTTTCAGTATGATTGTCGTTCAACTTATATGCCAATGCGTTCTTAATCGTTGCATTGGCAAGCTTGACATCATAGAATTTACACAGCAACTCCGTTGCATCATCTACTTTTCTATAATAGTCCTCCGTAATGCCATATTGCCGCAAGTCTGCTGAAAAATCATTCACATTCTCCTTCAGCTTTTCTTTCAACAGCGAATACTGTTCATAAAGTGATTGAAACTCTCCCATATTCCACTTTTTTTACCTAATTATCTTATTACCTCTCGTTGTTCGTTCTCCTGAGGAAGGGCCTTATCTATTCATGAACTTCAACATCCGGACATCTCGCTACCTGCATCAGCGTTCCCACACTTGACGGCGACGAGTTTGCACACCAACTCGAAATGGTGGCAGGGCCTTTTCCCTACTGTTCCGCCTGCCACTTATTGCTTTTCTTGTGCTTTACCGGCACCACTTTTATCCGATAAACTTCTCTTCTCATATGTTGAATTTCCTTTGTTTCTTATTTCAGCTATCTCCACTGGTCTAAATCCGGTTTCGATTTAATCTCCTCCATATCATCTGGCAGGGGTGGAAAGAAGTCCACTCCTGTGATACGCTCTACCTGATTGATAGAGTGGCAGTCTTTTTTGTGCCCGTAGTGTTCTTGGCAACAAAGCCCATTCCTTTTGGTGTTCCATTCAAGCACAGCAGCACCTTGAAGAATGCCTCTGGAACATGTCCTTCATTGTTTCTCATAAATAAGACAATCAGAACTGTTTGAATTCATTTCGTCCAGACTATACCATAAGGTTAGCTTATTTCCATCTATTTTATAGTAATGTTCGTATGTCCAATTAGATAATTTTATACCCAAACCCTTTACAAATACAAATAAATGGCAATTATTTTCTGTATAAAAAACTCTCTTTTTCCCTCCCTTTTGGAAATCATAACCGATAATGTTCCCATTAGACATAAAAATGAGTTGTTTGTTTTCTGAACTATTTATTTGCTTCCAAGTACCCAGCAAACGAGAATCTATTTCTTTCTTTGTTAGATCCGGCTCTTTTTCTTCGCACGAAGCTATTGAAAACATTAAAACAGCACAACAAAGTAGCCAAGATAATAGTCGTAAGTGTTTCATATCAAAGAATTTTGTATTTAACATAGGTTTCGTTTTATAGTCAACAGCTGCAAATGTACTTATTTCCTTACCATACTATTTTATGATTATCTTTTTTGTGTAAACCAATTTGCCTTGCTTTGTCAAAGTGCAGACGTATATACCCTTTGAAAAGTGAGGTGTTTTGATGCACTTTGTTGTAACCGGGGAAGAGAGAATCTTCAGCCCGCATACATTCAAGATATCAATATGGTCGCAGTTCGCTATGGAACTCAACTCTATCGAGCCGTTACGGTACGCCATGCGGATAGTCTGCTTGTATTCAATATCGTCAATACCGGTTTCTCTGGGATTGATGACGGGACGAATGGGGAGACCGATTGTTCTCATGCTAGAGCTTCTGCCAACACTGCCTGAGTCGTAATCAATTTCCTTGGCTTCTGAAATATGATCATCAGGATCTCCTTCTGCTCTATGAAGCGTTCCGGTCCAACAATATCCTTTCCAATTCTGGTTACGATATGTTGTCCCTTGATACGTATCGGCATATCCGGCAGCAGGGAGGAAGAGGGTGTTTTCATTTGCGCCATAATGGATGCGTCTGCCCCAAATGCCGTCCACTTCCTCCCATTTATTCCAGCAGAGTCTCACGAGTTCCCCTACCTCCTCAAAAGTAGGCAGGCGCCATCGTCCGCCCCATTTTACCCTTGCTGCATCGTATTCCGTCCCGCAGATGTTTTCTCCGATATTCGTGCATAACATATAATAGGCAACTCC
>ERZ772955.1943-NODE-1943-length-11940-cov-34.948002_pt1 | contig 11940 bp, 4 predicted proteins | sample MGYA00511133_ERZ772955 | MGnify/ENA primary metagenome ERZ772955 (study PRJEB29015, sample SAMEA2737914) | human oral metagenome | biome: human oral; feature: human-associated habitat; material: dental | place: China | collected 2149 ... | reverse complement strand
TATTAAGTACAAGATCGACTTTGTCTTGACGAATGTGGTCAGCACAGTTATCATCACCTTCGGAGATCTTGTTAACTATTTTGCAGTCAACACCATGTTCCTTGAAGTATTTACCTGTACCACCTGTCGCTTCAATGTGATACCCCAATTCGATGAAGCCCTTTGCCAATTGACTCGCTTCCTCTTTATCGCGATCTGCTACAGTCATGAGGATTGTACCATCCTCAGGAATACGCATGTTGGCACCATTAATAGCTTTAAATAATGCTTCAGAATACGTACGGCCAATACCCATAACTTCACCAGTAGACTTCATTTCAGGTCCAAGAGCAATTTCTACAAGGCCCATTTTAGAGAAGGAGAATACAGGTGCTTTTACAGCTACATATGGTTTATTAGGTACAAGACCAAGTGGTAAGCCTAAGTCTTTTAAGCTTTCACCAAGGGCAATGCGTGTTGCACATTCTACCATATTGATACCTGTAACCTTAGAAATGAACGGTACAGTACGGCTAGAACGGGGGTTAACTTCGATTACGTTAAGTTCACCATCAGCCACGATATATTGAATATTAAGTACACCTTTAACATTAAGGCCTACTGCAATACGACGTGTATAATCAACGATTTGATCAATCAATTCTTGACTCAAATGTTGAGCTGGATAAACGGCCATGGAGTCACCAGAGTGAACACCGGCGCGTTCGATTTGTTCCATAATACCAGGGATACATACATCGGTACCATCGGAAATAGCGTCAACCTCTACCTCCATACCAACCATATAACGGTCGATAAGAACAGGATGCTCCTTAGATGCTACTACGGCTTCCTTCATGTATACATCAAGCTCTTTATCGTTGTATACGATTTCCATCGCACGACCGCCCAATACATAAGAAGGGCGAACGATTAATGGGTATTTCAACTTTTTAGCTGCTTCTTGTGCTTCTTCATCAGAGGTTACCAGAGCACCTACTGGGCGAGGAATACCAAGTTTCGCCAACAATTCATCAAAGCGTTCACGGTCTTCCGCCATATCGATGCTATCTACGGATGTACCGAGGATTTTGACGCCACGTTCTGCCAATGGGCCTGCCAAATTGATAGCCGTTTGACCACCAAATTGAGCAATGACGCCCGCTGGCTGTTCTTTATTGATGATTTCCATAACATCGTCCACAGTCAATGGCTCAAAGTATAAAGAGTCAGAAATATCAAAGTCTGTAGACACTGTTTCTGGGTTGTTATTAATCATAATAGATTGGTAACCCGCTTTACGAAGGGCCCAAGAGGAATGTACGGAACAGTAATCGAACTCTACACCTTGACCGATACGAATCGGACCGGAACCAAGTACCACTACGGATTTTTCGCCTAGTGGTTTAACTTCGTCTTCTTGTGCATACGCACTGTAATAATAAGGTGTTTTAGATTCAAATTCAGCTGCGCAAGTATCTACGTATTTATATGTTGGAAGAATATTCCATTCTTTACGTTTTGCACGAACATCTTCTACAGTTGTATTAGCATAACGAGCGATAACAGAATCAGTGAAGGAATAACGTTTTGCTTTGCGCAATACATCCTCTCTTAAACCTTGCTCAGCCAATGCTTTTTCCACAGTAACAATGTTTTTGATTTTTTCAATAAAGAATGTATCAATTTTTGTAATATAGTGGATTTTTTCTACACTGATTCCCTTGCGAAGTGCTTCTGCTACAACATAGATACGTTCATCATCTACTAAATGTAAACGTTCGATCAATTGTTCCATAGACTCATGAGCGATTTTCTTAAGCTCAATATGGTCTAAACCAATTTCCAAGGAACGAATTGCTTTAAGTAAGGAGCCTTCCAAAGAACGGTCGATGGCCATAACTTCACCAGTAGCCTTCATTTGTGTGCCCAAGGTACGATCTGCTAAGTTGAATTTTTCAAAAGGCCAGCGTGGAAACTTAGTTACTACATAGTCAAGAGTCGGCTCAAAGCATGCTTTAGTTTCACCGGTTACAGCATTTGTAATTTGATCCAATGTCATGCCTACTGCAATTTTTGCTGCTACCTTCGCAATTGGGTACCCAGTTGCTTTAGATGCCAATGCAGAGGAACGAGATACGCGAGGGTTTACTTCGATAACAATATATTCGTTGCTATTTGGATTCAAAGCGTATTGTACGTTACAACCGCCTTCGATTTTTAAATAACGGATAATCTCTACAGATGCGGTACGCAGCATTTGGTATTGAATATCGTTCAAGGTTTGGCTTGGTGCCACAACGATAGAATCCCCAGTATGCACACCAACAGGGTCAATATTTTCCATATTACATACGATGATGCAGTTATCTGCACTATCGCGCATTACTTCGTATTCAATCTCTTTCCAGCCTGCAACGGAACGTTCTGCTAGAATTTGGTGAATTGGTGAAAGTTTCAAACCACGACGTGTGATTTCATACATTTCATCTTCATTATGGGCAATACCTCCACCAGTACCGCCTAATGTGTATGCAGGACGGATGATAATAGGATACCCAATACGATTAGCAAAGGCTACTGCTTCTTCAAGATCGTTAAAGATATCGGATTCAGGGACCGGTTGGTTGATTTCCTTCATCGCTTCTTTGAAGAGTTCACGGTCTTCGGCTTGTTTAATGGCTTCAAGAGTTGTACCAAGAAGTTTTACACCATATTCTTCTAATACGCCAGCTTCAGACAATTGTACCGCCATATTAAGACCTACTTGACCACCTAATGTAGCCAACAAGCCCCAAGGGCGTTCTTTTTTTATAACTTCTGTTACGAATTCAAGACTAATCGGTTCTACATATACGCGGTCTGCAATATCTGTATCAGTCATAATAGTAGCAGGGTTGGAGTTAACTAATACTACTTTATAACCCTCTTCTCGAAGGGAACGGCATGCTTGTGTACCAGCATAATCAAACTCTGCAGCTTGACCGATAATAATTGGACCAGAACCAATTACAAGTACTTTTTTTGCTTCTGAGGTCATATTATTTTCCCTTTCTCATTAAGTCTTCAAATTCGTCAAATAAATATAGGTTATCAGTAGGTCCTGGGGATGCTTCTGGATGGTATTGTACGGAGAAGATTGGCAATTCTTTATGACGCATACCTTCTACGGTACCATCATTTACACTACGATGTGTAATTTCTACGAAATCTGGCAAAGAAGTATCATCTACCGCATAACCATGGTTTTGAGATGTAATATATACCCGACCAGTACGTAAATCTTGTACAGGATGGTTAGAACCACGGTGACCAAATTTCAATTTGAATGTGGTGCCACCATAAGCTTGTGCCAATACTTGATGCCCCATACAGATGCCAAAGATTGGTTTCTTACCAAACATTTTCTTTACTTCTTCTACTGCATAGCCAAGATCTTGAGGGTCTCCAGGGCCATTAGATAAAAAAATACCATCTGGATTTGCTGCCAACACATCTTCAGCCTTAGCATCTGCAGGAAATACAGTAAGACGACAGCCTGCAGCTTCTAGAGAGCGAAGGATATTTTCCTTTACACCATAATCCATTACCGCTACGTGGAATTCAGCATTTTTATCGCCACGCATACCTTGCCATTTTGTAGTTACACGCATAACTTGATCTGTTGGCAAGTCTTGTTTAAACAATTTTTGAATATCCTCCATAGGGCAATCAGAGCGTACGAGTACGCCCTTCATTACACCATGGTTACGAAGAACACGTGTAATCGCACGTGTATCTACATCATAAAGGCAAGGGATGCCGTGCAAACGAAGATACTCACTAAATAACCCCTCATTTTGCCAGTTAGATGGGAAGTCACACAGTTCACCTACAATAAAACCTTTACAATATGGTTTAGGACCTTGAGTGATAGAATTTAAAGTACCATAATTACCAATTAAAGGATAGGTTAATGTAATAATTTGATCCGCATAGGATGGGTCAGTCAAGATTTCTTGATACCCGGTCATACCTGTGTTAAATACAACTTCCCCTACCGTTGGGGCGCCACCTAATAAGGAACCTTCAAACACGGAACCATCTTCAAGAACTAACTTGCCTTTCATTATAAGACTACGCCCTCCTTCATAACAATTTTGCCATCAACTACTGTGAGTTTAGCTTTACCTGTAACAGTCATACCATCAAATGGGCTAACTTTACCTTTTGTATAAAATTTATTTCTATCTACTGTCCACTTTTCAGTTGTAGAGAATACAGTAATATCCGCTGGCTTACCAACTTCAAGAACACCTGCATCAAGGTGCATCAACTCAGCTGGTCGAGTACTCATATAGTACACAACTTGATCAATGCTAAGTTTATCAGGACCATATGCATTTGTAATAACCGCTGCCAAAGATGTTTCGAGGCCGCTGAAACCATTTGGTGCACAGCAGAATTCATGGTCTTTTTCTTCGTATGCATGTGGTGCATGGTCTGTAATAATCGCATCGATTGTGCCATCTTTCAAGCCTTCTAATAATGCTTGGCGATGATCTTCTGAGCGAATTGGAGGAGCCATTTTAAATGCTGGATTATATTCGCGTAAGTATTCATCTGTGAAAGACAAATGTTGGCTTGTAACTTCACAGGTTACATTAAGACCTTTAGCCTTCGCACGGCGCACCATATCTACAGTATTTTTACTACTTACGTGAGCAATATGGATATGACCACCTGTCATTTCAGATAACAAGATATCACGAGCAACAGCCAAATCTTCAGCTACTGCAGGACGACCAATAACACCTAATTCATAAGAAACAATACCTTCATGCATATGACCATTTTTAGTCAATGTAATATCTTCTGCATGGTCGATAACCATCTTATTAAACATGGACGAGTATTCTAAAGCACGACGCATAAATGCAGCATTTTCTACATAGTGGCCATCATCGGAGAAAGCTACTACACCAGCTTCTGCCATATCCCCCATTTCAGCAAGTTCCTTACCTTCAAGACCTTTTGATACAGCACCAATAAATTCTACCTTAACAACACCAGTAAGTTCGGCTTGCTTTTGCAACCCTCTTACGAGCGCAGCATTATCTACTACAGGATTTGTATTAGCCATAGTTACAACACGTGTGAAACCACCTGCAGCAGCGGCTTGTGTACCGGAGTGGAAATCTTCTTTCGCTTCTTGACCTGGCTCACGCAAATGTGTGTGAATATCGATAAGGCCTGGTGCTACAATAAGACCTGTTGCATCATATATCTCAGCACCTTCAGCATTTAAGTTTTGACCGATGGCTGCAATTTTACCATCTTTTACGAGAATGTCTGCTACTTCGTTTTGTTTTTTCGCCGGATTTACTACCGTACCATTTTTAATAAGCAAGCTCACTACCGTCACCTCCGATAATAGTTAAGTACAATACAGCCATACGTATAGCTACGCCATTACGCACTTGTTCTTGAATTACTGATTGATCAGAATACGCAACATCTGGTGCGATTTCTAGGCCACGGTTCATTGGACCTGGATGCATGACCATTACATCGTCTTTAGCTAATTTCAATACATCGCTATTGATACCAAAGATACGTGCATATTCTCTGTTTGTAGGATATAGTGCAGAGTGAATGCGTTCTAATTGAATGCGAAGTACGTTTACCACATCTGCATCAGCAACGGCTTCACGAATATCGTGGTGTACGGTAACACCTAATTTTTCAAGTTCTGGATATACCATTGTACGAGGACCAGCTAAATGTACATCAGCCCCCATTTTTGTAAGTCCATAAATATTGGAGCGTGCCACGCGACTATGCATTATATCGCCAAGGATAACCACCTTTAATCCTTCAATAGATTCCTTTTTCTCTAAGATAGAATACATGTCTAGTAATGCTTGTGTTGGATGCTCATGAGCGCCATCACCTGCGTTAATGATAATCGGATCTACGGCTTTCGTAGCGTATAAAGGTGCACCTTCTGCGCTGTGCCGCATTACGATAGCATCTGTACCCATGTAGGACATAGTTAATAATGTATCGCGGAAACTTTCACCTTTACCCATGGAAGATCCACTAGGAGAAAGATTGATTACGTCAGCCCCTAAGTATTTGCCGGCTAACTCAAAGGAACTACGGGTACGAGTACTTGGTTCCATAAAAAGGTTGATAATGGATTTCCCCTTTAATAGTGGAACCTTCTTGTCATCAGAAAGAACGATTTTCTTCATTTTCTTTGCCACATCTAAAATCAATTTGATTTCTTCAGGTGACACATTTTGCAAACCCAATAAATCTTTGCCTTTTAGGCTAACTTGTCCCATGATTTCCTCCTAACTCACGTAACAAAAAAGACCTTTTGCCCAGGGCAAAAGGTCAAATAGTTTGCACAAAGAAGCCCCTATGGGCACTTCAACTATATTCCTTTCTCAGCCTCTCTGGACTAAATTAAAAGGTATTGTATTATGCAATGGTCTCTCGTACCATATATGCATTTCTTTATTTATTGTACTGAATCCACCTTTGAAAGTCAATGTAAAACACAAAATTCATATGGATTTTAAAAAGAGGACAAGCATATAAAATTGCTTGTCCTCTCTATATTTAAACAGCTATTAATCCACTTCTATATCTTAAACTTTAATCTAAAATTTTTTTAGAAATTAAGGGTCTTAACCTAATGGATATAATCTTGGTGGGTTTTCTTCATCATTTTGCTGTTCATTTTGTGGAGTATATGGCATTTGATCTTGTTGCGGCTCATTCGCTACAGGATCTATCTGCACATATTGCTGATTTGGCGACAATTGAGGTTGACGTTGCTCACGACGACGTGTATTTTGAGATGCAGTCGGTCTAGGTTTTGTCAACTCATCAATGGATACAGCATTTGGAATAGTTACATTTGATGTATCCCCATGAATATCATCAAGTTCACTGAAGGAAGGAGTCCTCTTAGATGCTTGAGCAGCCTTACGTTCGGCTTCAAGTTGTTGACGTGCAAGTTCTGCACGACGACGAGCACTCTCTTGTTGATCTCGGACACGTTGAATAGCTTCAGCACGCTCTTTTGCTTTACGCTCGATTTCAGCTTGAGCCAACGCTTGTTGACGAGCAGCTTCAGCTTTACGCTCTGCTTCTAGTTGCGCTTTATATCGTTCCTCAGCAATACGTCGTGCCTCTGCGGCTTGACGTTCTGCTTCAGCTCGTTCTGCAGCAAGTCGCTCTTGCTCTGCCTTACGAGCTTCCGCCACTATACGAGCCGCCTCTGCTTTACGAGCCTCTTCGGCACGTCTTGCTTCTTCTATGCGGCGAGCTTCTTCGGCTCTACGCGCTTCTTCAGCACGTTTAGCCTCTGCAACAATTCGAGCTTCTTCTGCACGGCGCGCAGCTTCAAGACGTTCCTGTTCAGCTCTACGTTGTGCCTCAAGTCTAGCTGCTTCTGCTTTCCGAGCTTCTTCTGCTCTACGTGCTTCTGCTGCTAAACGAGCTTGTTCAGCTTTACGCGCTGCTTCAATTCGAGCTGCTTCAGCTTTGCGTGCTTCCTCTGCTCGTTTTTCTTCTGCTGCTACGCGAGCGGCCTCAGCTTTACGTTCCGCTTCAATTCGAGCTTCTTCTGCTCTACGCGCTTCCTCCGCACGACGAGCCTCTTCTGCTTTTCTTGCTGCTTCCATTTGTTGTGCTTCCAATGCAGCCTTAGCCTCTGCCGCTCTACGAGCGTCTTCTTGGCGCTTCGCTTCAAGAGCGGCTTGCTCGGCAGCACGTTGTGCTTCTAAAGCAGCTTTCGCTTCTGCTGCTTTACGAGCTTCTTCGGCACGTCTTGCTTCCAATGCTTCCTGCTCAGCTTTACGTTGTGCTTCTAAACGAACTCTAGCCTCAGCAGCCAAGCGTTCCGCTTCGGCCTTTTTGGCTTCTAAAGCAGCTTTTTCTGCTGCTCGTTGCGCTTCAAAGCGAGCCTTAGCTTCGGCCGCTTTTCTTTCTTCCTCCGCTTTGCGTGCGGCCTCAATACGAGCAGCTTCAATTCTACGTTCTTCTTCAAGACGTTTTGCTTCCGCTGCTAGTCGAGCTTTTTCTGCTTTACGAGCCGCCTCTAGTCGATCCGCTTCCGCTTTTCTCGCTGCCTCGATACGTGCCATTTCAGCTTTACGAGCCGCTTCCGCCTTGCGAGCTTCCTCTGCTTTACGCTCTACTTCGGCTTTTTCAGCCATCTTGCGCTCAATTTCAGCATGCTTGGCTTCTGCAGCCTTTCGCAACATTTCAGCTTTTTCTGCAGCTAGTCGAGCCTCTTCGGCTTTTTTACGAGCTAAGGCTTCTTTCTCGTCTTTTGCTTTTTTAAGTTGCGCTTCTTTTTTTACATCTGCTGCAGCTTTATCGCTTAACTTTTTAGTTTCTTCATGAGCAATTGTTTCTGCCCGTTTAGCTGGACTTTCAACAGTAGATTTTTTAGTATCTACTGTCCCTTTATCTCCATCTTTACCACCTACAGGACCTACAGGTATTTGTGTCCCCCCTTGAGTTGGGTGCCCTAAGATATCTTTAACATCTTTCGGTACATTAACAGCAATGGTTTGATGTTTTTGTGGATTTGCAAGAGATTCAGGAATCAACAAGAAACGAATTGGCAAATTCGATGCACCAGCTGGCATAAAGTTTAACGTTAATAAATCGCCCGCATTATAGTTCCCTAAAAGACGGCTATCTAATATAGTACCTTCCCCTAATGCGGAAATACCATCTGCACCACCAATGTGATAAGTCCGTGTATCTGTCTGTCCCCTTCTAGCACCTTGTTGATGTAATGTTTTTATCGTAAAGGAACCAGAATAAGGTCCCCCAAGAGGGTTAAAATACAGTCTAAACGGTTCATTACCCTTAGTAGGAATTTTTAGCGTATACGATACACCATAGTTACCACGATCTCGAACAAATGCTTTATTTTGCATTTCGTCTACACCATTGATAAACGTATCTTCTCGGTCATTACCAATTTCTACAAAGGCACCACCTAAAGCGGTGTCGAATGGTGTAGCAACCTCCATATTACGTTTAGCACCAGTATAGGTACCGCGCAATTGTATTTCATCTATGGGAAGATTTTTCACCCAATGTGATGCATCTACAGGGTCCATCCCCATAGGCAACATCATAACACGCGCAAATATAGGCCCTTCTGTTTTAATATCTACAATACCCGTAAATAATGCATCTCGATTTACCGGTGTATTTTCTAAGTCACTAAAGATTAATTGACGCCCTTGTGGTGGGATGCTAAGAGAGTATAACGGTCTTGCATCTGGGCTTTCATTAAGAGGCTGCTCCAAATCCTTCCGAGACAAATCACGACCTGCTGCAAAATAGTCAGGTGTAGCTACAGATTTTAATTGTCTCATGACATGTACTGAAGTTGGATAAGCCGTTTGGTTTTCTAAGACGATAGCAATCTTGTGAGGTAGATCCATTTCATTTACATGATAGAAATAGATACGCCCATTGCCATTAATTGTACCTGCACTTAACGTACCTCCTACAGGTCCTACATATTCAGGACTATCCGATAGGAGCAATGTATCCGTTTGAGACACCAACGATGGTGGTAACGGAGAAAACTGAAAATATCCAATTGATTGTAAATCTATATCACGAGCTTCTACATGGCCTGTAAGGGCAGCCATGGCAGCCATAGCCGCAGCTACACAATATCTTGATTTATAGGAAAACATATATTATTACCTCTATATTTCTTCGAGCCCCAACGGGTCATACGTAAGTGCTAATGCTTCAATCTTCTTTAGTCGATGGCCAATTCCAGATTTAGATAGTTCCCCCTCCATCAACTCTTCAAGCTCTTTTAAACTCGCTTCAGGATTCTCCCACCGAAGTCTTGCAACGACGCGCAACTTTTCAGGTAATTCTTCAATACCGATTTCTCTATCAATAATACGGATTGCTTTTACCTGACGAACTGCTGCATCCACAACCTTCTGTAAATTTGCCGTCTCACAGTTGACTTGACGATTTATTTGATTCCGTACGGTTTTCATAATCCGCACGTTTTCAAATTCCATAAGCGCCGATTGAGCACCCATGATTTGCAAACAATTTGTTACTGCATCCCCTTCTTTAAGATATACTACATACTCTTCCTTCCGCTCTGTTAAGCCTGCATGAATGTGAAAAAGCCGTAATACATGGATAATTTCCCTCGCAAAAATCTCGTTTCCCGTCATAAACTCAAGATGGTAATCACTTTGTGGTTTATTAACAGAGCCTCCCCCTAAAAAAGCTCCCCTTAAAAAGGCACGTCGTGCTTCCATTGATTTGAGCCAACTGCGAGGAATTTGTTCGGTTACAGGCCATAAAGCAAGATCCTCTAAAGCCTGTCTCCCCTCTATAGAAGGTTCCACAGAGAGCGTATACATATTTTTTTTACGCAGGTTTAAACCTTGTCGTACTAATACATTTGTAGGTAATTCGTATTGCTTTTTCAAAATACCAAGCAACCGACGAGCTACTGCATTATTAGCCGTAGCCAAACGAATGCCAACGGCACCTTTCATCCCCAAAATGATAGATCCGCTCATACGCAATAAGCAAGACGCTTCAATTTTCATGGCCACATCCGCATCACTAGAGGCTTCATATTGGCATAATTCATTTTTTACATCTTCTGCAAATGACATGGACATCCCTTCTCATTAATGATCATCTCGTTGAAGATAATATTCTAAGATATGCGGTTCAGTGTTAGATTGCATAGCATGAATGATATCCATAATAACTTTACCTAACCGTTCAGGATCGTGAACAGCTGGTTTTTGAGGGTTAATTAAGGTAGCTCGTATAGTGCGGATTCCTTTGTCTTGTAACTTTTTAGTATCTAATACCAATGGTTCAGATCCTACAGCACTATATTGTTCAACCATTTGAATTGGCAACGGCCCATCATTGGCAAGAACAGTATCTATAATTCCTTCTCCGCCATGAGCAATTAAAGCCTCTACATGGTCATTTAATGTGTAGCCTGTGGTTTCACCCGGTTGTGTCATAACATTAGCAATATAGATTTTATTAGCCTTACTAGCACGTACATGAGAGGCCAACTTATCAGTTAGTAAATTTGGGATAATACTTGTATATAAACTACCAGGACCTAAAATAATTACATCCGCTTCATCAATGGCACGTAATGCAGCCCCCTCTGGCTTAGGCAATGCTGGATCACTATAGATATGACGAATTCGTTTACCCGAGTGTGGTATATTACTTTCACCTTCTACAATAGTGCCATCTGTCATCTCTGCACGCAATTTAATGAACTCTGTAGAGGAAGGAATTACACGACCACGGACACGCAACAATTTACTAGCCGCTTCAAGAGCTTCTTCAATATCTCCATCATAAACTTGAGCAAGCGCAGTGATAAAGAGATTACCAAAACTGTGCCCAGAAAGCTCATTTTCACCATCGAAACGATAACGGAATAAGTTCTCCATTACTCCTTCTTGTTCAGCTAGTGATACTAAACAGTTTCGCAAATCACCAGGAGCTATCATTTGAAAGTCTTCTCGCAAGCGACCAGAAGAACCTCCATCATCAGCGACAGTTACAATCGCAGATAGGTTTGATGTATATGATTTCAAACCACGCAATAAATTTGATAAGCCCGTACCACCACCGATTACTACAATTTTTGGGCCCTTATCGAGTCGGATATTTTGAAAAATAATATCCGATACCTTGCTGTCAGGATTAGGTAGTACCGCACGAATAATCGTTTTAATAACTTTACTCGTACCGATGAGCATTAATACAGCACCAATCGATAATAGTACAGCCCCTACAGCAATGAGTACATTATAATTGTAAAAGCCCGTCATATTATAGGAAAAGGCAAGTACAATATCTTCAAGAACCGCAAGCCATTGATAGTTAAAAATCAAAGAAATACCAATAATT
>ERZ772955.1942-NODE-1942-length-11959-cov-5.422547_pt1 | contig 11959 bp, 8 predicted proteins | sample MGYA00511133_ERZ772955 | MGnify/ENA primary metagenome ERZ772955 (study PRJEB29015, sample SAMEA2737914) | human oral metagenome | biome: human oral; feature: human-associated habitat; material: dental | place: China | collected 2149 ... | reverse complement strand
CTAAGACACCCGACATTCCCGAGGGTGCAACCCTCTTTGAGAGTATCGCCCAGCCGGAGACCCGTACTGTACTTTCTGCGTATGGGCCAGGTGGGTCGCTAAATCTATTATGGGATGCGTATGATGGCATATGGGCGAAGACATCATCAGCTCCCACTGGTTGGGTTAGAAATTCTTATTCAAACCTTTATGGTACAAGGACATCAGATGAAGTCGTTTTCGGGTTTAAGGACCGATTGACAGAAGATTCCTATCTCGTCCGTTATACGGGGCAGGACGGCGAAGAACTCTCTTATGATAAAGTGACTATCCCCTCTGAACAATTAAAAAGAATAGGTACACAGTATGACCCTTACCATTTCTCTATCCGTGGTGACTGTGGCGTAGCCGTGGCACGGAAAGATAAACTGACAGGCAGGTATAAATTCCAGCTTGAACACAAGGCGGCGTATATTGGGATTGGTCCTCATTCTTCCAACAATACGATGGTAAATTTCGAATATGACCCGAAATTTGAGGTTAAGAGTATTAAGGTAACTGCCGACCAGGCTATCTGCGGGACCTTCAAATTCAACGACGATGGCATAGACCTGACTTCACGTCCTGCGACTACGGAGCAGAACAAGTCCATAACAACTTCAGGATGTCTCATGCCCGATAAAGAAGATAGGATTGGTGAGCTGGAGAATGCGAGCGTAATAGTGCTGGCACCGGGTACGTATGGTACAGTCAAGGTAGAATATGTAGTTAATACAGTTGGTCACGATAACGATCCAGATGTTACCGTTAACAGAGAATATAAGAATGTTACCTTTACAGCTGGTAAGGTAAAGTGGATGCTACCTGACTTCAGAGCTGAACAGTACCAAGATAGAGAGCCGGGACATGATAGTCGTATCAAAGATTGTCCGAATATTAACGAACTTCGCTGGTATATAGAAAAGGGCGATCCACATTGGGGAAACTACTTCTTCAGACGTGGTGGTCTTCTTCCTGGTAATGGCAGGACCCGCTTTTGTCCTGGAATATGGATAAAGAAACTCAGTGTAATCGCCAAGGAGAATGGGAAGACTGTAGAGCAACTTAAGGCTGCAGCCCCAGATGGTAATAATTATATCAAGTCTTCTGGGGGGAAGAAAAAGATAACCGTCTCACCAGCCGATTTGCCGAACAATATGCAGGACTACTTCTTCCTTCCTGCCTTAGGCGACAAAGACACATACCGAACTTATAAGAAAGAAGGTTTCTTTTGGACGTCGAGCCCAGAATACCATAATCATTCCCGAGTATATGCTTTGCACTTCAAAGAAAAAGATAATCTGGTGGAGATAATTCTTGAAAGTTCTGCCATTCGCTTCTACACATGGAAAGGACAGTAGCTAAGGGTGTCCAATATACTTTTTCGCTTCAAATGGTCGAAAATCGACAGAAGATAAAACGTATATCTCTATTTTGATAGATAATTATAGATTATAACAACAAAGAAAGAGTCATATCTAATCCTTGATAGGGAGCAGATATGGCTCTTTTCTGTTTTTTTGATATCTTTGCTGCTTCAGGTATTTCAGTTGAATGGTGTCTTATCCACTTTTCAGCGATGCAAGACCTGCCATGATGAAAAAGAACGAATAGAAGCCGCACAGCATAAAAAAGCCTATTCCGATGCACGAGACGATTTTAAAGAACAGTTTGAAACTTCCATTTTCATATACAAAGCAGCCAACAGATACAAAGAATAGAACGATTCCGCCAAGGCAGACGAAACGCCACAAAAGCGGAGCACCTTTTATTAAAGACGCAGACAAATTATAGCCTGCCGAATGACTGACATATATGGCAGACGTAATGGCGTAAACCAACAAGAGCAACAGGGCTGCCAAATATAAATACTTCAGTCTATGGTGCCAATGAAAATAGGTCATTGCACCCAATACCACTGCCATAAGCAGTGGAACGTACACACTTAACGCTGTATGGTTACCAATCATCATAAATGTTGTTTTTTATTAACATAGTAATTGCCCTGCCAAGCCACGATATGGCACTGTCTATCCGTTGAAATGGTGGACAATGCTGTTCATAAATGGAGTGAGCTCGCGACTATACGACACACCGTGCCAGTCGCGGGCGGTGAGCGAATATGCCACGATGAGGCGGCGCTTGGCACGCGACATGGCTACATAGAACTTGCGGGCGTCTTCCTGATTTTGCCTTTCAGTGGTGTTACGCTTGTTCGGATAGCGTTCGGAAGCGGCATCGTAGACGATGACATTGTCGAATTCCAAGCCCTTTGCCTTGTGTATGGTGGTAACGTAGACCCGTTCTTCAATGCTTCTGCTGTTGCAAAAGTCGCTTTCTTTCATCGTATTGATTTCTATAATGTAACGGTTCAGTTGTTCGATAAGTACATTGGGCGTGTCCCTGTCTGTCAATAAATCGAATTCCAAGTAGCGCAGGAAGTAAGGCAGACGTTCTATCTTGGCTATCAGTCCTTGTGCCACCAGTTCGTTGTACACATTCTTTATCTCGGTTACAAGCGCCTTTTCGCCACCCATTTCTATTTCGCAGCAGTGCGAAAGCGTATTTCTGAAGAGCGGTGCGTATGCTGCACGGAAACGCTGAATGTAGGGAACAACTCGTTTATGGTGCATAAAGGCTGCCTGCAGAGGCTTTTGCTTTGCTGCCTCATCAGCACAGAGACGTACCAGCGATAGGGTTGCTGCCACGTCGTCGATAGCCTGATGCGAGTTGGTTCCTGCAAGATGGAAGTGTTCCAACAGTGCCTCTAACTTGTAAGATGACAGTCCAGGCGCAAGCAGACGTATGAGCTTGAGCGAGTCGAAGCACGTATTTGTATGACTTTTCCAACTATCTGCCGGTGTATAGTGACGCATGTTGTAGTCTAAGATGTTGCTGTCGTAGCTGGCATTGTGTGCCAACAGGGCAGCATCGCCCACATATTGCCAGAACCGTTGCAAGGCTTCGGCAGGCGAAAGCAGTTGGTTCCGGTGCATTTTTTCGTGGTAAATGGCATACATCGGGTTGTCTTTCTCGCCAAGTTTCGGCAAAATGGGCTTGTCGGTACGAATGTAAAGGTCGAGCGGTTCGCCCACTATTGTTCCGTTGTGCAGCCGAATTGCTGCTATCTCAATAATGTCGTCGCTGTACACATCAAGCCCCGTTGTCTCCGTATCGAACACGACGATGTCGCCATCAGTATAGTCTTGCAGGAAGTCGGCAGTGTAGTTGCTGTCCGAATACAGCAGGAAGTCGGTTGGAGAGAGCGAAAGTTGTCGGAGTTTGTGCACAAAACGGCGTGCAAGCGCTTTCGAATCGAACACCTTCAGCCCTTTCATCAGGAGCGACCACGCCAGAACGTTCTGCTCGTTGTGTAATACTGACAGGTGCGCAATAAGCGTTTTCATGGCAGAAGTGTCGAAAAGGTCGCGCCCCGAAATCTTCAAATGGTCTACGTTGTGGAGGTTCAGGGCAGTGCTCACCTTGTCGGCGTCGGCATTTGCGTTTACAATGATGGCTGTCGTGGTGGTTTTGTCTTGCTCGAGCAGGCGTTTTGCTGTCATCGCAACAGCATCGGTCTCGTCTTCAACCGTATCTGTTGCCAATACCACAAGGTCGTTTTGTCCGGCTTCAGCATCGTTGTCGGTAATAGGCAGCAGGTCTCTGTCTATGTGCAGTTCGTGTTCGGCATAGTCGTTGAACACGTTTAAGAGGTATTTTGGCGAGCGATGGTTCTGCAACAGATGGTGAATGTTGCCTTTACAGCGTGTTTTCAGCAAGCTCAGCATTTCTATTTTTGCCCCCATGAATGAGAAGATGGCTTGCTGTTCGTCGCCGAGATACATCACCGTAGGGTCGTTGTCGTCCACCAGCAGGTCTATGATGGCAAGCTGCATGGCGTTTAAATCTTGCACTTCGTCTACCTGAATCCATTTGTACTTACGGCATGTGGGGTCGGTGCTGTATATGTTATAGGCGTAGAGCAGCAAGTCCTCGAAGTCTAACATGCCGTGTTCCTCTTTGTAATCGGCAAAGAGTTTGGCAAAATTCATCTTTATTATGAGTGCCCGAATGGCTTCGGCGAGCTGTCGGTTAATGTATGGCGATTCAGTCTCGTCGATATATAGCATTGCGTTGTCGTATATTTCCAGCACCGTTTGTTCGTTGTAGGGCTTATCCTGAGTGCGGCAAATATGCTTCATGGCTTCTCTATCGGTAGCAGTAAGGCACTCGGGGTGGAGGTAATATTTCCACTCATGGTGGTGTTTCATCTGGAACATAAGGTGCGAAAACAATATTATTTGCTTGTATTCCTGCAGCCGTTTGTAGTTGTTCATCACAGCTTCTTCACTCTCTTGCCTGTATTCGGCAATGATGCTGATGGCTTCTTCATCGTCTATGATTGAAGTATTGGCAGGCACTTTGCCCTCTTCGAACAAGAATTTGGAACAGAAATGGTGCACGTTTCCTATTTGCAGACTGCTTGTATCGTCGTCTTTCATCACCGCACGAACGCGGTTTTGCATTTCGCGCGCAGCCCTGTTGGTAAACGTCAGGCACAGCATGTCGTCGTAGTCCATGCCTTGTTGTCGTGCATGCCGTATGCGTTCAGCCAGGATATGTGTCTTTCCACAGCCCGGCGATGCCAACACAAGGTGATAGCCGTGCTGTGCGTCTACCACCTTTTGCTGACTTTCGTCGAGCAATGTGTATGTTTCCTTTTTCTTCATAGCTTGTTTATGGGTTATGCAGACAAAGCAAGAGCCGCTCGCCTACCCTCTTCGCCTGAACTCCGAGCACACTATGGCAGTTGCAACTGCCACGTTAAGCGATTCTGCCCGTGTTGTTCCGATAGAGAAGTTGGGTATCAGCAGCTTCCTGTTTACATGCTTCCGAATGACAGCCGAGATGCCGTTGCCTTCGTTTCCCATCACTATAATGCCGTGATGGGTCAGTTTCTCTGTGTAGATGTCGTCTCCATCGAGCAGTGTTCCATAGACAGGATAGTCTGTTGGAAGTGATTTTACGAACCTTCCCAAGTCCAAGTAACATATCTGAACCCTTGCAATGCTGCCCATTGTGGCTTGCACTACCTTTGGATTCCAGCAGTCTGCCGTATCCATCGAACAGAAAATGCGCTTTATTCCGAACCAATCTGCCACCCGAATGATGGTTCCTAAATTGCCTGGATCCTGCACTCCGTCCAGCGCAAGTGCCAGTTCGTGTTCGCCAAGCATGGGCATACATTTTTCATCAACAGCCGCTTCGCGTTCGTCATGTGCCGTTTCTACATAATCGGGCAACCTAAACACACCGACTTTTCCTTGCGGATGTTGCAAGAACGACACCTTTTTTATGTCGTCTTCATCATCGAAAAGCTCCGCCAAACGAAACCCTGCAGCCAGCAAATCGCCCACAATCTTGGGTCCTTCGGCTACAAACATACCGTGTTTTACACGTCCTTTCTTTGTTTCGAGTGCTCTGATGAGCTTTATTTTGTTCTTCGATATCACTCCACAAAAATACAAAAAACTCTCTGTTTGCACGCTTTTACTGCCAACTTTTTAGTATCTTTGCGCAAAAAATCAGCAGTATTAATGTTTCGGATAAAGGTTTTCCCTACATATTTCTTTCTGTTTTTTGCTATTGCAGCAACATTTTTAGCATCGTGTTCCACCGATAAGTTTGTGCCAGATGGCAGTTATCTGCTCGACAAAGTGGAACTTCGCTCTGATGCAGCCGACTTCAATGCGTCGCAATTGGCACAATATGTACGGCAGAAAGAAAACTCCCGATGGTTCTCTTTCTTCAAAATACCTCTTGGCACTTACTCTTTAGCTGGGCGAGACACCACGAAATGGATTAACAGAACACTGCAACGCATTGGCGAAAAGCCCGTTTACTACGACACGTTGCAGGCTCGCCTGTCGTGCGAAGACCTCCGATTGGCAATGAACAACATGGGATACATGAACGCCCGCGTGGTTTTCAGCACCAAGGTAAGGGGGAAAAAGCTCAAGGCAATATACACGTTGGTGCCCGGCGAACCGTTTATGATAGACCATTTCGCCTACGACATTCAAGATTCGGTTATTGCCGACATTCTGAAACCAACGCTTTCGCAAGGCATCAACACCGACCGACCGCACCAATTCACCGTTGCAGCCTTGGACAATGAGCGAAAACGCATTACAAAGATACTGAACGACCAAGGCTATTACCGCTTCAACAAAGACTATATCTACTATACGGCAGACTCGATACGGGGTTCGCATGGTGTAGATGTTACGCTTCATCTTACAAAATACAGGGCTACGGACACGGCAACGCCTACTCTACACCCCCGTTACATGATTGGAAGCGTGAACATCATACCCGGCGACTCTACCGGATTGCACCTTCGGCGCAGCATCATTGCCGACAACACGCTCATAGAACCCGGCAAATACTTCTCGGCAACCGACCTTCAGACTACTTACAACAACTTTGCGAGGTTGGGAGCCATACGCTACACCGACATAGAATTCAGGGAAATGCCTCAGTTCGACTCCATTGCCATTGGCAAAATATTCGACTATCAGCCTGCTTCCCTGCGCTTTTTGGAAACCAACATTAAACTTTCGCCCACCAAACCCAACACGGTTGCATTCCAGCCCGAGGGAACCAACACTGCGGGCGACCTTGGAGCAGCTGCCGTTCTCACCTATCAGAACCGCAATCTGTTCCATGGCAGCGAGCTGTTCAGCATCGAACTGCGTGCCGCTTTCGAGGCTATCAAGGGCTTGGAGGGCTATTCCAACCACAACTACGAGGAATATGGCGTGCAGGCTCGACTGCAATTCCCACGCTTTCTCTCTCCCTTTTCCACGCGAGAGTTCCGTCGTCGCAGCAACGCAACGTCCGAACTGTCGGTTGGCTGGGACTTCCAGGATCGCCCGGAGTTCCACCGCCGTGTCTTTTCGGCAGCCTGGAAATACAACTGGAGCAATGTCCGACGCCATCTGAACTACGAACTCGAGATACCAGACCTTAGCTATGTGTACATGCCATGGATTAGCGAGCGCTTCAAGGCAGACTATCTCGACAATGTTTCTAACCGCAACGCCATACTGCGCTATAACTATGAAGACCTGTTCATCATGCGGTCGGGCTTCAGCGTAAGTTATAATCGCAACGGCGACATAGCCATCAAGGCCAAGATAGAGTCGGCAGGAAACTTGCTTTCGTTGGCTAACGCCGTATCAAAGTTTAAGCAAAATGAGCAGGGGCAGTCTAAAATCTTCAACATTGCCTACGCCCAGTATCTTAAATTCGACTTTGCTTTCACGCGCGTCCTGCGTTTCGACCCTCGCAACTCGCTTGCCTTGCATGCCGATTTCGGCATTGCCTATCCCTACGGAAACAGCAAGGTGCTGCCTTTCGAGAAGCGTTACATAGCCGGTGGACCTAACTCGGTGCGCGGCTGGAGCGTCAGAGAATTGGGGCCGGGTAGTTTTCGTGGTACCGATGGGCGCATAGACTTCATCAACCAGACGGGAGATTTAAGGCTGAACCTCAGTTCCGAATACAGAACACACTTGTTTTGGAAGTTCGATGGGGCAGCCTTTGTAGATGCAGGCAACATCTGGACACTGCGAGAATATGCCGAGCAGCCCGGCGGACAGTTCCATTTCGGCAAGTTTCTCAAGCAAATTGCAGTAGCCTACGGTTTAGGACTGCGCCTCAACTTCGACTACTTCGTGCTGCGTTTCGATGCCGGCATGAAAGCCATAGACCCTGCCTACTCGTCGGGAAAGGGGCACTACCCTATCGTTAATCCCAAGTTCAGTCGCGACTTTACGTTCCATTTCGCTGTCGGATTGCCGTTCTAAACAAGCTGACTTCACGGGTTGAATAACTTAATTACTTTTACAACAAATTAGAAAACAATGCTGAAATTTATATCGTTTGGAAGCGGAAGCAGTGGCAACGCATATCTTTTATATACCGAAACCGATGGAATCGTGATTGATTGCGGCATCGGCATACGGTCGATGAAGAGGTTTATGCAGAGCTACGGACTAAACGTATCGATGATTCACAACATTCTTGTTACGCACGACCATGCCGACCACATCAAGTCGGTGGGCAGCATAAGCGACCGTCTTGCCATTCCGGTCTACTCTACGCGGACAGTCCACGAGGGAATAGCAAGGAACTGGTGTGTAAAGAAGAAGGTTGCGCCCGAACAAGTACGATATGTTGAGAAAGGAAAGACACAGCAAATAGGCGACTTTACCGTTACTCCTTTTGCCGTCCCGCACGACAGTCTCGACTGCGTGGGGTACTGTGTGCAATGCCAAGGCGTTACTTTTACGCTCGTAACCGACTGCGGACACATTACAGAAGAGATTCGTGCGTTCGTGGCAAAAGCCAACTACTTGGTTATTGAAGCCAACCACGAATTGGAAAAACTTATGGCTGGACCCTATCCGCAGCATCTAAAAACTCGCATAACCAGCAACACAGGACATTTAAGCAACGCCGAATGCGCCCGAACCATAGTGGAGAACGCTACAGAAGAGCTGAAACACGTATGGCTCTGCCACCTTAGCGATGAGAACAATCACCCCGAATTGGCACGAATAGCAGTTGCGAACGAGATGGAAAGACACGGATTGGTACCGGGCGTAGACTTTATTGTAGAAGTGTTGCGACGCAAGATACCCAGCGAAATATACGAATTGAAATAACACATATTTATATTCGCCCAACTGAAGTCCCCGCAACACACTCCTCTGAGGGGAGGGCAGTTCCACGAAACAGGTAGGACAGACTTTCCGCCAGCCGTTACACCTTATTATATATGTGTTTGCCAACATTCAACAACACGCCAAAGGGCATACCAAAGGCGGCAAGGGCACAACTCACCCTCCCCCATAACCTGCAGGTACCAAATGGTTAAAACAAAATGGAACGTGATAAACCGTATCCATGCTGTGTGGAAAACACAACATCGCTTTGCATATTCGAGGACGCCATGGCACGATGGACAGAGCCTTATGGCATTGCAATTGCCACGCCATATCAACGAAATGACTTTGCCACTAAACAGCCCCGACTTTGCGAAAGTGGTTCTAACAAAAAACAATGTGTGTGTCTTTACATTGCAAAAGAGCCTGTTTTGCGTGGCAAAACAGGCTCTTTTGTTGTGTAAAACAATAGGTTTTGGAACGTATTGCAATGGAGCTTACAATGCGCTTTCGAACTCTTTGAGAAAGCGGACATCGTTTTCGGAGAACAAACGGAGGTCGCTCACCCTATATTTCAGGTTGGTTATGCGCTCCACACCCATGCCAAAGGCGTAACCCGTGTACACGTTCGAGTCGATGCCACAAGCCTCAAGGTCGTGAGGGTCTACCATTCCGCAACCCAAAATCTCTACCCAGCCGGTGTGTTTACAAAATCCGCAGCCTTCGCCACCGCATATATTACAACTTATATCCATCTCTGCACTGGGTTCCGTAAAGGGGAAGTAGCTCGGACGGAGACGTATTTTGGTGTCTGCTCCGAACATTTCGCGGGCGAAAGTAAGCAGAACTTGCTTCAAATCGGCAAAGCTGACGTTCTTGTCTACATACAGTCCTTCCACCTGATGGAAGAAGCAATGGGCACGCGCACTGATGGCTTCGTTGCGGAAAACACGTCCCGGGCAGAGCACACGGATAGGCGGCTGGTGGGTAGACATATAGTGCGCCTCGTCGTTAGAGGTGTGGCTGCGTAGCAAGACATTCTTCGTTACGTCCAAAGAGTGCGAACGCTCTATGAAGAAAGTGTCCTGCATGTCGCGAGCAGGGTGGTCGGCAGCGAAGTTGAGCATGGTAAACACGTGCTCGTCGTCGTCAATCTCCTGTCCCTGATAGAGTGTAAAGCCCATTCGTGCAAATATATCTATAATCTCTTTCTTTACCAACGTAAGCGGATGACGGGTACCCAAGCCAACAGGATAGGCTGTCCGGGTAAGGTCTATGTCGCTGCTCTGCGCCTCGTTTGTCTCCAACTGTTCGCGCAAATCGTTTATTTTGTCTTGTGCAAGCTGCTTCAGCTCGTTTATTTTCATGCCTACCGTCTTCTTCTGGTCGGCAGCTACGTTGCGAAATTCGCCCATCAAGGCATTTATTTCGCCCTTCTTGCTAAGATATTTCAATCGAAGTTGCTCTACGTCTTCAGCGTTTTTAGCCGATACGCTGCTCACTTCTTTTAGTAGTTTTTCTATCTTTTCGAGAATCATAACACTTGTAATTTTCGTGCAAAGGTACAATTTATAATCTGAAAAGAGAAGCACTGGGATAGAAAAATATTGGTTCTTACAAGCTTATTATAAAATAAAAGTAGTACATTTGCAGCGGTTTTAGAAGCCATAAAAAAGAATTTGAGAATATAATTAGAAAATATGAGAAAAGCAATTTTACTCGTTGTTGCCTTGTGCGCAGCCATGGTATGCGTCACAACAGGTTGTAACAAAAAGAAAGTAGAGCCGGCAGACTCTACAAAAACAGCTGTAACAGACACGACAGACACCACCAGCAACGTGGATTCGGCAACAGAAATTATTGCAGAAACACCAATGCCAAAAGCTGCCGACCAACTTTTCGACGACTTTTTCTTCAACTTCATTGCCAACAAAAGGCTGCAACGCAAGCGCATTGTGTTCCCATTGCCCGTTGAAACCAACGGAAAAGTTACGAAACAGATAGCGCGCAATCAGTGGAAAATGGACTACTTCTTCCGTCCGAAAGGCTATTACACGCTGATTTTCGACAACGCAGGTCAGGCAGAATATGCCAAATCGACCAAGCTCGACACGGTGATTGTGGAGAAAATAAACCTGACTCAAAGAAAGGTAGAACAATATTATTTCGACCATCAGAACGGTAAATGGAAGATGAACAAGATAAACAACATTGGATTTGCACAGAAATATAACGCATCGTTTCTTGAGTTTCTTAGCAAGTTCCTTGCAAACAACGGACGAGGAAACATAAAAGATCCTCTGCCATACGTGGGAATAGACCCAAGTGGAGAAACAACAAACAAGGTAAACACTACTATTCCTGCATCGGAGTGGAGCACGTATCTGCCAGAAGTGCCAAAGAACAATATCTATAACATTCTGTATGGACAAAAGTACGGAGAGAGTAAAAAGAAAATTCTTGTATTTAGAGGTCTTTCTAATGGTATTGAAACCCAATTAGAGTTTAAAAATAGAGGAAAAGGCTGGCGCTTAGAGAGAATTATTGCTTACTAAAAGGATATGGCAAACGCTCAACAATAAAAACAGAAACAAATTAGAGACAACGTATGATAGACCAGGAAAACTACAGCCTACTTAGGCACAACACGTTTGGAATAGACGCTAAATGCAAACGATTTATAGAGTACAGTTCGGTGGAAGAGGCACAACAAGTAGCGAGAACGATTACTGATGCCGACCGACCACTACTTATTTTAGGTGGAGGAAGTAATATATTGCTTACTGGCGACTACAATGGAACGGTGTTGCACTCAGGCATTCGCTTCCTTGAACAAACCGACGAATGCCACGTTCGCTGTGGTTCTGGTTTCATTTGGGACGACGTTGTAGACTATTGCGTGGCAAATAACTTGTACGGAGCTGAGAATCTATCTATCATTCCAGGAGAGGTGGGTGCCAGTGCCGTACAAAACATTGGCGCATACGGCGCAGAAGCCAAAGACTTAATAGAATGCGTAGAAGCAGTGGAGATAGAAACAGGACAAATTTGCCGCTTCACAAACACAGAATGCGCATATAGTTATCGGCAAAGCAAATTTAAACACGCATGGAAAAATCGCTTTCTTATCACTGCTGTTACTTACAAACTTTCTAAAACATACAATCCGAAGTTAGACTATGGCAACATTCGTGTAGCATTGGCTGCAA
>ERZ772955.1939-NODE-1939-length-11982-cov-10.495347_pt1 | contig 11982 bp, 10 predicted proteins | sample MGYA00511133_ERZ772955 | MGnify/ENA primary metagenome ERZ772955 (study PRJEB29015, sample SAMEA2737914) | human oral metagenome | biome: human oral; feature: human-associated habitat; material: dental | place: China | collected 2149 ... | reverse complement strand
ACATGAACGCCGTGTGAAGAAGATTCCTGTTCAAGAAGGTTAAAAAGAACAGAAACATATCTTTAAAATTTCAAGAGGAATATATAATTATAATAGTAATAAGCCTTCTTGTTAAGGTCGACTAGTAGCAAATTAAAGAAAGAAATACTAGTCTTTTAAAAAAGAAAAGATATAATAGGCTATAAAAAGGTGTTCAAAACAATTTTGAACACCTTTTCCATATATCAAATAATTACTTCTCGTCTTTTTCAACAGGGAGTGTTTCTTCTTCCGGTAAGTGGAAACGATAACTGCGATTAAACACTTCTCCCACCTTATTAATCTCTAAGAAGGTTGTTCCGCTACCTCCGAAAGAGCCTGAAAGATAAGCAATATTATCTTCCAAATCGATGTAACCCTTTTGACGTAACATTCTCAAAGCAGCTGTAAACATCTCTTGGCTAGACTTGTGTTGCTGTTGGTATATGGCAATAACGCCATAGCTAAGGTTCAACCAACGCTGTACCTTCTCCTTATAACAGATAGCCAATACAGGGTTAGGACCACGGAAAGCAGCAAGATTACGAGCTGTTAACCCCGTCTCACTATCGGTTACGATACCTTTCACGCCCAACTGTTCCGTTGCCTCAATAGCACTTCTTGACAAGAACTCACGCTGGTCATTAAGGTTTGTCATCGGTACGTTGATATGCCCACGCTTGTGAGCGTCAACCTCCGCAGCCTCTGCTATACGTGCCATTGTCTGTACCGCCTCAACAGGATATTTACCGCTTGCAGTCTCACCACTCAACATCAAAGCATCTGTGTGACTATAGATTGCATTTGCAATATCTGTTACCTCGGCACGAGTAGGACGAGGGTTATTAATCATGGTGTGAAGCATCTGAGTAGCCACTATCACTGGCTTCTTCTTCAAAATACACTTGTTGATGATACTACGCTGAATGCCTGGAATCAACTCAATAGGCACCTCAATCCCCAAGTCACCACGCGCAATCATGATACCATAAGAGGCATCAATGATCTCATCTATATTATCAACTCCCTCTTGATTCTCTATCTTCGAGATGATTTTAATATCCGAGTTATGCTCATCAAGTATCTTTTGAACCTCCAAGACATCAGCTGCAGAGCGAACAAAAGAGTGTGCAATAAAGTCTATATCTTCATCTATTGCTAACAGAATATTACGCTTATCTTTCTCTGTCAAAGCTGGTAGTTCGATATGCTCCCCAGGTACATTTACACTCTTATGTGAGCCTAAATCGCCTTCATTCTGAACCTGTGCAACTAACATTGGACCAGCACTCTCAACAATCAACATATCTAATGCTCCATCGTCAAAAAGCACATGATCTCCCACCTTTACGTCGCGAGTAAAGTCTGGATAAGATACGTTTATAATATCTTTTGTTGTATCAATATCTGGGCGACCAAAGATCTTTACCATATCCCCCGCCTTATAATGAATAGGATTATCTGTGCCCGTTGTTCTTACTTCCGGACCTTTTGTATCTATCAGGAGTGCAAGGTGTGGAGACACAGCACGCGTGTTGCGGATGATCTCACGAATACCATCAGGAGTGGCATGAGCCGTATTCATACGTACAACATTCATACCCGCAAAGAAAAGCTTCCTAAGGAAATCGACATCACAACGCCGGTCGCTAATTGAACATACTATCTTTGTTTGTTTCATAACTTGAGTATTATTATTTAATTCGACATCGCTGAAAATATAATATATAAGAGTGAAGATAAGGCAAGAATACCAACAAACACAATCGTAAACACGATGATTGTCATCGTCCCCACTCCACTTATAAACTTACCGTGTTTCGTTTGAGTAGTTGCCTTGTTATAGCCATTACCCATAGTAATAGGTGGCTGCTTGTCTAAAACTTGTTCTCTGGATATATTTTGAGAAGACTGCTCTTCGCTTGGAGTAGCAACCACCATGCTTTCACCGCAATAAGGACAATTACATCGCAAAGTCTTTCCTCCATCCGATGTTATCACAAAAGAACGATGACAATGCTTACAAACAATTTGAAACTGCATTCTTTGAGAACCTCCTTTCTTTCGTTTTATCTGATGTCATCAATAAGTACATGTCCATCTGATACTTTAACTTTTATCTTCCTGAATACCGTTACACCATGTTCTGATAGGCGTACTTTATACCAATTATCATCCAATGGTGTAACCTGTAAATTGCGCCTCATCTCATCAAAGTCGTCCCCACTACTAGGATCCCCAAAAGCTGCCCACCATTCATTCCAGACATCTTCATCCTCACCAAAAGGATCTACGCCGAATATCATTTGCCGACAATATGGGGTCAGGTAACGTACATAATAGCTTGGATCACCTGATGTAAAGACCGCCTTCCGATAAAATGAATCCAAAAAGCGGCACACCGACTTTTGTTCATCCGTCTTGCGCTGTGCTGCTGCTTCCTGCATCTGGTGTTTAGCGCGAACTTGCAAAACAGAGTCTGCATGAGCTTTACGTTGTGCTGCTAAAAGCTCTCTTTCACTCTCTTGATGCTGTTGCCATTGAATAAAAACAAATACGGACAAACCACCAAGAAGTAGAACTATGAGAATGCTCAATAGTATTTTCGTTGAAACACTAGCCCCTTCGTTCTTTTGCACATCATAGATAGTTGGCTGTACAGAGGGGGTAACGGGTTGAGCAACAGTGGGCAAATTAACAAGTAACGACTGCCCACAATAAGGACAAGTACAATGTATTCTATCACTTCCTTCACTGTTAATAGTGAATGGACGATGGCACTTATTACAAGTTACTTGATACTGCATCAGCTCATTTTTCTGCAAAATTAAATATTTTATTCCGTACTTGGAAATGTTTTAACCAATAATATAGCCAACAGATATGGGAGATAAACGAAGATTATATCCGATTAACTTAACAGGTTTGCCCAGTTTTCTCACCTGTTTGCGAATCGTTTCCCACCTGTCCCAGCATTATTTATCCCCCGTTCCACATTTCTTTCTGACGTGTTGCGCATCATTTACACACGCACATAAAGTTAGTTTCATCGTGATGAGACACAAGTTTCATCGTGAAGAGACATTGGTTTCATCATGATGAGACACTAGTTTCATCACGATGAGACAAGTAAAAGGTACGGATGAGAAAGACGCAAGAGGCGTGAGAAAGGAATGGGAAACGAGGGATAAAGAATGCGGGAACCTATTAGACAAAGAGCGCGAACAGGGTTAATTTAAATTGTAATAGGTGGAATTATATTAGGTATAAATACTTAAGGCACTTCAAAAGGTAAGAAACCTTCTACCCACATTGGGAGCTTCTCCTCAACAATTTCATCATTCGTTGGGGAAGAAACAGATAGACCCATTAAACGAATGGGACGAGTTTCATATTCCGTTTCTCTGAGTAATTGTTTTGCAAGTGGGAGTATTTCTTCTTTTGTTCGTAATATTTTCTCTTGTGTCAAACTACGTGTTATCTGAGTCGTTGCATCCCACTTTAACTTCAAAGTGAGCGTCCGACCCTCAAATTTACTCCTGCTCAATCGCTCAACTAGTTCTATTGTAATATGGTAAAGTTCAATGACAATTTTCGATTTAACATGTAAGTCCTCTAGAAATGTGCGCTCGCAACCGACCGATTTACGTTCCCGGCTAATGACTACAGGGCGTTCGTCAATTCCACGAGAGAAATCGTAATAAACTTTCCCCATCTTTCCAAAGACCTGAACAAGGTGGTTATAAGAGATTTTACGTAATTGTTCGCCCGTAAAGACTCCCATTTCGTGCATCTTAATAGCTGTTTTCGGACCTATACCCCACAACTTCTCGATAGGGAGACGAGCAATAAAATTCATTGCTCGTTCGGGATGAACAATATAGATGCCATTGGGTTTGCGCATGTCAGAAGCTATCTTTGCCAATAACTTGTTATAGCTAACTCCAGCAGAAGCCGTTAATGAAGTACGTTCAAATATTTTCTGCTTTATATCTTTTGCAATGTCTACAGCAAGTGCTATTCCTTTCTTATTCTCCGTCACATCAAGAAAGGCTTCATCCAAAGAGATGGGTTCCACAAGATCGGTGTACTCATGGAAGACTTCATGGATTTGCCTCGAAACCTCCTTATATCTTTCAAAATGACATGGTACAATGATCAAATCAGGACAGCGACGCTTAGCTTGTGCAATGGACATAGCCGAATGAACGCCATAGGGACGAGCCTCATAACTAGCTGTAGAGACTACTCCACGTGGTCCATCATAACCAACAGCTATGGGCTTGCCACGCAATTCGGGATTGTCTCTTTGTTCAACTGAAGCAAAGAAAGCATCCATGTCTATATGAATAATTTTACGCATTATTAACCCTAATTCATGCGCAAAGATACTGCTAAGTGTAGAAAGATGCACATTTCTAACCTATAAATAAATAAAAAAAGCTACCTTTGCAACGAAATAACAAAGACAACACTATAATAAATAAACCAAAGTTGAGTTATACTATACAAACGAGCCTAACACGAGACGAAATGGACATGTCAACTAATATTGATGCCATGGGGAAGCTACAACGCAGCCTCAAACGAGCATTTGATATTATATCATCGCTCATTGGTTTCATAATTTGTTCTCCATTATTCATTGTTGTTATTCTCTTACTAACATATCAAAACAATGGTTCGGTGTTCTTTCGACAAGTCAGAATAGGATATAAAGGGCAACCTTTCATTATCTATAAGTTCCGCACAATGAGTAGTGTTGTAGAAGAAGAAGGACCTCAACTTATTGCAAACAGCGATAGTGCAAATTCTACACGACTAGAGTTGTTCCTCCGAAATCATCACTTGGATGAGTTGCCACAACTATGGAATGTTCTTCGTGGAGACATGTCTTTCGTTGGTCCGAGACCGGAACGTCAGTTCTTCATCAATAAGATACAGGAACATACTGACCGCTATAACCTGATTTATCAGATGAAACCGGGATTGACATCAGAGGCTACGCTTTATAATGGATATACTGACACAATGGAGAAAATGCTGCGACGTATGGAAATGGATATCCATTATTTGGAACATCGGTCATTGTGGTTAGACTTTATCATTGTTATTAAAACGATTCTTAATATTATCACTGGCAAGAAATTCTAACAAAAGAAATGAAGAAATATATTCTATTCGTATTACTCTCAATATGCTCGCTAAGCGGCTTTGCGCAGTCGTCTATGACGGACACACAGGTTCTGGAGTTTGTCCAGAAGGAGCATAAGCGTGGAACATCACAGGCACAGATTGTAACCAAACTGATGCAGAGCGGTGTTGATATATCACAGATTAGACGTGTGAGAGCCACATACGAAAAGATGCAAAAGGGCAATGCTGCTTTCGGAGCTGCGCCAGAAAGCAATACTGGCGATCGTAGTCGTAGTAATAACGGACAGAAGCGTCCGGGGCAGAACAAACGTCAGATTGCAGAAAACACACTCGAAGATTATAATGATAACGAGCAAAAGATGAGCCGGTACTCTGATGGTCGAATATCAAACAATCAGACGTGGCAACATACGTATGATGAGAATGATGGCGACTATCTGAAGATGCAATCGGAGATGAATGATTGGATGCCTCAAGACACAGCAATAATGTATGAGAATCTTCTGAAGCAATTAAGTCGTAATCGAAAGAAGGTTTGGGGGCGCGATATCTTTAATAATAAGAGTCTATCATTCGAACCGAATATGAACATGGCATTACCTCGTAACTATCGAATTGGACCTGGCGATGCTGTATTCATTGATGTTTATGGAGCCTCTCAAAAGTCGTATCAAACAACAGTAGCCCCTGATGGTATCATCACGTTAGATGGTTTTGGACCTATTCAAGTAAGCGGACTGACTGTTGCACAGGCTAATAATCGTATTAAGCAGAAACTCGGGAAGAGATATAGTAGTTCTAGTATCCGTCTCTCTGTCGGTCAGACACATACCATAATGGTAAACGTTGTTGGTGAAGTAACGACCCCTGGAACTTATACACTCTCTGCCTTTGCCACCGTATTCAACGCTTTGTATATGGCTGGTGGTATTGGTGAACTCGGTACATTACGTAATATTAAGGTATACCGAAATGGGACACTCATCAGTACTGTGGATGTTTATGACTTCTTGCGTCGTGGTCATTTAAGTGGAAATGTACGTTTAGCTGATAACGATGTGATTGTTGTTGGTCCTTACGAAATGCTTGCTCAGGTTAGTGGAAAGGTGAAACGTCCAATGTTCTATGAAATGAAACGTGGCGAGAGTCTCGGAACTTTGATTAGTTATGCAGGTGGTTTCGCTGGCGATGCTTATACTCGTTCGGTTAGAGTACGCCGTAAAACAGGTCGGCAATATTCTATCTTTAACGTTAACGAGTTTGACATGCGTAGTTTTCGAGTGGCTGATGAAGACTCTGTCAGCGTTGATTCGGTTATACCTCGTTATGAGAATATGGTTGAGATAAAGGGAGCAGTGTTCCGTCCAGGTATGTATGAAGTGGGAGGACGTATCAATAGTATTCGAGAACTGGTTGAAGCTGCTGATGGACTAACCGAAGTTGCTTTCGCTCCTCATGCCGTATTACACAGGAAGAAAGCAGATCGCACCTTAGAGGTAATATCAGTTGATATTGATGGAATCCTTACTGGACGTGTTGCCGATATTCCTCTTCAAAATGAGGATGTGCTCTTCATCCCTACAAAAACAGAAGCACAAGAGCAGCGTACAATTACCATTCATGGCGAAGTACTCTATCCTGGTGTGTATACATACGCTGATAATGAGTCGTTAGAAGACTTTATCTTGCAAGCTGGAGGACTGAAACAAACAGCTTCAACTGTAAGGGTGGATGTATCGCGACGCATTAATAATCCACAAGCACTTGCACCAGATTCTATTATTGCACGCACTTATTCCTTTGCTCTCCGTGATGGTTTTGTTATAGATGGTGCTCCAGGATTCGTATTAGAGCCTTTTGACGAGGTCTATGTTCGTAAGAGTCCAGGAACCACAACACAACAGAATGTCTCTGTTGAAGGGGAAGTTGTCTTTGCAGGAAAGTACACCCTCACCTCACGTAAGATGCGTTTAAGTGATGTCTTTAAAGCTGCTGGTGGTGGAACAGACCTTGCATATATCAAGGGGGCACGTCTAGAACGACGTCCGACACCTAGCGAACGAAGCAGAATGGAGGCTGCTTATAAGACTCAAATGGATCAACAAAGTAAAAACATGATGCAATTAGCTATAAGGACAAAGGACGCTTCCGTGTTGAAAGCGGCACAAGAAAATACCAAGCAAGTTGAAGTTAAATTCCAAGTACCTGACACGTATCCTGTCGGAATAGAACTCGATAAAGCTATTGCACACCCAGGTAGTGATGCAGACATTGTGCTAAGAGAAGGTGACAGACTTATCGTTCCCCAATACAATGGTACTGTTAAGATCAATGGTGCAGTTATGTATCCAAATTCTGTCGGTTATGTTGAAGGTAAGAGTGTCGCATATTATATTGATCAAGCAGGTGGCTTTGCCAGTGATGCAAAGAAGAGTCAGACATACATTCTCTATATGAATGGCACCTTAGCAAAGGTGGGACACAACGCCAAAGTACGTCCTGGTTGCGAGATTATAGTCCCTACAAAGGTTCAAAGCAAAATGAGTTTGGCAGAGACCCTTAGTGTTGGTTCCAGTGCTGCTAGTATTGCAGCCGTTATTGCTACGATTGCGAATTTGGTGAAATAAAAATTAGAATCCTATTGAGCACCTCCATAAATATTAAGTATATATAGGTATAGCGTAAGGTTATGGAATACGAAGATACAGCCAAACAAATAGATTTACGATTGGTATTTAAAAAGATTAAAGAACATAAGAAACTATATCTTATAACTTTACCAATAGTAATCGTATTGTCATCATATATCATTCTCTGTGTACCAAGAACGTACACAAGTGAAACTGCGATGGCTCCAGAAGCAAGTGCAGGTATGGATGCAGATGCCCTTGGGGATATTGCGTCTTCATTTGGATTTGATCTACCAACGGGGAAAAATACTGATGCTATCTCTCCGTTGTTATACCCAGACCTCATGAAAGATAATGGCTTTGCAACAGCACTTTTCAAAGTGGACGTAACAACCATTGATAAAAAAGTCCATACAGATTATTATAATTATCTTAAATATAACACAAAAACAACATGGTGGGAGAAACTTCAAGTATGGATAACAAAAAAGATATCACATAAGGACTCTATAAACTTAGTTCCAGGAAAGTTTAATCCATACCAACTCTCAAAAGAAGACAATTCCATAGTAGAAGGTATGAGAAGTAATATAAAAATAAATACAGATAAAAGAACAGGAATCATAAGTATCTCTACCATTGCTCAAGATCCAATGGTTGCAAAAATGCTCGCTGATGCAACCAGAACTCAACTACAAAAATATATTATTGAATATAGAACAAAGAAGCTAAGAAATGATGTAGAACATTATCAGAGTCTCGTTAACCAGGCAAAACATGACTATGAGAAAGTACGTAAAGAATATGGTAAGATTAGTGATGCTGATATGGATGTTGTACTGGAAAGCGTCAAGTTAAAACAGAATGACTTAGAGAATGATATGCAGCTTAAATATAATGCATATACAACTCTTGTAGCACAACTTAAGGCTGCCGATGCAAAGCTACAAGAGCATACGCCAGTCTTCACAACCATTCAGGGAGCAGAAGTTCCCGTCAAGCCATCAGGACCTAAGAGAATGCTGTTCGTTTTTGGCTCAATCTTCATTGGATTCCTTGCTATTTCAATATACGCAATACGTGACATAATATTAGCTGAATAATGCTTCCCACCCTAAAAGATAAAAAATATATAGAAAAAAAAGGAAATGGAATAAAAACCATTGCATCAAACACATTTGTATTGTTTATACGAATGTTGTTTATGACATTAGTAAACCTTTATACTGTACGCTGTGTATTGGAGGGTTTAGGGCTTATTGATTATGGCATATTAAACGCAGTCGCAGGTATTGTAACAGCAAGTACATGTCTTAGTGGCGTATTAGCTCTTTCTACTCAGCGTTTCTATTCTTATGCAATGGGGAAAGAAAAAAATGAATGCTTAAAAGAGATCTTTTCGGCAAGCCTCAACTTAGTCATTATATTATCTATTTTACTTTTCATCATATGCATCACTTTAGGCTCATGGTTTGTTAACACGCAATTAAATATACCATTAATTAGGCAGCCTGCTGCACAATGGCTGTTAATTCTATCTCTTATATCATTTATCTTTAGTATCTTACAGATTCCATATATGGGAGCTGTCTTTGCTCACGAAGATATGAAAATTTACACTATTATATCAATTTTAGACTGCTTATTTAAACTAATAGTAGCAATTAATATCAAAAACACACAAATAGATAGTCTTATTTTCTATGGATTAGGCTTTACCATCATAGCTTTGTTTGATTTACTGGCATATATCATTGTCGCCAAAAGTAAATACAGAGAATGCCGTTATACAAGAATAAAATCAAAGAAAATGATGAAAGAGTTAATATCATTTTCCGGTTGGACCTTTTATGGTTCACTTGCAGGAGTGGGCATGACACAAGGTAGCACCATTCTACTTAATATCTTCTTTGGCCCAATTGTAAACGCAGCGTTCAATATTGGAAACCAAGTGTATAATGCCTTGAATTCACTTAGTAATAGCATGGTATTTGCATTTCGTCCTGCAATGATAAAAGCTTACTCTGGAGGACAACATAACTATTTGGACACACTTTTTTCCATTAATAACAGAATCTTAGTAAACCTGCTTATAAGTATTACAATTCCACTGCTTTTAGAAACGAAGACTATTCTCACTTTATGGTTAGGAGATATAACAGATAATATGGTTACTTTCACACAACTATATATCATTTTTGAGATTATATTAACAATGCATAACCCTATTACCATTATTGTTCAGGCTACAGGAAGAATAAAACTATATTCAATGATTGTAGAATCTATGACTATTTTATGTCTCCCTGTCTCATGGATGTTATTTAAAATGGGATTCTCAGCATCATATTTGTTCTATACAATGATCGTGATATGTTTCATAGCCCATATAGCCCGTTTGATAATTTTGAAAAAAATATATCAGGAATTTGATTTATCTAATTATCTTATAAAAATCATTCTTCCAGCTATCGTAACATTCTCTATTACTTATAGCTTTATTTTACATTTTCATCAACAAATCCACAATGTAATACTCAAGCTACTGGTTGTCTGTATTTCTTCATTTATATTAACAGTACTCATTGCATTCTTCATCAACACTTCACATGAAGAGCGAAAGATTATAAAACAATATATCATCAAAAAAAGAAAATGGGATTAATTCTTGCTGTAATATTCATTTCCACTCTTTTGGTATCTTTCATAGAGAAATATATGAAGCATGCACAACTCCCTCTTTTCATTCTTATGGGATTTGTACTGATTTTTGTTGCAGGTTTCCGTGAAATCGGCATAGATCCAGACTCTCCTAATTATGCGACTTTATACCAACATCCAGACAGTCCAAGTCTTATAAGCCATATGGAATATTCTTTTATCTTAATTGCCATATTACTGAATAAAATATCAGACTCACCACATGCCATTTTTTTTGTATATGCCATTATGGGAGTAACGTTGAAAATGCTGGCTTTTAAAAAATATTCTGACCAATATATTCTATCACTTGCTATCTATTTATGCTATTTTTATGAACTTCATGAACTAACTCAGATTAGAGCTGGAGTTGCTTCAGGTTTTTTTCTTATCTCTATCCTTTACACTGCAGAAAAGAAAAGAAAAAAAGCCGCACTCTTCATCTTTTTAGCTATTCTATTCCATATATCAGCAATAGCTCTTCTCCCAACGCTCTTCTTGGGGAACAAACCTTTGAACAAAAAGGAACTGCTAATTTTATATATGGCAATCCCCTTGGGTTATATCATTTATTTTACAGGAACTTCTATACTGTTCAATACAAATATCCCACTTATTGGAGACAAATTATCATTCTATCAAAAAACAACAGAAAAGGGTATTGGTATTGTTGAAATGGAATTACTTAATCCAGTATATCTTTTGAATATCCTCATATTTTACTTTCTCCTAATATTCCAGAATACAATTTCAGAAAAAAACAAGTATACACCCTTACTACTCAAAGTTTACGCAATAGGATTATTCCTTTACACATCATTGGGTTTTTTACCAGTTTTATCTTTGCGTCTTAGTGAACTTTACTACATAGTACATATTTATATGATAGGTTCTCTTTATTACACTATTAAGCCACGATGGGCAAGCTTGCTATTCATAGCTATAATTTGTATAATGCTATACGCCTTTGGCTTACCTCACATGGGATTATCAGAATTAGTAAAAATATAAAACATTAGATATAAAATGAAGCAAATTATTATTAATATCATCAAGTGTACAGGTACATTATGTTCCTATATTCATCCTGAAGAGATAAACAAATGTATTCATACTCTTAAAAATAATCCTTATACAGGTTATGTGCAAAATAGATTTGCATACTTGGGAAAATATATCATAATGTGGAGCCCATACGCTCTATTAGGTACACAAGACATATATATCAGTAATAACGTTGTTATAGAAAGCGGTGTACAGCTTGCTCCCATTGTACCAGCAATTATATAAACCAGAAATTCGTATCGGAAATAAGACACTTATTAGGCATAACACACATATGCTGTTGTTACGACTATTCCTCCATATCCAATAGCAGTAGAAAATCCCGCTAAAATAATCAAAATTTTTCTAATCAGAATCAAAATGAAAGCAAGAGTTATAGCATATTATTTACCACAATTCCATCCTATTCCTG
>ERZ772955.1937-NODE-1937-length-11984-cov-5.247464_pt1 | contig 11984 bp, 11 predicted proteins | sample MGYA00511133_ERZ772955 | MGnify/ENA primary metagenome ERZ772955 (study PRJEB29015, sample SAMEA2737914) | human oral metagenome | biome: human oral; feature: human-associated habitat; material: dental | place: China | collected 2149 ... | reverse complement strand
GAGATAACGGGCGGTTATAACGCCGGAAGGCAGTGCGATTACGGCGATGCCAAACAGGGAGGAGAGCATGCTTACGAAGCGGCCGATATCGGTAACGGGGCACATATCACCATAGCCAACGGTGGTGAGCGTTACGGTTGCCCAATACAGGGCATCGAAAAAGGAATGGAACGTATGCTGATGGGTGTATGGATTTACGTGCGGCTCGACATTGAACAGTATGAGTGCCGTTACAAAAATGTAAATCAGTGCCAATACCAGAACGGAGGACAGCACCTGACGCTCCTTGTAGAGTATGGACAGGAACAGGCGCATCTTGCTCGATATGCCAAATATCTTCAGCACCCTTGTCAGCCTCAGCAGACGCACGAAGCGGAACAGCTTGAAGGCTGGGTTGAGCAGCGTAACGGCAGGCAAGATGGACAGCAGGTCTATGATTGCCATAACAGAAAACTGATAGGTAAGGAACGCCGTCTTGCGATTGTTGTTCCTAATGTCAGCCGTACCCACCTCAGCAGGTAGTCGATGATGAACACGAGCGTAGAGCCGAGTTCCGTGTACCAAAACGCCCTGTGTGACTTCATGAACATAAGCGGCAGGAGGCTTACGAGAATGGCAAGTACCATAAACCAGTCGTAAGCCGTGCATATCCAGTCGGTATGCGATTGTCGGTCAATAATGTTTGCTATCTTCTGTCTATTCATATTGCTAAATGATTTCTTCCGAACCAACGAAATTGGACACGTTTGTCCAACTCGCTGGACACGTTAATCCAATTAATTGGACACGTTAGTCCAACTTATTTGACAAACGTGTCCAAAACCGTATGTTATGTATCTTTCCGTAAGAACCTGTTAAGGAGCTGTCAGAGTATGTCAAGTATGGAGGACGAGATACCTACTTGTATCTTGCCAACCGCATCAGTGCGGAGTATTGTTCTTCATAGCGGTCGAACTCGATGGCACTGCCGTCGTAGCCCATTTCGGTAAACGAGAGACGAACCATTTCCTGCTCTTCCTCCGTGATGGCGCGTCGCTGCTGCTTCACCTTGTAGTAGACTTCCGAGCCGAAGCACGCCATTACTTCGTGTCTGGCACGGCGCAAGTCAGCCGCCCTCACGTTGTCGTAGATGCTCGATATGCCCCACGCAAAGCGTTCCTTACGGTCGGGCTCGAAGAACGGGCAGGGTTGCTCGCCCTTTATCACGGCAGGATTCACCACCGTATAGGCTTCATTCTCATTCCCTGCCAGCATCTTGTAGGCAGTGTGGCGCAGGCATTTGCCAGATTTCTCGCAATGCGTGCCTGCGCAGTGCGCAAAGTCGGAGTCTAATTGGTTGTATTCTTCTTGGGTCATGGGGTTATTTAATGATGCGTAAGTTAGTTTCGTACTATCCTTATTTACCATCTCTTCTTTCAATACTTTTTTTGGTAGACTCTGGTAATTGGCTATACATATTATCTATGTCCTTGGGGTCTGTAATCATAATTTGTCCTATCATATTTACAAGTCTCATTAAAGACTTTGCTGTAGTAATATCATCAACATCGAATGCTATCTTACCAGGGTGTACTGCATTATTACCAACAACTCTGACCAAATCAAGAGCTTTCTGCACCTTTGGAGATAAGCCTTTCTTAACTAATGCTGCAATATTATCATTTATTTTATCTGCGGTCTCTCCCAACTCATAGCATAGCTTTTCTATGGCTAAACGTAATAAAGCACAAGCTGCACGCGGAGATAGATTATAGATTAGACCCGCTTCATTGTATAGCTGCTTAACAGATTCTGGTAAATCTGGATTCACCTCTTCGGCAACAATATTAGGATAAATGTATTCATTATCTATCCAAACTATCTTCTTACCACAACTATGACAACGTGCAATTTTTAACTCACTGCCGTACATTTCCTCGTCATAGCCATTATTATTGAAAATTAAAGGTTCTCCGAAATCGTCTGTTATTACATCCTGTTCAAAACGAAGAACTTTAAAAGCCATAAGAGAAAGAGTCTGGCAGTGTGGACAAGTAAAACTATCCAAGTTCTTGTCCGGAGCTATATATTTATTGTTCATAGTTCAATTATAAAAAGTTAAAAGAGGATACGCTTTTAGAAAGACATATCCTCTTTATCAAATATCTATACTCTTACTTCACTTCCTCAAAATCTGCGTCTTGAATAGTTTCGTCTTGCTTTGGCTGCTCTTGCTGTGCCTGCTGACCTGCATCTGCACCTGGCTGTGCACCTGCACCTTGATACATTTGTTGGCTGGCTGCCTGCATTACGGTGTTGAGGTTGTTGATGGCAGTGTCGATGGCTGCAACGTCGGCTGCCTTGTGAGCGTCGCGGAGCTGTTGGAGAGCAGACTCTACGTTTGCTTTTTGGTCGGCTGGTATCTTGTCGCCATTGTCCTTCAGGAAGTTTTCGGTGGTGAAGATGGTTGAGTCAGCTTGGTTCAGCTTGTCTACCTTCTCACGTTCCTTCTTGTCGTTCTCGGCGTTCTGTTCAGCCTCTGCCTTCATTCTGTCGATTTCTTCCTGGCTCAATCCGCTTGAAGCCTCGATGCGAATCTTCTGCTCTTTGCCGGTAGCCTTATCTTTTGCAGATACATTAAGAATACCGTTGGCATCGATGTCGAATGTTACTTCAATCTGTGGAACACCACGACGGGCGGGAGCTATGCCTGTGAGGTTGAACTGACCGATGCTCTTGTTCTGCGCTGCCATTGGGCGTTCGCCTTGCAGCACGTGGATAGTAACTTCGGTTTGGTTGTCGGCAGCCGTCGAGAATACTTCGCTCTTCTTGCAAGGAATGGTTGAGTTGGCATCGATGAGCTTTGTCATTACGCCACCCATTGTCTCGATACCGAGCGTCAGCGGAGTAACGTCGAGCAATACAATGTCGCCCACACCGCTTTCCTTGTTAAGGATTGCACCCTGAATAGCAGCACCGATGGCTACCACTTCGTCGGGGTTCACACCCTTTGAAGGCTCTTTGCCGAAGTAGTTCTTCACCAATGTCTGAACGGCTGGAATACGGCTTGAACCACCTACGAGGATTACTTCGTCGATGTCTGACGTAGAGAGCTTTGCGTCGCGGATTGCATTCTGGCAAGGTACGAGGCAAGATTGGATAAGGCTGTGTGCCAACTGCTCGAACTGCGCACGCGTCAATGTCTTAACCAAGTGCTTTGGCACGCCACCTTCTGCAGTGATGTATGGCAAGTTGATTTCGGTAGAAGTTGTGCTTGACAGTTCTATCTTTGCCTTTTCAGCAGCTTCCTTCAGACGTTGCATAGCCATTGGGTCTTTTGTCAAATCGATACCCTCATCAGCTTTGAAACCGTTTGCCAACCAGTCGATGATAACTTGGTCGAAGTCGTCGCCACCCAAGTGGGTATCACCGTTTGTAGACAACACTTCGAACACGCCGCCTCCAAACTCGAGGATAGAGATATCGAACGTACCACCACCAAGGTCGAATACGGCAATCTTCATATCCTTGTTTGCCTTGTCTACACCGTAAGCAAGTGCGGCAGCTGTCGGCTCGTTCACAATACGCTGAACGTTCAGACCTGCAATCTGACCAGCTTCCTTTGTAGCCTGACGCTGTGAGTCTGAGAAGTAAGCAGGAACAGTGATAACTGCATCTGTTACCTCTTGTCCAAGATAGTCTTCAGCGGTCTTCTTCATCTTCTGCAGTATCATTGCAGAGATTTCCTGCGGAGTGTATTTGCGGTCGTCAATCTGCACGCGTGGATAACCACCCTCGTCGACAACCTTAAAAGGAACTCTCTCGGCTTCCTTGGCACATTGTGCGTAGGTCTCGCCCATAAAGCGCTTGATAGAGTAAACGGTCTTCTGCGGGTTTGTGATTGCCTGACGCTTTGCAGGGTCTCCTACTTTACGTTCTCCGCCTTCAACAAACCCTACTACAGAAGGTGTGGTTCTCTTTCCTTCGCTGTTTGCAATAACAACAGGCTCGTTGCCTTCAAATACTGAAACACAAGAGTTTGTTGTTCCTAAGTCAATTCCAATAATCTTTCCCATAATATGTATATTTTATTTTTTTATTATTATCAATTCTTATTTTGTGCTTTCTGCTTTCGCAGTACGTACACGCCTCAACAAATACAAACGATATGCCAACAGAAACAGACTGACAGAATGACGGACAAGATGACAAATCATACATAATTGATACCTTTATATTATATGGATTGATAGTGTAACCTACCATACTTATTAATACAAAAAACTGTGTCAGCATTCATTATAAGAATGCTGACACAGTTACATTATATTTAAATACAAACAGCCTTATTTTACACTGAAGGTTGTTACTTTCATATCATTCTTCTCATTTCGTTTATCAGGATCTCCCAAAGAGATGCCATACTCGCCTGGTTTCAAATTCTCAATAACTATATAGTAAGAACTCTGACCATACTTCTTAGCTTTAAAAGTAATCTGCCCAAGAGAGTTTGTTTTAGTTGCAGACAGCGTACCAGCTTCAGACAACTGTGCTCTTCGTTCCTTACCTTTTACCTCGAATGGAAATATATTAATAAATGACTCTGGATCGGTTGAATTATTTGCAGCCTTAATAATAAGACGAACATCTTTACCAGCAGGCACAGATACAGAAGAAGTAGGACCACTCAAAGTAATACGTGTCTTTACTTTTCCAATACCAACAATATATAACGATGCACCAGCTTTTGTTTTAATAACACCAGACTCTCGTGGTAGTTTCTGGTACTCCGTGTCAGAAGTAAGCAAGTAAGTTTGATCAGCAAACTCTGGTTCAGGAACCGAAACTTTTTGCGCAAAAGATGTTATCAATCCTAACAACATAAACACAATTGTGAAAATATACTTTCTCATACAGTTATAATTTTTTGGTTACAAAACTATAAATTTAAATCGATAAAATATAGAATATACTTTAATTTTATTATAAATTAACATTATTATACCTAACCAAAAACATACTACTGTTTGGGCACATACTATAATGCCTAAATTGGAATTTCGCAGAATGAAGCTGTTCATAATATTCTGCTGGATAATTATCGTTCAGCTATTATGACATAACAACATAAAGGATCTGATTTAATATGATGTCTAAAACGTAACTGACAGATGTCTGAAACAAGCGTGACAGATATCTGAAACGCAACTGACAGATATCTGAAACAAAAGTAACTTATATCTGTGTTATTCTATTTGGTTTATGAATACCTATAGGCTCTGCTTACAATGTAGCTAACTACTATTAACAGCACTCCACCTTATTTATTTCTCTAACCATAGGAACATAGGAAATAGAAAGAGAGGATACACACATTCAGGCATATCCTCTCTCTATTATCTACTACTGTTCCAGAGCCAGAAAAAGCAGTCTGCAAACAGTTTGTTTTCTAATTTACATTACATATTGTCGCAGCTCTCATTTTCGTGAACTGCCACCTTAGCATCTTTGGTAGTTTTAACAGCCTTATAGCCAAACTTCTGAAACGAGTCTTGAAGTTTTTTCTCTGTTGTTTTGTCTGCGTCGTAGGTGACAAATACTTTCTGTGCTTCTATGTCGGTCTTTATTTCCTTGACACCCTTTTCAAAGCGGAGGTTGCCTTTTATCTTATTTTCGCAGTTGGCGCAGTGCATCTGCGGAGTAGTTGTAAAGATGACTGTCTTGATGTCTTTTGCTGATGCTGCAATGGCTACCATTGCCAACATCATAATAATTAAACTCTTTTTCATTGTACTTTTTGTTTTTAAGTGAGCCTTGCCAGACCACCGGAGTAGTCTGTTGGGGTTGATGTTGCTGTCTATAATTTATTTTGATAAACGGTTTCCGAGGTTCACACGAATACTAATGTAGCCCATTGCACCTTGTACGGGTCCGTAGACTAATGTGGGTTCGAACGTCTGTGCCCATGGCGTGTGATAGCCTATGATAGGATTCTTCTGCCTGTAGTTGGTAAGATTTTCTCCGCCTATCTGGATAGAGAAGTGGCGGAAGTTGCGAGTTATCTGCGCATTCAGCTGTCCGTACGCCTTATAGTTGGAAGCCCACGATGGTGTTCCGGCAGCTGTAGTGTAAGGCGTTGGCATGCGTCCGCCACCATTCAGGGCGAAGGTTGCATCGAATTGCCATAGACCGAGCGGAGTTTTATAGCTCGCAGTAAGCAGACCTTTGTATCTGCTCTGCAAAGGTTTAGAGAGCAACCGCCCGCCATAGGTAGTCTTTACGAGGTTGTAACGATAGGCAGCGGTGAGTTCGAAGCCACGGAACACGGGGTAAGATGCGTCTATCTGGAAGGTGTGCGAATAGCTCTTGCCGTTAAGATTGCCTATATGCAGCTCCAGCGGATTAGAGTCGTAGTCGATAACTGTCTGGTTGGTGAAGTGCGTATAATAGTACTCTGCGTTCAGCTTCAAAGTCTTGTTGAACAGTGGAATGTTGAGAGCCGTGCTCGTACCGTAGTTCCAAGCAGCCTCTTGCTTTAACGGTTGATCCACCATGAGGCATCTGCCGGAAGCCAGCAAGTAGTTGTTTTCTGCCAAAGCGTGCGGACTGCGATAGCCCTTCCCGGCAGAAAGCCGGAGCGTAAGAAAGTCGGTTGCCACCCATTTCACGTGGAAACGTGGCGTGGCAAACGTTCCATAGACATTACTGTGGTCTACACGGAAACCTGCCATCGCAATAAAATGGTTGTGAAGGTTGAACGTGTATTGGACGTATGCGCCGGGTATAGTCTCGCTTTCCACGTTATTCTTCAGCGGGTACAGGTTGCCATAGTTAGAAAGAGTGGCCGTGGGGGTGGTCAGTGAGAGGTTCTGGCGCAGATAGTCGTGGTTCAGGCTCAAGCCGGCAGACAAGTTGTGCGCTTCGGTGAAGTTGGTTTCGAACACCAGTGAGGCGTAAGCATTCTTTTCGTTCACGTCGTAATGCTTAATGCCATAGTCTGCCCTCTGCTTGTGCAGCGACACATTCCCCATCAGTGCAATGTTGGTGCCGTACTTCGGATTGAGGATAAAGGCGTGCTTCATGTATCCCTCGTAGCGGTTTGTGGCTATATTGATACGATAAGGAGTAGTGCCCGGAGCAGGAGGCTGCGCGTGTCTTGTTTGTCCGCTGGCTCTGTCTTCCTTCAAGAAGCTTAGTCCAGCGTGAAGGATATAGTTGTTCTTTTTCCAGAACCATCGGTTCTGAAGATTGTATTGACGCACTTGTGGGTCGTCCTGGAAACCATCGCCGTTGCCGTCGTGATGGCTCCAGTTGTTCTCGAAGTGGGCTAAAACCTCTGTGCTTAGGTTCTTGTTCCCACCGATGTGCAGGTTTGCATCGGCGTTAGCCTCGAATTTCGACATCGTGTTGCCATATACATTGATGGTAGCCCCTTGTTCGTCTTCTGGCTTCAGGTACTCTACGTTTATCTGTCCGGTCATGGCTTCGTAGCCATTCTTGACCGACGAGTTTCCCTTGCTCACTTGCAAGCTCTTCATCCATGAGCCGGGAACATAGCCTAAGCCATAGGGCAGAGCAGCACTGCGGAAGTTAGGCAGGTTCTCGGTAAGCATCTGAACATATCTTCCGCTCAAACCGAGCAACTTGACTTGGCGTGCTCCCGTTGTGGCGTCAGAGTAGTTTACGTCTACCGACGGATTGCTGACGAAGCTCTCGCCAAGGTTGCAGCACGCAGCCTTGAACAATTCGTCGCGCAGGATATCTTGTCCGTTAATGGCTCCACCCAGAGTACGCACGGTGGCACGCCGTGCAGTAACGGTTACGTTTTCGAGCTTTTGCTCTTTCATTGTGGCTGCTGTATCTGCAACCTCTTTCTGTGCCATGGCAGACACAGAGAACAGCAGAGATGCCCCTGCAAGTATAATATTCCGTTTCATATATTTTAATTTAGTGAATATAACGATTGTATCCGGCAAGCCTGCCGTCAGCAGGTTGCCAGACTAAAGCAACATTAATGACAATCACTAAATCAAATCAAGAGTACGGTAAGTCTTTGCAGATACTGCCGCGGTGGACTATGCCAACAATGGGGCATCAGCCGTATGGACGATGCTGCGAAAAGCAATGCAGGCAAAGCCAACAGCAACGTTACAAGCGACACAAGCAGCATCTGCTGCATAGGTTGCATGTCGAAATGTGGCTGTGTGGCTTGGCTTACTTCGGCAAGCTTCAGTAGATGCACCGTCATGCAATGGTTTTCCGATGTCTCGCCACAGTCTTTGTCGTCCATCGGCATTTTGCCTACGGTTACATTCCCCGTATGGGCACATTGTATCACTACAAAGCCCGTTGCTGTCCATGTAATCATGACAGACAGCAACAAAAACAGTAGCATGTGCATTACTTTTCTCATCGTGGGTGCAAAATTACAATATAAAAACTTATATCTAATAGAATTAAATATACTTTAACGCTTGTCTGTATGTATAGACTCGGCAAACAGCTGTGTTTACTGGTAATTCGCAACGAGTTTTGTCGTAACCCCGAAGCGGCATTTGTCGTAACCCCGAAGCGACGATTGCCGTAACCCCGAAGCGACGATTGTCGTAACCCCGAAGCGACGATTGCCGTAACCCCGAAGCGACAATTGGAGTAACTCCGTTGCTATTCTGGCAGTCTTTCAGAAGAGGTTTATTGATGAATTTACTTTATTATATTAGATGTTTTGGCAAAAAAAGCAGATATGTTTCCGCATAATCATATTTTTAGCGTAATTTTGTATTCTATAAAAGAATAGGTAAAACAACATTTAAGGCAAAAGATTATGAAGAAAATCAGAGCAGCAGTAGTAGGCTACGGAAACATCGGGCACTACGCACTTGAGGCACTCGAGGCCGCCAGAGACTTTGAAGTTGCAGGTATCGTACGACGTCAGGGCGATAAAGACAAACCACTGACGCTCACTCCATACGAGGTTGTAGACGACATTGCAAAACTAAAGAACGTTGATGTAGCCATTCTTGCCACACCTACACGCAGCTGTCCGGAATACGCAGAGCGCATTGTAGCAAAAGGCATTAACACAGTAGACTCTTTCGACATTCATACAAGCATATTGGACTACCGCACGAAGCAAATGGAGAACTGCAAGAAGGCTGGCAAGGTGAGCGTCATTGCCGCTGGCTGGGACCCGGGCTCCGACTCCGTGGTGCGTGTACTGATGGAGAGCCTGGCACCCAAAGGCATCTCGTACACTAACTTCGGTCCCGGCATGTCGATGGGGCACTCTGTTTGCGTACGCAGCAAAGAAGGTGTGAAGAATGCACTTTCTGTAACCATTCCGTTGGGCGAAGGTATTCACCGCCGTATGGTATATGTAGAATTGGAAGACGGCGCAAGGCTCGAAGATGTAACGAAAGCCATCAAGGCCGACCCTTACTTTGCTCACGACGAAACTCACGTGTTCGCCGTAGCAAGCGTGGACGACTTGCGCGACATGGGGCACGGTGTACATCTTATCCGTAAAGGTGTGAGTGGAAAGACGCAGAACCAACGTATTGAATTCGATATGAGCATCAATAACCCTGCACTGACAGGACAGATACTCGTGAACTGCGCACGTGCAACCATGCGACTGACACCGGGTTGCTACACCATGCCGGAGATACCAGTAATAGACTATCTGCCTGCATCGCGCGAAGAGGTTATCAACACATTGGTATAACAACCACTTTTGTTACGCTGTTGCCTATCTTGCTCCTCAAGCAAATGAGAGCAACTGTAGGCAATAGCTGACCGATTGCGTTTACAAGACAATATCCGCACAAAAACTAATTGTAGAAACAGTAGAAATGGAAAAGGCATTGAAGAACTTTATTACGCAATTCCAACATAAAATTCCGCAACACATAAGCCTGTCAGTAGACTACGACAAGATTTCGAAGAAACTAAAACAGTACCACATTAACTTAGAGTCGAAGTCGTTACATAAGCTTTGGGGATATATACAGACGAAAGAAAAGCCATCTAAAAAGACATTAGACCGACTGGCATTATTTGCCGGCTTCCAGACATGGAACGATTTGCTTACAGCTATTCATGGCAACTGCGATGGACAATTGAACTACGAGAATAAAAATGAGAAGAAGCAGGCAGGACATAAAAGCGAGCGTACAGAGGTTTAATCTGATACGCTCGCTTAAGGCAGACTACTCTAAGAAGCAGTCTTTTTAGAAAGTTCTCATACTATTTCAGAACCATCTTCTTGACAAAAGTCTTGTTGCCATCTACACATTTAATAATATATACTCCACTTGGAATGGCTTGGTTGGGAACTTCTACACCATAAATGTTGTAGATATATACCTTTCCAGCGAAACCATTCACGTTGAGTGTGCCGTTGGCAAACGTAAACTCGGGTACAAGCAACGTTCTGTTATCGGAAATAGATGTAGACGGGTCTGGCATAACCTTGGTTTCTGCAGCATTCTCTATCTCACCCTTGCTGTTGAGCAACAGTGCTACGAGATACAGATTGCCGGCATTCTGCACCGTGTTAGGAACGGTAAGCTGAGCTGCATATTCTACAGTTTCGTCTGCCTTTACACTGGTAGGGATACTGCCGTCTACACCGTAGAAGCTGTAGTTCATGCGTGCCACGTGGTCCATATCAATAGAAACCGATCCAGGAAGATTTTCGAAGCCACCCATTTCTCCATATTTACCGTTAGCAAAGTAGTTGGATTGCTTGTAACCTTTAATGCCATTTTCTATCAGAACGAAAGAAACTTTATAGTTTACATTTTGTTCCTCAGCAAAGAATGTGGTGAGAGCCTTTGCATTGATAGTCTTCTTGGTGTCATCAGTAAAGTTTGCCTCTATTTCTACGCCTATATGCGGTGGAGTAGCCACATACTTGTTGTGCATAACTTCCAAAGTTCTTGCTTCTGGAGAAGTTTGGTTTTTCAAGTTGCGGTTGATATAACAATTTGGATATCCGGTGAAAGTCAGCTTGTCATAAGAGTTTGTTGTCAAGGCATCGTTCTTATGTACGGCAATTCCAATAAAGGTTTCGGGATATTTTTCTGCCATGTAGCGGAAAGCTACGATACCTCTTGGACAGAAGCCGCACCACGTTCCCGTTCCCTCTTCCACAACGAAACGCTGTTTAGGAACAGAACTCTTTACCTTCACATTCGTATAAGCGATGTTGTTTCCAGCGTATGCATCAGCTTCATCATCGACATTGACAAGGTTGAATTTTACTGTATGAGCGCCCTCTTTGTCGAAGCCGGGATAGTCTATCGTGAATGTCTTCTCCACATTAGAACCCATAACAGTTTTAAATTCCATTACTTTCTCTTCCGCATTGTCTATAGTGTAGCTCACCTTAAGCTTTCGGGCAATACGCGGACTTAGATTTATTACGCCGAATTCGAACTTGCAAGGCGTGCCTTTCTTTACAACAACGTTTTTGTTCGCATAGAGCCACAAGTCCTTAGGCATATCTTCGCCTGAGATTTGCGCCTGAATGGTTAGGGCAAGTGCCTCATAGTTTTTGTCGGTAGCATAGTTCTTCCAACCATCTCCTAAGTCAGCCCAGCAGCCATTTTGCGAATACATTTCTGAACGACCCATCGACTTGTTATCGCCATCGTAGCTGTAACCAATGTAGAAAGCGTCGCCATCTATGGTGTAAGTAGAACTTAGCTTGACGTTGTTCCAGCCATTGTAGAGATCGCCTGCTGTTTTTGTAACAGCACTCTCCCCATTGAGATTTTTCGTAATGAAGACTTTTACGTTCCTTGCCATTGCAGCCAAACCTATTCTAACCATAGAAATGGTTTTCCCCTTGTACATCTGGGCTACTTCGGAAGGAATATAAATTGCACCTTTGGCAGCCTTTTTACCACCAAATTCACCTGTTACTTTGTTATTGCAATAGCCCCAGTAGCAATTGCTTGGGGTTGCTTGTGCCTCGATAGATATGAAACTAAGAAGCAACA
>ERZ772955.1936-NODE-1936-length-11990-cov-8.458483_pt1 | contig 11990 bp, 9 predicted proteins | sample MGYA00511133_ERZ772955 | MGnify/ENA primary metagenome ERZ772955 (study PRJEB29015, sample SAMEA2737914) | human oral metagenome | biome: human oral; feature: human-associated habitat; material: dental | place: China | collected 2149 ... | reverse complement strand
CAGGCGCCTGTTTAGCTTCGCGCAGACTGGAGTAACCCAAACAGGCGCCTGTTTAGCTTCGCGCAGGCTGGAGTAACCCAAACAGGCGCCTGTTTGCCTTCGCGCAGGCTGGAGTAACCCAAACAGGTGCCTGTTTGCCTTCGCGCAGACTGGAGTAACCCAAACAGGCGCCTGTTTAGCTTCGCGCAGACTGGAGTAACCCAAACAGGCGCCTGTTTACCCTCGCGCAAATTGCGTAGCGCCAAACAGGCGCCTGTTTACCCTTACACGACTCAACACCTCAACAATTGAACGACTCAACCCGCTTGAGCCCCATCCGTGCGGCGCGGTCGTACATAAACTGGAGGGCGGCGTCGCGTTCGTTGGGGATCACGCCGTCGAGGATGGCGTTCTTGATCGCCTCCTTAAGCACGCCTACGGGGCGCGACGGCGCGAGTCCGAACGCCGCCATGATCTCCTCGCCCGTGACGGGCGGCTGGAAGTTGCGCACGCGGTCCTTCTCCTCGATCACGGCCATCTTCTCGCGCACCAGGCGGAAGTTGTTCAGGAAGCGGCGCACCTTCTCCGGGTTCTTGCTCGTGATGTCCGCTTCGCAGAGCTTCATCAGGTTGTCCACATCGTCGCCCGCCTCGAAGAGCAGGCGCCGCACGGCCGAATCCGTCACCTCGTCGTCCGCCAGGCTGATCGGCCGCATGTGGAGCAGCACCATCTTTTGCACAAACTTCATCTTCTCGTTCATCGGCAACTTCATCCGTCGGAAGATGCGCGGCACCATGCGCTCGCCCACCAGCTCGTGGTTGTGAAACGTCCACCCGAGCTTGTAATCGAACCGCTTCGTGGCCGGCTTACCGATGTCGTGCAGCAGCGCGGCCCAGCGCAGCCAGAGGTCGTCCGAGGTGCGGCTCAGCCGGTCGACGACCGTCAGCGTGTGTGCGAAGTTGTCCTTATGGCCGATCCCTTCGCGCGTCTCCGCCCCTTTCAGTGCACATAGCTCGGGGAAGATCAGCTCCAGCAGGCCACACTTGTCGAGCAGGTCGAAGCCGATCGAGGGCTTGGGCGAGAGCATGATCTTGTTCAGCTCGTCGGCGATGCGCTCCTTGGATATGATGGCGATGCGTTCGCGGTTGCGGGCGATGGCGTCGAAGGTCTCCGGGTCGAGGTCGAAGCCCAGTTGCGAGGCGAATCGCACGGCGCGCATCATGCGCAGCGGGTCGTCGCTGAAGGTCACGTCCGGGTCGCGCGGAGTGACGATGCGCAACGCCTCCAGGTCGTCCAGCCCACCGAAGGGGTCGACCAATTCGCCGTATCGCCCATCGTTCAGGCAGAGCGCAAGGGCATTGATCGTGAAGTCGCGTCGGTTCTGATCGTCCTCTAAGGTGCCGTCCTCGACGATCGGTTTGCGGCTGTCGCGGCGGTACGACTCGCGGCGTGCCCCGACGAATTCGATCTCGCTGTCGCCCAGTTTCACCTGTGCCGTGCCGAAGTTCTTGAACACACTGAGGTGCGCCCGTCGTCCCAGCCTCCGCGCCACGGCCCGTGCCAGCTCGATGCCACTGCCGACGGTCACCACGTCGATATCCTTCGACGGTCGCCTAAGGATCAGATCGCGCACATAGCCACCGATCACATACGTCTCCAGCCCCAGCCTGTCGGCTTCCTCCCCGATCATCGGGAAGGGTTGCCCGGCCAGCGCCTCCGCAATATCTTCTTCGTAATACATCATCTAATTTTCTCTTTGAAATAAGCCAAAGCCTCACGCAGCATTTCCCGCTCCAAGCCTTGCATGTAAGCCGACATGAATGCCCAGTCCGGGGTGCCGTCGGGAGTGACAGGGAGATAAATCCTGCCCCGCTTCAACCTCGTCAAGGTCGCTCCATAGCTTCCCCAGCTGAACTTTTGGACGAGTTTCTTAATCGCTCGAATAACGAAAAGAGCATTGTGTCGATTGAGTTTGGGATGTCGAACCACTTGTATGTTTTGCCCCGTATAAAAGGAGCTCGGTTGATAAAAGACGGTTTGCGTGTCAAGCCCGATGGTGATCACGTTTCCTTCATCCATCTTGTAACCGTCTTGTGAGCAGACGAAAGAATCGACGCCATTCCAGTTGTCACTTCGGGTGATATAGGGGTAAATGCCATCGCCCTCGGCAAGCTTCTTTCTGTCGATACTACTGCTTGTGGAAGCAATTGAAAACTCTTGTCCGAACACAAACACCCTCCATTCTCGATCCTTTAGCCAAGCAGGAATAGCCTGATTCTCGGCTGGCAATCGATCATCGTTGAAGAGGTAGCCCCGCCCGTGGGTGATCATGTTGAATTGGAAGGTCAGGTAGTCCGCCATCGTGCGACGGAAGTCCTCCTCGCTCGGGATCTCGTCGTTGAAGTAATAGAAGGAGTGCAGCCACTCGTCCTTCGCCTCGATGGTCCTCGTCACGCAGAAGCGGCTCTCGTATTCCGTGACGCGCCCGTGCCAAACGTCGAGCAGATACTGCCGACGATCCCTCGCTGTGGCGGTTTCGACCAAGCCCACGTGCTTCGAGACCTTGAAGCCGTCGTCCTCGAAGTTGATGAACTTACACTGCTGATGCGCGAAGTCGTGCGGTATGCCCGCTGTGAAGAGGGCGATGCAGGGGGTTGTGCCAATGCCATAGAACGTGCCCTTGTTCAGCGTGATTACCCCCTCCAAAGTGTGGTGTCGGAGGATGCTTTCCTTCACCATCTGCTCTTCACGTGTCTTGCCGGTCAGCGCCGAATAAGGGATGATGACTAACACGCGTCCACCTCGTGTGATGGAGTCTAGCAGATGCTCCGTAAAACTTATTTCATAGCCCTTCGAGCCTAGCGAATAGGGCGGATTCATCATCCCCACGTTGCAGCCCTTGAGCTGCAATTGGTGCGGATCGAGCTTCAGGAAGTCCTCGTTGCTGAGATTACTCTTGCCATCGCCTCGGAGGATCATGTTTGCTGCGGCGATGGTGAACATGTAGCTCTGTGATTCGATGCCGTGCAGGCGGCTCTGTCGGATGTCCATCTTCTCACGCTCCGTTTGCGCCTGCGAGAGCATGTGGTGCATGGCTGCGATGAGGAAGCCCGCCGTTCCGCAGCAAGGATCCAGCACACTGTCCGTCGGCTTCACGTCAGCCAGTAGGCAGAACAATTCAGTGATGTGTCGCGGCGTGAGCACGATACCCAATGACTGCCCATCACCACCTGAATACGACATGAACTCGCCATAGAAACGTCCCAAATAATCCTCCGCCGATTGAACGTATTTGATGCCCCGATAAAGTTTGTCGTAAAGGAACTCCGTGTAATATCTGAGCGGCGTTTTGCCCAGTGCCGGATGGATCTCGTTAATCACCTTCGTGTCACGGATGACGGCGAATTGGTTCAGCACAAGATCCATCTTCGTTTGCGGAGACACCCGTGCCCGCTTGAGGCTCGTCTCGATCGCATCGTAGAGCTTCTGTCCGTCCGTTTTCCCCTCCCGATCGCCGATAAGCATATCGACAGCGAACGTCCGGTGCTCGATCTCTTGCAATGCCAACAGGATGCCGGCCACGATGAGCGGTTTGTCCTTATCCTGGATGCTTCCGTAGTTGCGCAAATCCTCGTGCAACGCCTGCGCCTCACGCAATATCTCGGCTGTCTCTTTCTCTCGCTCCGTCGACTCTCCGAGTACCTCGCGTCGGTAATACTCCTCAATGTTTGAAGGGGCAAACGAGATCAACGTATTCAAATCCGGAAGTACCGTGCATGCTCCGTTGCCGTCCACAAAAAGTGGCGTGATGCGATGCCGACGCTCGTCGCCCGAAATGCCTAAGGCAAAGACCTTCTTATAATGTGTATGCCGTGCCAAGTGTATGCCATAAAACAATGCCCCATTGACGGCATACTCCATCACCGCTCGCGTCGACCTGTCGAGACTCCCCGTGTCGTCGAAGGTCGCATGCCTGTCCGCGTCAGCCTTGTCCTCGATCACGATCAGGAACTCCCCATTCACCACGCCACAAAACTCCGGGCGCCCCACATTGCCTGTCCCCGCCTTCGAGGCTGTTTTGAGTGCCTCGTCGATCTCCCGGATGTCGCTTCCCTGTGCTGACAGCCGAATCTCGGCCTCGTCAAGCATGGATTTTACCCAAAAATCAGTCTGGATTTCCTTCTTTGCCATAATACATATATGTCTTTGTTTGACCGCGGCAAAGATAGATGCCACCCTTGCCACGGATGAAAGCCCAGTCATGAGTTACCGCAGCGTGACGCCAGCCTCGGCGCAACGGGCCACCATCACTTCGGGCCACAGCGCAGCCTGTACCTCGCCGATGTGGGCGCAGCGCAGCAAATACATACAGAGGCGTGACTGACCGATGCCACCGCCCACTGCGGGAGGCATTTCGCCGGCTGCCAGGGCGCGGTGGAAGGGCAGCTCGAGGCGATCCATGCAGTCGGTCATCTCCAATTGGCGAAGCAGTGCCGCAGGATCGACACGGATGCCCATCGAGGAGAGCTCCAGCGGCGCGTCGAGCACGGCGTTCCAGACCAAGATGTCGCCATTGAGACCATTGAGGCCGTCCGGTGTGGGAGTGGACCAATCGTCGTAGTCAGGGGCGCGGCCATCGTGACGCGAGCCGTCGGAGAGGGGGCCGCCAATGCCGCGAATGAAGACAGCGCCGTAGCGACGTGTTGCCTCTCGCTCACGCTCCTTGGGGCTGAGGTCGGGGAATTCGGCGCGAAGCTCTTCGGCGTGCACAAAGGTGATCTCGCGGGGCAGCGTGGGCGGGATGTGAGGGAAGGCGCGGTGCGTCACGGCCTCGGTGGCCAGCAGGGCGCCGTAGATGCGGCGGACGATGTCCGAGAGGAACTCCACCGTGCGATCCTCCGGGCGGATGGTGCGCTCCCAGTCCCATTGGTCGACGTAGAGCGAGTGGATGTTGTCCAGCTCTTCGTCGGCGCGGATGGCGTTCATATCCGTGTAGAGTCCGTGGCCGGGCGGAATGCGGTAAGCAGCCAGCTTCATGCGCTTCCACTTGGCCAACGAGTGGACGACCTCGGCGCGTCGGTCGCCCATATCTTTGATGGGGAACGATACGGGGCGCTCCACGCCGTTGAGGTTGTCGTTCAGGCCCGAATCGGCAAAGACGAAGAGGGGCGCCGTGACGCGTCGGAGGCTGAGGGCCTCGGCGAGTTCGGCTTGGAAGGTCTGCTTGAGCAGCTTGATGGCGTCCTCCATGCCTTCCGTGGGCAGCATGGGACGATAGTCGGGGGGGAGGTAGAGGTTCATTGTCTAATCGTATATGTAATGAGCGCGCAAAGGTAAAAGGGGGATGGGCTACTTTTGGCCCCATCATTTTTTACGCAAACAATACGATTTACGCATGAAAACAAATGCACCTCAAGCCTCCCGTTACGCCGGGTATGTCTACATCTTGGTCGCTGTCCTTTGCCTCACGCCGTGGGTTACGCCACCGGTAGCGCTCTTTGCCGGGCTCGTTTTTGCCTTCTTCCTCGGCTCACCTTTCCCCGCCTTTAACCGTCGAGCATCGCGCTATCTGCTGCAAGTCTCCGTCGTGGGGCTTGGCTTTGGCATGAACCTGAGCGAGTCGCTCCGGGCTGGGGCAGACGGTATCGTCTTCACCATCTTCTCCGTCGTGGGCGTGATGGCCGTTGGCATCCTTATCGGCCGACTCTTCCGCGTCGATCGTCAGACGGCCTACCTCATCTCCAGCGGTACAGCCATCTGCGGAGGCAGTGCCATCGCCGCCACGGGTCCGATCGCCAAGGCGAACGAGGCCCAGATGTCCGTCTCCTTAGCCACCATCTTCGTGCTGAACGCTGTGGCACTTTTCCTCTTCCCTCCGCTGGGCCATTTGCTTGGGCTCACCCAGCAGCAGTTCGGCACCTGGGCCGCCATCGCCATCCACGACACCAGCTCCGTAGTCGGTGCCGGGGCGGCCTATGGCGACGAGGCCCTGCGTATCGCAACCACCGTGAAGCTCACTCGCGCCCTGTGGATCATTCCCCTTTCACTCTACACCGCCTTTCATTTCCATGCCCGCAACGAACGCATCTCGATTCCGTGGTTCATCCTCTGCTTCGTACTGGCCATGACGGCCAATACTTACCTCGGTATCCCGGCGGAGGTCGGCTCGACCATCGTGCGTGTAGCCCGACAGTGCCTCACACTGACGCTTTTCTTCATTGGCGCTGGCCTCTCGCGCGCCACACTGCGGACCGTGGGCGTCCGTCCCTTCATGCAGGGCATCGCACTCTGGTTCTTCATCGGCGCCATTAGCCTGACGTTCGTATGTCTCTATTATTAGGCGCCGTTACGTGTATGAGTTAGGCGCCGTCATGCCGCGTGACGGCGTTTTCAAAGATCCTTTTGAGCGGCACGCCGCGTGACAGTCTTTTGGCCGCCTTGCCCTAAGTCCGAATCCTCTACGCACCTTTGTAGTCTTCCATCACGACGGAGAAGACGATGAAGGCGATTCAAATAACGCTTCTCGGCGTACTGCTACTGTGCACCGTGGCTGTCTGGGGGCAAGAAAAAGCGCAAGGTGCATTCCTATCCACATCCCATAATCCCGCAACAAGCATGAATGAAGTATTGGAAAAGAAATGGCAAGACATGGCTGCCATAGCCTGTTTGGAGGCCAAAGGAGACATCGCACGAATAGACGCAGCCATCCGCCGCGGTCTGGACGACGGCCTCACCGTGAACCAAATCAAAGAGGCCCTCTCGCACCTCTATGCCTACACCGGATTCCCCCGTAGTCTGAATGCGCTGGGCACGCTGCAGCGCGTCCTCGAAGCGCGCCGAGCCGCTGGCATCGTCGACACGGAAGGTCCCGACGCCGACCCGTTACCCGCTGACTACAACGCCCTCCGCCAAGGCACCGAGGTGCAGTGCAAGCTGACGGGGCGCGGCTTCAACTACACCTTCGCGCCCGCCACTGATTACTATCTCAAGGCCCATCTCTTTGGTGACATCTTTGCCCGCAACACGCTCTCTCACGCCGAGCGCGAACTGGTGACGATCGGCGCCCTGAGCGGTCTGCCGGGCGCCGAGGCACAGCTTCGGGCGCACGTCGAGGGAGCCCGCAACATGAGTCTGGACGCGCTGCAGCGTCTGGTCGGCGACGTGGAGGGCTACCGCGCGCGCTGAGCCGTGGCTGAGGTCTTCGGGCTGCCCTTCACCGACGTCGTGCCGCTCGAGCCGTCCGACTTTCCCAAGGGCGAACCTAACACGGCTTACGCCCAGTATTTCACCGGAAACAGTTACCTGGCACGTCTTACGGAGAGCGGCCTGCCGATCAGCAATGTCACCTTTGAACCGCGATGCCGCAACCATTGGCATACGCACCACAAGACGGGCCAGACCCTGATCTGCGTCAACGGCCGCGGCTGGTATCAGGCTTGGGGCGAGCAGCCGCGCGAGTTGCGACCCGGCGACGTGGTCAATATCCCCGCTGAGGTGAAGCACTGGCATGGCGCGGCGCGCGATAGTTGGTTCCAGCACATCGCCTTCTCCATCCCCGTAGACGGTGCGACAACGGAATGGGCCGAGGAGGTGACGGATGCGGAATACGACCGACTGCCCTAAGACTCGATGCGTCAAGGGCATCACACGCGCCGCATGCATCACCTCCCGTAGCGCCTCGATTATCAATCTATCTTTGCCCCCGAAACATTTTGACTGACAACAAGGGATTCCGGCTGGTTGAACAACGCCTCGGCCGGGATTCTTTTTTTTACTGAACAAATCATCAACCCAAAAAGAAGGAGACTGTAAGACATGGCTGTTACGTACATGACAGAAGAAGGCTACAATAAGATTTTGGCCGAAATCAACTACCTGGAGAGCGTAAAACGTCCGGAGATCTCAGCGCAGATAGCCGAGGCTCGGGACAAAGGAGACCTCTCCGAGAATGCAGAGTATGACGCCGCCAAGGAGGCGCAAGGAATACTCGAAGGAAAGATCGCCCAGCTCAAAGGGCTTATCGCCAACGCGCGTCTGATCGATGAGAAGCAAATCAAGACAGACGTAGTGCAGATCATGAACAAAGTGAAGCTCAAAAACGTAGCCAACGGCGCCGTGATGACCTACACCCTCGTGTCGGACTCGGAGGCCAACCTCAAGGAAAACAAACTCGCCATCAGTACCCCCATCGCCCAAGGCTTGATGGGAAAAAAGGTCGGCGATGTGGCTGAAATCAAGGTGCCCTCTGGCATCCTCAAATTCGAGATCATGGAGATTTCGATCTGAACCCCTAACTCACCCATTTACGCATTATGGCAACTGTATTCAGCAAAATCGTGGCGGGCGAGATACCCTGCCACAAGATCGCGGAGGACAGCGAGTTCTTCGCCTTTCTCGACATTCATCCCGTAGCTACGGGGCACACGTTGGTCATTCCGAAAGAGGAGGTGGACTACCTCTTCGCCATCGACGACGCGAAGCTCGGCCGCATGATGGCTTTCGCCAAACGGATCGCACGGGCGCAAGAGCAGGCCATCCCCTGCCGGCGCATTGGCGTGACGGTCATCGGGCTCGAGGTGCCGCATGCGCACATTCACCTGGTGCCCATCACGCACGAGTCCGATATGTACTTCGATCGGCCCAAGGGCACACCGACGCCTGACGAACTGGCCGCCACCGCGGCTGCGATTCGCGAAAAGCTGGCCTAACCGGTCGCGCCAAGCTGGCTGCACGCGGTGTGGCCTCAAAAAAGAGTCCTGCCGGACGAAAGGGAATTCGTTCCCCTTCATCCGGCAGGACTTTTTGTATGCCACCCATCGTGTCGGGTGGTTTTCGTGATGATTTTTCGAATCGTACTGCCCGTCAGGCCTTCCGCCTCGGCGAGGTGTTGGGGGCGTTGGCCGTTGCACCCTGATTCCCACCGATTGGGCGACCTGATTTTCCGTCAGGCCTTCTGCCTCGGCGGGGCGCTGGGAGCGTCGGCCGTTGCGCCCCGACGCCCACCGATTGGGCGACCTGATTTTCCGTCAGGCCTTCCGCCTCGGCGAGGTGCTGGGAGCGTCGGCCGTTGCGCTCCGACGCCCACCGATTGGGCGACCTGATTTTCCGTCAGGCTTTCCGAACCACCGCGCTGCGGACGGCCATCCCGAGCAGGGCCAGAAAGACGACGCCGACTACAATCGACGCGATGAGCGAGATCCGTGCGCTGCGCAGATAGACATCGTCCACGCAGCGGAACTCAATCTTGTGCGTGCCCGCGGGGATCTCCAGCCCGCGCAGGATGTAATCCACACGGATGGGCTTCACCTCGCGGCCGTCGATGTAGGCGTGCCACGTTTTGTAGAACACCTCCGAGAAGACGGCCAAACGCGGCGAGGCGCTCTGGCTCTCATAGAGCAGGCGGTCGGGCGCCGGGTAATCCGTCAGGCGAATCGTGGCGGCGCTGTCGCTCGAGGCCAGTTGCTGCCACGACGGCAGGTCGGCCTGCCACGCCTTATCGATGACGGCCGTGCGCACGGGGTTGAAGTCGTTCAGGGCCACGATTTCCTCGTCGGGCGAGTTGACCCAGCGAATCTCGTTGACGAACCAAACGCATCCGGGGGCGCCGGGGTTACGCTGCACCTGCGGCCCTTGGTCGGTGGGGACGATCACGTAACGCGTGTTGAGCATGTTCAAAACGTTCGGATTGATCCCCTTAGCCGTAAAATGATAATCGATAATATCCTGATAGCGGCGCAACTTGGCGGGGCTATAACCTCCGACGGACTTATGAAAGTACGACGTCTCGGATTCGTTAAACGTACTCTTGGTTAGGTTCAAAACCCGGTAATTCGGGTCCTTATCCTGCAGGATTTGCTTGTCCGCCTCCGTGGGCACGATTTCGCGTGCTTGGCGCTGCGGCACAAAGTCCTCATAATTCAAAAAGCGCTTATCCACGGCCCAGAGATCGGCAAAAACGAGCAGCCCGATCACGGCCACCACGTAATTCGCGTTAAAAGGCTTCTTCAGATAAATGAATAGCAGCGCAGCCACCGCAGCGATGAACCCAAACGAACGCCAGGCATCGGCCGAGAGCATGCCTTGCCGATCGGCCACGAGCGCCATCAGCAAGTCGGGGTATTGCTTAAACTGCTCATCGGCCGGGCCCGAAAAGCTCATCAGTCCGCCCCCAAGCAGGGCGTAGAGTAGGCAGAGGCCCCCGGTGAGGCCAGCGGCGATGTAGAGCGGGCGCAGCAGGGCGCGTTTGTCGTCCGCCTCGAGGATGCGCTTGACGGCCAGGATGGCCAGGGCCGCCATCGAAACTTCGGCTATCACAAGCGCCATGGAAGGCGTTCGGAACTTGTTGTAGAGCGGCAAATGATAGAAGAAGAACTCGTTGATGCCTGCATTTTTGCCCCACGAGAGGAGGATCGAAATGAGCGTCACGGCCAGCAGCCACCAGCGCTCAGGCCCCTTCACGATCAAGAGTCCGAGCACGAAAAGGAAGCAGATGATGGCCCCGACATACACCGGCCCGCTCGTGAAGGGTTGATCGCCCCAGTACATCGGGGCGAAGCGCGTAAACTGGCGCCCCTGATCCGCCTGCCCATGATCGGAAAAGAAGCGGTACGTGTGCGAGTCGGTGCCGATGTTATGATGCGAATCCGAGCCGTAGAAATTGGGGATGAGCAGCGTCATGGTCTCGCCCCGGCCGTAGCTCCACATGTAGGCATAGTCGATCTCGAGCCCCGAGCTTTCTTTTTGACCCTCCGCATTGTTCTTCAGCACCGCCCCCCCGCGCATGGATTCCTTCACATAGTCGGCTGAGCTGATGAGCTGTCCGGCGGCTGGTGCCACGGCCAGCAGGCCCACCACGAGGAGCACGGCGGACGACTTGAGGTAGGCGCCCAACGTGTGGTTGCGAATCGCAAAGATCAGGTAGGTGAGGGCCAAAACGAGCATCATAATCAATAGGTAATAGCTGATCTGCTGATGACTCCACAGGACGTTGAGCCCGGTGAAAAACAGGGTCACTAAGCTGCCCCAGAGCAGCCGCCCGCGATAGCAGAGGATCACACCGCCCAGGATCGGCGCCATCGTCGACATGACGAGGCACTTATTGACGTGGCCGGCCTCAATGATGATCAGATTGTACGACGCGAAGGCGTAGGCCACAGCTCCCACCGCGGCCAGGCCCGGGCGACACCCCAGCGCGATCATAAACACGTAGAACCCTACCAAATAGAGCAGCACAAGCAGCGCATTGCCCGGCAGGGTGTACGCCAGGAAGCGGCTCAGATAGTCAAAGATGTTTACTATCGGCGCGCTATTCGTGTAGTTATGCGGCATGCCGCCGAACATGCGCGCCGACCAGTAGGCGTGCTCGCCGGTTTTCAGATAGTGATCCGCGATGTCTTTTCCCCAGCCCTGAGCGCTGTTTACGTCGCCTTGCACCAGCCCCTTACCGTCGAACAGTTCAGGTGCGAAATAGATCGCTGCGAGCGCGAAAAACAGGATCACCACCACCACGTGCGGCCATCCCTTCTTGATTGCCTCATTCATATTTGAAAAACTAATTTGATGTCGTATAAATGTCGTCGGATTCGGTCAGAAAAGCGGCCCGCTGTGGGCGCGATTCAGAGGCGGATTCCCCGGCCTATTTGTTTGGTTTTGGGGCGCAAACGTAGGTAAAAAACCGCGACCCTTTTCGCCCGCCAGCGCCTGTCGGGGTCTATTCGTCGGAGCGTTTTTCGGGTCGGCGCTGTGAGGGGGCGAAAAAAGTACCCTCGTCCGCCTTTCGATCCTGTGCGGCGCGCGATTCCCGCCTCTGGGCAGAGTCGATTTTGAATTCGAGGTGAGTAAAACCCGCCGGGTTTCAGGCTATGTCGTGTGGCAAAGTCCAAAACCCGCCGGGTTTCGCGTTATGTCGTATGGCAAAGTCCAAAACCCGCCGGGTTTCGCACTATGTCGTGTGGCGAAGTCCAAAACCCGCCGGGTTTCGCGCCATGTCGTGTGGCAAAGTCCAAAACCCG
>ERZ772955.1932-NODE-1932-length-12015-cov-40.984615_pt1 | contig 12015 bp, 10 predicted proteins | sample MGYA00511133_ERZ772955 | MGnify/ENA primary metagenome ERZ772955 (study PRJEB29015, sample SAMEA2737914) | human oral metagenome | biome: human oral; feature: human-associated habitat; material: dental | place: China | collected 2149 ... | reverse complement strand
TAGATGAACTCAGGACAAAGCAGGCACGACTCAAAGAGCTCTACGTCGAGGGCCTACTCCAGCGCGAGGAGTTTGATATGCACTATTCTGAGCTCAATGCGCAAATCGTCGCCCTGCGTCCGTAGGCAACCATCAATCTCGCCTACCTCGAAACCGTCGCAACCGACGAGCTCATCAAGCGCTACGAGCGCCTGAGTAAACAGATGCGCAAAATGTTCCGCTCGCGCCTCTTCGACCAAGTACGCCTCACAGGAGACTCGCCAAAGCCCATATTTCAGGCGCTTTAAACGTCGCACCTATCTGCGTATCACGCCCCGTGTGGGCGCGACTCTCGCGCAGTGGCGATGGCCGATCGTTTTGCCGATTTCAATCCGCGCGCCCGCGTGGGGCGCGACGACAAACTTGACGACCGCCGCCGTGACATCACATTTCAATCCACGCGCCCGCGTGGGGCGCGACCGTCGGTCGGCGTGTAGATGGAAAGGCCTTCCTTATTTCAATCCACGCGCCCGCGTGGGGCGCGACGACGCTCGACGGTGCCGTCTTTTCCCATGACCTCATTTCAATCCACGCGCCCGCGTGGGGCGCGACTCTCGAAGGTGATGTGGGGCAGCGAAGCTTTGGAAATTTCAATCCACGCGCCCGCGTGGGGCGCGACAAGCGCTGGTCGAGCGGGCACTCGACGTGACGGAATTTCAATCCACGCGCCCGCGTGGGGCGCGACTTGTCATAGCGCGGCGCTCGGTCAAGGCGTTTTGATTTCAATCCACGCGCCCGCGTGGGGCGCGACCTAACACCTCCTGATATGCGTGGTAGACCTCCAAGCATTTCAATCCACGCGCCCGCGTGGGGCGCGACGCGGCAACTGCAACTGCTTCGCCGCGTACGCCTCATTTCAATCCACGCGCCCGCGTGGGGCGCGACGCAGAATTTACCAAGAAAAACAATATTCTGGGCAATTTCAATCCACGCGCCCGCGTGGGGCGCGACGTAAAATTTATTTTATCCCAACAAAAAGGGATGAATTTCAATCCACGCGCCCGCGTGGGGCGCGACGGGTAAATCAGACCAAAGAGGACAGCATTTCCACATTTCAATCCACGCGCCCGCGTGGGGCGCGACCCGTGCCGACAGGGGCTTGACTAAAAGCTGTCGGTATTTCAATCCACGCGCCCGCGTGGGGCGCGACGAGGTCATAACTATGGCAAAGACGAGATTTTCCCCATTTCAATCCACGCGCCCGCGTGGGGCGCGACCCAAGTTACATGGTATTCCCTCCCTAGGGAGGGGATTTCAATCCACGCGCCCCGCGTGGGGCGCGACGAGCGCGAATCACAAAGGCAGCAGAACGCCGTCGTATTTCAATCCACGCGCCCCGCGTGGGGCGCGACGAGCCGTCGTCTTGGGCGAAACCGTTGGGATTTGTATTTCAATCCACGCGCCCCGCGTGGGGCGCGACCGAAGCCCATGGATAACAATGTCGTGAAATTAACATTTCAATCCACGCGCCCCGCGTGGGGCGCGACTACGCCGACGACGATTGCAGGGCAGGTTGTCGGTATTTCAATCCACGCGCCCCGCGTGGGGCGCGACCCTACCGACGCACCACGAGGACGCTAGACGGCTTATTTCAATCCACGCGCCCCGCGTGGGGCGCGACGAAACGGCGATATGCTCGTCGACTTGACGCTTGCAATTTCAATCCACGCGCCCCGCGTGGGGCGCGACGACAGTGCTGTCCGCAAACGTGCAAGATCGTGGCATTTCAATCCACGCGCCCCGCGTGGGGCGCGACGAAATCATAGGCGTAGGCGAAAAGCAGCACTTCATTTCAATCCACGCGCCCCGCGTGGGGCGCGACCCCTGCACCAGACAAAGCGATATAGGCTTTTACGATTTCAATCCACGCGCCCCGCGTGGGGCGCGACATGGTCATGCAAGCAATTATAGCATACATATACAATTTCAATCCACGCGCCCCGCGTGGGGCGCGACCGCCGAGTGGTGGAGCGATACGCCCGCCGAGTGCATATTTCAATCCACGCGCCCCGCGTGGGGCGCGACTTCGCTATCTTGAAATACTCATCCTCGCTCTCTATTTCAATCCACGCGCCCCGCGTGGGGCGCGACATCTTCTGAACCCTACGCATACATAAGGCGCGGGATTTCAATCCACGCGCCCCGCGTGGGGCGCGACGCTCGCCTTTTCCGAGTGGATGTTTCAGCAGCAGATTTCAATCCACGCGCCCCGCGTGGGGCGCGACTGCCCGAGATGCTGTTGGCGTGCTGGACATGTGCATTTCAATCCACGCGCCCCGCGTGGGGCGCGACTCCTCCGTGAGCGTCCTACCCAGCACGAGCTTATTATTTCAATCCACGCGCCCCGCGTGGGGCGCGACGGAATATCCCTAGAATCGTTTTTAAGCCGTCTAGATTTCAATCCACGCGCCCCGTGTGGGGCGCGACGACGCGGAAAAGCGTCTTGTCGAGGTTCGCGCCGCATTTCAATCCACGCGCCCCGTGTGGGGCGCGACGGATAGTCGTGGACATTCCAAAAACAGCTAAATGAATTTCAATCCACGCGCCCCGTGTGGGGCGCGACGCCGCCGCCGGGGCAGAAAAACAATCTTCGCTCAATTTCAATCCACGCGCCCCGTGTGGGGCGCGACCTATCAAGTCATTACAGTCGCTCCAATTCTATATATTTCAATCCACGCGCCCCGTGTGGGGCGCGACGCCTCCATCGCCTTGGTGACGGTGTAGGCGCGGCAATTTCAATCCACGCGCCCCGTGTGGGGCGCGACGGCGCAGCTCAAAGCGCAGTTGGAGCAGGCGAAATTTCAATCCACGCGCCCCGTGTGGGGCGCGACGAGCTGCCCGCTCGCCGGATCTGTCGCGTGATGCATTTCAATCCACGCGCCCCGTGTGGGGCGCGACGGCATCGCCCCCGGCGCGCCCGTCTGCGTCGTGATATTTCAATCCACGCGCCCCGTGTGGGGCGCGACTAGTTTGCACCTCCTTGAGGCGCGTAGGGGTTGAGATTTCAATCCACGCGCCCCGTGTGGGGCGCGACGGTTGCCACCTCCGTTGCCAGTGTTGTAGGCAACAATTTCAATCCACGCGCCCCGTGTGGGGCGCGACGATAGTCGTGGACATTCCAAAAACAGCTAAATGAATTTCAATCCACGCGCCCCGTGTGGGGCGCGACATTTTTGCACCTTGCCTTTCTCCTGCCTTGTGGCAGATTTCAATCCACGCGCCCCGTGTGGGGCGCGACGATAGTCGTGGACATTCCAAAAACAGCTAAATGAATTTCAATCCACGCGCCCCGTGTGGGGCGCGACAATATTCTGAAAAACAGAGCATCTGGTTTTATTGATTTCAATCCACGCGCCCCGTGTGGGGCGCGACTGATCCGCACGCCGTACCCTTCCACCTTCTCGCGATTTCAATCCACGCGCCCCGTGTGGGGCGCGACTTTCCGAAACCTCAAGTGGGTTGGATTTCACATCGATTTCAATCCACGCGCCCCGTGTGGGGCGCGACCCCTCTATTCCTTATAGGAGGTATTATACGCAATAATTTCAATCCACGCGCCCCGTGTGGGGCGCGACTTTTTTTCTCTTGAGATATTATATCATAATTTTTGATTTCAATCCACGCGCCCCGTGTGGGGCGCGACTGAGCGCGAAGCGCACGATGTCCGCCGTCGCCCCATTTCAATCCACGCGCCCCGTGTGGGGCGCGACCTTCGATGAAACGGCTTCGCGCCCCCCAGCCCTAAATTTCAATCCACGCGCCCCGTGTGGGGCGCGACTCCGAGTACGATTCTTGCAAAAGCCTGTGGTGTTGATTTCAATCCACGCGCCCCGTGTGGGGCGCGACTGCGGGCGAGCACTACGTTGTCAAGTACCTGTTTATTTCAATCCACGCGCCCCGTGTGGGGCGCGACCTTGTAGTCGCGGAGCCAGTCGATCGTTTCACATATTTCAATCCACGCGCCCCGTGTGGGGCGCGACGGAGTCACGTCGTGGGCGAGTCTGCATAAATTGATTTCAATCCACGCGCCCCGTGTGGGGCGCGACAACTCGATATGTTTCACGGACATTGATTCACATATTTCAATCCACGCGCCCCGTGTGGGGCGCGACGTGAGCATGACGCGCCTCCTTTCCTGCCATACAAATTTCAATCCACGCGCCCCGTGTGGGGCGCGACTCCAGCTCCTCTTTGATTGTTCTCCCTTCTTGTGCATTTCAATCCACGCGCCCCGTGTGGGGCGCGACTTTCCTGCTATTGGCAAACCCCTGGCGAATCGGAATTTCAATCCACGCGCCCCGTGTGGGGCGCGACGTTTTCTGATTTCCGATAAGGTCTATCGACTGAAATTTCAATCCACGCGCCCCGTGTGGGGCGCGACCCTTGGAGGTGGCAGGACAAGCCTGCCACAGTACATTTCAATCCACGCGCCCCGTGTGGGGCGCGACGCCTTTGTCAAGGCTGTGGGCTGCTGAGGGAGGAATTTCAATCCACGCGCCCCGTGTGGGGCGCGACGCGTGGGGATTTACTCTTCTACATCGGAGATGGTCATTTCAATCCACGCGCCCCGTGTGGGGCGCGACGACGGAATCAATTTTTTGATACCCTTTTTTTAGGATTTCAATCCACGCGCCCCGTGTGGGGCGCGACCAGCGACAAACGCCACGCTCCTCTCATTTGTCAAATTTCAATCCACGCGCCCCGTGTGGGGCGCGACAGGACTTGCCCAAGTACACATGGGCGTGCCTCATATTTCAATCCACGCGCCCCGTGTGGGGCGCGACGATTGAGGCGCGCATCCTCGCGTGGCTCGCCAATATTTCAATCCACGCGCCCCGTGTGGGGCGCGACTACGCCCTTGCCGTGCTTGTAGTCAATGACATGCAATTTCAATCCACGCGCCCCGTGTGGGGCGCGACCCTACTTCAAGGGGCTTAAGCCCCAGGAGCAGGCATTTCAATCCACGCGCCCCGTGTGGGGCGCGACATGGATCGCGGTACGATTCAGCAAAATTGTTTAAATTTCAATCCACGCGCCCCGTGTGGGGCGCGACGGCGAGATCTCTTATTTTTTGGGCATTTTCTGGGATTTCAATCCACGCGCCCCGTGTGGGGCGCGACGCTTGTATTAGTAAATAATTTCTGCAACAGAGAGATTTCAATCCACGCGCCCCGTGTGGGGCGCGACGTCCTGCCACCTCCAAGGGGAGGAGAAGAGCAGGGATTTCAATCCACGCGCCCCGTGTGGGGCGCGACTGCGTCGTATCGGGCGGCGCAATACTGGTACTTTATTTCAATCCACGCGCCCCGTGTGGGGCGCGACGCCCTAGCAAGGTTAAGCGTCAAAGTCAATTCCTATTTCAATCCACGCGCCCCGTGTGGGGCGCGACTACATGTGTTTTCCGAGCACGCGGATTATTTCCCATTTCAATCCACGCGCCCCGTGTGGGGCGCGACACGCGCGCAAGGCGGCACGCGCGGCAGTCCTCGACATTTCAATCCACGCGCCCCGTGTGGGGCGCGACCATTTTCTGCCTTCCTTTCTCCCTCCCTAGGGAGGATTTCAATCCACGCGCCCCGTGTGGGGCGCGACCAAAACGGCACCCCGATGCCCGTCGGAGTGCCGCATTTCAATCCACGCGCCCCGTGTGGGGCGCGACCGGCGATGGCTTCCCAGTTGTCAGCACCCTGTTTATTTCAATCCACGCGCCCCGTGTGGGGCGCGACGTTGATGAGCCAGTTTAAGAGCCACAAAAAGAGCATTTCAATCCACGCGCCCCGTGTGGGGCGCGACGCCACTTATAGAGCTTGACTGCGGATATTCCAGTATTTCAATCCACGCGCCCCGTGTGGGGCGCGACGATCGCGTCACCGTTGAGCTTTTGCATCATGTCAATTTCAATCCACGCGCCCCGTGTGGGGCGCGACGCGGGGTATACGGAAAAATATGCAAGCGAGCGCGATTTCAATCCACGCGCCCCGTGTGGGGCGCGACGATGCGAACCGTATAGGCATCAATAGTTTTATTGATTTCAATCCACGCGCCCCGTGTGGGGCGCGACGCCTCTACTGCGGAGAGTGTGGAAGCGGAATACACATTTCAATCCACGCGCCCCGTGTGGGGCGCGACTTCATCAATCCTCCTTCCACAAGCAAGGCAAGTAATTTCAATCCACGCGCCCCGTGTGGGGCGCGACCCCTTTGTGTCAATAAATAATTACTAAAACAAAAATTTCAATCCACGCGCCCCGTGTGGGGCGCGACTGGCAAGAAGTCAACATTCTATTATCGACTTCAATTTCAATCCACGCGCCCCGTGTGGGGCGCGACGGAAAGAGTCTCCCAATTCCAGTCTTTATGCTTGATTTCAATCCACGCGCCCCGTGTGGGGCGCGACAAAAGTTCTGGAATCCTGCATTGATTACTACAACATTTCAATCCACGCGCCCCGTGTGGGGCGCGACGGTTTTTTGCAGTCATTTTACTCCCTTTCCCGATAATTTCAATCCACGCGCCCCGTGTGGGGCGCGACAAAGGCGAAGGTTCTCGCCGACTGGACGGCGGCATTTCAATCCACGCGCCCCGTGTGGGGCGCGACCTGATTGTCAGTGTAGACGATGCTCGGGGCAAGCATTTCAATCCACGCGCCCCGTGTGGGGCGCGACACCACTTCTGTAGGTATAATCGGTATTATCAAGATTTCAATCCACGCGCCCCGTGTGGGGCGCGACCGTATCAGCAAATCCCCTTGGTCGTGGAGTACGGATTTCAATCCACGCGCCCCGTGTGGGGCGCGACGGCAGGGATCGCAGATTTGCTTCCTTGGATTCGACATTTCAATCCACGCGCCCCGTGTGGGGCGCGACTCCCGTTTTTCGCCAGTACCTGACGAATTTGATATTTCAATCCACGCGCCCCGTGTGGGGCGCGACCGTCAATCCTATGGCGATTTCATCAAGCCAAGCATTTCAATCCACGCGCCCCGTGTGGGGCGCGACCTTTATTGGCAACCATGATTTGCACATTATCCCGATTTCAATCCACGCGCCCCGTGTGGGGCGCGACCATGGCGAACGAGCAGAATCTAATTCCGGGCACTATTTCAATCCACGCGCCCCGTGTGGGGCGCGACGAGTGTGGTGAGCATGTAGCATGGCGAACGAGGAATTTCAATCCACGCGCCCCGTGTGGGGCGCGACATCCTGCGGGTGCGACTGATGCGGAAGGCAGCGAATTTCAATCCACGCGCCCCGTGTGGGGCGCGACAAGACTACGCCATCCTGCACGGCGACGACGTGACATTTCAATCCACGCGCCCCGTGTGGGGCGCGACAATAAATGACACAGCTCGTGTGCAACACTCATACATTTCAATCCACGCGCCCCGTGTGGGGCGCGACATATGTTGTCGCGCAATCGCTCGACATGCGGCGTATTTCAATCCACGCGCCCCGTGTGGGGCGCGACCTTGATCAAGCAGCTGCGAGGGTTGCACAGTTGAAATTTCAATCCACGCGCCCCGTGTGGGGCGCGACCTCACGCCAAACACCATCAACGCCACATCACGAAATTTCAATCCACGCGCCCCGTGTGGGGCGCGACCGATGCATACAGCACAAATGATGAGGCGGCAGCAATTTCAATCCACGCGCCCCGTGTGGGGCGCGACGGCGTGTCCGCCGTTGTCGCTCTTTTTGCCGCAATTTCAATCCACGCGCCCCGTGTGGGGCGCGACAGCAGGCGTACATCAAAGCGTGGGCACTGTTGCGCATTTCAATCCACGCGCCCCGTGTGGGGCGCGACAAGCGCGGCCTGCCCTGCGCCACAGGCTCGCCGAATTTCAATCCACGCGCCCCGTGTGGGGCGCGACGCAGCGGCAGAAGCATGGCATCGAGTTGACGCAAATTTCAATCCACGCGCCCCGTGTGGGGCGCGACACGATGCATACAGCACAAATGATGAGGCGGCAGCAATTTCAATCCACGCGCCCCGTGTGGGGCGCGACGAGCGCGGCGCGGATCGCGGGGCTTCTTGATAGGATTTCAATCCACGCGCCCCGTGTGGGGCGCGACTGCGGGCATGCACACCAAACAAGGTCCTGACTGATTTCAATCCACGCGCCCCGTGTGGGGCGCGACGGTAAAGAAAAAGCAAGATGGCGATTTGGACGAGATTTCAATCCACGCGCCCCGTGTGGGGCGCGACATGCCCGCCCACTTGGCGAACAAGACGGGATTGATATTTCAATCCACGCGCCCCGTGTGGGGCGCGACGAAAAGTAAAGTAGACGCATTCCCGCACACCTAGATTTCAATCCACGCGCCCCGTGTGGGGCGCGACCGCTCCTCTCCGCTATGCCGACGTGCGAGAACAAATTTCAATCCACGCGCCCCGTGTGGGGCGCGACGCGCATCGACGAGGCGAGCAAGAGCATTCCGGAGATTTCAATCCACGCGCCCCGTGTGGGGCGCGACTGCTCAGTCAAGCCACGTTCAAAGAGAATCGCATATTTCAATCCACGCGCCCCGTGTGGGGCGCGACTGCATTCCCTCCGTTCCCGTGATATACTCACGGTATTTCAATCCACGCGCCCCGTGTGGGGCGCGACTTTGGCAGTCGAGGCAATCCCTCAAAGCCGCCTTATTTCAATCCACGCGCCCCGTGTGGGGCGCGACGGTGCGCCATCTGATGAACACCATCGCCATTGATATTTCAATCCACGCGCCCCGTGTGGGGCGCGACCGGTGGACGGCAGGCATTATGATGCCGTCCAGAGATTTCAATCCACGCGCCCCGTGTGGGGCGCGACGACGCGCCGCCTCGACCCGCAGGAGCGCGTAGATATTTCAATCCACGCGCCCCGTGTGGGGCGCGACTATATGACGCTGAATAGTTCTTTGCAAGTATGGATTTCAATCCACGCGCCCCGTGTGGGGCGCGACATATCCTTATGCTTGAGCATGACAGAATATCGATATTTCAATCCACGCGCCCCGTGTGGGGCGCGACGAGAGTTGTCCTGCGGATACACGCTCGACCTCGATATTTCAATCCACGCGCCCCGTGTGGGGCGCGACGCGTCGTGGAATCGAATCCGTACGAGGATTTGGAATTTCAATCCACGCGCCCCGTGTGGGGCGCGACGGACGAAAAGCCCAAGCAGGGAGCGACGAAGAAATTTCAATCCACGCGCCCCGTGTGGGGCGCGACACAGGTTTATATCTATGGAAATCCGTACTACGAGATTTCAATCCACGCGCCCCGTGTGGGGCGCGACCAAGCCGCGAGCTTAGTCGCCTGCTCGTTTGCAGATTTCAATCCACGCGCCCCGTGTGGGGCGCGACGTTTTTTGCAGTCATTTTACTCCCTTTCCCGATAATTTCAATCCACGCGCCCCGTGTGGGGCGCGACGGTATACCATGGCAAGAGTATCTTTTGAGAAAGTCATTTCAATCCACGCGCCCCGTGTGGGGCGCGACAATATCCAGATTCACCACTGGATATATTTTTCAATTTCAATCCACGCGCCCCGTGTGGGGCGCGACATGCAAGCAAAAGACTTGCAATACCTTGCATGGATTTCAATCCACGCGCCCCGTGTGGGGCGCGACACCGAGGAGTTTTTCTGTAAAAATATGGTTATCAATTTCAATCCACGCGCCCCGTGTGGGGCGCGACATAAGAGCATTTATCTTAGCCCTTTCCTTTTTGAATTTCAATCCACGCGCCCCGTGTGGGGCGCGACAATAAATCATATATATATACAACATTCAGCATACATTTCAATCCACGCGCCCCGTGTGGGGCGCGACAAAGGCGAAGGTTCTCGCCGACTGGACGGCGGCATTTCAATCCACGCGCCCCGTGTGGGGCGCGACTACCGAGGAGTTTTTCTGTAAAAATATGGTTATCAATTTCAATCCACGCGCCCCGTGTGGGGCGCGACCTATCCCGCCAAATAACATAATTATTGTCAATGGTATTTCAATCCACGCGCCCCGTGTGGGGCGCGACTGTGAATACCTTAACAATTTTATAAGGCGGTGAATTTCAATCCACGCGCCCCGTGTGGGGCGCGACGTATACCATGGCAAGAGTATCTTTTGAGAAAGTCATTTCAATCCACGCGCCCCGTGTGGGGCGCGACATAAGCGTGACTGGATAAAGCAATTATCCTGTATATTTCAATCCACGCGCCCCGTGTGGGGCGCGACTTCCTAGCTTTGTGGACAATTTACACTTCATTATTATTTCAATCCACGCGCCCCGTGTGGGGCGCGACTTAAAGGCGCTAGTTAATAGCGCCTTTACTAATAATTTCAATCCACGCGCCCCGTGTGGGGCGCGACGGGAGAGCGCGGACGTAAACTTGACAAGTGGCGCATTTCAATCCACGCGCCCCGTGTGGGGCGCGACCTGGATATGATTCTTTTCTTTCTCGATCCAGATTATTTCAATCCACGCGCCCCGTGTGGGGCGCGACGCTTGTATTAGTAAATAATTTCTGCAACGGAGAGATTTCAATCCACGCGCCCCGTGTGGGGCGCGACGTGGCAGGCTTGTCCTGCCACCTCCAAGGGGAGGAATTTCAATCCACGCGCCCCGTGTGGGGCGCGACTAGTAGCACAATGATATTATTTACAGTAAAGGAGGATTTCAATCCACGCGCCCCGTGTGGGGCGCGACGACTGCGAAAGAGAATTACCCATCGCACAAAGAAATTTCAATCCACGCGCCCCGTGTGGGGCGCGACAGGCTCTCCAAGAGGCGAACGCCTTGAAGAGAGAATTTCAATCCACGCGCCCCGTGTGGGGCGCGACCAATTCTGTTGACCGCAAGGGCCAGCAATATATATTTCAATCCACGCGCCCCGTGTGGGGCGCGACGTCAACGTGTTCATGTTATCATATCTATTGCATATTTCAATCCACGCGCCCCGTGTGGGGCGCGACATAACTGGTATTCCCTCCCTAGGGAGGGAGAAAGATTTCAATCCACGCGCCCCGTGTGGGGCGCGACAATCTGTATTGTCTAAACTTTGGCAGGAAACAAGAATTTCAATCCACGCGCCCCGTGTGGGGCGCGACTCGTGCGGTAGACGACGCGGTGCGTCTCGCGGTAATTTCAATCCACGCGCCCCGTGTGGGGCGCGACGTTCTCGCACTTCGGCATAGCGGAGAGGAGCGAAATTTCAATCCACGCGCCCCGTGTGGGGCGCGACTTTTCCCGCGAGGTTTTTTAATTCTTCGTATGCTATTTCAATCCACGCGCCCCGTGTGGGGCGCGACAACATAGATGCTTGCAGCTTCGTCGCATTTGCTCATTTCAATCCACGCGCCCCGTGTGGGGCGCGACGCAGCAGGTGCATCCCGAGATCACGCGCTGGATATTTCAATCCACGCGCCCCGTGTGGGGCGCGACTGCCGCCTCTTTGGCCGACAAGTGCTGCACATCATTTCAATCCACGCGCCCCGTGTGGGGCGCGACTACGCATCAAGGCGACAGCGGCGGTACGACAGGCATTTCAATCCACGCGCCCCGTGTGGGGCGCGACTTAGAGCACTTGGCAATTGCGGTTTTTATTTTATTTCAATCCACGCGCCCCGTGTGGGGCGCGACGCCGCCGTGTTCGCCGTCATCTCGTTGCCCGTCTGATTTCAATCCACGCGCCCCGTGTGGGGCGCGACGATGAAATCAGCATTCCAGGAAAACTTGCAGACATTTCAATCCACGCGCCCCGTGTGGGGCGCGACTCGCTCTGGGGCGCAATGGATACGGGATGGAAGGTATTTCAATCCACGCGCCCCGTGTGGGGCGCGACTTTTTTTTCGCGATTTTCATGATTTACGGTACGGATTTCAATCCACGCGCCCCGTGTGGGGCGCGACAACACCACCCCGAGAATACCTTAATCTGGGACTGATTTCAATCCACGCGCCCCGTGTGGGGCGCGACGGTACGGCTGGCAACGCAAACA
>ERZ772955.1928-NODE-1928-length-12030-cov-3.371691_pt1 | contig 12030 bp, 9 predicted proteins | sample MGYA00511133_ERZ772955 | MGnify/ENA primary metagenome ERZ772955 (study PRJEB29015, sample SAMEA2737914) | human oral metagenome | biome: human oral; feature: human-associated habitat; material: dental | place: China | collected 2149 ... | reverse complement strand
GATTTGCTGATGACTTAATTCTAAAAATAGGATGGCTGGCCTGAAAATGGTCGGCCATTTTTTTGTTTTAAGCTTGTGTTTTAAGCATAAGATGGGAAGGTTTTCTTGTATAATAAGTTGCAAAGAGTTGTGTTTGAAAGGGAGAGGAACCTAAGATTGAAATTGTTATTGTTGTGATTTGAGGGGCAAGGGAGAGGGAGTTACGCCGTAAAATGTGATAGATTTTGTGCAGTATAGGCTGGAACGAGTATGTTATTATATGATAAAAGAAGGTCTGAAAGTGGCAGTTAAGGTTCACTTTCAGACCTTTTTGTTAGTAAAAATGTATGAACTATTCAGCTATTGGCTTTGAATAGGTGTCGCGAATCTTCTTTGTTCTCAGCAGCAGATTGTTGTAGTGAAGTGCATTGATGCTGTTGGCATCAGTGGTTTTCAGCTGTTGACGGCAGAAGTTGTCAATCTTGTCAAGATGCTTCAACGCATAGAGTGTGACATCAGAGCGCGTGAACTTGATGTTTTCTTTTGGGGTCTTGGAGGTATAAATGGCTTGTCCGATGTGCTCAACGTAGTTCTGTTCCAATCTGCGGCGGAAGTTATTGCCACGTAAGTCGGTTTTACTCATGGGCTTCCATGCAGCCTGAAAGACATCATTCAGATAGTCGTTGACAGGATAAGGCTGGCTTGCGGTGAAGCTGTTGTTGATGCAATTGTAGAGAATATAGGCCGAAAGGAGGTAGGAAAGCACAGCATTGGCGCGCATGGTAACCTCGTTGTCGGCATCAACTCCAAGCTTGTTGACGATGCTGTCAGGGTAGAGCCATGTGGGAATTGTAAATAGATGACGGCCAAACCAAGCGATAGCTTGTTTCTGGAGGACTGCCGGCACGATGTCGTTCTTGCGGGCAGAGGGCCAGTTATCACTGTAAACACCGGCAATGTGGCGTTGAGCGTGGTTGCTGTAGCGTTGGAACTGTCCGCGAACACTATTGTACATAGAGTTTAAATCGTCAGTCTGATCATCGGGTTGTGCCGTCCATTTTACAATATTCTGCATCACACGCTTGAGGTTCTTGATGCCATATTCGGCAGCAGTAATGTCGTTATCGCCGAGATCTTCAGTCTGGGAACGTGGGTCTCTCCCACGACCTTCATCGCCTTTATAGCGAAGTCGCTTGTTATTGGTAAGCATTTTGGTGACTTCACTGCGTAGTGTTTTCTTCTCATCGAACTCGTCTTTGAACTCCGGACGATACTGATAACCCCACTTGATAGCCCAGTTGTCGTAGTCGTTGATGCGGGGGAAGAGGCCGGCTTCACCGATGTTGTCCTCCGGTTGCGCAACATAATTGAAGCGTGCATAGTCCATAATGCTCGCTGTGTGGCCATGTTTCTCAACCCAAGCTTTATCACGTAGCTTCTCCACGGGAGTAGCATTGCTGGCTATCATGTTGTGTCGAAGTCCTAATGTATGACCCACTTCATGGCTTGAAACAAAGCGGATGAGCTTGCCCATAAGGTCTTTATCAAACTTCATTGTCTGTGCACGCTTGTCCAACGGCCCGCATTGTGTCATGTACCATTTGGTTAATAGGTTCATAACATTATGGTACCAACAGATATGACTCTCGATAATTTCACCGCTTCGTGGGTCAACAATGCGTGGCCCGTAAGCGTTCTCTTGCTCTGAAGGCAGGTAACGCAGGAAAGAATAACGGGCATCATCAGGGCTGATGTCGCTGTCTTCGGGCACCTCTTTGCCTACGATGGCATTCTTGAAACCGGCAGCTTCGAAGGCTTTATTCCAGTCGTTGATGCCTTGAATGAGGTAAGGTACCCACTCTTTTGGCGTAGCTGGGTCGATGTAATAAACGATTTGCTTCTCAGGCTCAACGAGTTTACCCTTTGCATAAGCCTTTTTGTCTTTGGGAACTAAGCGATAACGTGAGATAATGGCATCGTGTTTACTGGTTTCCCTGTCGCTGAATGTGACAAGACGGTTGTCGAAATAGCCCACACGTTCATCGGCCAAACGGGGCCGCATCGGTTCTTCGGGAAGCTGAACAATGCTTGTATTGAGGCTCAGTGTCATGAAACCTTGACGTGAGGCCATGGATTTGCCGGGATTTGCAGCATAGGTTCGAAGTGTGGAAACCTCGATATTGATAGGATAAGTCTTGATAGTGTCGATGAAAGTACGGTCATCTTGCAGTGTCCCTAATTTCACTTGAGTCCGGTCGTTGGCTGTAAAACCGGCGATTTTATTGTCTCCTTTGAACAGTTTTGTTACGTTGACAAGCATCTTCCCCGTCTTCTTGTCCTTGCCGATAATATCAAACTTGTAGACAATGGGGTCTATAGTAGCTTTTCTGACGAGTTCGGAGATGTTGCTTTTCGGGTCGGCAGTCTGTGAATGTGCCCATGAACGCAAGAACATGGTCTTGTCATCATAACGCTCAAAATAAACCGTGTTGTAGTTCACTTCCTCACCACTGAGCATGCCGAAGTCCTGTGGAACCGACACAAAACGGGTCACGGCAAGAAACAATCTGCCTAAAGCTGCCTCCGGAATCTCAAAATACCAGTCTTTCTCTATATGCCTGACATCGAATAACCCCTGTTGGAAAGAACCGCCTTTCTTCATGAGTTTCTCGTAATCATCTTCTTTCTTTTCAGGCTTTTTCTTATTTGTTTCGTTGTCTTTCTTTACTTCTGTAGAGTCTTTTGCCCATGTGTTCAAGCTGTGTGGAACTGCCCATGTAGTCGTTGTTGTGAGTATTGACAGGGCAAATGTGGCTATTAAATGTTTCATTTCGTTTGATAAACTGTATTTATTACTCGTTATTATATTTCGTTGTTTGTTAATAATCTCGCTCGCAAATCTATGGAGGCAAGGTGCCGAAAGGTTTACAAATATACGCAAAAGAATGCAGAAAAACGTCTTTCTCTCCAAATTTTAACATCGTTATCGGCATAAGTCAAGGGCTGATATAGGCCAAGATGGAGAAAAAAGACAATCTTTTCAGATATATTTCATCAATATATCCCACACTGCAATGATATGACAGATACTGCCGGCAAGTACAAAGAAGTGGAAAACAGTATGCATATATTTCCGCTTGTTGATGCTGTAGAACACTGCACCTGTAATGTAACAGACGCCTTCTGCAATAATCCATATGAAAGCAGATGTGGTGAGTGCGTCGATAAGTGGCTTGAAAGCAACGAGCACACTCAGTCCCATTCCAACGAAAGCAATGGTTTCCAAGTTACTGTGGTCTTTGAGATTGACAAAGCTAATGACGGTTCCTGCAATCGCACAAGCCCATATAAAACAAAACAAGGTGAGGCCCCAGTAGCCTTGATCACGCAGTGCAATGAGCGTTATCGGGGAGTAACTGCCCGCAATGTGCCAGTAAATGGCGGCATGATCCCATTTGCGCAGTCGCTCTTTCCATTTGCTCCAAGCCGACAGGGAGTGGTAAACCGTAGAGGCTATATACGAGCAAAGCATGCCGAAGAGATAGAGAATAATGCCTGCTGTGGCCCATCCGTTGTGTTCACGAAAGCACCAAATGAGGAAGATTATGCCCACAACGATGCCTATGATGATGCCTCCGGCATGACTCCAAGCATTCCATAGCTCCTCGCGATGATTGAAATGAATTTTCAGTTTCATAATCGTCAACTTCTTCGGCAAAGTTAGTTGTTTGTCGGCTATCGTCAAATTTTCGTGCCGTTTATTTTTAGTTTTCAGCCAATTTTCAAGGAAATGCTCCTCAACGACAAGCGGATAATCATATTCCTACATAGCCTCGACCTCAACACGCAGCCCGGATTGTTATGCGAAAACGCGCTCTCTTCCAGCTTATGCTTAGGATGAAAGCGCGCTTCTTGCTTTTGATTACAGTCTATTCTGCTACTGTAAAGTCGAGTTGTTTCTTCTCTAAATCAGCTCTTGCCACTTGAATTCGGATGGCATCTCCAAGCTGATACTTGTGATGATGACGCCGACCAACGAGACAGAAGTTGCGTTCGTCGAAGTCATAATAGTCATCTCCGAGGTCACGCATAGGGATCATGCCCTCGCAGTGGTTCTCATCTATCTCGGCATATATGCCATAACTCGTGATACCACTAATGTGGGCATCATATGTTTCGCCTATTTTGTCGGCCATAAACTCTACCATCTTGTACTTAATAGAGTCGCGTTCAGCATTCTGGGCCACGAGTTCCATCTCGGAACAATGCTCACAAAGTTCCTCATAATGCTTCTCGTTGGCACTTCTCCCACCGTTAGCGTAACGCGTCAAGAGGCGATGAACCATCGTGTCGGGATAGCGACGGATAGGGCTTGTGAAGTGAGTATAGTAGTCGAATGCCAGTCCAAAGTGTCCGATGTTATGCACACTGTACTTCGCTTTCATCATAGCACGGAGTGCAACAGACTGAATCATCTTTGCTTCGGGCTTGTCGTTACAGTCGTCCATGAGTTTGTTGAGGCTGCGAGCCATGGCACTTTTCGTGCCATCGGTCTTCACTTTATAGCCGAACTTGACGATAAACTGCCGCAAAGTCTCCATCTTCTGCGGGTCAGGATTGTCATGTATGCGATAGGGGAGCGTCTTCTTCTTTTGTCCTTTCTTTACTTTCCCGATGCTTTCTGCCACAGTTCGGTTGGCCAAAAGCATGAACTCCTCAATCAGTTTGTTGGCATCGCGCGAGCGTTTGAAGTAACATCGCGTCGGTTTTCCTTGTGCATCAATGTCGAAATGCAGTTCTTCGCGGTCGAATTTCACAGCTCCACCCTTGAAACGGCGGGCACGTAACTGTTTTGCCAGACGGTCTAAGGTGATCAACTGGTCGGCATTCTCACCCTGATATCCGCCTTTCGGTGCTTTCGGTGCAGGCTCTCCGGTGCCGTCTTTCACGCCGTTGGCCTCCAATATCTCCTGCACTTCCTCATAGGCATAGCGTCGATTACTGCGGATAATGGTATGAACGATGCGGTAAGCCTTGACATTTGCCTCATCATCTAAGTTGAAAATAACGCTGTAGGCCAGTTTATCTTCATCGGGACGAAGCGAACAAATGAAGTTACACAGACGCTCGGGAAGCATTGGTATCGTGCGATCGACGAGATAAACACTCGTGGCCCGCTTCATGGCTTCCTTGTCAATGATGCTGCCCTCCGTGACATAATGGCTCACATCGGCAATGTGAACGCCCACCTGCCAAAGGCCTTTGTCAAGCAGTTTAATCGAGAGTGCGTCGTCAAAGTCCTTGGCATCATGCGGGTCAATGGTGCAGGTGAAGACATCACGGAAGTCTTCACGCTCCGCCTCATCCTGCTTTGTAATCTCTGCCGAGATTTTCTCTGCGGCCTCTTCCACAGCTTTCGGATAGACATAAGGCAAGCCGTATTGGGCTAAGATGGTGTTCATTTCAACATCGTTGTTGCCTGTCTGCCCAAGCACATCCACGACTTCGCCCAACAGGTTCTTGTGTTCTGCATCGGGCCATTGCGTGATTTTGACGATAGCTTTGTCGTTAGTCTTGCCCCCTTTAAGCTTCTTTTTCGGGATGATGATATCGTGGACGAAAGTGTTTTCGGGTGTGATGAGATAGGCAAAGTCGCGATCTACGCGCAAGCGGCCTACGAAACGGTCTTTGTTGCGCTGTATGATTTCAATGACTTGTGCCTCTTTAATGTGCTTCTGTCGGCGTGCCATGAAGCTCACTTTCACGCGATCGCCATTGGTTGCCCACATGGAATTGCGCTCTGAAACGAAGATAGGCGAACCGCCATCATCGGGAAGAAACGAGTTCTTTCCATTCGCCTTGCGCACAAAAGTGCCTTCCTGCACCTGGCCTTTCGTGTTGAGTTTGTAGGAACTGTCGGTCACGCGCGTGAGAAAGTCGTCCCAAGCCATCTCCTCCATAATGTCGATAGCCATCATCTTCAGTGGGTGGGTGTCTAATTTGAGCGCCCGGAATATCTCCTTGAAGCTAAGCTTCTTGCCGGGTTGCGACGTGAAAAAGTCTTGCAACCGCTCACAGAGTTGCTTCTTACTCATGCGTTTTCCACCTTTTTTCCCTTTTCCCATCTTTTTCTTTTTTTGTTTGTTTAGGTTACAAAGTAACGAAAAAGAAATGACAATTACAATTTTTATGTTGTCTTTTTATTGGCGGATTGCATGGAATTCCATATGCCTGCGAGAGAATGCGGATAAGTGCATGCAGGCTGAAAACCGTATAGTGTTGCCGTTTGTCGTGATGACAGAGGCGTTGACCTGCATGTTATCAGTTTGCTTTTTGTTTTGTCTTATCTTGTGGAAAGCGTGTGGGGTGCACTTATCGGTGTAAAGTTTGTTGCTCGTTTTTTAACACTTCCGGAGTTGATTAAATAGAAATGAAACTCCCACTTCTTTGCTTGTACGGAGCCATTTCACTGCTTGTGCGAAACCATTGTATGGCTTCGATATCCTCATTTGCCTCTTTTCAGCCTGTAATCTCAGTCACTTTACCATGCTGTTTGACTGAAATGACCCCGTATTATGACGCAAAACACACCGTAACTTGACGCAAATGGCAACGCTTTTCAGCGTGATTTTGCTTCATAATTCGACTTGAAATCCATAACGGTTTGATTGTCAAAGCGTTGTGAAAGACAAGAATACGGCACGTATTTGAAGCAGAGACAACTTTCATTTCAAATTCGCAAGCTGTGCAAAAGCATTTGTAAATAATCATGACATGAATTAACATATCATTCGCTTGTCAGGACTCTTACTTATCAAATAGGCTTTTAAGGGGTGAAAATGCTAAGTTTTGATGTGTCAGCAGGCGGGTTGTCATGGGCAGACTCCGTCAGACGGAGGTTATTTGCAGCGTAAGGTTGTCTGAAGAAATCGCCCCGATGACACGATGGTTATCGGGGCGATGACTTATATTGCTTTGCAACATTCAATTTAAAGTTCAAGGTCTACCTCTATCGGACAATGGTCGCTGCCGAATATTTCGGTGTGGATAGAAGCGTCTTTCAGTTGAGATAGGAGCCTGTCGGAGATGAGGAAGTAGTCTATGCGCCAGCCCGCGTTCTTCTCTCTTGCACGGAAACGGTAGCTCCACCAACTGTAGGTGACCTGCTCCGGATACAGAGTTCTGAACGTATCTGTAAAGCCATGGCTGAGCAGTTGGGTCATCTTGTCGCGCTCTTCATCGGTAAATCCGGCGTTACGGCGGTTGCTCTTGGGGTTCTTGAGGTCTATTTCCTGGTGTGCAACGTTCAGATCGCCACATACAATGACGGGCTTTTGTTCGTCAAGACGATGCAGGTAAGCCTGGAAGTCGTCTTCCCAAGTCATGCGATAGTCAAGCCGACGGAGTCCGTCTTGAGCGTTGGGCGTATATACAGTGACGAGGAAGAAGTTGTCATATTCAAGGGTTATGACGCGTCCTTCATGGTCGTGCTCGTCTATTCCGATGCCATAAGTGACGGCAATCGGTTCTTTTCGTGCATAGATAGCAGTGCCGCTGTAGCCTTTCTTGTCGGCATAATTCCAATAAGATGTATAGCCCGGGAACTGAAGATCAAGCTGTCCGGCCTGCATCTTGGTTTCTTGCAGGCAGAAGAAATCGGCATTCAGCGTTTCAAAAGACTGTGAGAAGTCTTTGCCTACGCAGGCACGAAGGCCATTTACATTCCATGAAATGAATTTCATATTCTACTTAGTGTTTGGTTTTTGAAACGAACATCAGATAGATTCCTGATGGTGAAAGTCTTTCCTTATCAGCAGTGATGAGGGCGGGCTGAACGGCTACTTGCAGTTCCTTATTGGCCGGATTATAGAAGCACAGCATGTTGTTGCTGAACACAATTTCATGCGGTTTGCTGTCGTAGTTGGCTGTCAACGTAGCCTTAAAGCCGTTTGTCAGATAGCGATAAATCTTCTTTGGCTTGTTTGTGAAGCCCAAAGCGCCAATCTTGCTTTCGGCAGGTTGCATGGTGAGATGCTTGGCCAAATCCAGCTTTGCCTTGTTTGTCAAGGTGTGGTTTGGATTGAGCAGGCGTGAATAAAGGCTGTCGGGAATGCTGTTGATGCGTACAATGGTGTCGAGCCCGATGGTGACCTTGACATTCGGAACAGAGTCTTTTGTGCGATAGATTGAGCCATATTGCTGATAGACTGCATAGAGGTCGCCCTCATAAGTGCCTTTGGCTGCATCGAAAATCATCTTTGCTTCGGGCTCGGTAATCGTGATATCGTCGTCGTTATCATTACTCAAACAAGAAGAAAATGCGGTCAGTACAGCGGTCAGACAGAAGGCATAGCCAAGAAATTTACGTAGTTTTTTCATATGAGATGCTTTATATTGTTGTTGGACAAGATGAGGAAGAGCAACCTTTGAGTCGCTTTTCCTGCAATAAAAGAATTAAATTCGTTTGGATTCTCCACGTAGCAGACTCATGAATTCCTGTCGGGTGTTGAGGTCGTTGAACACGCCGCTGAAGTCGCTTGTTGTGGTGATGGAATTCTGTTTTTCCACACCGCGCATCTGCATGCACATGTGTTTGGCTTCAATCACCACCATCACACCTTGCGGGCGCAACGTGGCCTGAATACATTCCTTAATTTGTTGTGTCAAGCGTTCCTGCACCTGCAAACGATGGCTGAAGATGTCGACCACACGCGCAATCTTGCTCAGTCCCGTGATGTAGCCGTTGGGAATGTAGGCCACGTGGCATTTGCCATAGAAGGGGAGCAAATGGTGTTCGCAGAGGGAAAACACGTCGATATCCTTCACAATGACCATCTGGTTATAGTCTTCTTGGAACAGCGCATCGGTCAACACCTGCTGCGGATCTTGCATGTAGCCGCGTGTCAGCACCTGCATTGCCTTAGCCACCCGCATGGGCGTCTTCTCCAATCCTTCGCGTTGCGGGTCTTCGCCCAACAAGGTGAGAATGCTTTTATAATGGGTCGCAAGGTCAGTCAAGCCCTCACGAAATTCGTTTTCCGGATTCATTTGTTCTGTTTTTTATGTTGATGCCTGCTGGGCATGGCGCGAAGTGCGGCTGTGGGCTGCGCTTAGTCCTGCACGGTGATTTTTCCTTTCACGATGTTGGCTTGCCGATAGCCCAAGGCTTTCACCTTTTGCAGCATGCGTTCGGCTTCTTCAAACGTGCGATAGTTGCCCACGCGGCATATCCAGTGGGGCGAATAGAAATGCACATAGACGGGCTCTTCGGGATATTTTGTTTTGATGACGATGCTGGCTTGCTCGGCCTTTTGCCGGTCGATGCGCGAGTTGCCGCCCGCGAAAGCCTGCACCCGATAGCCAATAATCTTGCGACTGCCGCGCATCACCTTTTTGCGCATGTCCACAATGGGTGCTTCTTCTTCGTCGGATTCGGGCGTTTTTGTGGTCGAATCTGTGCGCTTTTGCTCCGTAGTTTCGCGTTGTTCGGCAGGCTTTTTCTCTGTCGTTTCTTTCGGACGCACTTGTTTGGCCGAATCTTTGTCGGCCACATGGTGGGTTGTGGGCTTTGTTTCCTTTTTCTCTTTGTCGGGTTTCTGCGTTGTGCCTGCTGATTTGGGCATGGCCTCTTTCTTCTCCTGTGGCTGCGTTGTAGCCTTTGTTGCGGCGCGGCCATTCACAAGGTCATCGATTTCTTTGCTTTGCGTAACCGTTACGACACCCATTCCCGCCTCACGTTTCTTGACGTGGTCGAGGAACGTTTGTGCCGAAACCGAAAGCGTAGCGCAAAGCATCAACCATAGAAAACAAGCTAACTTTTTCATCTTTATCCTAAATCAAAATTTATGAGCACCTGTGCAACACACAGCTTTTTTGTCTTTTTATCGTCTCCGCGCGGCGCGGGAACAATATTTTTCTCCTTTTATCGTCTCCGCGTGGCGCGGGAACAATATTTTTTGCGTTTGGCAGCAATCTTTTATAGCAAAAAACGCAAGTGGCGATATGTAATTGCAGGAACGCACGGGCGGTGCATTCCTGCAATAGGGATTGATTTTTACTTCTTCCAAGCGTCGATAATGGCTTTGAAATCAACGGGCTTCAGCGAAGCACCGCCAATCAAACCGCCATCGATGTTGGGCTTAGCGAAGAGTTCGCCGGCATTCGATGCGTTGCAGCTGCCACCATAAAGGATGGTTGTGTCTTCGGCTGCAGCCTGACCATACTTCTCTGCTACGATAGAACGAATGTAGGCCAGCATCTCTTCGGCTTGGTCGGATGTGGCCGTTTTGCCGGTGCCGATGGCCCAAATGGGTTCGTAGGCCAAAACAATGTTCTTCCACTCTTCGGCAGAGAGATTGAACACGCTGCCTTCGAGCTCGGCCTTTACCACTGCGTTCTGGCGGTTGGCCTCGCGCTCTTCCAAAGTTTCACCGCAGCAGAAGATGACTTTCAAACCATGCTTCAAGGCCAGGAGCACTTTCTCTTTCAAGATTTCTGCGGTCTCGCCATAGTATTGGCGACGCTCAGAGTGGCCGAGAATGACATATTGTGCGCCGGTGCTCTTCACCATTTCGGCAGACACTTCGCCCGTGTAAGCGCCCTTTTCTTTGTCGGCACAGTTCTCAGCGCCTAAGCCAACCACACTGCCTTTGAGCACTTCGGCCACGCTGGCCAAGTGGATGAAAGGTGTGCAAACCACCACGTCGCAGTGGGGCTTGTCGTTAGCCAAAGAGTCCTTTACGTTGGTTGCCAATGCAACTCCATCTTGCAGGTTGAGGTTCATTTTCCAGTTACCTGCTACCATTTTCTTTCTCATATTGATTTTTTTTATAAAAGAGTTGATATAAATTGTCTTTATTCTTTTTTTCTTTCAGGCGCACCCATTGGCTCCATGCCCAGAAGCGGTCGGCTAAAGTGAGCAAAGTGAGTGGGAGGACGAACCAAAGCACGATGACAATGATTTTGCTGGGCACCGAGTCTTGGGGCATCTTGGCCCATGTGGCCTGCGCGATGGGGCGCGAAAGGTCGTCGCCGGCGGGCAAAGCGTTGTGGCTCCATTTGTTAATCACCACGCCATCTTTGATAAGTATCAGCCCAGGGTTGCTCCTTATCATCGTTTTCAGCGTAGTGCCGTCGGTGATGTAGAAAGGATATTCGGCCCCAGTGAGGTCTTGCCAACGGCTGATGGCGGCTTTTCCGCTGGCGGTTAGGCACATCATGGGCACATTATACCGTTTGGCGTACTCGTATATTCGGTCTATCGCACCGAAGTTGGTGTCGTCGGCTTGCTCTAAGTAAGGCGAAATCAGCAAGAAAGTATAGCCCTTACGGTTTAAAACGTCTTCTGTGATGTCGTTGCCTGTGGCCTCGTCGGTGATGGAGAAGTCGTGAATGGGCGGTACGTAGCCTTCTTCGGTTTGCACGGTCTTGCTGTCTACGAAGGTCCAAGTGGAGTCTGGGTAGTTGTCTAGCGTAAACTCGCGCGTCTCTCCGTTCTTGCTTAGCACGAAGGTTGTTTCAAATTTGGGTTGTTTTGCATCCGCAGGAATCTCCATTCCCTTACGGATGTCGGCTCCGATGTGGTATGGACGGAAGTCGAATGGGGGCAGTGTGTATAGGCTCCACGCGCTCGACACGATGATAAAGAACAGCGTATAGTTGGTAACAATCCATTGATTGGTCTTTGAAATGAACCTCACCATGCGCAGCGGCCATCTTGCCACCACAGTGGCGGCCAGCAACAGCACGATGTTTTTTGCCAAAGTCTCGCCGTTGGTGAGCTGAATGGCATCGCCGAAACAGCCACAATCCTTTACAGGACTGGCGAAATATATCCACACCGTGATGAGTGTCATCATGCCAATAAAGCCCAACAGCAGCTTTGAAACCAAACGCCGCTGTATGGCGAAGAGCAGATACACGCCCAAAGCGAACTCTGTGGCGGACAAGGCAACGGACGTGAAGAGCGTGAACCAATTGGAAACGAAGCCTGAAAGACCGGCTGCCGACTGTCGTGTCCGCACCCCTCATGAAACGGATGTTCGCCAGGAG
>ERZ772955.1927-NODE-1927-length-12031-cov-2.595775_pt1 | contig 12031 bp, 8 predicted proteins | sample MGYA00511133_ERZ772955 | MGnify/ENA primary metagenome ERZ772955 (study PRJEB29015, sample SAMEA2737914) | human oral metagenome | biome: human oral; feature: human-associated habitat; material: dental | place: China | collected 2149 ... | reverse complement strand
TTACAAGGGCGCACATATACACCTTAACAGGTGCGTGCGTTCTCCGAAGGCTCTTGCAGAGGGCATATCAGCTAACGCTGATACAGGGGAGCTACTGTAATGGGTCAGTTTTCAAGACAAAAATCCGAGATTTTTATAATGAACTGATATCCATAGTTATGAGAGTGTTGATACCCTGGGTTACTGATGTTCAAGCTATATCCCTGGCTTCCTCATAAAGCATTGCCGGGTAATATACAGAAGCAGGCGGTACATTCCCGATCGCCGAATGACAGCGCTCGAAGTTGTAGGTATGGATGTTCTTCCTGATCGCAGCTCTGGCCTCCTTGATGTTGTGCCATTCTGTCAGGTAGGCTTCCTCATACTTGAAAGAGCGGAACCACCGCTCGATCTTGATGTTGTCAGCCCAGCGGCTCTTGCCGTCCATACTCTGACGTACCTTGTTAGCCTTCAGAAAATCTTTGTAGCCTTGGCTGGTGAACTGGCAGCCTTGATCCGAATTCAGGATCTCCGGTTTTACCACAAGGAAAGCTTTCTTACATGCTTCCATACAAGAGGTGGCGTCCAGTGTATCATCTAGACCCCAGCCAACGATGCAGCGGCTATACCAGTCAATGATAGCTGTCAGGTACAGGAAGCTGTGCTTCAGCGGAATGTAGGTTATATCAATCGACCGGGCCTGGTTAGGCCGGGTGATATCAGCGTTACGAAGCAGATACGGAACGACGGCAGCACGCTGCAGGCACCTCGAGAGGTTCGGCTTCGGATAGATCGGATCGATGGCCATCTCCGTCATCCACTTCCGGGCTCTCTTACGCCCGATATGATATCCGCGGCACTTCAGTTGGGCGGACATCTGGCGAGCTCCCCAGGTGGGATTATCCGTATGGAAGTGATCCATAATGGTCTTGCACTCAAGTTCAGTATCGGATACCGGCTTGGCTTCATAGTAGATGCTGGTTCGGTTGATACCACAGAGATCTGCGGCCACACTGACCGGAATCTCAGTCTTGTCAGTCGTCGAACGGAGGCTTCGGACTAAATTTACTCTCGTAGTCAGGTCCAAGCATTTCTTCAGATTTTTTTTGAGCCAGTCCACCTGCATGGTGAGCTGACCGACCTTCCTGGCATAGGCTGCTTTTTCCTTGCGCTCTTCGCTGAGCTTCTCCTTGATGTTTTCCTCACGGGAATCATCGAAGACTACGGAAGCCTTCTCTAAGAACTCCTTCTTCCAGTTCCTGAGAAGATTTGGCTGGATGCCGTTCTCAGTGGCGATGACATTCAGTTCTTTCTCACCCTTCAGGACTTCGAGAACGAGGTCGGACTTGAACTTTGCTGAAAAGTTTCTTCTTGTACGGGACATAAATGAATCCTCCATGTGTGGTATGTTTCAAGCATATCAGATTCATTAAAAACCGTCTTAAGAAGTGTCTTAATTTACGGAACCATTATAAAGTGGCGGAGGTAAAAGAGTTCCTTCATCATGAAAATGAATGGAAACCGATTGGCACCAAAGTCCCCGGACTTGCGAGCGAATATTTCCTCGTAACAGGCAGCGGGAAATATTTCCGCAATGTTATCATTGATCCGGAGGATAGTATCTGCATCATCGAATTGGATGAAAAAGGAGAGAATTACCGCATCCTTTGGGGCCTGGTAAACGGAGGCAGACCGACCAGTGAGCTGCCGAGCCACCTAATGAACCATGAAGTGAAAAAAGGCGTTACCAATGGAGCGCACCGGGTGATTTATCATGCACATACCACGAATGTGATCGCACTGACATTTGTACTGCCGTTAGAGGATAAAGTATTTACTAGAGAACTCTGGGAGATGGCGACCGAGTGCCCGGTTGTATTTCCTTCCGGAATCGGTGTAGTAGGATGGATGGTGCCGGGCGGCCGTGAGATCGCAGTGGCGACAAGTGCCCTGATGAAAGAATATGATGTGGCAATCTGGGCGCATCACGGCATGTTCTGCTCAGGGGAAGACTTTAATCTTACATTCGGATTAATGCACACCGTAGAGAAATCTGCGGAAATCCTTGTAAAGATGCTGTCCATGAGACCGGATAAAAGACAGACAATCTCACCTCAGAATTTCAGAGATTTGGCGAAAGATTTTAAAGTAACTTTACCGGAAAAATTTCTATATGACAAATAATGGTACATATCACATATTTGGCGTATCAGAAGCATGAAGCATGTTTCGATATTCCATAGGCGTACATCCGTATTTCTTGCGGAACAGCTGAAAGAAAAAGCTGGTATTCTGATATCCGACGGCAAGGCTGATATCATTTGTGGAAAGTGCGGTGCTCCTTAACAGTTTTGCCGCCTGAGAGAGCCGCTGTGTCTGGACCAGCTCTTTGTAAGTGGTTCCGGTATGCTGGCGGATGTAGGCAGAGAGATAGTTTGGGTGCATATTAAAAAACTCAGCTGTAGAAGAAAGGGTACAATCCGCAAAGTTTGTTTCGATATATCGGAGTATGGTATAAATCTGATCCACAGAGGAGTGATCCAGAACCATACCATGCTGGAACAGATTGATCATCTCGCAGGTAATCAGCGTAAAAAGACTGTCTAAAAAAGGTCCGGATGTTACGGACGGAGAATAAAATTCACAGAGAAACTGGTTGGCAAGATCTGCCAGCCGGTTTTGTTTTTGTTCCGGGGAAAAGACAATATACCTGCTTTCCTGCATCGTGGTGTTCAGAGCCTCAATGAAAAAGTGTGTAAGGTAATTATCCTGAGACAGGCGTTCAAAAAAAGTACCGTTCAGATATTCGCGCGTCAGCAAAAAATTGATGATAATATCATTTTTTGAACATCTTTTGACAGAATGAGGTGCATTCTGGCTGATCAGAACCATCTGCCCGGCTTTTAGCCTGAATGTAGTCTTATTTATCGTCATTGTGCAGGAACCAGAATAAATATAACTCAACTCCAGCCACTCATGGATATGCAGAGGTACGTTTTCAAAACGATCCTGTTTTACAACAGCGAAGTTGTAATAACTCGGAAGAACTTTCTTTGAAAGAAATAAAGAACGCAGATCTTCAAGGTTCGTATCAAAACGGTAACAGGGTGTATCAAACTTACCTCTGGCAACAGGAAATTGTGAATAATCTTTCTTTACACCGTTCAGACGCTGGGTTTCTTCGGGAGTGTGCTGCTTCAGAAATTGATTCAATGCAGATAATGTCATCATATATAATCTCTCCTTTTCGAGATATGAATGAACTGTAATTATAGTCATCAGCAGTTTATTTAACCTGTCTAAAATATACCATATTGGGGGCAAAGGTGTACAGAGTAATCTCGGATATTTATTAAGTTTGGTCGGTAAATCACTTATGTTTCGTTGATGTAATTTTAGTCTGTATAAAGTAAGATATCAGTAAGAAAAGGAGGTATAGGTTAGGATGAAGAAATTTTTTGCAGTAGTGGTGATTGTTTTATTATTTGTAATCGGTGCGACATTATATGTCTATCAAAAAAGTGCCATGTTTTTGCCGGCACTTCTTGGCATCTGCGGATTTCCAGAAATAAAGGAAAGCAGCTATTACGATGAAAACGGACATTTCCGTCCGGGAACGGGGGAGGATAAAGTTGGATTTTTCATGCAGCATCCGGTATTCGGCGGTTTTAAACATATGTTTTTCAATGTGGAGGACAACGTGCTGAAAGCTATTGCGCCTGTAAAGTATAAGGATTTTTTAAAGGCGCAGGGTCGTGAGGAACAATTGGATGTAGCCTTGGAATCTTTCCATTATCTAACCGGACTTGTTGAGAAAGGTCAGGCAAGGCTGGTGCCGGATCTGTATCCTGCGGAAGCAGTGAATAGTCATCCGTACAGGTCACATCTGACGGGAATGTTTTATCAGGGACAACAGGGAAAACCACTTGCCATTGTAGTTCCGGGAGGCGGATTTATCAGTAATGTAACTGATTGCGAGGGGTATCCTGCGGCGATGAAGCTGCATAAAATGGGATATTCTGTTTTCGTCATAAGTTATCCGGTCGGCAGGCAGCTGGGTGAGACAGAACAGGTGAAGCAGGGACAGGCTGCCGCGAGGGAACTGACACAAGTGATCCGATATCTGACGGAGCATCAAAAACAGTTTTCTGTAAACATGGATGATTATGCCATCTTTGGTTTTTCGGCAGGAGGACTTATGACCACGGCGTATTCATTTGCAAATTATGAGGACTGCTGCCACAAGAATCATCTGCCAAGACCGAAGGTGATCTTCCCTATGTATGGTCTGGACTGGAATATCAAAGTTTTGCCGGAGGACAAGGGACTGGCGGTATTTTCTATCGTAGGGCGGGATGATGAGTTCGGTTTTGCAAATGTGGAAGATAAACTGCCGGAATTAGAGAAGGTACTGGGCAAAGAAAATGTGTCGGTCAGAATCGTTGACGGACTGGGACATGGATTTGGAATAGGAAATGAAACAAAAGTGAAAAACTGGCTTCAGGAAGCAGTCATCTTCTGGGAAGCCCACAGATAGGAGCAGATAAGAATTTATTTAAGGAGGATTTCATAATGAGCAGAAACCTGAAAGAATTGATCAGACAGATGACACTGGAGGAAAAAGCAGGACTTTGTTCGGGAGCGGATTTCTGGAACACGATGGGAATCGAAAGGTTAGGGATTCCTTCCGTTATGATGACAGACGGCCCGCACGGCCTGCGCAAACAGGAAGGAGCGGCAGATCATCTTGGCCTGAATAAAAGTGTGAATGCAGTCTGCTTTCCGGCAGCCTGCGCCACAGCATCCAGTTTTGACGTGGAACTGATGGAACGTATGGGACAGATCCTTGGGGACGAGTGTCAGGCTGAGAACGTGAGCATGCTCCTCGGTCCTGCGGTTAATATCAAACGCAGTCCTCTCTGCGGAAGGAATTTTGAATATATGTCCGAAGATCCATATCTGACAGGAAAGATGGCGTCAGCATATATCCGGGGCGTACAGTCGAAAGGCATCGGAACCAGTATGAAACACTTCGCCGTGAATAATCAGGAAACAGACCGTATGCAGATATCGTCGGAAGTATCGGAACGGGCTTTCCGGGAAATTTATCTGCCGGCTTTTGAGGAGGCGGTGAAGAAAGCGCAGCCAAAGACTGTGATGTGCAGCTACAATAAGATCAACGGAGTATTTTCTTCAGAGAATAAGGAGCTTCTGACAGATATCCTGCGGGATGAGTGGGGATTTGAAGGATATGTGGTCAGTGACTGGGGAGCTGTAAATGACCGTGTGAAAGGACTGAAAGCCGGTCTTGATCTGGAGATGCCGGGATCAGAGGGATATAACACAAGAAAGATTATCCGGGCAGTGGAAAATGGAGAACTGGAAGAGGAGATTCTTGACAAAACGGTAGAGCGCATACTGAAAGTAGTCTTCTCCTACACAGATAACAGGAAAGATGAGACTGTATTTGACAGGGAAAAGGATCACAAAGCGGCGGCAGATATCGAAACAGAGTGCGCCGTGCTTCTGGAAAACAGGGGAGTGCTGCCGCTGAAAAAAGAACAGAAAGTAGTCTATATCGGGGAATTTGCAAAGAAACCGCGCTACCAGGGCGGGGGATCGAGTCACATCAATACGGACAGCGTAGTGTCAGCTCTGGAAACTGCGGTGAGAAAAGGCAGAGCAGTGGAGTATGTGAAAGGCTTCTCGTCAGAGCGTGACGAGATGACAGAAGAGGAACTGAAACAGGCGTGTGAAGCGGCAGCGGGCGCAGATGCAGTTGTAATCTTTGCCGGACTGCCGGACAGCTTTGAGTCGGAAGGATATGACAGAACATCCATGGAACTGCCAAAGTGTCAGAATCGCCTTATAGAGGCTGTGGCTGAGATACAGAAGAATGTGGTAGTGGTTCTTCATAACGGAAGTCCCGTAGAAACTCCATGGGCGGAGTCTGTAAATGCCATTCTGGAGATGTATCTGGGAGGAGAAGGCATTGGGGAGGCCAGCGACCGGCTGTTATTTGGGGAGGTAAATCCGGGAGGACGTCTGGCGGAGACTTTCCCATATCGCCTGGAAGACAATCCGAGTTACCTGAATTTCCCAGGAGACGGCAGGACTGTTCTCTATGGAGAAGATATCTTTGTCGGATACCGTTACTATGATGCGAAGAAAGTACCGGTGCGCTGGGCATTCGGCCATGGCCTGTCATATACGGAATTCAGCTACAGCAATATGAAGCTCTCTTCTGCGGAAATGAAAGATGGAGATGTTCTGAAGGTGAGCATTGATGTGGAGAATACAGGGAAGAGGGCAGGAAGTGAAGTGGTTCAGCTTTATGTTAGCGGCAAGAACAGCACGGTGCCAAGAGCAGTGAAAGAACTAAAAGGGTTTGCGAAAGTATTTCTGAATCCGGATGAGAAGAAGACTGTTACAATGGAGCTTTGCGCGAGAGATCTTGCTTACTACGAGACAAAGATCCACGACTGGTACACTCCGTCAGGTACATATGAGATCCAGATCGGGCATGCCAGCGATGAGATCAGAGAGGCTGCAGAACTTATATTTACCACTAATGTGCTGCTGCCGTTCACTGTGGATATGACCACGACAATGGGGGAATTGATGAAGCACCCGAAGACAGCAGGGAAAATGATGGAGTATCTAGAGGGAATATCACAGGGAGAAGAACCTAAGAAAGAAGATGGGGAGGTACAGCTTGTGACTCCGGAAATTATAGCCCAGATGCCGTTGAAATCATTTTTAAGCGTTATTCCGGGTGAAGCGATTGAACAGATGATTGTAGAGTTGAATTCTCTGTGTGCAGAAGAGGGAAAGTGAGAATAAAATATGAATCAAGATAAGATAAAAATGAGAGAAAAGCTGTCATTTGCAATGGCAAACTTTGGAAACATTCCGGTTATGACACTGATCAACGGATATTTACTAATTTTTTATACCAATATATGCGGCTTGAGTCCTGCTGCATGTGCGACACTGTTTCTGATCGCACGCTTTCTAGATGCCATTAACGATCCATTAGTTGGATTTATACTCGACCATCTTCCGACCAGAAAGATGGGACATTTCCGACCAACATTGATTCTGGGAACAATTCTGTGTAGCGCCAATTTCCTTCTGCTTTGGTTTGGACCTATGTTATCAACATCGGGGAAACTGGCAATCGCATATGTATCGTATATTCTGCTTGGTGTGTTGTTCCCAGTCATGGATATTTCGCTGAACAGTCTTCTGCCGGTTATGACAGAAGATATGAAAGAAAGGAACAGGTTAAGTTCAATCAAAGGGCTTGCATATGTGATCGGGGCGCTTGTAATCGGTGTGGCAGCTCCGCTTATTCTTGGAGATGCTTCTAACAAACAGGGATATATTAATCTTGTTCTGATCATGACAGCAGTGATTTTTTTCTTCTCTATTATAGGAACCATGGGAGTAAAAGAACGTGTAAAACCACAGATGGAGAACAGCTATTCTGCAAAAGAATTATTCAAGATTCTCAGTCAGAAGCCGGTGTACATTACATTCCTTGCTGTACTGTTATATTCGATTGGAAGCAATATCGCGAATGCAGCAAATACATACTTTTATACATATATTTTTGAAGATCTGACGTTGGCGTCTATTATTACGCTTATTACATGTGTTACTGTTTTTCCGGCTACAATGGTCATTGGTAATCTGATTGGAAGGTTTGGAAAGAAGAAAATATATGCGATTGGACTTGCACTTGCAGGACTGGCACCAATCATCCGTCTGTTGAATGTGAGGAGCATTCCCCTTCTTATTGTCTCTGTATTGATTGCAGGAATAGGAGCCGGCTTTGCAGCACCTCTTAATTATGGAATACAGGCAGATAATACAGATTATATCGAAGTGTCTATGGGAATTAGGGCAGAAGGTGCTGTCGCATCTCTTTCCAGCTTTGTCTCCAAGTGTGCAATGGGAATCGGTGGTGCGATTCCGGGGTATCTGCTGCAGTTAGCAGGATTTGACAGTAAGGCGGCAGTACAGAATGACAATGTGATTAATGTGATCGTCCTCTGTGTGCTAATATTGCCGGCAATCGTAAATGTGGTGGCCATTGTGATCTTCTCAAAAGGTTATCCTATTACCAAGGAAAAATTGAATGAGCAGACATATCTGTTGAGGGAGAAACGGTCAAAAGCGGGTATAAGTGAATAAGAATGATAGAGAAGGAGTATCAGTATGGGAAAGATTTATGCGGCAAAAACAAATCATATCACAAATCCGATAGGGTTTAATATGGATTCTATTGAATTTTCATGGAAAGTGAAAGGATGCAGAGGACAGGAACAGAAACATGCAAGGATTGTAATCAGCAAGAATAAAACCTTTACAGATATCTGTTACGATACAGGTGAAACAGAGTTGGATAGCCTCTCTACAAGAGTAGAATTTGAAATACAGCCGTATACAAGATATTACTGGAAGGTCATTGTGACAACAGATGTAGAGGAAGTAATCGAATCAGATGTACAGTTTTTTGAGACTGCCAAAATGGATGAACCATGGACTGGAAGATGGATTACTTGTGACAGCAGTCAGGAACGTCATCCGATTTTTTCAAAAAGGATTGAACCGAAAAAAGAAGTGAAAAGTGCAAGGTTGTACATTTGCGGTCTGGGATTGTATGAGGCATATTTTCTCGGGGAAAACAAAGAAAATCCTAAGAAAATCGGTGATGAGTATCTGACTCCGTACTGCAATAATTATGACCGGTGGATCCAGTATCAGACGTATGACATCACAGAACAGGCAGAACGAGGAGGTGTGCTGTCTGTTCTTCTCGGAAACGGTTGGTATAAAGGCAGGTTCGGTTTCAATGATCCGGAGCGGGAAGCATATTACGGTGACGAGTGGAAGCTGATTGCGGAGGTTCACATAGAGTACAAAGACGGAACGAAAGATGTGATCAGTTCTGATGAAACTTGGTCAGTTACAAGAAGCAATTTGTGGTTTTCCAATATCTATGACGGTGAGAGAAGAGATGATACGCTGCCGCCGGTTGAGGAGTCTCCTGCGCGGATCACAAAGGCTCCGAAAGGCCGGCTTATGGAACGGTTATCTCTTCCGGTTAAGGTACAGGAGGAGAGGAAACCGGCAGAGCTGATCCATACTCCTGCCGGAGAAGAGGTATTTGATCTGGGGCAGGAGATCACGGGAATCTTCCGGCTGCGTGTACATGAGCCGGAAGGGACAGCTATCAGGATCCAGACAGGCGAGGTGCTTCAGAATGGGTGCTTTTATAATGAGAATTTGAGAACTGCGTTGTCGGAGTATGTCTATATTTCTGATGGTACGGAAAAGGTGATCACTCCTCATTTTACATACTATGGCTATCGATATGTGAAAGTGACCGGGGTTAGGGATCTTTCGTGTGAGGATTTTACGGCGCTTGTTCTTTACAGCGATTATGAGAGCATCGGGGCAATTGAGACAGGGAATGATCTTGTGAACAAATTGATCTCCAATATCGAATGGGGAATGAAAGGGAACTTTCTGGATGTGCCTACAGACTGTCCCCAAAGAGATGAGAGGATGGGCTGGACAGGGGATACACAGGTATTTTCCGCGACTGCAAGCTATCTGGCTGATACCTATGCGTTTTACCGAAAATATTTATACGATTTGTATCAGGAACAGCTTCTGGCGGACGGAATGGTTCCGGAGATTGTCCCCACATTCGGACCGACAAAATGTTCCTGCGCATGGGGAGACGCCGCATGTATCATTCCCTGGAACGTATATCTGTTCAGCGGGGACAAAACAATACTCGAAAACCAGATTGAGAGCATGAAAGCGTGGGTCGATTATATCCGGAGAATTGACGGAGACCATCATGGATGGAGACAGGTTTTCCATTATGGGGACTGGCTTGCTCTTGACCGTACGGGCGCCGCTGCGAACAGCGTGTATGGAGCGACTGATGAAGCATACATTGCAGACATCTACTACGCGGCAAGTACACAGACTGTTGCAAAAGCAGCAGAGGTGCTTGGACTGGAAGAAATGAGACAGGAATATCAGAAAATCGCAGACCGTCAGTGGCAGGTCGTGAAAGAAGAATATTTTACTGCCACCGGCAGATGTGCGGTGAAGACGCAGACAGGGCTTATCCTTGCACTGAAGTATCATCTGTCTGAAAATGAAGAAATGACAAAGCAGATGCTGAAAAAGCTTCTCAGGGATAATAAAAATAAATTAAATACCGGGTTTGTAGGAACCCCGCTTCTGTGCAATGTCCTAACTGATCATGGAATGACAGACGCGGCATACCGGCTGCTCCTGAATGAGGAATACCCGGGTTGGCTCCATGAAGTGAAGCTGGGAGCAACAACGGTGTGGGAGCGTTGGAATTCACTGGATGAAAGTGGACATGTCTCCAGCACGGGGATGAACAGTCTGAATCATTATTCATACGGCGCTGTATTGGAGTGGATCTTCCGCCATGCGGCCGGGATTGATGTGACGGAACAGAGCCCGGGAGGCAGGGTGATGCGGATCAGTCCTAAAGTGAATAATGGACTCAAATATGTAAAGGCTGCTTATGATTCGGCAAGCGGATGCTATCAGTGCGGCTGGGAGATATCAGAGGATAATAAAATCACGGTCACTGTTACGATTCCGTTCGGCGGAAGTGCAGAAGTGGTTCTTCCATATGCGTCGGAATCTGTATATGAAGATAAAGAAAATCCATTATTTGAAAAGGTAGAAAATGGAATCTGCCGTGTGAGAGCCGGAGAATATGAAGTCGCTTATGAGGCGTCACAGCCTTTAAAGAAGAAATACAGCATAGACTCGACAATGGAAGAACTGCTGAACCATCCGGATATCCGCGCGTTTCTTTCTCAAATTATGGAAGTGGATATGATTCCCGATATTGCATATGGACTTTCGCTTAGAGATGTCGCGAAAACATTCGCAGGAGAGATAAAAAAAGATGAGGCGCAGATGCTGGATATGACACTAGCAAAATTCTAATAAGGCGCAGAGAGATGAAGAAAGAAAATCAGAAAGTAAAATTATCTGAAAAAATAGGGATGTTGATGATATGCGCAGGAAACATACCGCTTATGACACTTTTATTCGCATATTTTATGATCTATTACACAACTGTGGTGGGATTGGATCCCAAGGCGCTTGCGACCTTGTTTTTAATCTCTAAGGTAATGGATGGAATCAGCGATCCTGTCATGGGCTTTATTCTGGATAGATTTCCTGTAACAAAAATGGGAAAATTTCGCCCTATGCTGATTCTGGGAACCATTATCTGTGTCATAAACTATATTCTGCTGTGGTTTGGCGCTGTCTGGAGTCCTGTAGGAAAATATGTGATCGTTTATGTTACCTATTTGCTGTTGGGATGGACCTTTGATATCATGGACATCTCCAAAAACAGTCTTCTTCCGGTTATGACTACAGATGATAAAGAAAGAAACAGCCTGTCTCTTTTCAACGCATTAGGATCGATGATTGGAGGAGCGGTGATTGGAGTATTAGGACCTGTTATAGTAGCAGATGGAAAACTGGAAAGTTATTATGTGTTAATCTTCGGATCTATGGCTCTGACGCTCGTTCTTTCCATCTCAGGTGCACTCAGTGTTAAAGAACGTGTGAAGTTCAGGGGAATAATGAGGAAAAGTACAGTTTAAAAGAGATGCTTCAATTTCTGAGATACAAGCCTATATGGGCAGCGTTTGCAGCTACTTTAATAGTAGGGACAGGAAGTTCAATAGCTGGCGGAGCAGGAGCATATTTTTATACATATGTTTTAGGGGATATGAAACTGATGTCGGGAGTTTCTGCTATTGGCTTAATTGCATCACCGGTTGGAATTGTGATGGGACCATATCTTGCCAATCGGTTTGGGAAAAAGAAAGTTTACCTGACCGCGGTCATAATATCGACGGCGCTTAACCTGCTTCGACTGCTGGATGTGACGTCTATGATTTTAATATATATCAGCGCTCTTATCGGAGGTGTGGCAGGAGGATGGATGGTTCCGGTCAATACC
>ERZ772955.1924-NODE-1924-length-12037-cov-6.111834_pt1 | contig 12037 bp, 3 predicted proteins | sample MGYA00511133_ERZ772955 | MGnify/ENA primary metagenome ERZ772955 (study PRJEB29015, sample SAMEA2737914) | human oral metagenome | biome: human oral; feature: human-associated habitat; material: dental | place: China | collected 2149 ... | reverse complement strand
TGTTACAGGTGGAGTTGTTTCATCGCTTGGAAAAGGGATTGTGGCTTCTTCATTGGGAAGATTGCTAAAGGAGCGGGGATATAAAGTTACAATTCAAAAATTTGATCCTTATATAAATGTGGATCCAGGAACTATGAGCCCTTATCAGCATGGAGAGGTTTTTGTTACAGAAGATGGAGCGGAAACTGACTTGGATTTGGGACATTATGAAAGATTTATCAATGAAAATCTGACAAAGTATAATAACTTGACGACTGGAAAAATTATGTCAAAAATTATTGCAAAGGAACGTCGTGGAGAGTTTTTGGGGGGAACAGTGCAAACAGTACCTCACGTGACTGATGAAATCAAGTATAATGTTATAAAAGCAGCTGAAGAAAATAATTCTGATATTGTAATTACTGAAATTGGTGGAACTATTGGAGATATAGAAAGCGATCCGTTTATTGAAGCAATTCGTCAATTAAAGAGAGAAGTTGGAAGAGAAAATATCGCTTATATTCACGTAACATTGTTGCCATATTTAAAAGCAGCAGGAGAATTAAAGACAAAACCTACACAACATAGTGTAAAAATGCTTCAAGGGCTTGGAATCTCGCCTGATGTAATTGTAGTGAGAAGTGAACATCCTGTTGATGAGAATATTAAGAAAAAAATCTCACTTTTCTGTGATATTGATGAAGAAGCAGTTATTGAATCATTAGATGCGGAAAGTCTTTACGAAATACCATTAACTATGGAAAAATTAGGACTTGCCGATGTAATTTGTAAACATTTTAAAATAAAAAATAAAAAACCGTTATTAATTGAATGGACTAAAATGGTGGAAAAATTCAAAAATCCTAAAAAACTTATAAAAGTAGCAGTTGTTGGAAAATATATTGAATTAAAGGATGCCTATATAAGTATTCATGAATCAATAGAACATGCTGGATTTAATCTTGATACAAAAGTTGAAATTGATTATTTTAAGGCTGGAGAATTTGATGTGAAAAAACTGGCTGATTATGATGGAATTTTAGTGCCAGGTGGATTTGGTGACAGGGGAATTGATGGAAAAGTTGAAGCAATTAAGTTTGCAAGGGAAAATAATATTCCATTTTTCGGAATTTGCCTTGGAATGCAAATGGCCTGTGTGGAATTTGCAAGAAATGTGCTTGGGTACAAAGGCGCAACTTCAACAGAGTTTGAAAAGGACACAGCCTATCCAATTATCAGCCTTATGGAAGAGCAAAAAGGGCTTAAAGATATGGGAGGAACAATGCGTCTAGGAGCATATCCTTGTGTATTAAAAGAAGACAGCTTAACTGCAAAAGTTTATGGAAAAACTGAAATTGCAGAAAGACATAGACATAGATATGAATTTAACAATGCCTACAGAGAAGAATTTGAAAAAGCAGGAATGGACATTGTAGGATTATCTCCAGATGGAAATTATGTAGAAGTAATCGAAATAAAGGATCACCCATATTTCATAGCTTCACAATACCATCCAGAATTTAAGAGCCGTCCAAACCGTCCTCATCCATTATTTACAGGATGGATAAAAGCGGCATTGAAAAAACAAAGTGAAAAATAAGAAATTGAAATATGGTAACAAGGGGATAAAGAGCCCCTTGTTTTATAAAAAAATGGCAAATTAAAAAACTTGCCATCTTTTTGTTAAAAATTTAAATTAATTAATTATTTTCTCTGTAATAATCCCATTCATCAACTTTTGTTCCGTTATTAAATCTGCATACTCCTCTTTCATTTCCATTTTTATCTTTTTCAGTAACAGATTTTCCACCTTTATCAACACAGAATTTTGAAGCTGGATTTGGCATTCCAATTACTGCTGCTTCAGCATCTCTTGCAGTATGATTTTGTCTGTAGTATTCCCATTCTTCCATAGCTGTACCGTCTTTTAACATGCAAACTCCATAATCACCTTTACCGCTTTTTACAATAATAGATTTTCCACCTTTGTCAACGCAGAATTGTGAAGCTGGATTCGCTGCTGTTACCTTTGCAGGTGCTGGAACTGTTGCCGCTGGCTTATTATTATCATTATTTTTCTTTTTAAAGAATCTGAAACTTGCTGACATTCCAGAAATAGACATAATAACCATCATTGCACTTACTGTTAATTTTAAATTTTTCATTTTTCTATCTCCTTTTTATTGTTTATAATCATTATATCATATATGTTCTCATTTTTTATATAACAAAAAATAAAAATTAAATTAAAATTTTTAACACAGTTTATCTTATTTATAAAAATTTTATTATAAATTATATAAAGGGGGAATTAGAAATGAGTAATAATCTATATAAAGTAGAGAATACTTTAAGATCAATAGCTAAAAGATGTAAATCAGTGAAATATTCACTAGGCTTAGCTATCCTATTTTTGATGTTGGGGGGGGGTGCATTTTCAGAAGAAATAAATAATGAAAACACTCAAAATACAATCCCAACAAGAGAACAAATAGCTTCATCAAAAGAAAATTTAAAAAATTCAGTTGGAAGTTTACGATCAAAAATTGATAGTGCCAGAGCAGAAAATGAAAAAGGTTTAGCAGGATTAAAATTAGAATTGATTCAATTGATGGAACAAGGAGATCAAGTAGTAAAATCACCTTGGATGTCATGGCAATTTGGAGCTAACTATATGTACAGTAAATGGAATAGTACATATAAAGGAAGAGGAGATAAGTCTGAAAAATATCCTTATGAAGGAATATTTACAAGAAGTGAAAATCTTTTTGAAAGAGTTGTATCTCCTTTAAGTGAAAAATACAAAAGTTTGACTACTTCTACAGATTCACATTCAGCTTCTTCTAATGCTAGAAATGGATTGAGTTCAGGATATGGATTAGGAAGTACAGAAAAGAAACAAGAACCAATAGTTACAATAGAAATCAATGCTGCAATAAAACCAAAGAGTATACAAAAGAACCCTATTTCTTTAGATTTTACAGCACCAACTGCACCAAATGTACCTAATCCAGATATTGATCAGGCACCAGCACCAAGTTTAAATTTACCAGAGCCAAAAGCTCCTAGTAAACAAATAAGTATAGTACAACCAAATGCAAGTCCATTTACAGGTTTCTTTTTTAATGGAGCAGCAAGTGATATTAATCTAAAAACTACTTCTAATCATACAGATCTTAATGCTGAAAATGCAGTTGATGTGGATGGAAAAACTTTATATGCAGGTATAAATCCAGATTCTGTAAAATTGGATCCTAAAAATGCAACTCCTGCATTAAAAACAGGAGCTTATGAAGGAAATAATTTCGGAAGTTTAATCACTGAACACGCTAAGCGTCCGACAAATATCTTGTATAGAAGTGGTTCTAAATTAAGTAATTTGACATTTTTTGTCAGAGGTTATTTTAATGATGCTTCTGATGGATATACAGATGAAGGAAGTGGAGCTAGTGGAGGATCTGATTCAGGAACTCCAACTCTAGGGACAATAGGTGTTCATACTCTGTTAGATACTAAAGTTGAAAATGTAAAAGCATATTTATATGGAAGAGCAGGATTTTTAACTTCTGAAACATGGAGAAATGGAAAAGTTAGAATGATAGGTACAGAAGTTAATGTATATGGAAAAGAAAACTCAGTTTTCTATATTATGCCATCAGCTTGGGGAACAATTTCAGAAGGATATACTGATTCTGGAAGAAGACCTTATTATATAGGTTCATTAGAAGGAACAACAAATGTTAATTTACATGGTTCAGGAAATAATGTATATTTATCTACTGGAATTTCAGGAGCAAGATGGATACAAAATGATGGAGATATAAATTCTTATGGAGCTTCAAATATTGTGTATTCTGGAATGAGTTATGTTCCAAACTGGGAACATACTTATTATCAAAAAACATACTATAATACAGCTACTCATCAAAAAATGCAATCTAAGATACAATTATCCAAAGTTAATCTTTTAGGAGATGAAAATGTAGGATTATTCTTTGGAAGTAAAATGGGAGGTCCTAATCCTAAATCTTGGGAGCCAAATCATAGAAATGCAGAAGATGGAAAGAGCTATATTAGAAGTGCTTCTTACATAGGAATTTATCAAGGTGAAATAGATATAGCTGCTAAAATTGGAACAAGTGCTCCAACTTTAGAAGGAAAACTTAATAAAACAGGTTATACGGATACAACAGTAGATGGTGCTGTTGGAATTTTTGTACAATCTGGACAAAGAGCAGGAATTACTCCAACAAGAGATTTAGGAGTACCTCATAATAAAACTGGTTATGCACAGTTACCAACAGATGTAAATAATAGTGATTATCAAAGACTAGCTTCTTTAGATGATGATAAAATACACAATTTAGAAATAAGTAAGATAGATATTCATTTTGGTAAATATTCTAAAAATGGATTTATGGTAATTTCTAAATTAGGAAGTGTTGTTGATATAGGAAAAGCAACTACACACCATTATATAACAAGCTCTTCAACTTCATTTACAGATGGAATTAATGGAGAAAATACCACAGAAGACGAAGCAGCTACTGGAACAGTGGTCACTTATGCAGAAGGAGTTTGGAAACAATCAGAACATAGATTAGGAACAACAGAAAAATATTTAAAAGATAATAATGATAGAAAAGCTGGTTCAACAGCAGCTGCATTAGAAGGGAAATCTTCTGCAATTAATGTACATATTCCTTTAACTATGACTGCAAAAGAAGGTATTGCTTATATGGGAGATAATCAAGGTATTGTAAATGCCAAAGGAAAGACAACAGCAGTCAACTATGGAGCTATTATAGGATATGCAAGAAATAAAGGAAAAGTTACTATAGATGGAGAAGTTGAAGCAGTAGATAAAAATACAACTTCTGATGATAATAAATTTAAAAATATAGCAGCTTTTGCTGAATCTGGTGGAGAAGTAGAAATAAATAAAAAAGTAACTATAAACGGAATAGGAGCTTTTGCAAAAGGTGCAAATTCAACAGCAAAATTATTAAGTGGAAATGATATTATTAATGCAGGAACTGTTGGAGGAATGGTTGCAACAGAAGGTGGTTATGCTAGATTAGATGGAGGAACTATCAATATTACAAAAGCTAATTCTAGACTTTTTTATGCGGATTCAACAGGAAGAATTGATTTTACAAAAAATACTACTATTAATATGTCAAAAGGGATAATACTTCCACAAGAAGAAAATAATGATTCTTACTATAATGATAAAACAGTAAATGAATTTGGTTCTGTTCCAAAAAAATATAATGGAATGAAATGGGTAACTATAAAACTTCTTTCAGATGATGTTGTTTTAAAAACAGTAAATAACCATGCTCCTGAAACTTGGACTGGAAGTGCAAATTTTGAAAGTGGTATTCAAGGTATAATGAAGTATCATATGTTAGATAAAAATGGACATACATATAAAGTATACTATACTAATGGTGAATTTAAACTTGCTCATAATGTAGATTTAGATAATAAATTAGATGTATTCAATAGTATAATTATGGGAAATGAAAAAGTAACTATTAATAGTGGAATTTCAGTTACTTCTAATACAGGTAAGGGATTAAGCCAAGGTTCTATAAAAGATACAGTTGATAATAGTAAAACTGTATATATCAATAATGGAACAGTAAATATTGGTGGAGCAAATTCTAGCTCTACTGGAATTAGAGTTAATCATGGAACTATTGAAAATAACAGTTTAGTTAAAATGAATGATGGTATAGGATTGTATGGAACTAATGGAAGTAAAATTACTAATAAAGCAAATGGAGTGATTGATATAACATCTTCATCTAACTATGGAGTAGGAATATCTGCTTTTCTTTCAGGAAGAACAGCTCAAGACTATGGAACAGATAAATTAATTAGTAAATTAGTAGCAACTAGTGGAGGAAATTTATCTTCTACAATAAAAACAATAGATATTACAAATGAAGGAAAAATTAAGATAGCTGGAAAGGGAATAGGAATTTATGCAGATAATAATGTAAATCCAGCATATCCACATAATAGTTTTAATGGACATGTTACAAAAGAAAATGCAGTAGTAAATAATAAAGCTTCATTAGAATTAGGAGATGAAAGTATTGGAATTCTTACTAAGAAAGCTACTATTAATTTAACAGGAACTGGAACAAATGATATTTCTGTTGGTAAAAAAGGAATAGGAGTATATGCAAAAGATTCTAGAATAAATCTTTTGACAAACTATGGTTTCCAAATAAAAGATAATGGAATAGGTGTTTACGCTGAAAATACTGATACTTCAACAGGAACAATGAATGTAAGATATACAGGTTCAGCAACAGCAGTAGGAACAGGAGCATATTTTAAAGGAGCAAATACAACAAACAAATTAAATATTAATGTAGAAAATGTTTCAAATGCTACAAAAGGAATGATAGGAATCTATTCAAAAGATGGAAACTTTACAAATGAAGGAAATATTACAATAAAAAATACAAATACATTAGGTTTTGGTATTTTAGCATCTAACTCTAATATAACAAATAAAGGTAATATTAGTTTAGAAGATTCTTTAAATCCTACAAGACCAAATATTGGAATGTATACAGCAGGTACAGATATTTTGAAAAATATAGGAAAAATAACTGTTGGTAAAAATGGAATAGGAATCTATGGTAAAGATTTTTCTAATGGAGATTCAGCAACTCATCCAAATAGTATTATTGAAACAGGAGAAAATGGAATAGGTGTTTATACAGCAAATGGAAATGGATACCTTGAATCTGGAAGTATAAATGTTGGAAAAGATGGAGTAGGAGTATATGTTGCTGGAAATAATGGTACTATAACAGCAAAAAATCCATTTAAAATGAATCTTGGAGATGGTTCAACTGGAAATAATAAAGGTTCTTTTGGATTTGTTAATGTAGGAACAAATAATAAAATTTATAGTGATATTTCAAATGTTACTTTGAAAAATAATTCAGTATATATCTATTCAAAAGATACAAGTGGAACTTCTACTAATTCACAAGTTGAAAATAATACAAATATAACAGCAACAGGAAACAATAACTATGGTTTGTACTCAGCTGGATATGTTGTAAATAAAGGAAATATCAATTTACAAGCAGGAACTGGAAATGTTGGAGTGTATAGTATTAAAGGTGGAACTATTGAAAATAGAAACGCTACAATCACAGTAGGAGGCTCTGTTCCAGGTGAAGATGAATATGGACTTGGAATGGCAGCAGGTTACACTTGGACAAAGAAAGATTTAGAAAAACCTATTTCACAAAGACCAGAACAAACTATTGGAAATATAATTAATAGAGGAACTATTAATGTAAATGGTGAATATAGTATAGGAATGTATGGTAGTGGAAATGGAACAACTGTTGAAAATCGTGGAAATATCAATCTAAATAAAAATAATACTACTGGAATATATTTGACAGATAAAGCAGTTGGTCATAACTATGGTACAATCACAAATACTCCAGGAGTAAAAAATGTAACAGCTATTGTTGTAAAAAATGGAGCAAGATTCGTAAATGAATCTTCAGGAAAAATTGAATTAGATGCTACTAATGCCTTAGGTGTATTAAAAAGTGCCGATGAAGGAGAAAGTTTAGGAATTTTTGAAAACTATGGAACTTTTAAGATTAAAGGAGAAGGTGCAGAAAATCAAAAAACTCCAAGTGGACCTAAGGCTTTAAATAAAACAGTAGGAAATGTTTCTATTGATGTTCCAGCAGGTGCAACAGAAGGAACAATCAAAGTTGGAGGACAAGTTAAAGTTCCAGAACTTGTGGATACTAAAAAACTTACACTTGAAGAAACACAAGTGTCTTCTATTGGTATGTATATAAATACATCAGGAACTAAATTTACAAAACCAATTACAGGATTGAATGCTTTAAGTAGATTAAAAAGAGCTGATTTAATTATTGGAGTGGAAGCAACAGAATCTACAAATAGTAAATATATTAGAATAGGAGATAATATTTTAAAACCATATAATGAGTCAATTTTAAATAATCCACAAATAGAAAAATGGAATATTTATTCAGGTTCACTTACTTGGATGGCTAATATAGCTCAAAATCAATCTAATGGAACAATAAAAAATGCTTATTTAGCAAAAATACCATATACTCATTGGGCTGGAAATCAATCAACACCAGTTGATAAGAAAGATACATATAATTTCTTAGATGGATTAGAACAAAGATATGGTGTTGAAGCATTAGGAAGTAGAGAAAACCAATTATTCCAAAAACTAAACAAAATAGGTAAGAATGAACAAATTTTATTCTTCCAAGCAACAGATGAAATGATGGGACACCAATATGCAAATGTACAACAAAGAGTACAATCAACAGGAATAATCTTAGATAAAGAATTTAATTATTTAAGAGATGAATGGAGAACAGCTTCAAAAGATTCAAATAAGATAAAGACATTTGGAACTAATGGAGAATATAAGACAAATACAGCAGGAGTAATAGATTATAAATATCATGCTTATGGTGTAGCTTATGTACATGAAAATGAAGATATCAAAATGGGAAGAGGAACAGGCTGGTATACAGGTATAGTTCATAATACATTTAAGTTTAAAGATATAGGAAATTCAAAAGAACAAATGTTACAAGCAAAGGTAGGATTATTAAAATCAGTACCATTTGATGTTAATAATAGTTTGAATTGGACAATATCAGGAGATATCTTTGTAGGACGTAATACAATGCATAGAAAATTCTTAGTAGTAGATGAAATATTTAATGCAAAATCAAGATACTATACTTATGGAATAGGTGTAAAGAATGAAATAGGAAAAGAATTTAGATTAAGTGAAGGGTTCACATTAAGACCTTATGCAGCATTAAAACTAGAATATGGAAGAGTATCTAAGATAAGAGAAAAATCAGGAGAAGTAAGATTAGAAGTAAAACATAATGATTATTTCTCAGTAAGACCAGAAATAGGAGCAGAATTAGGATTTAAACACTACTTTGGAATGAAAGCATTAAGAACAACATTAGGAGTAGCTTATGAAAATGAGTTAGGAAGAGTTGCAAATGGAAAGAATAAAGCAAGAGTAGCTCATACAGATGCAGATTGGTTCAATATAAGAGGAGAAAAAGAAAATAGAAGAGGAAATATAAAATTTGACTTAAATGTTGGATTGGATAACACAAGATATGGAGTAACTGCAAATATAGGATATGATACTAAGGGCGAAAACCTAAGAGGAGGTTTAGGACTAAGAGTTATATTCTAATCTCATCAAAATTAGCTTATATCACTTACTGGTGTCCATAAATGTTGAGAGAGCCTTTGTGGAGCTCTGGAAACATTTATGGCTACCAAGTAAGTGTATAAATAAGGCACTAACCCTAGTGTATATAGATTATTATTTCCCTAAAAGAAGGTTAGTATAATAGGAGAGTTCTACCCTGTTATACTAACCTTCTTTATTTTGTAGAAATGTTGAGAGGTATGCTATAATATAAATAGAAAATATTTTTACATAAGGAGGGCTGTTATGAAAAGAATAGGAATAGGACTAAGTGATTTTAAACATCTAATAGAAGAAGATTTTTATTATTTTGATAAAACAAAATTCATAGATGAAATAATTAAAGATGGAGCACAGGTAAAATTATTCACAAGACCTAGAAGATTTGGAAAAACATTAAATATGTCTATGTTAAAATATTTCTTTGATATAAAAGAAGCAGAAGAAAATAGAAAACTATTTAAAAATTTATATATAGAAAAAACAGAATCCTTTAAAGAACAAGGACAATATCCAGTAATATTTTTATCATTAAAAGATTTAAAAGCAACAACTTGGGAAGAAATGGAAAAAGATATAAAGTCAACTATTGCAAGTTTGTTTTTAGAATACGAGGATTTATACTATGAATTAGGGGAATTTGATAAACCTTTATTTAAAAAAATTGCTATCAAAGAGGTTGATATAGAAAATTTAAAAGATGCATTAAAAGTTTTAGTAAAAATTTTATATAAAAAATATAATGAAAAAGTAGTAGTATTGATAGATGAATACGATAGTCCATTGGTATCAGCTTATATAAATGGATATTATGAAAAAGTTAAAAATTTCTTCAAGACTTTTTATAGTACAGTGCTAAAAGATAATACTTGTTTACAAATGGGAGTTTTAACTGGAATAATAAGAGTAATAAAAGCTGGGATATTCTCAGATTTGAATAATTTAAGAACTTATACAATATTAAGTGATGACTATACAGATAGTTATGGTTTAACTGAAGAAGAAGTTATTGCTCAAAATATTCCTTATGTTAAGAGTAAATTTATGTTCAGCGGAAATGGTAAAGCTGTTTCATTAGGAGAAGCTGATGGATTTGTAAAAGTTCTTGCAACTGAAGACTTAAAGAGAATTTTAGGTATCCATATTATTGGACCTCATGCAAATGACTTAATTCATGAAGGAACAGTTGCTATGGCAAATGATATGGGAGTTGAGTCAATAGGCAAGATGATTCACGCTCACCCAACTCTATCAGAAGCATTTATGGAAGCTATTCACCAATTAGAAGGAAAATCAATCCATAGTGCACCTGCAAAATAATTATTTTGTTAGAATTTTAGGGAGCGTTAGCTCCCTTTTTTATTAAAGAGGTAAGAATGAATATTTTTGAACAAATTGCAAAAGAATTAAATATAAAAGTAGGTCAAGTTGAAAATACTGTAAAACTTATAGATGAGGGAAATACTATTCCTTTTATCGCAAGATATAGAAAAGAAGTTACAGGAAATTTAGATGATGAAATACTTAGAAATTTAGAACAAAAATTACAATATTTAAGAAATTTAGAGCAAAGAAAAGAAGATGTTATAAGATTAATTGACGAGCTTGGAGAGTTGACAGATGAATTAAAAAATGAAATTTTAAATGCTGAAACTCTTTCAAAAGTTGAGGATATATATCTTCCATTTAGACCTAAAAAGAGAACCAGAGCAACTATTGCAAAGGAAAAAGGATTAAAACCGCTTGCTGATTTGATTTTAGATAGAAAGCTTAAGGAAAATAATTTTGAACAAAAGGTTTCTGAATTCATAAGTGAAGAAAAAGAAGTTTTAACTATTGAAGATGCAATGGCAGGAGCTTTAGATATTATCGCAGAAATGATTTCTGAAGATAAAGATTTTAGAGATATTTTAAGAAAAGATGCTGAGAAAAATGGAATTTTAGTCTCTGAAAAGGGAAAAGAAGAAAATAATGTTTATGATATGTATTATGAATTTTCTGAAAAGATTTCTAAACTTCCAGCACATAGAATACTTGCTATAAATAGAGGAGAAAAAGAAAAAGCTCTAAAAGTTTCAATTAAGTTAAGTGATGAAAAAAATATTGGTGAGATTTTATTTGCACTATGTATGGATGATGAAAATTTCTGTCATAAATTCTTAAAAGAAGCGGTTATTGATGGATATAACAGACTTTTATTTCCACAAATAGAAACTGAAATAAGAGCAAATTTGAAGGAAAAAGCGGATACTCAATCCATTGAAGTTTTTGGTAAAAATTTAAAACCTTATATTATGCAATCTCCAATTCTTGATAGAGTTGTTTTGGGAATTGACCCAGGTTATAGAACGGGTTGTAAGGTAGCTGTTATTTCAAAAACAGGATCTGTTTTAGATCATGTAAATATTTATCCTACAAAGCCACAAGAAAAGATAAAGGAAAGTAAAGAAATTTTAGCAAAGCTTATTAAAAAATATGATGTAAGTTTAATTGCAATTGGAAATGGAACTGCAAGTCGTGAAACTGAAAAAGTTGTTGTTGAATTGATAAATGAATTGAAGAAAGATGATTTATTCTATTCAATAGTAAATGAAGCGGGAGCTTCGATTTATTCTGCATCAAAACTTGGACAAGAAGAATTTCCGGATTTAGATGTAACGGTTAGAGGTGCAATATCAATAGCAAGACGTATTCAAGATCCAATGGCAGAACTTGTAAAGATTGAACCAAAACATATTGGTATAGGACAATATCAACATGATGTAA
>ERZ772955.1919-NODE-1919-length-12056-cov-22.183485_pt1 | contig 12056 bp, 9 predicted proteins | sample MGYA00511133_ERZ772955 | MGnify/ENA primary metagenome ERZ772955 (study PRJEB29015, sample SAMEA2737914) | human oral metagenome | biome: human oral; feature: human-associated habitat; material: dental | place: China | collected 2149 ... | reverse complement strand
AGACACAGGCTATCAACTTGTTCCTCCCAGTCGTTCATACATACCGCCTACAAAAACAAACGAAAGTTCAGCCATTGCACAAGCCGTAGGAAATGTAGCAAGCACCGCCTTGAATGCAGCCGAAGAAATGATTTCGGGGGCAGGTGGACTTATCAATCCACAGACACACGGTGATGATTATGCAGAGATGGCTTGGCAACATAAACTCAGAAATCAAGCCAAGGAAAAGAAGAAGCGAGGAAGAGGAATATAATCATTCTCCTTATTTTTCAATCTTTCCAAACAACAGATGGAGCAAAAGAGCGAAAATCTTATCAAAAACGCTTGTTATTCAAAGTAAATGATTATCTTTGCAAATAGAATAACAAGCGTTCTTTGTTGATGTAGAAATATGCGATTAATAGTACTTCGCTCGTTTCCAAATCGTTACCTGTTTAGTTTTTACAGCGAGGTAACTTATTTATTTTCAATTAGATACATTTTAGAAATCATCTTCAGACGTAAAAAAGATACTTTGCGTGTAAGATGAAGATGCGGCAAGCTGTGAAATATGAATCAGAACACCTGAATAAAGAATGATATGACCGTCAACTACAAACTTTTGAAGACATACGGAAGACTGCCTAAAAACGCAGAGTACAGAGCTGTAGCCATAGACAACCAGACTGTGGAATTGGATCAGATCGGAGAAGAGATAGAGCATTCAACATCGCTGACTCATGCGGACCTGCTCGGGGCGGTCAGAGCCTTGAATGACGAGGTTGCACACCAGCTCATGTCGGGAAATGCGGTGCATCTGCCGGGGCTTGGGTATTTCTCGCTCGCAGTGAAGGGAGACATCTACGAGGATCCTCGTTCGCACCATTACCGTCTGCATAATCCCGAAGTTCGTACTGTGAAGTTCCGTCCTGATGCTGAAATGAAAGAGAGACTTCGTTCCACAGAATTCAACAACATCACCTATGAACAGGGCGTGAGTTCTGTTCCTACAGCACAGGATATTGACAACGCCATCGATGAGCTGTTCGCCATAAAGCCCGTTATCACCGTTGCCGATCTGCGTCGCCGGCTCAATCTCTCTTCTGCCTACTCCTACCGTATTGCTGACCGGCTGACGAAGGAGGGCAAGCTCCGCAACGTAGGATCCTGGCACCGGAAAGTGTACGTGAAAGGAAATGGCAATGGATGACCGGCGGAGTGGCTGAAAGACACGGCGGAAGGCGTGTCAAAACGCAAATGTCCTTTTGAAAGTCTTACAGTATAAGGAAAGCCCATTTCAAAACTCGTCTGTGAGTAGAGAAATGGGCTTTCCTTTGTTTTCTGGAGGATTGCAACTTACAGGTTAGAGGTTGTCAAGTCGTGGAGCTGTCTTTTGGCATCCCTTTTTGTAGGAGGCGGTAAATACGGAAGCAGGAGACAACCCCCTGTGATGGGTGATTGTCCCCTACTCGGATAATGAATAGACGGACTCTGAAGCTTGCCGGTCAGCAGTGCAAAGGCCACAGCCCTCTGGCCGTCTTCTGCCAGAGAGTGTCTATGCCACTTTCTCCAGCCGTTTCATCATAAGGAACATGAATGCAGCAGAGAGGAGGCAGAGGACGATAAATACCGACCAGACAACCGTCAGGGACAAGCCGCCCCAGAGATAGCCGCCTACACTTACGAGGAGGTTGCCGATGGCCGTGGCGACAAACCAGCCGCCCATCATCGCACCCTTGTACTTCGGAGGAGCTACCTTGCTGACAAAGCTGATACCCATCGGACTGAGTAGCAATTCGCCGAAGGTCAGTATGAGGTAAGTTCCGATCAGCCAGTTGGCGGAAGCGTACGGAACGGTCTCGCCTGCGGCCTTTGCCATTTTCTGTTCAGTCGGTGTGAGCAGTCCCTGTGATGCCATCACCATCAGGAAATAGGCACAGCCTGCGACAATCATGCCGTATGCAATCTTCCGGGGGGCAGACGGCTCCTTGCCCTTGGCTGCCAGAGAGCCGAAGATGGCCATGCTGACAGGAGTCAGGGCAACCACATAGAACGGGTTGAACTGCTGGAAGATAGGTGCGCTGACATCAACCGTTCCGGAAATATTGTTATACTTATAGACCAATACGCCAAGTGCAAGGAGGAACACGACAGTTGCAATGCCTTTCGCCTTGGGTGTCTTGCTCTGGAAGAAAGCCATCAGACTGTAGACCATGAAGACAATCATGACCAGGTTGACAACATCGAATGCCATGCTCTGGATGCCTGATGAAGTAGGATTGACGAACTCATCTGCAAAATAGGTCAGTGTAAGGCCGTTCTGATGGAAAGCCATCCAGAAAAAGATGACGACAGCGAAGACGAGGCAAAGGGCTACTATCCGTTCCTTCGTCTGCTGTGGCGTGAGCTCTTCGACAGCTGTTTCCGTTCCCTTGTCTTTCTTCCGCTCGCCGCCTTCCACGTGCTTGAAGGTGCTCCGGAAAGCATAATAGATGGCCATTGACACGATCAGCGAGACACAGGCTACGGCAAATGAGAAGTGATAGGCGTCGTTGCCGGCATAGCCGAGAGATGTCTCTGCCCATTCCTTGATTCTTACGGCTGCGGTAGGTGCAAAGAGAGCACCGATGTTGATTGCCATGTAGAAGATGGAAAAGGCCGAATCGCGCTTGCCGGCCAGCTCAGGCGTGTCGTAGAGGTTGCCCACCATCACCTGCAGGTTGCCTTTGAACAGTCCTGTTCCGAAGCTGATGAGGAACAAGGCTGCCAGCATGGCGATGAACGCTACTGTTCCTCCGCCCAGAGGGACAGACAGGAAGAGGTAACCGGCAAACATGACTACGATTCCGATGGTTACCATCTTGCCATAGCCGAACTTGTCGGCCATGATGCCGCCGATCAGTGGAAGAAAATAAACGAGGCCTAAGAAGATGCTGTAGATCAAGCCTGCCGTTCCCGGTGCTAATCCGAAATTCGCTCTCAGGAACAATGCGAACACGGCAATCATGGTATAATAGCCGAATCGCTCACCCGTATTGGCAAGTGCCAATGCGTACAGTGCTTTGGGTTGGTTCTCAAACATAAGGATAAAATTTTAGGTTAATTATTACTTTGTTTTTGTCAGATCGAAGAGATAGGTCGCCTTGACGACAATGTTCCCATAGTTGGACTTGCCGAAGTAGTCTTTCTTTGAACTGCCGTAGATGTTGCCAAGTCCGTAATAATACCGGGCTTCGAACAGGAAATGACCGATATGGCGTTTGCTGTATTCCATGCCCAGTCCGGCAGCGATGCCATAGTCAAACTTCTTCTCTACCGGCATCGACTCCTGTGCTACGGTGACATTGCTCCGTCCTGTACCGTCGGTGGCGAGGTTCGGCGTGTCAAAGTTCTTGGACGTGGACTCGCTGAGGTACAGGCCTATCTGCGGGCCGGCCTGGAAGAAGAAATTGAATCCGTTTTGTTCACGTCCCCATGCCAGATGGGCAAAGACGGGTATCTGGATGTAGTTGACAGTGCGCGAATAGGCTTCCGCCTCTCCGTTGGCATTGATGACGGGCTGGTCCGTTCCGGTCTGTATTTTCTCTTTCCACCCGACGGCGGCGTAGTTCACCTCACCGTAGATGGAGCAGATGGTGTTGAAATACTTCTCACAGACATAGCGCACGCTCAGTCCGCCTGTCACGCCGCCATGCAAAGACTGCGTCACGCTGGGGTTGAAACCCACGTTGGAGAGGATGCCGCCGCCGTTCACACCGATGGCGAAATCGTTGCGATGCTGTCCTATCTGCGCCACGACGGTCATAGGCAGTGCAGACAGGACGGTGAAGAATAGAATTGGAATCTTGTATTTCATCTTTCAAACAGGGGACTTTCCTACGCCTTTAGTAGACGAGGTTCTCCATGGTCTGGTCTGTCTTGAAGTGAACCAGCTGGAAATGGTCGTTGATATATCCGCCCTGTCCGATGCGCACAAAGTCGTAACGCGTCTGCAGCGGGCGGTACTTTACCTCCGAAGCCGTACCCTTGAAGTTCTTCCCATGTGCCTTCAGCCCGCGGATGAAGAACTCTGCCTGGTCGTAGCCGGTAAGTGCCATGCGCGGTATATATTGTTTTGACATTGGCTCGCCATATTTTTCCGTGTATTTTGCTTCCAGCTCTTTTGTCTTGTCAGCCGCCTTGTTGTAATAATAAGTGGAGGGGATATAGGTGTTGTATTTGAAGAACTGGTCCAGGTCATAATCCTGATAGACGAACCACTGGTTGTATCCGTAGAGGGTGACAGCGATGCCTGGACGTGTCTTCTTCATCTGTTCCAGTTTGGCGAACACCTCATTGAGCTGAGGACTTTTCTCTGAATTGACGATTACAACGTTGGGACAGGAAGCGGAAAAATGCTTGGCGAAGTCGGAGGCGGAAGAGGTGGTACTGGTCAGGTCGTACTTGATCTTCTGCAGTTCGAGCTGTCTCCTCAGACTGGAAGTGAAGTCGCCTACCTGGCTGGAAGCATCCTTGCAGTTGATGAAAACGGGATGGTGCGACTTCTGGAAACGTTCCAGGAAAGAGGCTATCGCCTTGTTGTTGAGGGAGGCATCAGTCTGGTAGACCTGGAATACATTCGCATTCGTTTCTACCTCGTTGCCTGTGATAGAGAATGGAATGACGAGCTTGATACCGTTGGTACGGCAGAAGTCGGCCAGAGGCTTCACCTGATCGGAATAAAGCGGCCCGAAGATGATATCCAGCTTGGATGCGTTCGGTTCGAGCAGCGTGCTGCGGATATCGGCTCCTTTCGGCACATTCCAGGCGTGGACATCAGTCGTTATGCCCTCGCCCTTCAGCTGGTCGAGTGCCAGCAGCAGGCCCCGGTAATATTCTACCATCCGCTTGCCGTCACCATCCTGGTTGTGCAGTGGAAGCATGACACCTACGCGGATGGCATTGGCTGGCACCGGCGCAACAGGCTTGGTCGGCTTTGTGGCTTTGGCGTTTTTCCCCATCACTGTTCCGTCAGGCCTGAAGTCACCCTCCTTGGAGAAAGGGACAAAGATCAGGTCGCCTTTCTTCAGCTCATAGCCTGGCTGTTTCATGGAGGGATTCGCATCAAGGAGCTGCGGAATGGAAACACCATACTCTTTCGCAATGCCGAAGATGGTCTCCTTGCGCTTTACCTTGTGCTGGTCGCGCCACTGGACACTCTGTGCGAGGACGCTATAACTGAATGTCATAGCGAATAATAAAAAGAGATATTTCAGATAAGTTCTCATGCACTTATGTTTTTATTTTGGAAAGTAACGAAATGAAATTACCAGTGCAAATATACAAAAGAAATCTGTAACCAAAAGGCGTAGAATGAAAAAAAACACAAAAACACGGCTACCATATAATATATATGTCACTGGCTTGTGCTTTTGCTTGTTTGAATGAGAAAAAATATGTAATTTTGCATGATTCTACGATTTACGGCAATGTATAAAGAGATAACAGGAATGAAGCCACGTATGACAAGATTGCTCCCCATGATGCTGACCATGTTGTTCTCTGTCTCGACCCGGGCGCAGGACTGCCAGCCTGCAGGCAAATTCACCGATGCCAACGGAGAGACGAACACGATGGCGGCAGGAGAGACCTATGCCGGATCGGCACCGTTGACGGTAGCTTTTTCGGCCAATCCGCCGTCTGAAAATGATCCTGCCACTAATTACGAGTGGCATTTCTTCAGTCAGAATAATCCTCGGACAGCTTATCTCATCCGCTATGATGAGAATACGGAATATACCTTCACAGAGGCCGGAACGACACGTGTCGTTCTCTATGAAATCCTGGCCGGTGACACTACACGCTACAACGCCATCAATGTTTCCATCAGTGAAAGCAGCCTGCAGATGCCGAATGCCTTTTCACCCAATGGCGACGGCATCAACGACGTGTACCGTGCCAAGCCGGGCTATAAAAGCATTGTCGAATTCAAGGCCGTCATCTTCAACCGTTGGGGGCAGAAGCTCTATGAATGGGATGATCCGGCCGGTGGATGGGACGGAAAGTACAAGGGCCGGGATGTAGCCCAGGGCACTTATTTCGTCAACGTCACTGCCAGAGGGGCTGACGGCAGGGAGTTCCGCATCCGGCGGGATGTCAACCTGCTGAGAGGCTATTCGGTTACGAGGTGATGGCTGTGATAGGCGTTCATCCTCCCACAGTCATTATCCCCATCCTTCACCATCTATCACCCACCACACCCACCACCTGCAATGAACGAAAAGATAGAAGTCTTCGGAGCCAGAGTACATAATCTGAAGAATGTAGACATAACCATCCCACGCAATTCACTTACCGTCTTCACCGGACTGTCCGGTTCGGGGAAAAGCTCGTTGGCCTTCGACACCATTTTCGCCGAAGGACAGCGCAGGTACATCGAGACCTTCTCGGCATACGCCCGCAACTTCCTCGGAAACATGGAGCGTCCCGATGTAGACAAGATAACAGGACTGTCGCCGGTCATCTCCATCGAGCAGAAGACAACGAACAAGAACCCGCGGTCTACCGTCGGTACGACGACCGAGATATACGATTACCTTCGTCTGTTGTTCGCACGTGCCGGCGAGGCTTACTCGTACGTGAGCGGCGAGAAGATGGTGAAGTACACCGAAGAAAAGGTGGTTGATATGATCATGTCCGACTATCAGGACCGAAAGATCTATATCCTCTCCCCGCTCGTCCGCAACCGCAAGGGACATTATCGTGAACTCTTCGAGCAGATGCGCCGCAAGGGCTACCTGTACATCCGGGTGGATGGAGAGATGCTGGATCTGGTACGCGGCATGAAAGTGGACCGTTACAAGAACCACAACATCGAGGTGGTTGTCGACAAGATGAAACTCGGTTGTACGGAAGAAGGCACACTTCGGGAGCGGCTGGCGAAGACCGTGTCGACTGCGATGAAGCAGGGAGAGGGCCTGATTATGATTCTTGACCATGAAAGCGGAGAAGCCAAGTATTTCTCCAAACGGCTCATGGATCCTGTGACGGGGATAGCCTATAAGGATCCTGCTCCTAATATTTTCTCGTTTAACTCGCCTGAAGGTGCCTGTCCGCAGTGCAAAGGACTTGGGGTCATCGACGAGATCGACTTGAAGAAGGTGATACCGGACGATACACAGAGCATCCATGCCGGGGCGATTGTTCCTTTAGGGAAATACAAGAACCAGATGATTTTCTGGCAGATTGAAGCATTGCTGAAGAAGTACGATTGCAGCCTCAAGACACCTGTCAGAGACATTCCTAAGGAAGGAATGGAGGAAGTGCTATATGGTTCGCTGGAGAAACTGAAGATTGCCAAGGAGCTTGTCCATACCACTTCCGACTACTTCGTTTCTTTCGACGGCATCATCAAGTATCTCCGTACGGTCATGGATAATGACGACTCCACGGCCGGAAAGAAGTGGGCTGACCAGTTCATAGCCGAGGCACAGTGCCCTGAATGCCACGGACACCGTCTGAACCGTGAGGCGTTGTCGTACAGGATATGGAACCGGAACATCGCCGAACTGGCGGAGATGGATATAGTCGAGCTGAAAGAATGGGTCGGTCACGTGGAGGATCACATGAACGAAAAGCAGCGTAAGATTGCCGTGGAAATAGTAAAGGAAATCCGCAAACGTATTGACTTCCTGCTTGATGTCGGGCTTGATTATCTTGCCCTGAACCGTCAGAGTGCCACGCTCTCCGGAGGCGAGAGCCAGCGAATCCGACTTGCCACGCAGATCGGTTCACAGCTTGTCAACGTACTTTATATCCTTGACGAACCGTCCATCGGACTGCATCAGCGTGACAACGAACGTCTCATCAACTCGTTGAAAGAGCTGCGCGACATGGGCAACACGGTGATTGTAGTAGAGCATGATGAAGACATGATGCGGGCTGCCGACTGGATTGTGGACATCGGACCGAAGGCCGGGCGCAAAGGGGGTGAGGTAGTGTTCCAGGGTAAGCCTTCCGATATGCTCAAGACCCATACGCTTACCGCCCAGTACTTGAATGGTGAGCGGACCATTGAGATACCCGATAGCCGAAGGAAAGGCAATGGAAAGACTATCCGCCTCGTCGGCTGCAAGGGAAACAATCTTAAGGATATAGATGTAACATTTCCTTTGGGCGAGTTGATTGTCATTACAGGTGTGTCAGGGTCGGGTAAGAGCACGCTGATCAACGAGACCCTCCAGCCCATCCTTTCGCAGCACTTCTACCGATCGCTCAAACGGCCGATGCCCTACGAGAAGATTGAAGGCATCGACAATATAGACAAGGTGGTGAATGTCGACCAGAGCCCCATCGGCCGTACGCCCCGCAGCAACCCTGCAACTTATACCGGCGTATTCTCGGACATCCGTCAGCTCTTCGTCAATCTTCCGGAAGCCAAGATACGTGGCTACAAGCCCGGCCGGTTCTCCTTCAACGTGAAAGGTGGACGCTGTGAGGCCTGTGGCGGCAATGGCTACAAGACCATCGAGATGAATTTCCTGCCCGACGTGATGGTACCTTGCGAGGTATGTCATGGAAAACGTTACAACCGTGAGACGCTCGAGGTGCGCTTCAAAGGCAAGTCCATTGCCGATGTGCTGGACATGACGGTCAACATGGCGGTGGAGTTCTTCGAGAACGTACCGCAGATTCTGCCGAAGATAAAAGCCCTGCAGGATGTCGGGCTGGGATATATCAAGCTCGGACAGAGTTCCACCACGCTCTCCGGTGGGGAGAGCCAGCGTGTCAAACTGGCTACCGAACTTGCCAAACGGGACACGGGCAAGACGCTTTATATCCTTGACGAGCCGACGACGGGACTTCACTTTGAAGACATTCGAATCCTCATGGGTGTCTTGGAGAAACTTGTCGACCGTGGCAACACCGTCCTGATCATCGAGCACAACCTTGATGTCATCAAACTTGCCGACTACATCATCGACATGGGACCCGAGGGCGGACGCGGCGGCGGTCGTTTGCTGGCCTGCGGGACACCGGAAGCCGTAGCGAAGAACAGGGAGAGCTATACGTCCAGATTCCTTTCCAAGGTGCTGAAGTGAATGCTCCTGGGCGTATAGCTTTAATGTGCAGGACTGACCGTTTACCTGAGTCCATTCATTTCCCTTTCCTATACTCATATCTATTGAATGCTGCTCGATAAAATCCAAACAGCATGATATCTTATACATAAACTCTTTTAAACAGATCTTTTAAACGGTCTCGCATTGTTTTCGGTAAGTAGCCCTCCTGATCGAATAAGGTTTACCGGCTGTCTTCCTCAGCTGCAGGCTGCCCCCTCCCCAGCAATGTATGGCAAGGAGCGGGCCGTCAGCACGACTGGTGTTTACCATCAACTCCATAAGTGACGGGCATCGGCACATCTGCAGGGAAGCCCGCTTTATTCCTTCCGCTACCATATAGCCGACATACAGATACCTTTTTGAAAGTCTTGCAGCCTGAAACGGCCCAATAAGAAAAGCCCATTTCAAAACTCGTTTGTGAGTAGAGAAATGGGCTTTCCTTTTCTTTTAAAGAGTCCCGACTTACAGCTTGGAAGTTGTCAAATCGTAGTCTTGTGTCTTGACACGCTTTCCTTGGGAATGAGGCCTTCTATTCCTTATTTTGGCGTTTGCGCTCCAGATGGTCAAGTGTGATTTTACGCATACGGATGTTCTTCGGAGTTACTTCGACGTATTCGTCACCCTTGATATACTCCAGACATTCCTCCAGACTCATTTCCGTCTTGGGGATGACACGTGCTTTCTCGTCGGACCCCGAGGCGCGGACGTTGGTCAGCTGCTTTGCCTTGGTAACATTGATGACGAGGTCGTTGTCGTGGACGTGTTCGCCGACAACCTGTCCGCCATAGACTTCTTCTCCTGCATCTATGAAGAACTTTCCCCGGTCCTGCAGCTTGTCGATAGCGTAGGCGTAGGCTGTACCGCTTTCAAGTGCAATCATCGAGCCGTTGGTGCGACGGACAATCTCGCCCTTGAACGGCTGGTAGTTCTTGAAACGGTGTGCCATGATCGCCTCGCCCTGACTGGCTGTCAGCACGTTGGTACGCAGGCCGATGATGCCGCGTGACGGAATCTCGAAGGTGATGTTCACACGGTCGCCTTCGGCGTCCATGCCGAGCAGATCACCCTTCCGGCGTGTTACCATGTCGATCATCTTGCTTGAGAAGTCTGTCGGAACATTGATGGTCAGCTCCTCGATAGGCTCGCATTTCTTACCGTCGATTTCTTTGTAGATGACCTGCGGTTGTCCCACCTGCAGCTCGTAGCCCTCACGGCGCATTGTCTCGACGAGAACGGAAAGGTGGAGCACACCGCGTCCGCTGACAATCCACTTGTCCATGGAACCTTCCACCGGGCGGACACGCAGGGCAAGGTTTTTCTCCAGTTCCTTGTTCAGGCGTTCGCTGATGTGGCGGGAAGTACAGAACTTTCCCTCTTTGCCGAAGAAGGGAGAGTCGTTGATGGTGAAGAGCATGCTCATCGTCGGCTCATCCACGGCGATGGGTGGCAGTGGCTCCGGATTGTCGAAGTCGGCAATGGTGTCGCCGATCTCGAATTTCTCCAGACCGATTACGGCACATATGTCGCCGGAATCCACATGGTCCGTTTTCTTGTGCCCCATACCCTCGAAAGTGTGGAGTTCCTTGATTTTCGTGCGTTCCTGTGTGCCGTCGCGGTGACAGATGGTGATGTTCTGCCCGTCTTTCAGTGTGCCGCGGTGTACACGGCCTACGGCGATGCGTCCTGTATAGCTTGAATAGTCCAGTGAGGTGATCAGCATCTGCGGCGTTCCCTCCAGCTGCTTCGGTGCAGGGATGGCCTCAAGGATAAGGTCGAGCAGGTATTCAATGTTGTCCGTTGGCTTCTTCCAGTCTGCCCCCATCCAGCCGTTCTTGGCCGAACCGTAGACGACAGGGAAGTCCAGCTGTTCTTCCGTGGCATTGAGGTCGCACATGAGGTCGAATACCATCTCATAGACTTCTTCCGGCCGACAGTTGGGCTTGTCAACCTTATTGATGACAACCACCGGCTTCAGTCCGAGCTGCAAAGCCTTCTGCAGCACGAAGCGCGTCTGCGGCATCGGCCCTTCAAAAGCGTCTACCAGCAGCAGGCAGCCGTCTGCCATGTTCAGCACACGTTCCACTTCACCGCCGAAGTCGGAGTGTCCCGGTGTATCGAGAATATTGATTTTGACTCCTTTCCAGTTGATACTTACGTTCTTGCTCAGAATTGTTATCCCTCGTTCGCGCTCCAAGTCATTGGAGTCGAGAACTTCACTGCTGTTGTCCTGTCCGTCACGGAAAAGTTTGCCAGCGAGCATCATCTTGTCAACCAGGGTTGTCTTTCCGTGGTCGACATGCGCAATAACTGCGATGTTACGAATGTCTTGCATTTATCTACCTTAAAAAACTTACGCTTAATTACGGTGCAAAATTACGAATAAAAAATGGAAATCGCTTGTCGTTCCAATAAAAAGTTGTAACTTTGCACAGCATTTTCGGAGAGTCCGATGCATTTGAAGTCGTAACCCGTTGTGATTAAGGCGGCTAACGACGGAAAGATGTAATAGCAAGTCACATTAATCAAAACAAAAGCATGTATTTAGACAAGACCAAGAAAGAGGAAATTTTCGCACAGTACGGCAAGGCACAGAACACGACAGACACGGGTTCTGCAGAGAGTCAGATTGCGCTTTTCACTTATCGTATCAAGCACTTGACCGAGCACGTGAAGAAGCACCATAAAGACTATGTTACGACTCGTTCGCTGACGCAGCTCGTAGGCAAGCGCCGTGCTCTGCTCGACTATCTCTACGACCGTGACGTCAACCGTTACCGTGCCATTGTAAAGGCACTGGGTCTCCGCAAGTAAGATCGCCGGCAGCAAAATAAAAGGTAGGAAAGATGAAGCGTTTTTTTTTAGGCTTCTCTTTCTTACCTTTTTTCATTTAGTCTATACATCATTTTGCATTCGGGGCATATTGGCTCAGTAGAAAAGAGGTGGGGAAATTTTCTTAATTAATATATTTTTCTTTCC
>ERZ772955.1908-NODE-1908-length-12105-cov-15.840664_pt1 | contig 12105 bp, 7 predicted proteins | sample MGYA00511133_ERZ772955 | MGnify/ENA primary metagenome ERZ772955 (study PRJEB29015, sample SAMEA2737914) | human oral metagenome | biome: human oral; feature: human-associated habitat; material: dental | place: China | collected 2149 ... | reverse complement strand
TTGCGCACCCTCATGCAGGGCGCCATCGCCCCCGTGGATTTGGCCCAAGCGGCCATTGGGCCAGGGATTTCCGTGTTCTCCCGGTACGCCAAGGTGCGGGAAGCTGATGGTTCGGACATGAGCGTCCGGGATGCATTGCAGCTCATTAACGCCACCCTCGACGAGGTGCTGGGTGAGCAGGAATCCGACCTGGATTCGGACACCCGGTTCGCGGTGCGTTGGTATCGCCAATACGGGTGGGAGGCCGACAGTTCCGGCATCGCCGACCAGCTGGCCCGCAGTTCCGACACCTCCCTAGCAGAGCTGCAACGCGGCGGCATTTTCGAAGCCAAGGGCGGCAAAGCCCGGCTGCTGTCACCAACCCAATTGAATGAGGGCTGGGATCCGGCAGCGGACGAGCACGTGAGCGTGTGGGAGGCAACCGTGCGGCTGGCCGCGGTGCTGGCGAAAGACGGCGTGGACAAGGTCGCGGAACTCCTGCCCGCGGTGGGGGAGAAAGTCAGCCTGGACGCGGTGAAGGAACTCGGCTTCCTGCTGTTCCACGAGGCGGAGAAAAACAAAGACACTGATGATGCCATCCTGTTCAACGGCCTGGTGAGTTCCTGGGGTGACCTCAACGAGCAGGCTCGTCAGATTGTGGCCCATCCGAAAGCCCACCAAGAAGCCCTCACATTCGAAGAAGACTAGGACGCAATGAATCATGGCACTCAATAACCGGGAACGCATCACCAGAGCATTCGACCTGCTCCAAGAGGGGCTGCATGACCTTGTGGACGAGGTGATGACCAGGTATTTTCACACCAGCGATTGGCCGGAACGGATGTCCGCCCAGGATGCACAACGCTACGGCAGAGAGCGCCGCAGACTGGAGAAAACCGACCCGCAGGTACAACTGCGGGCGATCACCGAGTACGGTCGGGAGTTCAGCAGGGAACTGTCCCGGGGACAGCAAAGCTTAGCTTCGGAGCTGCGGGACACCCGAAACGAGTGGGCGCACGGTGCCGCATTCAACTCTGACGACACGAGCCGCGCCCTGGACACGATCGAACGCCTGCTGCGGGCGGTCAACTCGATGGATTCCGCCAATGACGTGCGTAAACTCCGCGAAGATTTGCAGCGCACGGTGTACGAGGACCGGACCCGGAAGCGGTCAAAGCCCACGAACACGGCGTCGATAAGCGCAAGTAAGGGGCTGAAACCGTGGCGGGAAATTATTCACCCGCACGACGATGTGGCACGCGGCGACTTTACCGCGTCCGAATTCGCCGCCGACCTCCACGACGTGAGCAAGGGGCAGGCGAGCAGCGAATACGGCGACCCGATTGAGTTTTTCAGCCGCACCTACCTGACTGAGGGGTTGCGGGACCTGCTCACCCGTGCTTTGCGACGCCTTAGCGGGGACGCCAACGCCAGCCCGGTGGTGAACCTGCAAACCAACTTTGGCGGCGGAAAAACCCACTCCATGCTGGCTCTCTACCATCTGTTCAGTGGCACCAAGAAGGACGATTTTCCGCAGGAAATACAGGACCTGATCCAAGACGCTGGCAACCCGCGGCTGGATGACCTGGGGGTGCGGCGCGTCACCCTGGTGGGAACGTATTTGCAGGCTGGGTCGCCAAGCATTAAGGAAGACGGCACCGAGGTGCACACGTTGTGGGGCGAGCTCGCGTGGCAGCTGGGTGGCCGGGATGCCTATAACATTGTTGCCGGTGCGGACAGGTCCGGCACTAACCCGGGCGAAGCATTGCACACACTCATTAGCGTCCACGGGCCGGTTCTCATCCTGATCGACGAATGGGTGGCGTACGCGCGTCAACTCGTTACCGACAAGGAACTGCCTGCGGGCTCGTTCGATACTCAATTCACTTTCGCGCAATCATTAACGGAGACTGTGCGGGGCATCCCCGGGGCGATGCTCGTGGTGTCCATCCCGGCTTCCGATGGCGGGAAAGACGGGCGTGGCACTGACATCGAGGTTGGCGGCACCAACGGACAACTCGCCCTCGAACGACTCCAGAACGTGATCCGGCGCGTCGCCGACCAGTGGCGGCCCTCAAGTAGGGACGAATCCTTCGAAATCGTGCGCCGGCGACTCTTCAAGGAACCCGACGCGCAAGGCCTCGCCGACATCGCGGTGGTGGCCCGCCAATTCGTCACCATGTACCGCAATAATGCGCCCTCATTCCCGCGGGACGTGGCCACCACCAACGACTACGAACACCGCATTCGGGCCTCCTACCCGCTGCACCCCGAACTGCTGGATCGGCTCTATGAGGACTGGTCCACTCTGGAGCGATTCCAGCGCACCCGCGGCGTGCTCAAACTCGTGTCCTCCATCGTGCACGAACTCTGGGTCAACAACAACGATGCGGCACCGCTGATCCTGCCCGGCAACGTGCCGCTGTCCGCCACCCGGGTGAACACCGACCTCACCCAATACCTGGAAGACCAGTGGAAACCCATCATCGACTCCGACATTGACGGCGTTGGCTCCACCGCGCAACGTATCGACGCGGACCGCTCCGCACTGGGAGAACGGTCGATCACGCAACGCATCGCCCGCACCATCTTCATCGGGGCGGCCCCGCGCAGTAAAACCTCCCACAAGGGCCTGGACAAGCAATATTTGTGGCTGGGCACCGCAATCCCCGGCGACCCGCTCGGCAACTTCGGCACCGCGGTCGAACAGATTTCCCAACGATCCACCTACTTCTACGAAGAACAAGGCCTGTACTGGTTCGACACCCAACCGTCGGTGGCAAAAGCCGCACGCGACCATGCGGAACAGCTACGGGAAGACCCAGACACCGCATGGAACGAAATCGTCCGCAGGTTGAAGGCATCGGAGGGCAAAGGCCGGGGCTTCTTCAGCCACATCCATATCGCACCCGACACTGCTGCCGACATTCCCGACATGGACACGGTCCGGCTTGTCATCGTGCACCCCCGGCTGCGGCGCCGCAAGAACGATGGGGCGGAATCCGAGGTAGTTAAGTGGATTCGTGCCGCGGTGGAATCCAAAGGCGCGGCACAACGAACCCACCGCAACACGCTGGTCTTCCTGGTCGCCGACTCCGACGAACTGGAACGCCTCGAAAACACCACCCGCAACTACCTGGGGTGGAAAATGGTGCAAGACGATGCGGACCAACTCAACCTGTCCAAGCAGCAAAGCAACCAGGCCGATAGCTGGGTGAACCGGCTCAACGACACCATTAACAGCAACATTCGCAGCACCTACACGTGGATGCTCTACCCTGAACAAATTGATCCCACTCGGCCCTTCGAACTGGTAGCCGAAAAAACCTCCGACTCCGACGGCAAAACACTCACCGAACGAGTATTCACCAAGATCAAGCGTGACGGCCAACTGATTAGCGAACTCGCCCCCACCATGCTGGGCATGACCCTGCACAGCGAATTGGGTGCGCTATGGGATCGTGTGGACGACATGACCGTCGGTGACCTGTGGGGATACTTTACCCAGTACGCTTACATGCCCCGCTTGGCCTCCCGAACCGTGCTTGACGACGCCCTCCGGTCGGTCATCGACGTCATGCTCATGCCCGGGGAACAGTTCGCGCTGGCCACAGGAAAGGACAGTGGGGATTCCGGGCAGGGTCTGGGCGGCCTGGGTGCGCGGAGTGGTCTGGGCGTCGGGGCTGCTGGGGTTGCCGGGGAGGGAGCGGCCCATTACCAGGGACTCATCCTGCCGCCATCCAGCGCCGCCACCGCACCAGTCATTACCGACAACACACTTGTGGTCAAGTGGGAAGTGGCCAAAGCACAGGCTGACGCTGAAGCCGCCGAAGCGGAACTGGCGGCGCAGCGGGCTGCCGCGGAGCAGGTGAACCAAGCCGGGGGACAGGGAGACCAGGCGGTATTGCGGGGTGACCTATCAGATAGGGACATGCTTACGGCGTCTTACCATGGTGAACTATCCACTATCGGGACACGGCCATCGCCAGACGCATCTGTTGGTTCTGGTGGCCCGACGGTCGTGGAGTTACCGGACACCCACTACACCGGCTCCGTCGTCATCAACTCTGACCGGTATGTGCGCATGGTCAACAACATCATCGAAGAAGTCATTGACCGGCTAGCCGGCAGCGGTGCCGACCTCGAAATCACCATGAACATCCACGCCACCAAACCCAAAGGATTCACCGAAACCGAAAAACGCATCATCAGCGAAAACTCCCAAACACTCAAATTTGGGTACTACAGGTTTGAGAGGGGGTAGTAGCTAGAGGAGGGAGATTGTGGATTAGTAGGGTGGGGGTGCCGGCTACAGCCCCGGCCCCAGCCAAAGTAAAATAGGGTGCCTGCGTGCTGGTGATTGTGCGGGCGTGTGGGCGTCTTGCACTTGTATGAATGTTCGAAAAATGACGAGTTGTCATAGTTGAATAGAGGAGTTTATGGCATGAATATATATGAGCATCATGAGGTCTTAGGGTGGTTTTTCTTGCCGGAAGACCCAGATAACAGGGTGCCAGGTGTTTTGAAATGGGATCCATCAGATGGTGGCAGAGCTACCGTAGAACTCATTGGTGGGTTTTTGCCAGCAGAGGCTACAGAAAACAATATGCTTAAGCGGACAATATATCTCGAAACGGTGAGGGGTGAAAAGTATTCGGTTTGGGATGGGGTATCAACCAACTCATTGTCAAATGGAACAAAAACATATGAGGAGCATTGGTATTCAAACCAGATATATTTTGGTGATCACATATTACCTGCAGACGCGAGCTTCACCAAAGCTACTTTTGAACTTGATGAATTATATTATTTGCTTGGCGAGATGCAACAGTTAGGGAAGGAAGATGGAACTCTTGAGCTACGCTACAAGGTACCAGCTGTTGAGGATTACCAAACAGGCATATTTGAAGGAATCACAAAAAACGCCCATTATTCCATTGATACACTATCGTCTGAAAGGTTCATTTATCATCGTTGTGGACTGGTACATACAAGGTTTGTTAGCGCCAATGTCAATATTGCACTGAGAAATAATGAGAATGGAGCCGAGACTGCTTCGAACTTTATCAAGGAGCTTGTACCAATACATGATTTAGTGAGACTTGCCGCCTTTCAACCTTGCGGGGTAGCTAAAGTTGAACTGCGACAGAAAAATAATGGCGGCGGATACTTATTGAAAAATTTGGGTGTGGTCACGCAGCCATATAAACGTCATGAGATTCAAGATATAGTATTTACTCTCAACGATATCTCACTTGAAAGTTTTTTAGAGAAACGGGCATCCTTGATAGAAAAAGAAGAAGCTCTTGATTCTTGGATTATTCTAGTTGGTCTTTGTGGCTATTCTTCTAATTTTAGGGAAGAATATACAAATCAGTGCTTTTTTGCAGCAGAAGGCTTTTATAAGTTTTGTCTGAAAAGAAGTGAAAGTAACCTAAGAGGTCAATTGCAAGATTTATATTCTCTCTTGCCTCAGGAGATTCAGGATCAGATAAATTTTGATGCTAGTAATTGGGCAAAACTTGCAAAAAAGATTCGTAATCGAGTAGCACATGGTGGACCAGCGGGGCGTAATGATTCTACAACTTCACCAAGCCGCTATGCTGTTGCAAAATCGGTACATTTAGTCACGTATCTTGTATTGCTGAAGAAACTGGGCGTTCCGTCGGAGAAAGTCCGTAATGCATTAAAATATCATTCTGGTCTTTCGTGGATGATGCACTACTGTGATGAAGTCCGCTTGATGCTGGGGTCGTAAAGCGTGAGCAGGCGTTTTCTGGCGTAAGTCGGTATTATAAGAATCACTACACGGATGTTTAAGTGCTTCTATGACTAAGGCGGATGAGTGAGACAGTGTCGGCAAACGATGACATAATAGAACTGGTCCAGAGCCATGCTGATGGGGACGACAAGAAGTTCTACGCCATAGCAATGCAAATAGCTGCAAAAGCTGCACGTCTAGGGCATACCCAGTTTGCGCAAGAACTGCGGGATTTGGTGACAGAACTGCGTCGAAAAACTCATCACGAAGCGCAGCTGGCGACGATTAAAACGCGGGGCGAACTGGAGTCCTTCGCCACAATCAGCTACCCCGACGTTCGGCTCAACAACATGACACTGTCGCCAGACAACCAAAAGCAGCTGCATAACGTGGTGGTAGAGCAACGCCAACGGGACAAGCTGATGCTTTATAACCTACGGCCAGTGCAACAGTTACTATTTATCGGGCCTTCCGGCACTGGGAAAACGCTGGCCGCCAAGGCACTCGCGGGTGAGCTCAACCTGCCGCTCATCTCGATTCGGCTTGATATGCCTATAGGGGATGCCGCGGTAAAACTACGTAGCATTATTGATATATCCCAGGAGACCAGGGGAGTTTACCTGTTCAACGAGGTTGATGCGATCACTGCTGATGGTGGTGAGGCACGGCAGGCAATCAACCTGCTTCTGCAATTCGTGGAAGATGATTACTTGAACAATCTCATCATTGTGGCAACAAATCACCCACAATCATTTGGGTACGCAACGATTCGGAGATTCGATCAAGTCATCAAGTTTGAACTGCCCAGTGGGGATGAGATTCGGTCGGTGATTGAAAACCGGCTTGCGGTATTTACTCCGATGAAAGCCTCGTGGGATCCCATCGTAGCGGCGGCAGACGGGCTAAGTCACGCGGATCTGGCTGTGGCGGCCACAAACGCAGTTAAACGCGCAGTTCTCAACGGAAAAATCGGTAAAAGCGCCGGGGACTTTGAGGAATGGACAGAATACCTATGCCACGAACTGGAAGAACGAAGGAAGTTTGGGAAGGGGGAGGGGAGTGTAGACAGGGCGATTGATGTTTAGATGGGGTGAGGATAAGAAGGCGTTTGTGGGATTAGCGAATTCGCCAGCAATGATGCGGTTAATTTGAGGCGTGTTTCGTGGGAAAATGCACGATATACTGGGTTAGAAGCTATGTGGAGTTTCTTGTGGATAGACAGATTGGAAACGCAAGATGAATGATGATTCTGATGCTATTAGCGAAGCACTTGAGCTGCTCAAACAAGAAAAAATGATTGAGGACAGCCTTGCTAATGGTAGAGGTGCGTGGACTGTTGTATATGACAGTTGGCGTGATGAACAAGGTAGGTTTTATGGAGGTAAATATGCTTGTTTTGCGCGGCCTGATCAGCGTGAAATGATAAGCAGTCATGATGCACGGGATTTCAGAAAAGGAGATGGGTTACCCTATCTCAGAAAAAGCTATCAAAATGGTGAAGAAATAGTAACTTATCATCGAAACTATTTTGCTCCAGCATTTGAGCCCCTCATTATTACGCAAGAATTTTATGGGGATGATATGGATGTTTTATTGCTGTCTGAAGAATTCCGCCTCTTGATGAATCTTTGGCAAGATCCACAATCTGGAAATTTTTATATGATTAGCGATGATGGCTCTAAAGAATTAGTAGTGCGGTTTATTGATGAGAGGGTAGAAATCCGCACTCCAGTTCTACGTCATTATCAGGCGGCACGGCAATTGGATCTCGTATTGTTCACTGATTCTGATGTGTGTACGCAGCGCCCTGTGCCAGAAGAATTACTGGATGATCTATGCTTTGAGAAGATAATAGATGATGATTTGGGACGTATATCCAGAATTGTTAAGGATATATCACATTTATCATATAGAATAAGAACTGATAGTTGTTCTTATTTGGTTGTGAAACATATTTTGCCACCGCCACCGCAAGAAAAGTGTGGGATTTGGCCTTTTGAGAAGAAAGAAGAATATCCAGAGTTTATCATTGGTGAAGATGAAGATGGTATTCCAATAAAATGCACTTGTAACCCTGATGAACTTGATGCATCGCATCGTTTTGTACCAGTCTTTTTTAAGAAAGATGTTCTACAACGCTATTATGATGATTCAGATTTGTATAGCGTTGACTCGTCGTATCTTCAATGTGCACAGAAGTGGGGAGTGGATATTGATAATAATAGTGTAAGTTTTGTTTCTGTATTCCTTTGGGACATCGGTCGTCGTATTCCATCAGGTCATTGGCAACATTGGTTAAGCTATAATATTCCCCCAATTTATAGTATGAGCAGGCCAAACATGCTTCGTGCTTTCTATAATATACCAGTTGAAGATGATGGTCTAGAGTATCTATTTAAGCGTAAGTACTCTGAGCTTCAGAAAGCATGGGAGCAAGCTTGGGGCTGGCGCTTACACAGGAAGCCAGCCAGACAAGATGCCGGAGCGATAAAGCGTCTGCGAGTTCCGCTCAATGAAACAGAAGCAGAATTCAAACACCAATTACTCAATCTTGCTTTAGTCTTGGTTGACCTTCTTAACGAGAAATCTATTGGCAAGGAATGCCCTGAAGCTAAAAATGAAAAAGGAGGAGGCATCTCTAAGTTGGAATGCTTCCTCAAACACTATTCATACCCCCACGTTGAACGGGATATTTCGGTATTGCGCACTGTTCAGTCGATGCGTTCCCGAATAGCTGCTCATGCCTCCGGGAGCAACGGACAAAAATATCTCGATGAACAACTGAATGGTAAAACCACCCAAGAATACTTCGTATTGTTGCTAGAGAAAGTAGTGACCATGCTGGATAGTCTTATCGCATTCGCGGTTGATAAAGAGGAACAGTCTAAAACCTAAATCATGCAGAAGTGTGGTGGGTTCTGGTTTTAGACCAAAGCCCACCCCGGATCAGGGTTTAGGTAGGGATTATCCTACTCACTAATCGTCAGCATTGAGGCGCCAGAAGTCGACGTCGATCTGTGAACTCTATTAATGTGGCCAACAAGGTGACTATTGAAGTAGAGCAGTAAACGTTGGTGAGTCGGCGACGCTTCAGACACGCCTATTCATCACAAAAACCTAGCGCTCTTTGAACTATATATTCCATTTGGCTACCACCCGCAGCTGTGTCAGCTGCGGGTAATTTTATTCGCGGCGGGGGCATTAATCCTTCTGGTTATATCCACTGTAGTATGGGAGGTAGAAAGGTGTTCTCGTAAAGAAAGATCAGAACATAAGGTGTGTAACAGACATGACTGACCATAACCACTATGGCGGTGACCCAGAATCCCTGCTATCCGTCAGCTATCCCAATGCGCAACTCAGCGACTTGGTGCTCACAATAGAAAACCGTCGGCGACTCTGGAACGTTGTCATGGAACAACGACAATGGGACAAAATCATCTTCCACGGCCTACAGCCGGTCCGCCGACTCCTGTTTACCGGCCCGCCCGGTACTGGGAAAACGTCGACAGCCCAAGCTTTGGCGGGTGAGCTCGGAGTTCCGCTCTACACGGTGCGACTCGACCTGCTCACCACCCATCCCAAGGATGAGGGCGAAGCGGAATTCCGGCAGGTGCTGGACACATTGATGCAAACTCATGGTGTGTTCGTCTTCGACGGGGTGGCCGAGTTTACCGAGGAAAACCGGTGGATTCTGGTCATGCTCCAGCAGTTCCTGATGCAGGACACGTCGAAAAGCGTCATCATTGTGGCAAGCAACCGTCCCCGGCTGCTTGACGGCGTGATTTTTGAGCAGTGCGACCGCATCGTGAACTTTGGGTTGCCTACAAGCGACGAGGCGCGGGCGATCATCGAGGGGCAGCTTGTCATGTTTGACCTGAGGAATATCTCGTGGGCGTCGGTGCTGACCGCGGCGGACGGGCTCAGCCACGCGGAAATTTCCACCGTGGCCGGGAGCGTTGCCGAGCACGTCATGCTGACCAATGCCCCCGTTTCGTGGGCGCGGCACCTGACCGCAGAATTGGGGCGAGCGCGGCAATAACCTTGTAACCTGCGGAAAGCTTCCGCAACAGTCGGCGTACCCGTGGCAGGGACGCTGTGACAAAGAAGTCTTGAGCGTGTTAGCGTGCCGAGCATCGAGAAATAATGAGCATGCTTGAGCAACAGGTGCTGCTATTTTGCCTGGTTATCGGGCCATAGACTGGCAGAGCCTAGGCGTAGGATAAACATTGCTGCCTTCACGAATCCTATCAGTGATAGCACTGGTGCATTCCAGGAGGGATTGGACGAACTCATACGACTTATTATCGTCTTGAACTGTGGTTTCAGTGGAAAACGTGAATGTGATACACGGGCGATGCAGCGAGGCCGGGGAAATATCGGGTGTGATGCCCGCAAAAACAGGACTCTGCGAAAACACCTGACGAACGAGTAAAATTGCCTCCGGGGTGGGGAGCAAATCGTCGAGGTGCACAAGGACCTTTAAGTCGAAATCCATTGTCACTACCGGTGTGACTTGAATGGCTGTGGTTATTACCAGCAATTATAGAACGGTTGATACCTGGGGTGGTTGGAGTGAAATGTTACAGTAGGAATTGGTGTGTTCCCTATGCGGTTTAAGCGTGGGGAACACCTTTCTCGTCGTTGCGCGGTAGGCCTGCGCGCGTGCGGGTGGACCGTGTAGCTGTTTCGGCGAGCGGACCGCCTAACGATGATGGAGGATTGTCATGGGTAAACACAATAAACACCCTGATCGATCACCCGGTCGTGATAATAATGATCTTGCAGCCAATGAGCCGTCCAAAGCAAAATTGGCATACAAGATCATCATCTTTGCGACCGCAACAGTGAAGCTCATCACTGAGATACTTCACTGTATAGGGTCGTAGACCCGCAACCCTTACCAGGAAAGGACAACCGACCTGGTAGGGGTTGTTTTATATTAGTAGCAAGGATACTATCCTTAGCTGCCGCCCCCACTATATCACGAAACCCGACCGATCCGCCCAGAGTATACCTTCCCAAACGCTACAGCTTCTCACCAAAACCTCGCTCCCCATCGACCCCACTAATATTCGTCATTGCTATTTATCCCTCCGTGAAAATACGATTTTAGTATGGACAAAACCCTGCTGCAAGGACTCATCACCGCTCATCTCTTCATTGAGAATGGGGACCTTGTTGGGGCCAAACGGGTCCTGACCACGCTGCCGCCCGAATATTATGACGATCCACGCCAGTTGCTTATGCTCGCTAGGGTGGTGTCCCTGGAAGTGCAAGAACCGGAGGACTTCGCCGAGGCGATAACCATATTTCGGCAGGTGGTACGCTCCAGACCGCGGGATGCCTCGATACTCGTCAACGTGGCGGCGCTGGCGCTCAAGATCGGATACCGGGACAGTAACCATGCTGCCCGCGAGCGGGTGGCTGACCATCGGTTGGCCCTGGAAGCGGCTCGTCAGGCAATCGCCGTCGAACCCAAGCTGCCGGTATCATATCTGATTGCCGCCCGGTTGATTATTAACCTGACCCTATATGCGACGGGTGGTGCGGAACTGGAATCCCTGGAGGCGGAGGCTAAAGCGCACCTGGGCCAGGCGGAGACCTTGGGCGCAGACCCTGCGTCCGTGGCGACACTTCGGGTGGCATTGATGCTGGTCCTGGGCCAGCTGGATACCGCCCGGGCATTCCTGACGGATACCCACCCGCAACCCCGAGCTGTGGTGGTGTTGCGGGACTACCTGGCGGAATTGGACCAGCCGCTCACCGATCGAGACCGTGCCGACATGGCACACATGTGGGTGGAACTGCGGGAATTCCTGGCGTCGTTTCCCCACTTCATGGCGCGCATGGGCCTGTCCGAGAATGATGAGTTCGCTGGCCTGCGGGGCTGCATGCTCATGCAGGCTGCCTTGGACCTGCTCGATGACGACTATGGCGCATTCCCCATGCTGCTTCCCCCGGAGGGCCGGCAACTGCTGCACGATTTTCACAAGCACACAATCATTGTGAAAGGCATGGCAATGGCGGCGTGGCTCAGCCTGCCGCTACTCTATCTGCCCGCCACACTTCGATTGTGTGCCGCCATTGTGGGGGTGGTGGGTATGCTCGTGGTCGCCGGGCTGTGGGATCGCCAGCTTCGGCGCGATGCCGCCCCATTGGGTTACACACAACTATTGCGCAGGAACCTGCTCCTGCGGTTGGCGTTACGCCTGTCGCAAGTGGTTCCCGCGCTGTGCTTCGTGCCGGTTGCGCGCACCGCGCTTTACGGTTTCGGGGACCCCAACATGATGACGCTCATTGGTCTCCTCATGTTCTTTGCGCCGATGTTTCCCCTGTATTTGCTGCGAATCGCGCTGCGTCGG
>ERZ772955.1905-NODE-1905-length-12118-cov-31.924065_pt1 | contig 12118 bp, 9 predicted proteins | sample MGYA00511133_ERZ772955 | MGnify/ENA primary metagenome ERZ772955 (study PRJEB29015, sample SAMEA2737914) | human oral metagenome | biome: human oral; feature: human-associated habitat; material: dental | place: China | collected 2149 ... | reverse complement strand
ATAGTGATAACGGACGAAGAGTTGGCGAAAGCCATCAAGAGCTTGCGTATCTCCGGGACGGACTCGCAGGACATAGAGGTGAAGGCCTCGGTGGGCAAGCTCCCCGCATCTATCGTGGAGTCTGTCTCGGCATTCGCAAACGCCTCCGGCGGCGTGGTGGTACTCGGGCTTTCCGAAAGCGAGGGGTTCGCCCCCGTGGCCGGCTTCGATGCGTCCAGAATCTCCGACGCGCTCGCCGGGGCGTGCGCGGACAGGCTCACTCCCCCGGTCCGCGCGGACGTCAGGATCGCGGCCTCCGAGGGCATGCCCGTGGTCGTCGCCGACATACCGGAATTCCCGCCATCCTCCAAGCCGTGCTATGTGACCGACCGGGGCATGTACAAGGGGTCGTTCATACGTACCGGCGACGGCGACAGGCACCTCACGCAGTACGAGATCGACCGGCTCGTCGAGGAGCGGACCCAGCCGCACCACGATGCCGAGGTCATCGAGGGGGCGTCCGATGACGACCTCGACGCCGACCTGCTCGCCGGGATCCTCTCAAGGCAGCGAGCACTTCACCCGCGCGTGTTCGCGGGCCTCTCCGACGAGGACGCCATGGCGGATCTCCGCATCGTCGGGACCGGTAAGGACGGTGCGACGCATCCTACGCTCGCCGGCCTCCTCGCGCTCGGGAGGTACCCGCAGAAGCACTTCCCCAGGCTCAGCGTGACCTTCGCGTGCTACCCGGGCGAGAAGAAGGCCGGCGAGCTCGGAGTGAAGTACGTCGACTCGGAGAGCATGGCAGGCCCCATCCCCGCCGTGCTCCTGGACACAGTCGCCGCCGTGCGCCGCAACATGCGCGTGGGCGGGGTGCTCGACGGGGCCCTGCGCCGCGACGTCCCCGACTACCCGGAGGCCGCCGTGAGGGAGGCCGTGTGCAACGCGCTCATGCATCGCGACTACTCGCCGCTCGGGCGTGGCAGTCAAGTCCAGGTGAACATGTACGCGGACCGCCTCGAGGTGCTCAGCCCGGGCGGACTCTACGGCGCCGTCACGGTCGACCTGCTCGGCGAGCCCGGCGCCTTCTCGACGCGCAACCAGCATCTCGCACTGCTGCTCGAGACGACGCCCTATGGGGAGGGCGGCTACGTGGCCGAGAACCGGGGTACCGGGTTCCAGCTGATGGAGGCCGAGCTTGCCGCTGCCGGCATGGCGTCGCCGAGGGCGGTAGACAGGCCATCTCTGTTCTCCCTCACGTTCGAACGTGGCGGGGTATACGAAGCGGATGCGAACTCCCGCGAGGAACACGGTCATACCCCGGAGGGCGACCCCGTCGCCGAGTGCATCGCCAGGCTCGGGACCGCGCGCACGATTGACATAGTGCGCGATACCGGGATGCCCCGCAGCACCGTCTCGTACCGACTGAAGAGGCTCCTCGGCCAAGGGCTCGTCGAGATCGCCACCGAGGGCGAGGCCAGGCACAGCCCGGCACGGGCGTACCGGATAGCGAGATAGCCCCTCGGACGCTCGGCCTTCCCGCAGGCGCTCGGTTTCGGGAAGACGTTTCACCGGCTCAGCTTGCTGCGCCTAGTCCGCGCTCTCGATTCCCGGAGGTCTTCCGGCATCAACTGTCCAGGACGACTCCCGGTCTACGAGCGGCGCGCCTGTGCGGTTGGGTTTCCACGTGTTCCGACGGACGCCGGTTTTGTCGTGGCAGAGGTGTGCCGCATTCATGCCGCTTTCGAAATGGGCTGGGTCAACTCATGGCTGGATGTTGTCCGGGAGCGCTCTTCTGCCTTGGGTTTTACGGCAAGATCAGGCGCATGCCCCCTCGGCGCCGGGACGTTCGCGTCCTCGGTCGTGGCCGGCGACGACCGTCACGTGCCTGTGGTCATGCCGTGCCCGAGGAAGGCGTGGCCGTTTGAGCTGTAGGCGAAGTTGACGTCGAGGATCATCGCGTAGTCGATTGCCTGCCGCATGCCGTGGCCGACGATCTTCTGGTAGTTCTTCGCCTCGATCACGGCAAGTGGCTGGTTCACATGTGGCCAGCAGAGCTGGTAGCCGGTCTTGTTGCCCTTGTTGACGCGCTTGCCGCCGCCGTCGATGGTGATCTTGCCGTTTTTTAATGGGATAAATATCTCTCAAGGTGAAAGACAGAAAGTACTATTAGATAGATGCTTGCAACATGAGAAAGATATTTACGTCTTTGATGAACCTGATACAAATCTCGATTTTAATTCTCAGCGGGAAATAATTAAAATTTTTGATGAGCTTAAAAAAAGGGGTAAGGCTGTTGTAATTATTAGCCATAATGAACATACACTAGATTGCTGCGATAAGTTTTATAGTTTAGAAAATGGGAAGATTGTTGAGCAGGAGTAACTGATCATGAAGATGATCATGAAGAAAGAAAAATGCGTAGTATTATTTGTGGCATTAATAACTGTTGTTCTACTTGCCATTCTTTCTAGCAATCTGCGTGTATTCGAAAAATCACACGATACATCGAGCTTTACCAGTATTTCTCCATCTGATGCAGCGATTGCGCTCGAACTTAAAGATAGGGATATGATCATATACTGTGGGCAGGATACTTGTGGTGCTTGCAGAGCGTTTACTCCACTTGTTGCTAAAATGGCAAATGAAGTTAATTTAGATATTTATTATCTAGACGTTGATTTAATCTCGAGCCAAAAAGAGCTAGAAAAATGGCAGATTCAAGAAACTCCGACGCTTATTGTTATTAGTGATGGAAAAAACTGGATTTATAGGGGCACGCTGAGCGAAGACGATTTATATAAGGCTTGCATGAGTCATTCTATAAAAATAGCACCGGTTAACAGCTTAGAAGAAGTCAGCTATGCTGATCTGACTGCGATGATGAACGAGCCGTTGGATTTCGTTCTTTACATCGGCAGAGATGATTGCAGGGACTGCCAAAAGTTCATGCCTATTCTAGAGCAATACATCAATGACGAGTCCACTGGAGTGGTTTACCTAGACATTAAAGATTATCGAAGCAAAGCTATTGCGGAGAGCGCAACAGAGGACGACAAAGCGTTTTACGAGAATTTGACTGGTTCTCTCTCGATTAGCTGGGTCCCTACTTTGATACACGTAAGATATGGAATTCAGGTATCTCGCTATGAGTTCTTGAGCAGGGAATATTACGAATTACCTGCTCGGGATCAAGCAGCGGCTGAAGAGGAGGCTATCACGGAGTTTCATAGGTGGATGTCTCGTGAAACCATCGGTTACAAGGATATAGATGGATGAGCCTATATCTGGTTGGAGAGGTCGCGTAATGAGTTTAGCGATTGTGACGAAAGACATAGTGAAGAAATACGATGGTCAAAACGTCCTCGATAAGGTCAGCCTATCTGTGCTTGAAGGGGATATCTATGGGTTGGTGGGACGGAACGGCGCAGGTAAAACCACTTTCATGAAGATAGTCTGCGGCCTGTCCTCGCCGACATCCGGCTCCATGTCAATTTTGGGTGCCGACCCGCTTACCAAGGGGTCTGAATCTTTTTCTAAGATCGGATCACTAATAGAAACGCCCTGCTTCTTCCCATACATGAATGCCACCGACAACTTGATGCTGAAATGCATCTGCTGTGGCATTGACGCCCCCGACAAGCACATAAAAGAGTTACTGGAGCTTGTTGGTTTGCAGAACGTGAGAAACAAACATACCAGAGATTTCTCGCTTGGCATGCGGCAACGCTTGGGGTTGGCCATGGCGTTAATAGGGAATCCAGAGCTTCTGGTTTTGGATGAGCCTATAAATGGTCTCGATCCTCAGGGAATCGCCGAGATCCGCAGCTTAATCCTCAAAATCAACCGGGAAACAGGCACAACGATCGTCATTTCCAGCCATATCTTATCGGAATTGTCCAAAGTCGCAACCAGGTATGGCATTTTGGACTGTGGAAAGCTGGTTTACGAAAACTCGAGAGAAGCGCTTGAGGCAGAGTGCGAGAACAAGGACATGTCCTTTGAAGATTTCTACTTTCAGATCACGCAAGGAGATGGAAGATGACGCATGTGCTGAGAATGGACGTATATAGGCTTCTTAAGAGCAGGCTCTTCTATATAATACTGATCATTCTCTTGATGATCACGGTGCTCTGCGCCGTTATTGCAGACACTTCGATCCATGCGTCGCCCGCCGATACGACGTCTAGCACGTCCGAGCAGAACTCCATTGTGATAATCGACGACAGCAGTGTGTCTGAACATGACGCAAATCATTCAAATAAAGTAGATTTCATCTGCGACGTGTTTTCTGGAAATATCGTCGCTATGACGATGATCGTCTTTGCCGCCTTGTTCGCCGGGGCCTATAGAAGGACAGGGTACGAAAAGAACGTCGTTTGTTCGGTCAGGAGAAGATGGTACTTCGTCGCCTCTAACGCCGTCATCTGCCTGTTGGTCTGCGTTCTTACGGTATCGCTCTTGCTTGGGGCCTCCGCGCTGAGCAATACGCTCATCATAGCTGGGTATGCGGATCTGCCTTTTGGATCGATCTCGAAATTGGGCCGTTTCGCCGTCTCGTATTGCGCATTGCTAGTATGCACGACGTATGTGGTGTCGTGCTTCATCCGCCTCTGTAAAAACCATGTCATCGGGATCGTTGTTGCTTTGGTGTATGGAAGCGGAATCGTGTACGGCATAGTCAACCTGGCTCTCGCTCCCCTGCTTGGGCCAAGCTTTAGAATCGAAGCGTTTCTCCCGTTGGGAACAATGTATGGCCTCTCTGTGAGTATGCCGGATCAAGCATTCTGTAGAGCCATCGTCATCGCGTTGATTTTTGGAACACTCTCGGTTGCAATCGATGTGATGGCGAGCAACAAAAGAGATATCCCATGCTGAGTTCCAAAGGCCGTCCCCGAAGTCGTGGAGTTCGAGGACCTTCCTTCTGCTGACACGCATATGTGCCTCCAATGTCCATGCGGCCGCCTATTCGACCGTCATGCACAGAGGGTGCGCCGCGTGCTGACATGGGTCAGTTTAATTTGGATTGGTGGGTCAGCAGGACTGGATGGTTGGGTCAAAACGAGCGTAATTTACACTAGCAGCGCGTTTCTGCTCCTACACCAACATTCACGACGCGATCGAGCCAGCGTGATGTAGCGAAGTTTGGTGGTTTCCTCTGTCAAAGCGGCCATGCTAGAGCACCTTCTTCGAGAGCTCATCCATCATGCACATGCGCATGAATGCGGAGAAGCTCATGCCGCGCAGCTCTGCGGCCTCCTTCGCGCTCTCTCGGAGGTTCTCGGGGATGCGGAAGGTGACCGCCACCTGCTTTCCCCCTGTGAGATAGCTGCGGATGTCGGTCTCGTCCGCATTACTCTTCACGAGCTCGCTGTACGACATGGGCCTACCCCGTTCCTTTGCAGTTTGCAATATATTTACTTGCTGCAAATTATATACTGTTGCAAACGGTGAATCGGCAATCTTCGTGTTTAAAGACGAGGAGCATCCATGAGCTTCAAGCAGCTGGAAACGCTTCATCCTGTGCTCGCTCGGATAGACGAGCTCCAGGAAAGGGCCGACGAGGCGAAGGCGGCGCAGCCCGATGCATACGATCGCATCATGGAGTCGTGGGCAATCGAGTCCACCTACAACTCGAACAACATCGAGGGCAGCACGCTGTCTCTTAGCGACACGGCGCTGCTCTACGGTGGCGTTCAGGTGGACGGCCTGGAAGACGACATCAGGCAGGCTGAGGGCGGGTTCGCCGCGCTCAGGTTCCTGCGCTCCGTGGTGGCCGGGTGCGCACCGCTTTCAGAAGCGCTCATCAAGCGCGTCCACGAGCTCGTGTTCGCCGAGGCTAAGGACCTGGCGACGAGGGGCGTGTACCGCAAGATCGAGGTCGAGATTACCGGGACCAGCTTCCAGCCGGCGCCGAGCACATACGTGCCCGAGCGGATGGCAGACCTGGTCGAGAAGTGCGCGAACACGAATCGGCATCCTGCCATCGTCGCGGCGCTGTTCCATCTTGAGTTCGAGAGCATCCACCCGTTCATGAACGCCAACGGGCGCACGGGCAGGCTCATAAGCAACTACCTACTCATGTCCTCGGGCTTCGAGCCTGTGAACATACAGGCGGAGTCAAGGGCGCGCTACATCGCCGCCATACGTGCCTTCCAGGAGGGCGATGACCCATACCCGTTCGCCGCGTTCTTCTGCGTCAACCTCGTGGAGCGGCAGGAGAAGGTGCCCTCGCTCCTCGTCGCGGGCGCTGCGGACGCCGATGCGCAAGCGCATTCAGAGATCGGGGTTTTCCTTCGTGACTCGGCTGATTCGAGCAATGAAATGCCCGGTGGAACCCCCAGCAGTTCCGATAACCATGCTAAGAGTTCCGATAATGGCGGAAAGAGTTCCGATAACCTTTCCACGTCGGAACGGAAGGCGCTCTCGCACATGGAGGGAATGGAATCCGTCAGGAGCTCCGAAGTGGCTGACTTGCTTGGGATGTCGCAGCGCGGTGCGCAGAAGCTGCTCAATCGCTTCGTCGACAAGGGACTCGCCTCCTCCTTCGGAGCGAACAGGAACAGAAGATATTCGGTCGAGAAGGAGCATCAATGATGGCGCGGGCAAACCCCTCCCGCATGCCGTCCGTTAGCGACTGGGCGAGGTCGGGGGCGCCGGCCCCGGCGACGTTGGGGCTGCGGGCATCTTAGCCTGCATCCGACGCCAGCCTCTCCGGCGCTGTCCTGCCCAGAAGACGGCCCGAGACCTTCTCCGACCATCCTGTCTTTGGGCCGTACCGCCACGACCTCTCGCAGGGGCACCGCCTGCCCCCATAGACGCTTTATCTCGGTGCCCTTGGGTCCGTCGAGATCCCTCGCCCGACCCCCTGCCATTCCTGCCTCCACATGCCAGCCTAATGGATAAGCACGAATGTTACGCTAAGAGGGTCCTGCCGCCGAGTCGAGCGGGACTATTCAACAGGCGTTATTACATAGACTTATCCGCTTGCAAGAAGAGGGTGCTGAGATGAGCGTTTATATTGGCATAGAGAACTCTCTCATTAGTTCTATTAAGGATACCTTAGATGACAGAAGTGGACATGGCCTGGATCATGTTTTGCGTGTGAGAACGCTAGCGCTGTTATTCGCAGATAGCGAGGGGGCGGATCCAGATATCGTTGAACTCGCGAGCCTTCTGCATGATGTTGATGACTACAAACTTGTGGGCACCAATAAATCTCAAGAGCTTAATAATGCAAAACGATTTCTCGAAAATGCTGGCATAGGGAGCAAGGCGTGCGAAACGATCTTGCAGATCATAAGAACCATTGGATTTAGCAAACGCCTTGAAGGAGTCCGTCCAAGCACTATTGAAGGAATGGTCGTCAGCGATGCTGATATGTGCGATGCTATTGGCGCCGAAGGCATTCTTAGAGTTCATAAATATGGGATATCCAGGCAAATCCCTTTCTTCAATAAATTGCTAGTGCCTGAAGTGAACAACCTCTCTGCAGATGGATATCGGAATAATCCAAGCAAGCACAGTGTCCAACACTTCTTCGACAAATTGTTGAGAGTTCCATCAATGATGTTAACCGAGACGGGGAGAGCTGAGGCTAAAAGGCGACAAGCCATAATGATTGACTTCCTTAAGGAGTTATTCCGTGAAGAGTCCTCTAAAGATTGGAGTGAATTTCTAGTTTCCTATCTCAAGAATGATCCTAAGGTGCTGCCAAATGTAGCGCTATGACCTGGGCCCTAGTATAATACTCATAAAGTAATTGAACTGTAAGTGTGGTATAGCCCCGTTGACGGAGGGCGAGGGCGGGAGGCACGGTTTGGCAGGGTTGAAGACGACGGTGCTGCTGAGCGCAAAGGATGGGGAGAGGATCGAGCGGCTGGTCCGCATACGTACGGCCCATGCCGTCACCAGCACTGATTTTGGAGGCGGTCCATGAGCTGGTGCGGCACGGGTTCGCGGACCTAGGACTTGCTCGCATCTGGTGCGGCTACTTTGACGGGAACATAGGATCGAAGAGGGTCCAGGAGAAGTGCGGCTTTCGCTACCGCCACACGGCAAAGGACGTGCCCTGCGCCATCGAGGGACTGCTGAGAGACGAGCACGTTTCCTGCCTGGGGGGGATGGGAGGGTTGGCGTTGGGCGAATCCAGCCTTCCCAGTGGGGTCGGCGGTATCGCATGGCTGTCGCAGCACACCTGTCCCGCAATCACCTGCCTCGGACTTGTCGTGACCAAGCGTCCCGCGTATCTCCGACACACCCGGCGGCAAATGTGAGCTGAGTATAGGGAGGCTACCGCTCGACTACTCGACCACGGGTTAACACCCTTGACCATAGGCCAGACGGTCGGGTGCCATGGCATCAAAGGGCTCGTTCAGTATCTAAGGAAGACTGCCCCCTCCTCAATCGAGGATAGGATGCAGAGCGCTATCCATAAGGGCACTCCGCATGGATATACGTACCCTTCAAGCTCAGCGTATCAAGAAAGGCCGCGTCCACAAGATCGTTCGCAAGGAGAAGGTTCCTCATCCTCAATCTCACGGACACCTGTCATCACTTTAGCTACCCTGTTCGACACGCAGCAGCAGGACGGCAAGCGCACACATGCCGTTTATCGCTGCCATGGCGCAGGCGATTGCGCCCGTCGTGCCTGCAGCTAGCCCCGCACCCATCCCAAAGCTGATCATGGAGCAAAGGTGAGCCGGAAGCCAAAGGCCAGAGCCCCTCCGGGCACGGAAGAGGGAGACAAGGAACAAAACAGCCCCTATGAGCATGCAGCCAACAAAGAGCAGCCTGGCGGCGTTTGGGGTGCTCTCGGTAAAGAGGACGTCTATGCAGAGTGTCTCCGCTGCGTAGAAGACGCCGAGCAGAAGGCATGTGGTCGCAGCCGCACGTTGATGGCGCAGATAAAAATTCAGGTAAAGATTCAACATGATGTCCTCCTCGAGCAGATGCAATGGGGGCGAGGCCATTGCGCATGGGGCCGAAGGCACCGAGACACGTTTTCTTTGTGAGACCGCTTTTGCCATGTCCTTTCCAACCACCTTTCGACCAGTAGCTCTAGAAGGACCGTGATCCGTCGCTGAGCCGGCTCTCGAGCTTCGGGGGCGACCGAGTGTCTCACAGGCGACCGGGTGGCGACCGGGCCGACCGCCGGCTGGTTTGGGGATCGTGCCCTACTCGCCCCCCTCGCCTACTCGTCCCTTGATGCGCTGCTCCGCGCGAGAGTAGAGCGCGCTGATGGCAAAGCAGATGGCACCACCGATGACGAACGAGACCACGCGGGCGACAGGCGAGAGAAACGCCGCATCCACCAGCACGAGCCTGAAGACGCAGACGATAACGATCGTCAGACCGTACAGGCGCAGCGCCCTCAGGAGCGCCTTGAAACCGACGATGATGCAGATGAGAGCCGTCATCATGACGACGATTCCGGCAGCGAAGGGAATGTCCATCCGCGCAGTCGAGCATTGGGTGAGCGCTAGCCCGAGCAGCGAGAACACCATGCCCTCCGCTACTTGCAGCGCCTCCGTCGGTCGGGGCCTCTCGGACAAGAAGTCCCATAGGCGCAAGCCGACGAGCGCCATCAGGATGATCAGGGACGGGACGTAGGCATAGGTATCCGGTGAGTTCGGTCGGCCAGGCAACAGGCCCGCGGCATCTCCCGTGAGAGCCCACAGGCTAACCAAAGCGGAGACAGCCAGTTCGTTGACTGCTGCCCCCATCCAAAACGTGCCGGATGCCACCCTTCGTCTCCACGCCTGAAGCGCATATACGCCGACAAGCAGTACGGCAAGAATCCCTGCGACGATTTCTTGGGCATGCTGGTAACCTGCCGCGTTCACGATGATGTGTATCGAGAGCTCGGCCACCGCCAGGCAGGTGAGCATGCGGGGACGGAGCCTGGGAGCCTCAACATCCCCACCAAGGGCCTCGACAACCCTCGAGCGAATGCGCCACGAGAGGTATGCCAATGCCGTGAGCATCACGACATAGGTAAACGCGGTGCCCACGCCTGCTCGCTCAACCAGCTCGCCGTACCCGGAGGTCAGCATCAGCAGGGCGTCCAGGCCCAAGGTGACGTCGCCGATCGACGCATACGCCGAATCATGCATCGCGTACGCAAGCACATAGAAGTAAACGGCGACAAGAACCACATAGGAGAGATTGGGCTGGGGCAAAAGCGACAGGTGTGCCGAGAGGTATCGCAGCAACAGAAGAAACGCCGCCATGCCCCCCAAGAGGCAGAGGGACAGCTTGCCGAGTTCCGCATCTACCAGGCGCTTGCGCATCAGCCAGAGGATCAGCGCGACCCCTGCCGCTAGGCAGGCGATACCGATGAGCGTCGAGTGTGCCTCGGCGAGCATCACTGCGCGTGCCGCATCGTTCCCAGGGGGCACCGTGCCCGCCGAGAGGCCGCTGGCTTGGAGGATCAGCTGGCGTGCGACGGCGCATACGTCTACGAGAAGCACGCCAAACCAGGCAAGCTTGCCCATCGCGTACAGCGTCGTTGTCACGTCCCGCTCCTCTTCCTCCTTCCCAGAGAGCGCCAGCAGTAGAGAGAGGACGCTTGCGCCTGCGAACTGCAGGAAGAAGGCCACGGCGATTGGGGTGGACAGGGACGTGTCACGGGACCCCATGCCTCCCACCCCAAAGTAGTCGCGCATGAACAGGCTGGCGATCAGGGTGAGCACGAGCGAGACCAGGAGCCCGTACCGGTACGTCCGCCTCAGGCACAGGACGCTACCCGCCACGACGAGGGTGCAGGACAGCGTCTGGTACGTGATAACAAGGGGCAGGCGTGTCTCGCTGAAGCCAAAGGAGTAGGAAAAGCAGACCGAGATTACCATCCCCATATGGACCAGCACGGAGAGCGCAGTGGACTCGAACCTCCTCACGAGCACCATACAGGCTGCCATCCAGGCGAGCATCAGGCCGAAGGCGGGCACCTCGCCAAGGTAGCGAAAGTACACGTGGGTCATAAGCACAGAGATGAATATTGCGCCCATGCCCGCCCCCAGAAGGGATATCGAGAAGGCACTCACGTGGCGTCGCGCCGCCGCCAGCCCCGCAGACGCCAAGACGAGGCTGAGAAGCCACATGAGTGCGCAGCGGACCTCGTTGCCAAGGGTGGGGATCACGAGGATGCCGAGGAAGACGAGGCCGAGAAAGACGAGGAGGACGGCAGCGAGGCCTATGACGTTTCTGCCAAACGTTCCCTCGAGCGAATCGGACCTCTCGGCGAGGTCCCTGTCCTCGGGCATTGCGGCGAAGGTAGCCGGAGCAGCCGGCATCATGCCAGGGGGTACCGGAGGTTGCCCGGGAGAGGGGATAGGTGCAGGTGGGCGCCCGGGTACCGGCGGGTGCTCGGGCGCAGGCGAGAGAGGCGTCGAGGTGTCCGACTCGTAGGGCCAAGATGCTGGTGCGACGGGCGCGCTTGCGTTGGGCCAAGGGCTCGAGACACCGTGCTCGTAGGGCCAAGGACTCGGGGCATCGGACTCGTTGGCGTAGGGCCATGCCGCTGGGATGGGCGGGCCTTGTTCGCTGCCGCCATATTGTGGGGGTGCGGCCGCCGACTCCCTCTGGTCGCCGCGCGCCCTCATCTCCTCCACCTCAACTCGGCTGTTGAGATTTCGTACCCAGTCCTTGAGGGCGTCGATCTCGCGACGGCACATACGCAGCTCGGACACGCAATATGCCGCTAGGACCAGCATGACAAGAACAAAGCACTCCGTGAGGAATTGCATGAGGACCATCTCCGAGCTGTGGGCTATTCGCTCCCGTCCACATCGCCTTTACGTATTCTCGAATATAGCACATGGGGCTAAGACGAACGCTGTGGTGGCACAGAGCCGCTGTGACCAATCTCATGTCGCCGTTCCGGCATGCTGGGTGCCTCATCCTCTGCTGTGACGTTACCTATCACCTGTGATCCGCTGATCCCACAGGGCCTTGGCGCGATGGTGCGGTCCGCGCTGCCACCTACCCCTGAACGTATCGCACGATATGTTCACCGCCGAGTGGCAGTAAGCCTGACTTTCCGGCGCTTCCTTAGCCCGCTGGATACAGACCCGAGCCGTCGCCTGCCCCGAGGGCCTGCGCCCGGCTGCGCAGACCCATGGGCCGCCGCCCGCGCGCG
>ERZ772955.1904-NODE-1904-length-12119-cov-59.447944_pt1 | contig 12119 bp, 7 predicted proteins | sample MGYA00511133_ERZ772955 | MGnify/ENA primary metagenome ERZ772955 (study PRJEB29015, sample SAMEA2737914) | human oral metagenome | biome: human oral; feature: human-associated habitat; material: dental | place: China | collected 2149 ... | reverse complement strand
GCGTCTACATCGCGCAGAAGCGCAAGATCTCGGTCGGCGACAAGATGTCCGGCCGTCACGGCAACAAGGGTGTCGTCTCGCGCATCATGCGTCAGGAGGACATGCCGTTCCTGCCGGACGGCACGCCGGTCGACATCGTGCTCAACCCGTTGGGCGTGCCTTCGCGCATGAACATTGGACAGATTTTGGAAACGCATCTGGGCATGGCGGTGCGCGCCCTCGGCATGCAGATCAAGGCGGGCGACCCGACGGTGGGCGAGCGCCTGCGCTCGATCGGCTACGACGTCGAGGCGCATGGCGTGCCGAAGCCGGACGTGGCGGGCATCCACATCGCGACGCCCGTCTTCGACGGCGCGGGTGACGCCGAGGTGTTCGGCACGATTCGCGCCGCAGGACTGCCCGAGGACGGCAAGACGATCCTCTACGACGGACGCACGGGAGAACCGTTTGAAAACCGTGTGACGGTTGGCTGCGTCTACATGCTCAAGCTCCATCATCTCGTCGACGACAAGATTCATGCGCGTTCGACGGGGCCGTATTCGCTCGTTACGCAGCAGCCGCTGGGCGGCAAGGCTCAGTTCGGCGGCCAGCGCTTCGGCGAGATGGAGGTCTGGGCGCTTGAAGCCTATGGCGCGGCGTACACCCTGCAGGAAATCCTCACGGTGAAGTCCGACGACGTCGTTGGCCGCGTCAAGACGTACGAAGCCATCGTCAAGGGCGAGAACATTCCCGAGCCTGGCGTGCCTGAATCGTTCAAGGTGCTCATCAAGGAACTGCAGAGCATTGGTCTTGACATCAAGGTACTCACGGAAGATGCACAGGAGATCGTCATCCACGACGATGACGACGATATCAATGCGACAGCGCACGAACTCGACCTCGACGTCGCGGGAGTCGCTGCGCAGAAAGATAAGGAACAGCCGCCTGTGGACGCTGAAGCGGGTGAAGAAACCGAGGAAGAATCCTCCGAGGAGTTGGACGGCGATGAGATCATTGCCGATTTCAGCAGTTTCGAGACTCTGGGGGAGATGGATGACATCGCGGACGATGTGATGAGCGATGACGATTTCTCGGATAAGTAGAAGGGAGTGAACCCTCGTTGTTGGATGTAAACGAATTTGACTCGATGCGCATCGGTCTGGCATCGCCGGACAAGATCCGCGAGTGGTCCTATGGTGAGGTCAAGAAGCCGGAGACGATCAACTACCGCACGCTGAAACCCGAGCGTGACGGGCTCTTCTGCGAGCGCATCTTCGGACCGACGCACGATTGGGAATGCCACTGCGGCAAGTACAAGAGGATTCGCTTCAAGGGCGTCGTCTGCGACCGCTGCGGCGTCGAGGTGACGCGCGCCAAGGTGCGCCGCGAGCGCATGGGTCACATTGAGCTTGCTGCTCCCGTTTCCCATATCTGGTACTTCAAGGGCATACCGAGCCGCATGGGTCTCATCTTGGACATTTCCCCACGCGCGTTGGAAAAGGTTCTCTACTTCGCTTCCTACATCGTCCTTGATCCGGGCGATACGCCGCTCATCAAGAAGCAGCTCTTGACGGAGAGCGAATATCGCGATAACCGCGCCAAGTATGGCAGCGCCTTCCGCGTCGGCATGGGCGCCGAGGCCGTGAAGGAGCTTCTCGTGGAACTCGATTTGGATAAGATGAACGAGGAGCTCAGGAAAGACTTGCGCGAGGTCAGCGGGCAGCGTAAGATTCGCGCGATCCGCCGCCTGGAAGTCGTCGAGGCATTCCGCAAGTCGGGCAATCAGCCCTCGTGGATGGTGCTCGACGCCGTTCCTGTCATTCCGCCCGAGCTTCGCCCCATGGTGCAGCTCGACGGCGGACGCTTTGCGACGAGTGATCTGAACGATCTCTATCGCCGCGTCATCAACCGCAACAACCGCTTGAAGCGTCTCCTCGATCTCGGTGCGCCGGACATCATCGTGCGCAACGAGAAGCGCATGCTGCAGGAGGCCGTCGACGCCTTGATCGACAATGGCCGCCGCGGCCGCCCCGTCACGGGACCGGGCAACCGCCCGCTGAAGTCGCTTTCCGACATGCTCAAGGGCAAGCAGGGACGCTTCCGTCAGAACCTTCTCGGCAAGCGCGTCGACTACTCGGGACGCTCCGTCATCGTTGTCGGCCCTGAGCTAAAGCTCCACCAGTGCGGCCTGCCGAAGGAGATGGCGCTCGAACTCTTCAAGCCTTTCGTCATGAAGAGGCTCGTGAGTTCCGCCCTCGCACAGAACATCAAGAGTGCCAAGCACATGGTCGAGCGCGCGCGTCCAGAGGTCTGGGATATGCTCGAAGAGGTCATCAAGGAGCATCCTGTCCTCCTGAACCGCGCTCCGACGCTGCATCGCCTCGGCATTCAGGCATTCGAACCAGTGCTGACGGAAGGACGTGCGCTGAAGCTTCATCCGCTCGCGTGTACGGCGTACAATGCCGACTTCGACGGCGACCAGATGGCGATTCATCTGCCGCTGTCGGCAGAGGCGCAGGCGGAGGCGCGCATCCTCATGCTCGCTGCGAACCACATCCTCGCGCCGAAGGACGGCAGACCGATCATTGTGCCGACGCAGGACATGGTGCTCGGCGCCTACTATCTGACGATTCTGCGCCCCGGCGCACTGGGCGAGGGCAAGATCGTCACGGGCATCGAGGAAGCGCTTTTGATGTATCAGCATCAGGAACTTGCGCTGCAGGCGGAGATCCAGGTGCGCATCGAGGGATACGGCCTCGTCAAGACTTCGCTCGGGCGCATGATCTTCAACGAGATCCTGCCGCAGGAGCTTCGCTATTACCACAAGGATGAGGAGACGGGGCAGTGGTGCCTCGGCATCCGCATGGACAAGAAGCAGCTCGGCAAGCTCGTGGCGAACTGCTTCGATCACTTCGGCGCTGCGCGCACGGCCGTCGTCATCGACGACGTCAAGAACCTCGGCTATCACTATGCGTGCCTTGCAGGCATGACGGTCGCGATTTCCGACATCATCGTGCCCGAGAAGAAGCAGGACATCCTCGCGGCGACGAAGAAGCAGGTCAATGGCATCGAGCGTCAGTTCAGCCGCGGTCTCATTACGGATGAGGAGCGATACAACAAGGTCATCGCGCTTTGGACGCAGGCAACGGACGATGTGACGGACGCCATGATGGACAACATGGACGCCTTCAACCCCATCTTCATGATGGCGGACTCGGGCGCGCGCGGCAACAAGCAGCAGATGCGTCAGCTCGCCGGCATGCGCGGCCTCATGGCCGACCCGTCGGGCAAGATCATCGACCTGCCGATCACGGCGAACTTCCGCGAGGGTCTTACGGTTTCCGACTACTTCATCTCCTCGCACGGCGCGAGAAAGGGTCTTGCCGATACGGCTCTTCGTACGGCGGACTCGGGCTACCTCACGCGCCGTCTCGTCGATGTCGCACAGGACGTCATCGTGCGCGAGGACGACTGCGATGTGGAGAGCATCAATTTGCTGCGTGAGCGAGCACGCCTCGCGGAGTCGGCGGCGGACGCCATCGAGATCCTCGATGAGCAGCTCGTCGGCCGCCTGACGGCAGCGGACATCATGAGTCCTGCGACGGATGAACTGCTGCTGCCGAAGGACACGGTGCTGACGGAAGGCGATTTGGAACTTCTTGCCGAGGAAGATGTGCATGAGATCGTCCTGCGCGGCTCTTCCCTGACCTCCGAAGCCATCATCAGCAGCACGATGGTCTCGGAGAAGATTGCCCTTGGCGAGCCGGACGAGGCGCGCCGTGCGGAAATCAAGCACGCTATGATTCACGAAATGCTCGGCAAGGAAACGCGCTATGCCGTCACAGACAGCGAAGGCACGGAGATCGTTCCCGCCGCCGTCGATCTGACGGAAGAGCAGATCGAGGCCATCCTTGCGAGCGACGCCAAGGAGCTCAAGGTGCGCAACAACAATGTGCGTGGTATCGAGGTCGAAGCCATCAAGGAAGGCAACGGCATCATTGAGTCGTTGGAGGATCGCATCACGGGACGCGTGCTGGCGGAAGACATCTTCAATCCTGAGACGGGCGAGAAGGTCGCCTCGCTCAACGATGCGATCGACGAGGCGCTTGCCAAGAAGATCGCGGCGGTGCGCGAGCGCGTGTCCATCCGCAGCGTCTTGACGTGCAAATCGCAGTTCGGCGTCTGCGTCAAATGTTACGGACGCGATCTCGCGAACCAGACGGAAGTCGAGGTCGGCGAGGCCGTCGGCACGATTGCCGCGCAGTCCATCGGCGAGCCGGGCACGCAGCTCACGATGCGCACGTTCCATACGGGCGGCGTCGCGGGTGAGGACATCACGCAGGGTCTGCCGCGCGTTGAAGAACTGTTCGAAGCGAGAAAGCCCAAGCACCATGCGATCATCGCTGAGATCGAAGGAACGGTCGAGATCACGGATACGGGCAAGGGCATGAGAAAGCTCCTGATCGTTCCTGAATCGGGCGAATCGCGCGAGTATGCGATTCCCTACGGCGCACGCCTCGCTCTGCACGACGGCGACCATCTCATGCCGGGCGACCGCCTGACGGAAGGCTCGATCAATCCGCACGACATCCTGCGCGTCTGCGGTCTGCGCGACACGCAGCGTTACCTTGTCTATGAGGTGCAGAAGGTCTACAAGTCGCAGGGCGTTGAGATCAACGACAAGCACATCGAGGTCATGGTGCGCCAGATGCTGCACAAGGTGAAGATCGAGGAGGCGGGCACGACGAGTTTCCTGCCCGGCGAATACGTCGACATCAATTCCTTTGAAGCGGCGAATGCCGTCGCCATCGAGGCTGATGGCGAGCCTGCCGTCGCGAAGCCGATTCTCCTCGGCATCACGAAGGCGTCGCTCGCGACGGATTCCTTCCTGTCGGCAGCCTCCTTCCAGGAAACGACGCGTGTTCTCACGGACGCTGCCATCAAGGGCAAGGTCGATCCTCTGATCGGTCTGAAGGAAAATGTCATCATCGGCAAGCTGATTCCTGCAGGAACCGGCATGGGACGCTATCGCAATATCGCGGTCGTCGATCCGAATCCGCCCGTTCCCGAGCCGCCCGAAGGCGACGGCGAGGAAATGGCGGCTGAGTCCGAGGAGACGTCGATGGAAGAGCCGACGCTCAATGCGGAAGAAGCTGTCGAAGAGAAGAAAGACAAAGCGACAGAAGAAAATATCGGCGCTTGAGAGCGATTTTCCTGTAAAAAAATCCCGCGAGTTTTGGCACTCGCGGGATTTTTTATGTGGAAAACTGCTGTTTCTACAACTTGAACTTCACCAACACCTGCTCAAGGGCATTGAGCACGTCGTTGATATTCTCTTCCGTGATGATGAGCGGCGGCTGGAACGCCATGACGTTTCTGGCGACGCCGTTCTTGCCGACGATGAAGCCGCGATCTTTAAGCTCTTCGAGCACCATGTCCAGTTCTTCGGGGGCAGGACTCTTGTCGCTATGGACGAATTCTGCGCCCGTCATGAGACCGAGACCGCGGATGTCGCCGATGATCGGGTGGCGCTTCTGGATCTCGGCAAGTCCCTTGCGCAACTCTCGACCGCGCGCTTCGGCGTTTTCGGCGAGGCGATGCTCCTCGATGTAGTTGAGGACGGCGAGTCCTGCCGTGCTCGAAACGGGGTTGCCGCCCAAGGTTGAGGCGCCAGGCTTCGTGTAGCTGTCGGCAACCTTGGCGCTCGCGATGAAGGCGGAGATGGGCTGCCCGTTGCCGAGTGCCTTGGCGACGCACATGATGTCGGGTGTGATGCCCGCGTGCTCGATGGCGAACATCCTGCCCGTGCGAGCAAATCCCGTCTGTACCTCGTCTGCGATGAAGAGACCGCCGTGGGACGAGATGATTTCTTTGACGCGCTGGAAGTATCCTTCCGGCGGCACGATGATGCCGGCGTTGCCCTGAATGCTTTCGGCGATGAAGGCGGCGGGTTTGCCGCTCGTTGCCGTCCGGATGATCGTCTCGACCTCATCGGCGCAGGCAAGGCCGCATTCGGGATGGGTCTTGCCGAGCGGACAGCGGTAGCAGTACGGGTTCGGTGCGAACTGGATGCCGCCGACGGGGTTCGGATCGGTGCGCCACATGCCGATGCCCGTAAGGCTCATCGTGAGCTTTGTGCGCCCGTGCAGACCGTTTCGGAGTGCGATGAACTCGCTGCTTCCCGTGTGAATGGTCGCGAGCAGCGCAGCGCCCTCCGTCGCTTCCGTGCCCGTCGAGCAGAAGAAGCTCTTCTGCAGGTCGCCGGGCGTGACCTCGGCAAGTTTTTCGGCGAGGTTCACGAAGTTCTCCGTCAAGTAGATGTTGCAGACATGCTGCAATGTTTTAGCCTGCTTTGTGACCTTCTCCGTAATCTCGGGATTGCAGTGGCCGCAGTTGATGACGGAAACACCCGCGAAACAGTCGAGATACTTCCTGCCCTCGCTGTCGAAAAGGTACTGCATGGAGCCGCGCACGATTTGGCGCGGCTCACGGTAAAAGTGGCCGAGACAGGGCATGATGTACTTCTTCTTCTTTTCGAGGATGGCCTCAGCGCCGATGTATTCTTTCAAATAATGACCTCCTTAGGGGAGCGTGGATGAAATGAATGTTGGATTCATCCGCGCTTTTTAGATCGAATCCTTCGACTCGCGGAAACGGTAGATGCCGAGACCGAAAGCGCGCGGACTCTTCACGGCGAGTGCGGCGAGCGCGGATTCATCGAAAGCTTTTTCCCCGCGTGAGAGCGCATCGAGCGCCTCGCGGTACGTTTTCGTGACGAGAGCGACAAGCGCAGGCGCGTAGTCCTGCGCCTCAATGCGGTAGGAGGCGATGCCGTTGAACTTCTCAAGGTACGGATAAAGACACAGATCCTTCGCGAAGTAGAGGTGGTTGCGCCCGAACTGGTCGATGCGGATGGAATGAACCTCGCCCGCCCTGTCGCGCAGTGCATAGCGGCGATCGAGAAATTCGGGATTCTTCAGCGGGTCGTAGTTGCCCAAGGACATCTCGGGCAGATTGTGATCGAGGATCATGGATTCGTAAGAGCCGTGCACGACCGTTTCGATGGGAAGCTCCGAGGCTTCGACGAGACGTCTAAGCTGCTCGAAGGAAAGTTCGAAGGAGGATGCCGCCATGGCAAGACCGTTTTCCTTGAGGAATTTTGCGGCGAGATGGTTGAAAAGGTTGAACGAGAGATCAGCCTGTACGGGCAGGTTTGTGATCGTCTGGGCGAGACGCAGGGAGCCGAGGTTGCTGACGAGAACGCCTGCGGGCTGCAGGCGTTCAAGCGCCGTGAAGAATTGCTCAAGCTCGCCGCACTCGCGGCGCATCGTCGTGCGCGGCGTATTGACGAAGACCTTTGCGCCCGATTCATTCGCCGTTTCGATGACGGATTTGATGTCCGTAAGTCGCCACGGCTTCTGGGGGCGGAATGCCTCGCCGCCGACGTAGACGGCATCGGCGCCGTTCTCGATGGCGGCGCGTGCACCTTCGATGTCGCCGACGCGCACCGCAAGGCGATGGGGCGCATTCTCGCGTGCGATGGGGCGCTCCGCCTTCAGAATGTCGTCCTGGAAGCCCGGCTCCTTCACGGCTTCGCTGAAGAAGCGAGGTTCGCGCGTGCCGTCAAAGCCGATGTCGCGTGCCGTCGTCGGACCTAAGGCGAACGTCGTCGTGAAGTCGCGCGCACGGTTGTCGAAAAGGTCATGCCAACCCGCCTCGTCGACCTGGTAGCCGAAAGGATCGGCAATGTAGCTATCGATCGCATTGCGATAGGTGCGCACGATGCGGCGGATAAACTCCGCCGGGCGCATGCGTCCCTCAATCTTGAAGGAGTGAACGCCTGCCTGAATGAGCTCGGGGATGTTGCGATACATGCACATGTCCTTCAAGGCGAGCTTGTAAGGGCCTTCGCTCTCGGCATCCAAGACCTCGCCCGTCGCCTCGTCGATCAGTTCATACGCCCAGCGGCAGGGCTTCAGACAGCGGCCGCGGTTGCCGCTCTGACCGAAGAGCACACCCGAATGGATGCACTGGCCGCTCTCGGACATGCACATGTCGCCGTGCATGAAGTATTCGACTTCGAGTCCTGTACGTTCCTTGAAGAGACTCAGTTCAGAAAGCGTCATCTCGCGCCCGACAACGATGCGCGTGATGCCGTATTCCTTGAGTTTTTCAATCGCCGCCTCGTTGTGCGTATTCATCATGACCGAGGTGTGCAGCGGGATGTCGATGCCCAGTTCCTTTTTCAGCTCAAGCACGGCGAAGTCCTGCACGAGGATCGCGTCGGGGCGGATCTCCTGCAGGTAGAGCAGATATTCGCGCAGGGCGGGAAGCTCTTCCTCGCTGATGAGGTTGTTCAATGTGATATAGAGCTTGACGCCGTGCTCGTGCGTAAAGTCGACGGCTTTTTTCAGCATCTCGTTGTCGAAATTCGTATCGCCGTGGTGCATGCGCATGTTGAAGTGCTTGCCGCCCAGATAGACGGCGTCCGCGTCCGCCTCGACGGCGGCGACGAGGGCGTCCCAAGTGCCGGCCGGTGCGAGAAGCTCCACGCAATTACGGGTTAATAGCATATTTTTTTCATGCTCCTTTGCTCATAATTTTTCCGTTTAACGTATAGTATACCATATTTCTAGCCTTTCTGGCGAATTTCCGTAAAGATTGTATATGTCCTCGAAGTCTAGATGGACCTTTCAAAGGCCTTTCTTTTCACGGCACTCTTGACAGATGCCGTAGAATTCAAAGATGTGCCCCGTGATGAGGAAGCCTCTTTTCTCGGCTTCCTTCGTGTAGGCTTCCTGCATGGGACAGATGTCGATACATTCCGTCTTGCCGCATTCCGTACAGACGAGGTGGTGATGGTGATGACCTGGCTCGATGATCTCGTAGACGTTTCCCGCTGCGCGGTAGATTTCGTGAATGACGCCGAGATTCGAGAGGAGCGCGAGGTTGCGATATATCGTATCGAGGGAGACGTTGGAATGCTTCTTGCGCACGGCGGCAAGAAGCTGCTGGGCCGTGGGGAAGGGGTCGCATTCATGGAAGGCGTCGAGGACGGCGCGTCGTTGCGGAGTCAGCTTGTAGCCTTTGGAGCGCAGGAGTTCCAGATGATCTTCAGTCATGACATCCTCCTTTTGTCGAGGGTATATACGGTTTTTCTCATCATACCATAGGAGGGCGGAAAGGGATAGGGTACAGAAGAAAGAATCATTGGGCAGATGCTTTGTTCTGTGCTATAATTTCTACAATGAAAGTCCAAGAAGTCAAGCCGAAGGCGCAGCCTGATTGGCTCTTTCATGTAAGGGCGGCGCACAATGTCCACAAAGTGGACGTTTGTGCGTGTAGGTTACCATGAAGCCCCAAGAGGTCAAGCCGTAGGCGCAGACCGATTGGCCAGGCTTCTGTAAGGGCGGCGCACAATGTCCACAAAGTGGACGTTTGTGCGTGTAGCTTACAAAAGATACAAGAGATGAGGACAGGAGGACGATTCCTTGAAAAAAACTTTGGAGGATGCCGTTGTCGTTTTGAACCGCGCCATATTGCCTGACATCTGGAAGATGGAACTTCTCTCGCCGAAGATTGCGGCGGGGGCAGAGCCGGGGCAGTTCGTCATGGTGAAGAAGCCGAAGAGCGCGCATCTTCTGCGCCGTCCGTTCGGCGTGGCGGACATCGACGACGAGAAGGGGACGATCACGCTCTTTTACCGCATCTTGGGCGAGGGGACGGCGGAGCTTTCCACGCTGCGACCGGGCGAAACTCTGAGCGTCGAGGGCGCACTGGGCACGGGCTTTACGCTCACGGACGAGCCTGCGCTTCTCGTCGGCGGCGGCTTGGGACTAGCGCCGCTCCTTTTGCTCGCGCGTCGCCTGCGTGAAAAGCCTGTCGTCATCATCGCCGCCCGCACGGAGGCGGAGACGTTCTGGACGCGCTTCTTCACGCCTCATGCGAAGGCGGTCTACATCGCGACGGACGACGGAACGAGCGGCTTTCACGGCTATCCGCTTCATTTGATGCCGCTCGTCCTTTGCGAGAATGAAGTGCATGCTGTCAAGGTCTGCGGCCCTGACCCGATGATGGACGGCATCGCGCGTCTGGCGCGGAGCGCGGGGCTTTCCTGCGAGGTATCGTTGGAAAAGCGCATGGCGTGCGGCTTCGGCGTCTGTCTGGGCTGCACCTTTGAGGGAAAGGCGACGGGCAGGAGACGCAAAGTTTGCACGGAAGGGCCGGTCTTTGCGGCGGAGGAGGTTTTTGAATGAACAGGGAAAGGCTTGCGGTCGAGGTTGCGGGCATCCGCATGGCGACGCCGATCATGGGCGCGTCGGGCACGTTCGGCTTCGGCATGGAGTATGAAGATTTCCTCGACCTCGCGGACGTCGGCGCCGTCGTTTCGAAGGGCATCACGCCGAAGCCGCGTGCGGGAAACGGCGGCGTGCGCATCGCCGAAACGCCCGCCGGCATGCTCAATTCCATCGGTTTGGAGAATCCCGGCATCGAGGTGTTCTGCCGTGACATCCTGCCCGAGGCGGCAAAACTGCCGACGTCGTTTATCGTCAACATCAGCGCGGGCACGGCGGAGGAATACGGCGAGATGGCGCAGATGCTCGACGTCGAGGGCGTCGATGGCATCGAGGTCAATATCTCATGCCCGAACGTCAAGGAGGGCGGCATCGTCTTCGGCACTGACCCTGTGCAGGCGGCGCGTGTGACGCAGGAGGTCAAAAAGCATACGAAGAAGCCCGTCATTGTAAAACTTTCGCCGAACGTCACCGACATCACGCAGATGGCGCGCGCCGTCGAGGAAGCAGGTGCCGACGCCGTATCGCTCATCAACACGCTGACGGGCATGGCGATCGATGTCGAAAAGCGTCAGCCGCTCCTCGGCAACATCACGGGAGGCCTTTCCGGCCCTGCCGTCAAGCCCATCGCCCTGCGCATGGTCTATCAGGCGGCGCAGTCGGTCTCGATTCCCGTCATTGGCATGGGCGGCATACAGACAGGCGAGGATGTGGCAGCGTTCCTTCTAGTCGGTGCGAGTGCCGTCGAGATCGGCGCGGAGAACTTCGCGAATCCGCGTGCCGTCGTCGAGGCGGCCGAAGGACTCGATGCGTATTTGGAGCGCCAGGGCATTGATCATGTGCGGGATTTGATAGGAGCGTTGGAACTTTGAGATCAGGGAAAGGGCGCAGGAGGCGCTTCACCTTCCTCTTTGCGCTGTTCTTCCTGCTCGCGCTCTCTGCTGGCTGCGGCGGAAGGAGCGCCGTCTACCGCGAGCCGCCGCACCATCCCGAGTTCGTCGAGGGTGCGAAGTTTTCGGAGAATCCTGCGAAGTTCAAGGGCAAGGAAGTGCAGTTTGTCGCGCGTGTCGTCGATATCGACGGCGCGGCGATGCAGGCGGAGATGCACGAGGGCGGGCCGCGCCTCCTCGTCGAGGGCAAGGGCGTCAGCGCCGCCGAGCCGCGCCCGTCGCGCGGCGACTATGTGCGGCTCTATGGCAAGGTGGCGGAAGACGACAGGGCGGGCTACGTCGCCGTCATCGACTCCTACAAGGTCACGGTGCCGCGCTGGAGCGAACTCATGCGCACGTCGAGGAGTCTTAGAAGCGACGATGGCCATGTCGAGGTACAGATTCTCTCGGCCGTGGCGGCACGCAATTCGCTCGAAGTCAAGGAGGGCAATATCTCCCTGATGCCCGAGAGCGCGGCGACGAGGCTTTCGGACATCGCTTTCATCGGCATGACGCTGAAGATCCGGGGTGAGATCGACGACGACGGCGAGGGCGACTTCGACTACCTTGAGCGCAGCGGTCAAAGGATGCGCTCGGGCTTCACGCTTGACTTGGACGGCGACGGTACGGCAACCTTCAAGACGGAGGCGCTTTCCGTGCCGATGGAGTACAAAGAAGCCTTGAAGGCGGTCGGCGCGTCGGGCGACGGCAGCGTCGCCCTGCCCGAAGGAAAGACGTACCGTCTGCGCTATCGTTGATGTTGATGTTGAAGAACGCCCCTGCGCAGCATCGCGCGGGGATAATGGAAGCTACACGCACAAACGTCCACTTTGTGGACATTGTGCGCCGCCCTTACCAGAAACCAGCCAATCGGTCTGCGCCTTTTGGGCTTGACCTCTTGGGGTTTCATGGTAAA